>ULQL01078124.1_pt1 | contig 50989 bp, 53 predicted proteins | sample 1954411 | NCBI WGS metagenome assembly ULQL01 (sample SAMEA4835654, study PRJEB28245) | human gut metagenome | biome: gut microbiome; material: fecal sample | place: Denmark | collected 2008 | reverse complement strand
CCCCCCCCACGTATACTGTAAAGCAGAATTTTTTTATTTTAAGGAGGGGAAGATGAATTCTTTATTTTTTAATAAAAAAGCTTTGCTTTTCCTGTTCGTCGCGGCAGCGATAAATTTTTGCTTCCCGGCAAACGCGGGTATATTTTGCGACAACGGATCGTTTCAAATGGCAAAAGCCGTCAAACTGGGACGCGGAAACGCTTATTCCGTCGGCGGACAGGCGGAACTGGCAGGAAAAACGGAACTGATAAAAGAAAAACCCTGCGATAAAAACTGCGTCTCCTGCGACAAAACAACGGGAACGTGTTCAAAATGCGCAAGCGGATATTATTTATACGAAAATGCCTGTCACACCTGCCCGCAGTATGCGACATGCGACGGATCGGACGATTTTTCATGTCCTGCGCCGCAATATTTCAAAATAGATTTAACCTGTTATAAATGTTCGGATACCATAGAACACTGCATAGCCTGCTCTGATGCGACAAAATGCACAGAATGTGAGTCGCCCTATGTTGTTTCCGATACGGGGGATTCTTGTATAGAACCGCCGACCTGCGCCACAGCGGCCATGCAAAACAATACCAATGTCGCTGCGGCGACAGATGCAAGCAGTTTTTACGCGGCCATGGATTCCGGAAAATCCGTAATTTTGATTGACGGAGACATTTCCGGACTTGCAACAACGGCTTTAGGATCCAAAAAACTGGTAGGTCCGAAATATTTTTCCGATATTGAAATCTGCAAAACGCAGACCACGCCGACCGTGACTTTTGCGTCGTCTTCAAACATGACGATCAGCGGCGGCGAAATCAATCAGCTGAACCTGAAATTTACCTTAAACGATAAATCAAAAAATGCTGTTTCAGGCTCAGGAATTATTAAAGATTCAACAATTTCGGCCCATTTATCTAATAATGTTGTTTCTGCCACAGGAAAAATAACTCTATCCGGCGACGTAACCATTTTATCGGAAAAAGATGACGGTGACAACTATGCCAACCAAGGAGTCTTAGCCACGGAAGGAGGAACAATTGAAATAGCAGGAAAGACGACATTAAAAGGAGAAAGCAGTTACGGTTTGAGAATGGGCAAAGAAACAACAGTAACTATTAATTCATCAGGAACGCTTATTTTAAACATGCCAGGTGTCTTTGTAGGAATCGATTTGGAAAACGGTTCAACATTTACAGCAAACGGACCGGTAAAATTTGAACAACCGGCATCATCTTCGGCAATAGGATATATCTCGGTGTATGAATCCTACATCAATCTGAACGCCAACGGCAACTACCTCAAAACGACATATGCAGGTCTGATGGAAACAAGCGGAATGATCAAAGTCAACGGATCGACGACAATTGAATGCTTCAAAAAACAAAACAACAGCACCTGCACAGCGATCAATGTTGATCATACTTACGGCGGCACTACCACTAAATTGGAAATCAACGCGCCGGTCACGGTTAAAGGTTTGACAAAAGATAGAGACAACCAATATCCCACCATCTCGGGAGACATGCTTCTTTATGCAAAAGGGGATTCCATAAAGCTCAATTCCACCATAGAATCGACCACTGGCATCGGTAAAGTCTTTATCAATGTGGATTCGGCGAACTTTACTTCTTCCGGTGCGATCATAGGGGCGAATTATATGTATGGATATGAACGGCCTATGAATATTTCCGCCGGCGCAAAACTGAAGATGAACGGCGTCTGCAAGAAAGCGACGAGTTCGGGAACGATGACATTACAATACGATAATGGCATCACGACCCCTATTGCACCGTTTACCGGCGGGTGTTGATAAAGCGAAACAACCTGTTCAATGCCGCGGAAAGTATTTCCGCGGCATTCGCATAAAAAATGCATTTGTCCGCAGCGGCAATAAATTTTTGCTTTCCGGCAGATGCAGATATATTTTGCAACAACGGGGTGTTTTTTCGGTCTCCTTTAATCGCCCAATTAAAAAAATCAATTAATTTCTTATTTCTGTAATATCTTTCCGCTGTTTTTTGACAAAAATTTTGCTATAACAGCCAAATAAAAAACAAGGAAACAAACCGATGCCCTCATCTCCGTCCGGTAAAAATTACAGAATTACGCTGTATCTCGATACACCCAAGGCGATGCTGCGCCCGTTCAAGGACTTTACAAAGCATAATCATTTGGAATCTTTGATTTGCAAAAATTCCTTAGATCCGGTTGCTTTTACGGGACATGCGTTTATCGGCTTGACGGACGCCGACGGAAAGGAAAAACGCTGGGGATATACATGCGAAGAAGCGGCTCTGTTCCGTTCATTGCGCGGAATGCCGGGAAAAATTGTAGAAGAAGACCATGAATCGCCTTATAACGAAGCAATTATGTGGACTGTTTCCAAAGATCAGTTTCTTGCCGCCCGAAAAGCGATCCAAAAAGAAGCTGAAAATCCGGGAACTTACAAACTGTTTGAAAAAAATTGCGCGACGGTTGCGGCCGGTATTTTAAAAGCCGCCGGTGTTCCCGACGTACCGAAAGGGAAACTCTCCCTGACGCCGCACGGCATGGTTATCAAAAAACGCATGATGCTGGCAAAAAGACGACTGGAAACGGCAAAATTCAAAATCAAAAATTTTTTCAATGTTTTATCCGGCAAAAAGAAAGCTCCCAAATCCGAATTGCTGGATTCTCTGCGTTCCAAACCGGTTCCCGTCCCCATCAAACAGGCGATGAAGCATTTCAAAAAAGACAGAAAAAACAACGAAATAACGCCGGTTGATTTTAACCGTATCGTTTCTTCCCTTGCCCATATTCATTCCTGAAACCGAGGCCGTTTATGACACAACCGCAGTCCTGTGAAAAAAATTGCAAAATTACTTTATATATTGACACGCCCACTTTTATGCTGAAGCCGTTCAAAGACCATAAAAACCATTGTCAGATCCGCAGTCTGATTGAACACGGTCATTTAAACACGCTACCGTTCACAGGCCATTCTTTTATCGGGCTGACCGACGAAAACGGCCGCGAAGAACGCTGGGGATATACGACAAAAGCGGACGTTGCCGGAGTGATCGAAACAATCCGCGGCATAGAAGGCAATTTTATCAGCGAAAACGCCAATCAGCAGTATAATGAAGCGATCGTTTACCCCGTTTCCCGGGATCAATATCTGGCGGCGAAACAAAAAACCGAAGAATATCGGCAAAATCCGGGAACATATAAATTATTTGAAAAAAACTGTTCAACCGTTGCGCGGGATATTCTGGCCGTGGCAAAAGTCGACGAACTGCCCGGCAAAGGATTAGGATTGACGCCGTACGGACTGGCGGCAAAAAAGCGCGTCACTTTGGCTCAGCGCCGCTGCGAGGCTTCCCTTTTTAAAATTAAAAATGCCGTACGCTCTATGTTCGGACAGAAAAAAGTGCCGCGCCGGGAACTATTGGATTCCCTGCGCGCGAAACCGGTTCCCGTTCCGATTAAAACGGCAATGCGCACCGCCGGAAAAGAGCCGATGACGCCGATTAACGTCGAAACCGTCATTGCGAACATTGCCCGGGGCCGGTGAATATTATTTACTTTTTTAACAAAAAGAAAAAAGACGCTTTCCCTTTGTTTTTTTTATCCGGCGACCGACATCGGCCCGTATTTGTTTTCTCCGTCACTTTTCAGGCACATAAAAAACAGCAACAGAACAGAGAAAATCAAGGATAACGAAGAACACAACGTAGCCAAAGAATCGATTTGCATTTGCATGGAAAATCCCGCGCCGAAAGTCAACGCCACCGGGATAACAGTCCATAATCCCGTCTGTCCGATATCATGCAACCGGCGAACGGCGACAGCCCATGCCGGGAAAAAAGAAAGAAAAGAATAAACGCCGGCCCCCTGCGCGCCGACCACCAATCCGATAAAGCAGCTGATAATCAGGTTAAAACAAACAAAAGACCAAAACATCATTCTGTTTGACCGGCCGGAAAATACAAAATATTTTTTCCAGGCTTCGATAAAATACATAAAAGCCTGTGAAATTGAAACAGACGAAGCCGTACTAAAAATTTCCTGCGCTTTTTCCTGCGCCTGCCGGCCTGTTTTTTCGATATTCGGCATAATAATCCTCCCTTGTTAAGGTAAATAACGAAAAACAAGTCTAAAAGAAAAAAAACAATAAAAAAATCTACACAAAATATTTTTAAAACAAACAGTTATAAACATTCTGAGTTGTTTAAAAAAAATAAAAAAAAGCTATCCTGATTCCAATATAATAAGGAATCCTTTCATGCAGACGTCATTTGAATATATTTCGGCTTTTTTTATCGTATCGGGTTTTCTGTGCGCTTTCATTATGCTGGCCGACATCTTTAATAATCGTCCGCAAAAAATAAAAATCATGAACAGCGTCTGGTTTTTAACTGGAATATGGGCGTCATGGATCGGACTGTACGTTTATTTTAAAATCGGACGGGCAAATAAAATCAAAAATAATGAAGACGACGATAATCCGATCGGGGCACAAAATCCCGTTTTCAATACGACCGGCCGGCAGACTATGTCTGAAAAAATTCTGTTGTCAACATTGCATTGCGGCGCCGGCTGCGCTTTGGCGAACCTTATCGCGGAAAGCGGTACTTATTTTTATTCCGCTTATTCCGGCAGTACGGCTTTGGCAATCAGATGGGGCCTGGATTACCTTTTGGCAATAGTGTTCGGCCTTGGATTCCAATATGCGGCAATCAGTCCGGAAAAAAGGCCGCCTATCCCCGGAAAAATAATCCGGACGGCTTTTAAAACCGCCTTTCCGGGATTGACGGCCTGGCAGGCCGGAGTATTTGCTTACAGCTCTCTGATTTTTTTCGGATTTCATGATATGATCGGAAAAAATTCATGGAGCTTTTGGTTCATGATGCAGATCGCTATGTTCTGCGGCTGCTTAACGGCTTATCCCGTTAACGGCCTGTTGATCAAATTCCACGTAAAAAAAACATCTGACAAAGGAGAAAGACCATTAAAACACTATTAAAACTGATTCTGTACGCAGTCATTTTATTGATCCTGATTTTAGGGATCGGGCTGTTTTATATAGATTCGATCATCAAAACAACCGTTAATGAATTGGGGCCGAAAGTCACGCAGACCTCTGTCCATCTGAATGATTTTTCAACATCTCTGGTCGATACAAAAGTCGTTTTGCAAGGGCTGCAAATTGGCAATCCGAAAGGATTCAGCCAGCCGTATGCTCTGCAGCTGGGCTCTGTCAACGTGCAGGCCGACCGGGACAGCTTGTTTTCAGATGTGATCATTATTGAAAATGTCGCTCTGTCCGGCGTTGACGTCACTTATGAACTTTCCGGGAAAACCAGCAATCTGGCCGTATTGAATGAAAATATAGCTCATTATATTTCTTCTTCGGCCGATGCGTCACAGCCCGAAAAAACCGAAGAAAAAGAAAAAACGGCCTCTGCCAAAAAAGTCATTATCAAACATTTGTCCGTAACGGGATCAAAAGTAAACCTGTCCGCCTCTTTGACCCCCGGCGGCAAAGCAATAACAACGACCGTTGACTTGCCGGATCTGCACTTGAAAAACCTGGGATCCGGAAAACAGCCGATGACAATCGAACAGGCGGCCGCTTATATTTTGAATCTGATTTCGTTGAACAGCTTGGATACACTGGCGAAATCGGCCTATAAAAACGTTTTGAAAGTTTCGGAAGAAACAATCAAACAAACCAAACAGGCCGCCGAAGAGCTGGCAGATTCGGCCAAACAGACCGTCAATACTTTGAAAGAAAAAGGAGAGAACATTGACGGCGTTCTGAAAGGACTGTTCGGTAAATAAAATCAGAATTTCTGAAGGGGAAAAAATCCCCTTCAGCGCTCTTTTTCCTCTCCGGCGAAGATAAATGCGAAAACAATCTGTGCATTTATTTCAGCCGCATTTATTACTTTTATTCTCTCCGTTATTTTCAAAAAACGCGGTATAATTTTATATAATCAGTTATTTTTCGGTGCCCGCGCGCATCAGATACGTCAATTCAAACCGGATTTTTTTGAATTACGGCTTTATCTCTGTTCTTCCATAACCCGAAATAAAAAGTTCGTCTTTTTTGAATTACGACAGCTCTGACAGTCTGATCAAAAAAAACAGAACCCATAAAAAATGGATTCCGTTTCAAAATGGCGGAGGACGTGGGAGTCGAACCCACTCACGGGTATAACCCCGTGTACGGATTAGCAATCCGCTGCATTACCGTTCTGCCAGTCCTCCGTCGTTTTCAGTTCTAACGAAAGTTTTTCCTTCCGTCAACTTAAAAAACTTCCCAAATGTATTTTTCATTTTTAAATTTTTCAATTCCTGTTTTTTTCCGTAAAAAAGCCCCGATATTCTCAGGGCTTTTTTTATTATCTGTGCAGCATCGCTTCTGATAAATGGGAAGATACTCTGTCCGCTTCCGGTAATTTTTTATCGGGATCCCGCAAAATTGAATTGCGCAGTTTTTGATTCACCGCCGAATTTTCAGGCGTTCCGCCCAATTCAACGGTAACGGCGGCATTTTTTGCAAAACGTTTCACCAATGACTTTTCACTTAATTTCGTCATCTGACTTTATATCCTTTTAAGACCTTGGCAAACATCTGGTCAGACATCTTTGATTTATCAGAAGCTGTCTTTGCCGGTGTCTCCATCTTACGTTCAGGTTTTCCAAATAAAGTTTTCTGAACATTATCCAACTGTTTTTGCAATGGAACTCTTTTAGATTCTTCGTGATTCCTCTCGGCAGATTTAGCCCAAGCCTTTGCATCGGAAGCGATATCGGATATCGATCTGGGTTCTCCGTCTTTATAGACATCTTCCAATACGTCGTTGTAAACGGACCGATTTTTTTTCATTGATTCGACCGCCTTGGCCATAGCCTGATCCAACTGCTTTTCCGCATTAAACGCAAAAGTGTGGCTTTTCAATTTTGCTCCGATCCTTTTAAAGAACGACAAGCCTTTTGTAACGCTCGGAGATCCTTTCTTTAAATTGTATTCACTATCTTTCGCTTTGACGTCGCCGGAAGGCAAATACATCTTATCCACAACGGAATCGCCATGATATCCTTTAACGCCGGCATGCGCGCGCAAAGTCTTCATCACATGAATCTCTGCCCGGCGGGCATCTTTCGGATGTTGGACTTTATACGCATGCATCGCATCGGCAACCTCCTGTAAAACATCACTGCATTCCGCACGCGCCTTGGCTGTTTCTTTCGTCCTATACGATTCCGTGTACTTATAGTGATTGTTCGTTTGATCATTGCGCACGGAAGCGTTTTCCGCAATCTCGGAAATTCTGGTAATGCCATTATACGTCGTACTTTCTTTTATGGCTTCCGCATAATATTGAGGATTGCGCTTGGCATCTTTTTGAACACGTTCCAAAGCATCATTTAAAGCGGCGTAGTCTTTTGACCAGACGGCTTTAATTTTTGCCCCGAGCTTATTAAAAAAGGGACGCCCTTTGTTAATATCCGGTTTTTTTTCGCCCAAAGACCTGAACGCCTGACGTTGCTTATAATTCATACCGTTTTCGTATTCCAGATCATAAGAACCGCTTTTACTGCCTTCAATCGCAGCCTTCAACACGCTTTGAGCGTATGCGTTAACACGCAAAAAATCTTTTGGATTTTCTTCTTTATACCGTTCAAGACATCTGTTCAAATAGCTTAAATTGTCTGCGGTATTTTTAATCTCTTCCTTATAATCAGCCATTTTTTCCTCCTGCGGTAGTTAGAACTATCATAGCATAAAAATTTTTTTCTTCCTTATCTTTATTTATGACAAAATTTTTACACTGGCAGCTTTCTAACCTTACTGACCGGCGCATAATATTCATGTTCCAGTTCATTATCCAATATTTCAGCGATCAGGACTTTATTTTCTTTTTGCAAAGAAGCCAAAGCCATCGGAGATAAATACTCCAACAAAATGGCGCGTTTTGAATCTCGCATCAACAAAGCCGTTTCCACGCCGTCAAAGAAAAAACGAGGATGATCGGGAACACCTGTTCGCGCTCGAATACAAAACAACAGCTCTCCGTCTTTGTTTTGCACAACGTCGTAAAGTCCTTCCTTTTCAGCCATCGTTTTTTCCTCTCATCAATCGTTAAGCGTCCAGTTTCTTCTTAACCAGCTCATTTAACATTGCCGGATTAGCCTTGCCTTGCGAAGCACGCATCGTCTGTCCGACGAACCAACCCAGCAACTTTTCTTTGCCGCCTTTATACTCGGCGACTTTATCGGGATTGGCAGCCAAGACGTCATCAACCATTTTTTCAATCGCCGATGTGTCCGTTACCTGTTTCAAACCTTTTTCCTCAACGATTTCGTCCGGCGTTTTGCCTTCTTCAACCATAAAGGCAAACACGTCTTTGGCAATGCGCGAAGAAATCGTACCGTCGTTAATCAGATCAACCATACGTCCCAGATTTTCAGGCTTGACGGGGCTTTCGGCGATTGATTTACCCTGCTTGTTCAATACGGCGAACAAATCGCCCATAATATAGTTGGCGACTTTTTTCGCGTCATGCCCTTTGGCCGCGGCTTCAAAATAAACGGCGATATCCTTTTCCGCGACCAGCTGGCCGGCGTCATAAGCCGGAAGGCCGTATTCTTCGATAAAGCGTTTTTTCTTTGCGTCCGGCAGTTCGGGCATCTGTCCGCGCAGCCGTTCGATCATCGCATCGTCCAAAATCAACGGAATCAAATCCGGATCATAGAAATAACGGTAATCCACCGCTGTTTCTTTGGAACGCATGGATTTTGTTTCGCCCTTGACGGAATCGAATTTACGCGTTTCCTGAACGACTTTGCCGCCGCTTTCGATTAATTCGACTTGACGCATGGCTTCGTATTCAATCGCCTGCATGACGAAACGGATCGAATTGACGTTTTTGATTTCCGCGCGCGTGCCGAACGGTTCGCCCGGACGATGCACGGAAACATTCGCGTCGCAGCGCATCGATCCTTCGTCCATATTACCGTCGCAAGAACCGATATAGCGCACGATCGAGCGCAGCTTGCGCAGATAGGCGCCCGCTTCTTCCGGCGAACGAATGTCCGGACGCGACACGATTTCCATCAGCGCGACGCCCGCGCGGTTCAAATCGACAAAAGATTTGCTGGGGTGCTGATCGTGCATCAGCTTGCCCGCGTCCTGTTCCAAATGCAGACGTTCGATACCGATGCGTCGCGTTTCGCCGTTTTCCAGATCAACGTCAATATAACCGTCGGAAATAATCGGGTGATCGGACTGCGAAATCTGATACCCGTTCGGCAGGTCGGCATAGTAATAGTTTTTACGGGCGAAAATGGATTTTTTGTTGATCGTCGCGTTCAGACCGAACCCCGTGCGCACCGCCTGTTCAACGCATTCATGGTTGATTACGGGCAGCATGCCGGGAAATCCCGCGTCAACAAAGCTGACTTGCGTATTGGCTTCCGCGCCGAAAGCCGTCGCCGCGCCGGAAAACAACTTGGCTTTGGAAATGACTTCACAGTGGACTTCCAGCCCGATAACGACTTCCCAATCGCCCGTTTCACCTTTAATGATATAAGACATATTATTTTCCTCCCACGCGCAAAGGACGAACCGGCATGCCGGACATTGATTCAATCGCTCCGGCGACGCGCAAAACAGTTTCTTCCGCAAATGAATTTCCGATGACTTGCAGCCCGATCGGCAGACCGTTGACTTCCGACGTTCCCGCCGGGACGCATACCGCCGGCAGTCCTGCCAGAGAAGACGGCACCGTAAATACGTCGTACAGCTGCATTTTCAAAGGGTCGCTTGTGCTGTCGTCGTCTTTGCCGAACGCCGTTTCAGGCGCGGCCGGAGCCAAAATAACGTCCACCTTTTTATAAGCTTCGGCAAATTCATGACACAACAGACGACGGACTTTCTGCGCTTTCAGATAGCAGGTTTCGTAATATCCTTCCAGCAAAATGCAGGTGCCGATCATAATGCGGCGTTTGACTTCTTTCCCGAAGCCTTCGGTACGCGTGTTCGTGTACATTTCGTCCAGGCTTTTCCCGTCAACGCGCAGGCCGTATTTCACCCCGTCGTAACGCGCCAGATTCGACGACGCTTCCGCCGGCGCGATCAGGTAATACGTCGGCAAGGCGTACTGCGTCGAAGGCAGAGAAATATCGACGATTTCCGCGCCGGCCGCTTTTAATTTGTCCGCCATGGCTTCCCAGACGTGACGCACGTCGGCGTTCAGCCCTTTATCAGGATTGTATTCGCGCGGAATCCCGATACGCAGCCCTTTCACATCGCCTGTCAAAGCTTTTTCATAATTCGGTACAGGAACGTTGGCCGAAGTTGAATCTTTCGGATCAAAGCCGGCCATAGCTTCCAGCATAATCGCGGTGTCGCGCACGGTACGGGTCATTGTCCCCGCCTGATCCAGCGAAGAAGCAAAAGCGACCATGCCCCAGCGCGAACAGCGGCCGTACGTCGGTTTGCACCCGACAATCCCGCAGAAAGACGCCGGCGTGCGGATCGACCCGCCCGTATCCGACCCCGTCGCGGCCATGCACAGCCCTGCGGCGACGGCGGCGGCAGACCCGCCCGAAGACCCGCCGGGAATTAAAAACTTGTCCGGGTTTGTTTTATCTTTGTGCGGATTGCGCACCGCTCCGTAATAACTGGTCAGGTTAGCCGTCCCCATGGCGAATTCGTCCATGTTGGTTTTGCCCAGCATGACGGAACCTTCGTCTTCCAGCTTTTGCGAAACCGTAGATTCATAAGGGGGAACAAAACCGTCCAGAATATGAGAGCAAGCCGTCGTCCGCACGCCTTTGGTACAATACAGGTCTTTCATGCCAACGGGAATGCCTTCCATTTTTCCGGCAGCGCCTTTTGCGCGGCGTTCATCGGATCTGCGCGCGCGTTCCAATGCGATTTCCGGCGTTTCCAAAACATAAGCGTTTAATTCGCGGGCTTTTTCCATTTCCTTTAAATGCGCCTGCGTCAATTCAACGGCGGAAAATTCTTTTTTAGCCAGCCCGTCCAGAGCTTCGGCAATCGTCAATTCAACTAAATCGGTCATCGTTTACTCCACCACTTTGGGAACCAGGAAATAACCGTCCATGGATTCGGGGGCGTTTGCCAAAATTTCATCGCGGATATTGCCGTCGGTGATAACGTCGTCGCGTTCGCGCAGCTTCATGTCTTCCACAACTGAATTCATCGGCAGAACGCCGTCGGTATCAACGTCCTTTAACTGATCGACCCAGCCCAAGATTTTTGTCAGTTCGCCGACCATTTCGTCCATATTTTCTTCCGGGATTCGCAAACGTGACAGAATCCCCAGTCTTTTGACCATTTCCCTGTCGATTGACATAGGTATACTTGCTCCTGTATTACTAAAAAAACAAACTTTACAGAAAGTAGCATTTACAGTGCGCGACGGCAAGTCCAAACCCGTTTTTCCCGACAGTTTTTTATTTCAGCCCGCCGTTTGTTTTTCCCTGCCGGAACGCAGATAAATCAAAGGAATGCTGAAAAGCGAGATCAAATACTTTACCGCGAAGTTAAACAAAAAAATCTGCCAGACGATCTCCCAGGCATACGTTCCGGCAAAAGCGCCGACGCAGAAAACGGCGTTGTCAATGGGAATACTGACGGAGTTGCTGGCTAAGACGCGCCCCCATTTATGTTTTTCCCGGAACCGTTTTTCAAACATGTGATAAATTTCCGTATCGGCCAGCTCGCTGGTCAGCTGAGCCAGCAAAGAAAACACGACGATGCGCCACACCGGCGCCAGACATTCGTCAAAAGCCGCCGAGGCCGGCGACGACGGATCCGAAGCGAACAAAGCGATAAACGCAAAATAGCCGGTCATCAGCAAATTAATCAAAACGGCGGAATAAATGCAGCGTTTCGTCAGTTCCTTTCCCAGTTCGCGGTGCACCAGATCGCGCAATGTAAAGCTCAGCGGATACAAAAACACGCCCATATCGACGGCGTAATTAAAAACCAGCCCGACCTTAATGCTGCTGATATTGGAAACCAGCTGAACGGCCAGATACGACAAAGCGACAAACAAAGCGGTATTACTCATTGAATTTACCCGGAAAAAATTTTGTTTCTTGTACATCAAAAACGATTTGATTAAAAATACTTTGTTTAATTACAAAAGGATTTTCTCATGCCCTCTTTTTCTTTCGACGCTTTTTTATCCTCAGTTCCCCGCGGCACGTCGCTGGCCGGTCTGGACATCGGCGCGAAAACGATCGGCGTGGCCGTGTCGGATACTTTATGGCTGACGGCGACGCCGTTAAAAACGATTTTCAGAAAAAGCTTTCAGTATGACATGAACGAATTGTCCGCTTTGCTCAAAGGCCGGGAAATCGGCGGTTTTATTTCCGGACTGCCGCTGCAAATGAACGGAGAAGAAGGAACGCAGGCCGCCTATACGCGCGAACAGGCGCAAAAAATCGCGGATTATTTTCAAAAGCCCGTTTATTTTCAGGACGAACGCCTTTCTTCCGCCGCCGTGGAACGCGTTATGATCGGCGCGTATGACATGAGCCGCAAAAAACGCAGAGAAAAGCTGGACGCCGGCGCGGCAGCCTTTATTTTACAAAGCTTTCTGGACAAAGTCCGCTGAACGCCCCGTTTTTACCTGCCGCGCCGGGCCGCCATCAGCTTGGCCGCTGCCGCCGCAGACACGGACGCGTTTGAATTTGCCGGTTTTTGTTTTTGCGCTTTCAATTCCTCGCGCAAAGGCAAAGACTGATACGTTTTATCCTCTTCCAGATTAAATCCGTTTTTGCGGATCATAAAGGCCTGCCGACATTTTTTCAAAGTCGATTCCGTAATCGCCAGTTTTTCGGGCTGTTCCAAAACGTCCGGATTATCCGACCAATAACATTTTCCGGCGGGATCGCGGCAGACCGTTTCGACAATCTGTCTGGAAGTAATCGGCTTGACATAATACGTTTCCGGGTGATTGCGTTCGTCCCAGCTATAACTTAATCCGCCGTCGCGCAAATATCCGTATTCATAACGCAGCACCATTTCTTCGTTTTGATACCACCCTTCAAAACCGCCCTGCAACATTTTATGAGTGAACGGCGCTTTTTCATCGCTGCAAGCCGCCATAAATCCTTTAGCGATCAGCGGAACGTCCGCTTCAAATTCATTCCACGGACCTTCGACGCCGTTTTGCTTCATTTCATAGCAAACGGCGCAGGACGCCGCTTCGGCGTCGGCTTCTTTCGCTCTGTGCGACATGACCGCCCCTTTAAACGTATAATGATTGCAGTCGCTGTCGATACCGTTGGAAAACTGCTGCACGTGACGCGCTTCATGCCCGATAATCTGCATCAGCTGATTGTCCGAAAAACAACAGTTCAAAGATAATATCTTTGTTGATTCGCTGACCATTCCGCCCCAGCCGCAGGCGCCGAACATAGCGATCTGGTAGCCTTCTTTGGCGACGTTTTCCAACAGTTCCCGGCCCAAAGGCGAATTTTCGGCCACCGTATTGATAATATGAATAGCCCGCCGCTTATTGTTTCCGTAACAACGGCTGATATCAATCGGGATCAGCAGCTCTTCACATTGATCCGCGTTTTCAGGTTTCCGGGTGCCGGAAGCGCCGCTTAAAGTTTCAGTCATAAAAAACATCGCCTTTGTCGTTTATTTAAAATTTGCTTTATTCTATACAAACATCTTTCCTCAGGCAAAGGAAAAACATCGCCCGGCGGCTATATTTTCCCGCCATAAAGCCGTCTTGCCCCCATAAAAAAAAGCTGGCACTTTCAAATAAAACAAAACGGCAAGGAGCAGATATGTTCAAAAAACTTTACCAGTTTATCCGGCGTTTTACACTGCCGATCATCGTTTTTTTGTTTCTGGTTTACTGCTTTTCCGACAAAAGCCTCTGGACCGATTTCAACGGTTACGTCGCTTCTTTCAGAGTCCCGATCCGCCAGGGCGTTTTGGCCGTTATGCTTTTTTTATCCATAACGTATATTCTGCGCCTGATTCGCGACGCTTTCATGCCGCGCCTGTTCAACCATTTGCATTTTAACAATAATACCGAAAGTTCGGCAACGTCAATCGTCGGTTATATTTCCGTTTTAATCGCCGGACTGATTTCCCTGTCGGTTTTAGGCGTAAACCTGAAAAGCCTCGGTTTGCTGATCAGCGCGTTGTCGGTCGGTCTGGGCTTCGGCCTGCAGCACGTGGTGAATAATTTCATTTCCGGAATTTTAATTTTATTTGAACGTCCCTTCCGGATCGGCGACTGGATCGTTCTTAATGACAAAGAAGGCATCGTGCGTAAAATCAATATCCGGTCAACCGAACTGGAAACATTTGACAAAGCGCTGATTATCATTCCGAACGCGGATATTATTTCCGGCGTATTGACAAACTGGACGTTGACGGATTCCAAAGGCCGGCTGCTCATCAATGTCGGCGTCGGATACGATTCCGATTTGGAAAAAGTGCTGCAACTGGCCGTCAGCATAATTAAAAACGATCCTCGGATTCTTTCGGATCCGCCGGCCTCCGCGATCGTCACTTCATTTGACGACAGCAGCATCGAGATTCAACTGCGGTGTTATATCAGCAACGTTATGCAGCGTTCCGTTGTCAAAAGCGACCTGATGATCCGGCTGCAAAAAACATTTAACGATAACGGAATAGATATTCCTTTTCCGCAAAGAGTCGTACAAATGCTGCCCGAAAAATAAAGACCGGATTTTCCGGTCTTTTTATTTAACGTCCTCTGATCGCCGCGGCCGCTTTTAATAAGACGGGCGAAGGCGCTTTTTGTTTTTGTTCGTTTCTGACCGGCAGCTTTGCAACCGATTTATCACCGGTCTGCGCCATCATTTCCTTGCCTTTATCCGACACGGCCATATTTTCGGCGCGGTCAAAAAACGCTGCGGAAATATACGGCTGACCGTTATGCAGACAAACCGACGCCAGCTGTTCGTTGGAAACCGCCGCTTCCTTTTTCACCGAATTAAAATCTTTCTTTTTTTGTTCCGAATTCATGCGGATCTGCGCCACATACTGCTTTTCATAAGCTTCCTGATAATTCTTATAACCGTACCACGCCTGAAAAGACGCACGCATCGCTTTTGTTTCATCGCCGGATTTTTCCATTTCCCCGACATAAGCCCGCATCATCGGCGTTTCCATTTCTTTTTCAAAAACCTGCGGATATTCGTCTTTCATCTGATAAGCGAAAGCCGCCTGATGCGCGCAGGCGTCCGCTTCCAGCGCGCGGTTCAATTTAATGAAATCATACGCGTTCAGACTGCCGATAAAATCCGTTGTTTTGTCTTGGCCGCTGATTTTATTGATCCGTTCGACCTGACGGATATGCGTACATTCATGAATTAAAATCGGCGCCAGCTCCATCTGACGGCGGTAAGAATCCAGCCGCACGACCTTGCGGTCATAATCGCACGCGCCATTAACACCGAACATGGCTTCGTACATATAGGAATATCCCTGAAAGGCCACGGCATTCATTGTTTCCTGCCCTTTGGGAAACTGATAGGCGATATTCAGCAGACTGGTGAAATTTTCACGATCCGCCCCGCCCAAAGCATAAATCGAATTATTAAGCTTTGCAAAGCATTCAAAATTGGATTTTTGATCCGGCATTTTATCGTCCCCTTTGATTTATCGCTGCCGACACGACAGCCTGTTTATTTCCGGATTTTTCCGGCGGAGCCGTCAATTCCCCTTTTTTATTGCGCAGACACATCGACCAAACGGATCGGTCAGGCTTTGCCCCCGGAACGGACGCGGCATAATCGTCGATCATGGCGGAAATTTCTTTTTGATCCGACTGTTTAATGGAAAACGGCCGGCCGCTGTTTAAATCATCTGCGGTCATATACGGCTTTCCTTTATAGCAGCACATTTTCAAAACGTCCGCGACGGGATATTCCTTTGAAAAGCAGTCGGGATCCTTTTCTTTTTTGGCATATTCGGCGATCCGTTTAAACCCGTCCTTGTGCCATTTGTCGTAATAGTCGCGGTAATAGTCGCATTCATACCATGCGGCGAAACAGGCCTGCATCGCTTTTCTTTCGTCATGGGACTTTTCCATTTCCCCGACATAAGCGTGAAACATCGGCAATCCGGTTTCCTTTGCCTTTTCATAAACGTTCGGCATGATCTCCTTGCATTCGTAAACGAAAGCCATTTCATGCGCGACGGCGTCAGCCTCTATCGCGCGGTGCATTCTGAGCGACGAAGCGACTTGCGTATGTTCGTAATTCGGCCTGTTTTCGCTTTCCCTGGAATACTGAATGGCGTGGCGGCCCTCGTGCACGGCGGTTTGAAGCATATATTCAAACCCGAACGACGGGTTGATCACGACTTTTTTCTGATTCGGCGCGCAGAAGCCGCCGAAATTTCCTTTTTCAAACGCGAAAGAATACCCCAGCTTTGACAGCGTCGTCAGCGTTTCGCGGCCTTTTTTGGTTTTCATTACGGAATCAATGATTTCTTCAAACAAAATTTCTTCTTTTACCGCGTTTTTCGCATCAGAGGCCGTAAAAGCTTTTGTCAAAACCTTTTTTGCCTTTTGCGCCGCGCGGCCGCAGGCATACTTTTTGTACGATTTCTGCGTAAATCCGGCAACCGTTTCAGCCATAAGAATCCCCTTTTCTTCAAAGAACGGTATCAGGATATCATTTATTGGACAGTTGTCAATTCATTTTTGTCCAGATTTTCTCTGCCTATTTGTTCTGCACACGCTTTTTTCAAAGCCTCCGCCCCGTTTTCGGAAACAAGAACGCCGTTGACAAAAATCCGGCCTTCTTTGATTTCAACTCTGGCGACGGGAATAAATCCGAATTCCAGATCGGAATTCCAAAATCCGAAATCTTTTTTCAAATCCAGAAAAACCGGCAGAGTCAGCGTCGTCAGATCAGGCGAGGTTACGGGAACGCCGCCGTTTATATCCGCCGGCGCGACACGATTTCCCGTTGCACTTAACGTTGAATCCGTTCCCAAATCCGCCGGCGCGACGGACCGTCCGTCAGCGGAAACACCGGGAACATAATCCGCACCGGGCACGGCCAACCTGTAACAATCCTGCGGCGATATTCTGATTTGAACGGGTTCCGCCCGCAAAACGGCCGGAAACAAACAAAGAAAAATCAAAATCCCTATCATATCCCGGCTTTTCCTTTTTGATCAGATTCTGACCAGATGCGTTTCCACCAACGGCCGGCGGCCGTGCGTTTCCATAACAACTTTGCGCACGGCGGATTTCACGGTGTCCGCAACGCTCTGATCGTCAAGGCGTTTATCTTTGCCCAGCAGCTCCACAGCCTGTTTGACCGCCGTATCCATCTGTCCCATAACCGGATCCGCATTTTCAATCAGACCGACGGCAGAAAACTGAACGTCGCCGACAACCGTTCCTTTTTTATCCAGAACCAGCGTCGCCACGACCGTTCCGTCGTCAATCATGCGGCGGCGCTGTTTTAACACGCCGGCATTTAACGGGATAATCTGTTTTCTGTCGCGCGCCAGAACACCGGTTTTGACTTCACCGATAATTTCCGGCTGCCTGCCGTCCAGGCGCAAAACGTCACCGTCCTTGATAATCACGGTTTTCTTTACCCCGCAGCCGGCGGCCAGATCGGCATGTTCGTATAAATGGGCCGCTTCGCCATGAACGGGAACGGCGATTTTCGGCTTTAAGAACTCATATAACTTCGCGATATCCCTGCGTCCGGAATGACCGGACACATGAACCAGAGCGTCTTTCACGGTAACGATTTCGATTCCTTTGGCAATAAAACGGTTTTGGATATTGGCGATCGCCTGTTCGTTGCCGGGAATAACGCGCGAAGAAAAAACGACGACGTCCCCTTTGACGGGTTTTACCGCTCCGGTGCCGTAAGAAATATTCGATAGCGCGGCTTTCGGTTCTCCCTGACAGCCCGTGCACAGATAAAGAATTTCCGACGGATCGTGTTGAGCGGCCTCTTCATCGGTCAGGAAAACGTTGACTCCCTTAAAGTAGCCGGCGGCGCGCCCCGCCCCTTCGACCCGCCACAGCGACCGGCCCAGCAGACAGACCGTCCGGCCGTTTTTTTCTGCCGCTTCGGCAATACTTTCAATCCGCCCGACGTTCGATGCGAAACACGTCACGATCAGCCGCTTTCCCTTATAAGCCGCGAACAGCTCTGTCAAAGCGGTTTTAACCGCTGTTTCGGACGGAATGTCGCCTTCAACGAAAACGTTCGTCGAATCCCCGACCAGAGCCAGAATTTTTTCCTTTTTCAAAGCTTGCAATGCCTTGTAATCCACGGGCTTTCCGACAACGGGGTCTTCGTCAAAGCGCCAGTCGCCCGTATGAAACACGTTGCCGCGAGGCGTTTTGATCAGCAGCGAGGACGCTTCGGGAATAGAGTGGTTGATAGACACCAATTCGATTTCAAACGGAGCCAGATCCAACAGATCGCCCTGTTCAAAAACACGGACGGGAACGCGGCCCAGCAGCCCCGCTTCGTCCAGACGCGTTTCCAGCATTTCCGCGGCAAAAGCCGACACATAAACGGGGCAGCGCAGAACGGGCCAAAATGTCGCCACCGCGCCGATATGGTCTTCGTGCGCGTGCGTAACGACCAGCCCTTTTAACCGCGGCGCGATTTTTTCGGCAAACGACGGATCGGGCAGCAGCATATCAACCCCCGGCAACCTGTCGCCGGCAAAACCGACGCCGCAGTCTACGGCCAGCCAGTCGCCGTCGCAGGCATAAAGATAAAAATTCATACCGATTTCACCGACGCCGCCCAAAGGAACAAAGAACAATCCTTCATCAGGAACGTCAATATATTCAGCTGTTTTCTCACCGGACATTATTCATTCTTTCCCGTTTGGCCGAAAAAAATGTCTCCGGCCGTAATTTTTAAAATTTCGCCTTCTTTATTTAACAAAAAGCACCCGTCCTGATCAAGACCGTAAAAAGTTCCCTTCAACTGCCTGTCCGGCAGGTTGACCGTCACCGGCCCGCCGATCCCGCAGGCTTTTTGTTTCCATGTTTCCAAAACCGGCGTTATCCCCAGCGTCCGCAAACATTTCTGCCAGTCATTAAAACAGTCCAGCAGTGTTTCCAGCATCTGTTCCCTTTCAACATTAAACCCTTCCCGGCACAAAGAAGTAACCGGATATAACATCTGCTTTTCATCAACCGGGATCAAATTTACGCCGATTCCGACGATCAATCTGTCTACACCGTTGGTTTCCAATAAAATGCCGCTTACTTTTTTACCGTTAATCAGCAAATCGTTCGGCCATTTGCAGTTGACCCGCAATCCGGGGCAAAGCTTTTCGATCGCCTGCATCAAAGCGACCGCGGATAAAAAACTGTACACGCCGGCTTCTGCCGGCCGCACCGGTTCCAGACAGAAAGAAACATACAAATTTCCCGCGGGGCTGACCCAGCGGCGCCCCATTCTCCCGTGTCCGCCGGTCTGTATCCGCGCGCAGACAGCCGTTTTATCAGACCCGGAAGGCAGCTTTTTGGCGTCTTCGTTTGTACTGCCTGTTTCTGTTTTTTCGATCAAAGACCAGCCCTGCGGCAATTTTATTTTCATTTTTACCTCTTAAAAACTCATGATCGCCGCCTGAACGGCATGCAGCAGCGGTTCAGCCGCGACAAATGAAACAGCCGATAACACGGCCGACAAGACAATGACGATTTTCATCGGCGCCGGAGCAAAAGACAGCTCCTCTTTTGCCGGAACCATATACATCTGCCGGATCAATTTTAAATAAACATACATAATCAGCAGCCCGCCCAGCATCAGCAGAACGGAAAAAAAGATCATGCCGCTGACGGCGGTTTCTTTAAACAGCCAAAACCGCGTCCAAAATCCGGCAAACGGCGGCGCGCCGGCCAGCCCCAGAAAAATCAGCGCGAACAGTCCGCCCCGCACGGGCTTTGTCTGCCCCTGCCCGGATAAAACGCGGATTTCTTCGCTTAATTCGTCGCCGATGCGCAGCGATAAAACAACCGCCGACATACCCGCCAGCATAACCAAATCTATCGTCAGCGCGAACTGCAGCAGCACGGCGCTCCGCACGACCAGAGCCGACAAAGCAAAACCGTTCAGAACAATAACGGTATAAGCCGTCAGACGTTTGATATTTGTCTGCACGATTGCCCCGAATCCGCCGATACAGACAGACAAAACGGCGACCGTTGACAAAACGGGCTGCCAGTAAAAAGTCAGAGAGGCGAAAGGTTCCAGCACAACTCTGGCCAAAGCGGCGATCACGGGCAGACGCACAAGCATGGCGAACAAAGCCGTCACGGGGGACGGAGCGCCTTCATACACGTCTGCCGCCCACGAATGGAACGGCGCGGCGCCGATTTTCAAAAACAACCCGGCGGCGATAAAAGACAATCCCCACAACAGTGCCGGCATAATCGTCTGCTTGTCCGCGGCGGCCAGCCGATCAAAATCCAATGTTCCCAAACAGGCGTACAGGACGGACACGCCGAACAGGTACAATCCCGAACTTAAAAATACCATAACGACATATTTCGTCCCCGCTTCGGTCGACCGCTCTCCCTGACGTTTATAGGCCGTCAAAAACAACAGCGGGAAATGCATCATTTCCAGTCCCAGAAACTGCACTAAAAAAGTCCGGGCGGAAACCGTCAGCATCATGCCCGTCATGCAGAACGCCAGCAGCGGAGCAAATTCAAAACGCGAATATTTTTTATATTTCAGCCAATCCGAAGCAAAAGCCAAAGCGGCCGCACCGCCGATCAGCAGAATTTTTTTCAGCCAAAGGGCAAACCTGTCCAAAACGAACCCCGGAAAATTAATCGATAATCCGCCGGCCGGAACGTCAATCAGGCATAAAACGGCAAAAGCCGACAACATTCCCGTATAAATCAGCCTGTCCGCCTTTTGCTTCGCTTTGGCCGGAGCGGCGTAAACACCGGCCGGCAAGGAAAGAACCGCAAAGAAAAACAAGATCGTTTCGGGCAAAACAGGCAATATATTTTTTAACGTTTCAACCATTTTCTTTCCCCTATCCGCCGACAGCCTGCCGCGCCAGATCGAAAATAATTCCCGGCATTACGGACAACACCAAAAAAATCATGCCGAAAACAACCGCCGCGATTTTTTCCCGCCAGCTCATATCCGGCGGCGCCAGACTGCGTTCCGGCGGCTGTCCGAACAGCAGCCGCGTAAACAGCCTGAAAAAAGCCGCATACAGCAAAACCACGGACAACAACAGGAAAAAAGCCGCTGTTTCAGATTGCTTAAACGCGGCATAAAAAATCAAAAACTGTCCGGTAAACGGCATTAACGGCGGGACGGCCAAAACAGCCAGGCAAGACAGAAAAAACGTCATGCCCAGATAAGGAAACAACACCATCAATCCCGTCGGATTTTTAATTCCCGCCGCCCTGAAACGCGCATACAACGCCCCCGCGGACATCAGATAAACCGTAACGGCCAGACCTTGCGCCGCACATAAAAACAACAGACTTTTTAACGCGTCCGGCGTTGCGCAGAACAATCCCGTCCCCAAAAAGCCGACCTGGGCCAAATGGGCAAATCCGGCGATTTTCTTGATTTCCACCTGTTTTAACGTAATCAAAGCCCCGTAAACCGCCGAAAAAACCGCCCATGCCAGCAAAACGGGCCCCCATGTCTGCAGCACGGTCTGCGTAACGGGAAAAGCCAGACGCAAAAAAGCATAAAAAATCAGTTTTGAAAAAATGCCGCACAATAAAATTCCCGTCGGAACGGGCGCTTCCGCCTGCGCATCGCTCAACCAGGCATGAAACGGAAACAAAGGAGCTTTAAACGCCAAAGCGGCCAGAAAACAAACCAGCAGAACAGCCTGTTCCGATTCACTTAACGTCAGCAGCCCGACAGCGGTATAATCGGCGGATCCCGCTTTTTCCGACAGCCAGAACAAAGCCGGCATCAGGCAGATCGCGCCTAAAAGATCCGAAAAACAAAACTTATAAGCCGTGTAAATACGTTTTTCCGTCCCCCATACGGCCGTCATTAAAAACAACGGCAGAACCGCGGCTTCCCAGAAAACGAAAAACTGAAACATATTCTGCGAACAAACCGCTATCAGCATAAAGCCTTCCGCCGTTAAAACCAGAAAAGAAAACTCGCGGACGCAAAACAGAACATGACGTCTGATGACACAAACGGACAAAACGGTTAAAAACGAAATCAGCAAAACAAAAATCATGCTCAGCGCGTCTATACCGGTCCGCCAGTCGGTCCGCACCGGGCTGAACGCCGTCTGCGACAAATATTTTTCAGGATCGGCTTCATAGAAAAGCACCGAAGTCAAAGACAATAAAAACACGCATGTCGTGATTAACAAAGCCACATGCCGGCTGTTTTTTGAAACGATGCGCTCGTCTCCTCTGATAAGCAACAAAAACAGCGCCCCCAGCAGCGGCAAAAACAAAACGACGGAAGGCAAAGAAAAATGTATCACGGCTTATTCTCCCGCCAGCAAAGGCAAAAGTGAAAAAATCAAAACAAACAGCCCCGTCAAAGACCAGATCAGAAAATCATACGGTCTGCCCGAATGAATTTTCTGCAGATTTTCCGCTGTTTTCTTTAATGCTCCGGGCAGCTTTTCCGTTAACAGCTCCGCTGCGGCGAACCGCCATGCGAATTCTGCCAGCGCCATGAACAAGCGGACGAAAACGGCCTGATAAAAATCGGTCAGATAAAAGCCTTTCAGGCAAAAGCGGTTGATTTTTCTGAAAATTCCGTCGGACTGCCCCGCCGCACCCGCTTTTTCCGTTTTGGAAAAAAACCATATTCCGGCCGGCAGACCGCAGTCCCCCGCCAGCAAAGACAATAAAACGCTCGCCGTTAAAGCGCCGGACAAATCGGGCAAAACGGACTGTTCAAAAACTTTGTTTTGGAAAAACGACAGCAGCAGCAAAATCATCAAAGGCAAAGATTCAATTTTCGACGGCTGGCGTATTTTTGCCGCGGCGGAAGACGAAAGTTTCGATTCCGCCAAAAACGCACGAAACAGCAGACGCGCGAAAACAAACGCCAGCGCAAACAAATAAAACGTCAGACAAAAACTGCCCGCTGTCATGGAACGTTCTTTTAAAACCGCGTACATATCCAGAATAACCGCCGAATTACCGATCTGCGGAAACCCGACGCAGCATACGGAAAACAACAGCATGGACCAAAACGAAAACGGCAGGTGTTTTTTCAATCCCCCCATGCGCAGCAAATCTTCTTCCCCCTGCAGCGCCTGAATAACCGTCCCCGCGCATAAAATCAGTCCCGTCATCGGCGTAATCAAAGCGATGTAGGCGCAGAACGCGGCGTCTCTGCCGATCAGGCCGAACACCGTCAAAACGAAACCGAACTGCCCCATCAGCAACTGGCAAAGCAATACTTTGATATTTGTCTGCGCGGCGGCCGTCAGCAACCCGCCCAGCGCCGTCAATATTCCCCAAACCGTAAAGACCGTCCGCACGGCCGGATCAGCGTCCATGAACGGAAAAAAGACATACAGCACATAAACGCCCAGTCCGCCCAAAGCCGCCGGCGCGATAAAAGCCAAAGCCGGCACGGAAATCCCGGCCGTCTGGGCGATCAGAATATTGGTGCCGAACAAAAACAGTTTTGCCGAAACGCTTAATAAAACCAAAACGGCGAAAACAACCGCTTCGGCGCCCTGAAAAGCGGACAGAGAATCGGCTGAAAAGGCGGCGACGAAAAAACTGCCCGTCTTATCCGCCAGCATATAAAAAGCGCAAAACAAAGGAATATCGCTTAACGTATGCCAGATCAGGAAATTCACTCCCGACTGGCGCACCGCCTGTTTTTCATGAAACAGCATCAGCAAAAGATAAGCAAACAGAACGGACAAATCCCAGCCGATAAAAAACTGAAACATATTTTTCGCGCCGATACCTATAATCAGAAACGACGTCAATCCCAGCAAAGAAACAACAAAGCCGTTCATTTTTTCGGCCGGCAGAAAATCCTTGGCATACAGCAGGCTCATCAGTGCGGAAAAAACAATAAAAACGGCCAGAAATATTTCCGTCGTTTCCAAATGCAGCCGCCAGTCATAAACGACGCCGTTCCACGTCAGAAACGGCAGCAGAAAAACGCTGTAAACCTGTCCGTGAAAAAAATTTTTAAAGGCCATCGACACAATATTCAGAAATGCCAAGCCGGCCGCGGCGGTTCCGATTTCCCACGCGAACGTGCGTTTTTTCAAAAACGCCGCCGCAAAAACATAACAAGCGGCAAAAAAAGGCAGAAGAACAGCAAAAACCATTATGCCTTATCCTTTCATCGTCCCGATATGATCCGCAATCAAATGGTCGTGTTTTTTAAAGTACAGCAAAAACAACGCCAGCGACGCAACCATCTGGACGCCGGTCAAACAAGCCGTAAACAAAGAAAAAATCAATCCGGAAGCTTCATAAAACAAAGCGCTGCCCATTGAAAAGTTAAACAGCGAGCCTAAAAAAATCAGTTGCAGAGCCAGCAAAACGCGCATCAGATCTCCTCTGTGGCGCAAGATTCCCCACAACCCGAAAAACACCAGAAAAGAACTGATCGTCAAAATAACCGGCACATCTACTGTCATCGCTTTATCCTTCCTGTGCTTTTTTTCCGGTCAGCAAAGCCGACAAACCGACCATGCATGACAGGATCAAAGCGGCAAAAATCAAAACGCACAGGCTGTAATCCGCATACAGAATATCCCCCAAAACCGGCAAAGAAAAAACCGGCGCGGCTTCTTCGGACGGCCATTGCGGTTTAAAAAACAAATATACGGTCTGCGCGCACAGCAGCATAAAAAACACAAAAGACGCCGCCGGCGCTTTTTCGGGAACAGTCGACTGCGTGCGGCGAAAATCAAAAACAATCAAGGCGAACATTAAAAAAACCAACATTGACGCCGCCGACATCGACAACAGAGCAAAGCTGACAAACCTGGCATTCAGGCCGGCTAAAATTCCCGCCACCGCAACAACGGCCTGTACCTGACAAAAAGCCGCATATAAAATATGTTTGACGCTAACCGACAGAAAAGCCGCCGTCAGCACCAGCAGGGCAAAAATATAAAACTCAACCGCGTACATCAGCTTTTTCCTTTTCAAACATCAACGCCTTCCGGGGGCAGGATTCAATACACAGTCCGCAGGAAACGCACCGTTCGCCGGATAATTTGAAATCAACCGGCATACGGTCGTCCCGTATTAATGTTTTTACCTCGATTGCCCGGGACGGACAAATTTTCATACATAATTTGCACCCTACGCATTTATCCGGATCAACCGCAGGCAGGCGCGCTCTGACGCTTTCGGCGAACTTTATTTTCTGTCCGGCACCCTGTCCGACGACATAACGCAAAACGACAAACAGACTGCGCCAGACGTCCGCGAAAAAAACCGAATGAATCTTTTTCATATTCATCTAGGCTCCTTTCTGCATGAAATACAGGATTCCCGCCGTCCCGACCAGCCAGACCAGAGCGAAAGGCAGAAAAACCTTAAAGCTCATATTCATCAACCTGTCCGTCCGCCAGCTGGGCAGAACGTATTTCATCAGCGTCAAAATAAAAAGCAGCAGGCACGTTTTTATCGCCAGCCACGCGAACGACGGCAAACCGGCCGACCCGAACAAAGGCATCGTACCGCCCAGAAATAAAACACTGCCCAAAGCCGCGCATAACAGCAGCAAAATATTTTCACACGCCAAAAACAACAGATACAGACCGCCGCCGTATTCCGCGCAAACGCCGCCGGCCAGTTCTCTTTTGGATTTCGGAGCTTCAAACGGCGCCTGCCCCAGCAGCATGGCAACCGACAGCAAGTATAAAACAAACAGCGGGAAATGAGGCGCGACAAACCATATTTTTCTTTGCGCCCTGATAACGGAATACAAATCCGGCGCCCCCGCCGTCATTAAAATCGTCATCACGACGACCGTCAGGATCGACTGGCAGCACAGCGACTGCGCGATCATGCGCACCGCCCCGAAGAAACTGAACCGTGTCGCGCTGCTCCACCCGCCGGTAATAAAAGCGTACGTGCCGCAGGACGCGACGAACAGCAAATATAACAAGCTGAAATCAGGGTGCAGAAAATATTCCTGATTAACCGGCAGGAAAAAAAAGAAAAACAAAGAAAAGACAAAAGCAAACAACGGCGCCGCGACAAACAGCGTTTTTTGCGCATGTTCAGGAACAGCCGGCTGTTTCAACAGCATGACGCAACCCCGGCGCAGCCGCCGGATAACAGACCGAACCGGCCGCATTTCAATTCTGGCGCGCAGTATTTCCTGTCCCTGACAGACTAACAACCCGGACGCCAAAATGACGGCGCAATATAAAAAAGCATGCAGCATCATACTGCCGGCCGGCGCCAGTTCATGTAAAAAGGGCCGAATTTCCGTTTCAATCAAAGAATTAAGAAAATCATTCATTTTGACAAAGCCCTTTTCAACACGGCGGCATATTCCGACTGACGGCAAAGTTCGTCGTCAAAAATATCGCCTTGAACGATCAGCGGCATTTCACCGATCTGCCCCGGAACGCCGAATGCGACATTCTCCGCGGCGGCGATTTCTCCGCGGTTGTAAAAAATAATGTTTTCTCCGGCCAGATAATCGCGGATATCTTCCAGATCATCGTACGGCAAAGGCGCCGTTCCCAGATATTCGGACAAAGCCCGCAGGATTTTCCAGTCTTCGCGCGACATGCCGAACGGCGGCGAGACGACGGCCGTGCTTTGGGCCCGGCCTTCCGCATTAACGTATGTCGCCCGTTTTTCACTGAAAGCCAGCCCGGGCAAAACGACGTCGGCGTCCTGCGCGGCGGCGCAAGCGTATATTCCCTGATAAACGGTAAAAGCGCCGCCCAGATCCCGGCGAGACACGCCGTCTTCGTTTAACAGATATACAAAATCGAATTCCCCGTTTTTAATCTTCGGCCTTAAGGGAACCGAACTGACCAGTCCCAATTCCAGCGCGCCGGCCAAAGCTGCCTTTCCGTGCAAGAAATTATATCCGTTCCAGTCACCGCGGATTACGTTATACTTGGCGCAAATACGGCAGATCAGATCCATGACGGCCGCAGCGTCGTTTCTTTGCAAAACGGACGGCCCGACGATAATCATCGGCTTTTCGGCGCGTTTTAACATCAGCGCCCCGCTTCCCGTTCCGTTTAAAATATCGCTCAAAACCTGCGGCGAAATCCCCAAAACATCATAACCCGCGCCAGCGTTGTCACCAATAAACGCTTTAGGCATCTTATTGCCGCGCAGCAGCCAGCCGACAGCCGGCGCCAGATCATCGACGCGCACGCCGATACACAACAAAGCGTCGGCTTCCTTTATCCGCGCAAACGGCGTGTTGAACAAACGGGATTGGCGGCTGTTCAGATCAAAATACATTGTATCGTCCGGGCGGGCGTCAATGGCTTTGGCTCCGATCAGGGCGAACAGGTCTTTTAAAGCCAGCATACTTTCGCAATCGGCGAAATCCCCGATCAGCGCGGCCGTTTTTTCCGGCGACACGGATTTTATTTTCGACGCGATCGTGACAAAAGCCTCCGTCCACGAACATTCTTTCAGCCGCCCGTCAATCCGCGCATAAGGCCGGTCCAGACGATTAATACGCAGCCCGTCCAGACAGAACCGCGCTTTGTCCGAAATCAGTCCGCCGGGTTCGGCGGGCGTTACGCGAACGATTTCCCCCTGCAACGTTTCGATTTCAACGGCGGCGCCGACGGCGTCCGTCACATCAATGCCGCGCGTTTTTACCGTTTCCCACGGCCGCGTCAGTTTTTTTGCCGCGGCATTCGTCAGCGTTGCCGAAGGGCACAAGTCAATCAGCGTTCCGGATAAAAGAAACGGCGGACAAAAGACCGGAGGAACCGTTTCGTTTTGCGGCGCCGCTCCCGCCTTTTTCAAAAAAGCGACACACCGGCCGCAGCGGATACATTTTTCCGGCGTAACGTCAATCCAGTCCAGCAGCCTGCGTTTTTTGCCGGCGGCGGATCCGGACTGAATTTCAGGGCGGACGGAAGCGCATATTTTCTGAATGTCGCAGTTTCCCGCTTTAACGCAGACGGCACAAGCCGCCGGGTGGCCGGCAAACAGTTCCTCTGCCCGGGCGCGAACGGCCGCAACGGCTTTCGGCGTTTTGGTAAAAATCTTCATACCGTCTTCGGCCGGCGTCCGGCAGGCTAAAACAGGATCGTCCGTCCCCGATATCTCAACCAGACATAAACCGCACCACCCGTTCGATTCCGGCACGCGGCCGTCGCATAAATGCGCGATTTCGACCCCGGCGGACAAAACGGCCTGCAAAACAGAACTGCCTTCCCGTACTTCAACGGCTTTGTCGTTAATCCATAAACTGATCACCGGTCCGTCTCCGTCGTTATGAGGTTCAAAGAACTCAAAATCACGCGCACATCGGCCAGATCGCACCCGGCCGTCAGCTTGTCCAGCGCCTGCATGACGGGAAAACCGGCCGATCGGAAATGGCATCTGTAAGGTCTTTGAGTACCGCTTGAAACCAGAAACACGCCGAATTCTCCCAGCGGCGATTCCGTCGCCGCATAAACTTCACCGGCGGGAATGACCGTCCCCGCGCCGTACAATTCAAACCGGCGGCTGAGTTCCGTTAAAGAATCCGGATCGTCATTTATGCTGAAATCGGGCAGAATAACATCGCCTTCGGGCAAAACGTCCAATATCTGCCGGATAATCGACATCGACTGATAAATTTCAAAAATCCTCAACAGATAACGCGCGTAACAATCCCCCTGCGTTTTTAACGGCATATCGAAAGAAAGGGCATCATAAATTTCATACGGTTCGGAAATTCTCAAATCCCACCTGACGCCGCAGGCGCGCAGATTAACCCCCGAAAAACCGGACGAAACAGCGTCCTGAGCTTCAATGACGCCGATTCCGACGGTCCGAGATTTAAAAATCCTGTTTTCCGTCAGCAAATCCTCGATTTCCGTTAAAACGGACGGCAGTTCTTTTGTCAGCCAGTTAAAGATCAGTTCCGCGGACTGCGGCGCGATATCGTGTTTTACTCCGCCGGGACGAATATATACGCTTAAAGGACAGGACAGACACACTTTGTCCAGCAGCGCGTAAATCCGTTCGGACGCCTTGCGTACCACCGGATAAACAATATCCGTTCCCGTATCCGCCGCCAAATTCGCCGTTGCGCGCAAATGTGACAATATCCGCCCCGTTTCCGCCAACATAACCCGAATACAGGCCGCCCGGCGCGGCACAGAAACGCCCAGCAGCTTTTCCGCCGCCAGCACAAAAGAATGAACGCAGGAAAACGGCGCCGACCGGTTCAGCTTATCCGCCAAAACCAGTCCCTGCAGCAAATTTTGTTCTTCCATCAGTTTTTCAATGCCGCGGTGGGAAAACCCGATATGCGGGTCAATCCGGCGCACCGTTTCCCCGTCCAGCTGAGCGACCAGCCGGCACATGCCGATTCCGGCCGCCGGTTCCGGCGCAATATTCATAAAACTGCCGTCTTCAAACATCATTTCGATCGTCCTGATTTAAATCAACGCCGAAAGAACGGACAGCCGTTTGATCCGGACGGCTGACAAAGACGCACTGTTCTTTTGCTTCATCATAAATCAAATGTTTCGTTCCCCCGGTCGGAAACGTTTTACGCAAAGGATAAAACCCCGTTTCGTCCTGAGTCAGCAGCCGACGCAGATCAGGGTGGCCTTCAAAAGAAACACCGAACATTTCCCGTATTTCGCGTTCATACCACACCGCGTTCGGAAAAACCGGCGCCGCGGACAAAACGGGCACATCTTCTTCGGTCGTCAATACCAGCCGCAGACGGCGGCTCATCAAAGGACTCAGTAAATGATACGTCAAAGTAAAACAATCCTGCCTGTCCGGATAATGCGTACAGCAAACGTCGGTCAGCTGAGAAAAACGGCAGGCCGGATCGTCGCGCAGAAACTGCATGACCCGCAGCACGGCCGCCCGCAGAACACGCAAAGTCAGCATGCCCGACACGACAACATTTTCGGGAATGTCCTGCTTAGCGAAATGCAGACAGATAAACTGTCCGAATTCTTCCTGCGTTTTACAAACCGAAATCGCCATGCTACCCTTCCCTGATCCTGTCCCGAATAATGCCGCGCAGCTTTTCCACGCCGGCAACCAATCCGGCCGCGTCGGGCGGACAGCCGGGAACGCACACGTCCACCGGCAGAATATCCCGGACGGCGGCCACCGCATAAGAATTTGCGAACAGCCCGCCGTTAATCGCGCAGTTTCCGAAAGCAATCACATATTTCGGCGTCGGCATCTGATCATAAATCCGCCGGGCGACAACGGCCGCTTTGGCGCTTAAAGCCCCGTTGACGACCAGTACATCGGCATGGTGCGGATTAAAAACGGGTTCCATACCCGCCCGGTTCATTTGCGCAAAACAGGAACAACACCCCGTTGAAACCGGCATGCCCGTTTCCGCCTGAGCGCACACCCAGGCCGCCAAAGTCTGAAAAGCCACGGCGGCGACCCCGTGTTTTTGCAGTCTGTCCAGCCAGCCGTCCCGCTTTATTTCCATTCCAGCGCCCCTTTTTTATATTCATAAAAATAGCCGATTCCCCAAAAAACAACAACCAGCAAAGCCGTCGCGATCCCCTGGCCTTCCGACAGACGCAGCGACATCGCCCACGGTAGCAGCAGCAGAAATTCGGCGTTAAACAAAACGAACAGCAGCGCGACAAAGGCGAAACGAACGGGAAACCGGCTGGTCACGGAAGAAAGAATATAAAACCCGCCGGCGTAACCGTCGTTTTTAACGGTTTGCTTATACCGGCCGAACAGCTTAAAGCTCAAATACGCGGCAAATTTCAAAGCAGCCGCGCTGACGATCAGAGCGGTTACGAAAAAGATTAAAAAATAAAAATAAGCGTGCGTCACGTTTTCCATAAAATATGGTTTACAACAAACACACTTTCAGATCAACGATCTATAGAGTTTATTGCGGCAAAGCAGGCAGATTTTCCGGCGACAGCGGCAATTTTTTAACAAAACGCACGGGGACTTCGTATTCGCGCATCAGTTCGCCGCCTTCAAATTCGACGATCAGAACGGATTCCGCTTTGGCCAGCGGCGCGCGGGCGTCAGGGTGAATAAAGTCCAACGTAATCGAAAAACCGTGCTGACGGTACAGCAAAGCATGTTTTCCGCCGTCATAAACGATTTGAGGATGATCCGGTTCGCCGGCACGCGCGCGAATCGAAATCAACAGGTCTCCCGCACCGTTTTGCAGAATATCGTAAAAACCTTCCTGTTCAGGTCCTATTTGTTTTTCAGCCATAATTTCCTCTTTTGGCGTTATTTTGCTTCGTCTTCACCGGCGTCCAGAGCCGCCACCATCACGGGCAGTCGGGCCGCCAATCCGGCCGCGCGGCAAAGATTATCCTTTATTTTTTCCGCGGGCAGTTGCAAAGCGGCCTCACGAAAATAAAACGTGATTTTTTTCATTTCGTCAAGCATGGCCGCAGTCCGTCCCGCGCAGGATCCTTCCGGCGCCCCGTCCAGATCGGCTTGATAGGCGTTTTTCATGAATTGTTTCAACGACGCCTTAATGCGCGATACGTATCCCGAAACGGCCATTTGCTTTTCGACCAGAGAATCCGACGTTTCGTCGGGCGAAAAAGCGCATTGCGTTTCCATTTGCTTTAAATAGAAAAAAATTTCTGCGATTTCTTCCGAAGACGTCGCGTAATTTCCGAAATTATAAATGCGGGATTCTTCCGACATTTTCTGCTTTCCCTGTTAACGAAGATTCATCAGCCTGTTTTTCAGCGCCGCGCTTTTCTGCGCGGCAGCGCCGTCATATCCCGCTTTCAGATCCGCGGCAACCTTTTCTTCCGTCCGCCGTGGCCGTTCTTGCAGGATTTCACAGCCGGCGCGGTCCGAAATCAACGGCTGGCGCGTTCTGAATACGGCCATTTCCCCGGCCAGCGCTTCAATCGTCGGATATGCCCGCCGTGACACATACGCCGACATCTGCCGGACATGACGCGAAAAAGCAACGCCGCCGTAAACTTTATCCATACATCCGGTTTTATCCACCGCCAGAAAAGCGCGGTCTTTGGACTGACCCTGCGCCTGATAAAGCGGTAAAGCCAGACCATACTGCGCGTTTTCCGCCAAAACCCGCGGCGCGCAGTCAAAGCACTGATCCCCGCAGCGCACGATCGGCCTGCCGTCTTTTTCACCGGCGACCAGCAGCTGGGTTCCCGCCTGAATTTCGACTGAAACGTCGCGTTCCGTCCCGCGCATTCGGACGGGTTTGTTTAAAATCAGCGTATCGCCCCGGCCGATCTCAAACGGTTTATCCGCCGTTCCGTAGTTTTTCACATCGGTAATCAGCCCGTCGGCGATCATTTCACGGCGCATATACAGATTTAAATCCCGCGCCGAAGCTTCGTCCGTTCCCATGACGACATAAGACCCTGCGGGACATTCGCGCCTGTAACGGATAAAATCCCGTGTCAAACGGTCATAAACGGCATTTTTGTCTTCCCGCATCTGCAATCCCGGTTCGCCTTTATCCCCCGTATCCGAATACGACACGTTTACCTGCCCCGATTCGGAAAGGGCATATCCCGTATAACGGCGGGCCGCGTATCCTTCCAGAGCACGCAAAGCGTTTCCTTCGCGAATATCCGTCGTCCAGCGGGCTTCTCCTTTGGTTTTCTGGCGCAGAACAAGATCAAGTTCGCACACGTCCAGCCTCAAGCTGTCCTTATTTCGCAGCAGCTGATCAAACCCGTTGCCGGCCGTTTTCGGCGGTATCTGCAAATTGTCGCCCATCATAAACAGGCGAATCCCCTGCTGATTGGCAGCCGTCAGCAGCGCCGCCGTCTGCCTGGCCCCCATCAGGCCTGCTTCGTCAACGACCAGAACGGACCCCGGCTTTATCTGGCCTGCCCGCAGCTTTTCAATCATATCGTCCAAAGACGGCGCGCCGCGCACTTCGGGCATATAATCCGCGATTTCCGCCGCTCCGCCGCGGACGCAAAAATCCTTCATCATATTCATGTCGCCGACGATATCGGCCGCTGCCTTTTCCGATGGAGCCGCCGCATAAAAATCAGGCGGAGTTTTTCCGTTTTCAACGGCGTCTTTGGTTAAGGCAAACAACAGCCCCTGCGCCAGCGTCGATTTGCCCGACCCCGGCGGACCGTTGGCAATCCGCAGGTTTGCGGGTTTTAAGAAATCATCAAAAATTTTTAAGTATTCCGGCGGCATGTCAAAAGCGTGATTTGCCCCGATATCAATAACCGCAGCCATTTGCGCGACTGTTTTTCTGATATCGCTTAAATCCGCATACGGCTGGCCGCCCGTCGGTTTCGCCGTCATTTCGGCCGCCTGAGAGAAAATCGTCTGTTCCGCCCGCAGCAGCCCGTCCGTCGTATAGCGTGTTTCCGTTCCCTGCGGCGTTTCAAATTCGCGGGACAAAGAATTTTTCAATACGGTATCGGCCGTATTGGCGACAATCATGCGCCGGGCAATGCTGCCTTCGGGCAAATTGGACAAATCTGTCATGCCCGTGCGTCCGGCCGTTAAAAAAGGCAGGGAATCTTCCAGCGCGGCATAAAGCTGTTCTTTTGTATAAAAAGAGCCGGAAAGCGTCAGATCCTCTGTCGTCTGCACTGCCCATCGGGCAACGGCGGCAGCATTTTCACACAGCCATTTTTTGGCTTGCTTCATTTCGTCTTCTCTGCTCATTTTACCCCGTTCGAAGTCACATCGGAAAAATTTGCATACTTATATCACTCTTTTAGACAGAAAGGCAAGTTTTTTTGATAAAAACGGCGCCTGCCCCGTCCGGACGCCGGCATTGTTTTCCATCGGCTCTTTAAAAAAGAAAAAAATATAGTCAGGTTTTTCATTTTTTCTTTACCTTGCTTTGTAAACTATGCTATGCAACCGCGTAGACAAATTTACTACATGAGGATCATGAAAGTGACGAAACAAACGACTGAAAACACTCTGCCCGAACTGCCCAAAGTAACGGCGCAGATGATTGCAGAAAAAATTGAACGCCTGATGAAGTATACCTTGTGCAAACAAGTATGTGAAGCTTCCAAAGAAGATTTGTTCACGGCTCTGGCTCTGGCCGTGCGCGAAATTGCCGTTGACCGCATGTATGCCACGGCAAGCCGATACACCCGGCAAAATCCCAAACGCATATACTATCTGTCCGTTGAATATCTGCTGGGCCGTTCTTTGGTCAACAATCTGGACAATCTGGGAATCCACGACCTGCTTGATCAAGTCAAACTGGACAATCCGATTCCCCTGCGCGACGTCATCGACTGTGAATACGACCCGGCGCTGGGCAACGGTGGTCTGGGACGTCTGGCGGCCTGTTTCATTGATTCCATGGCAACTTTGGGGCTGCCCGGATACGGATACGGACTGAATTACCAGTTCGGATTGTTCAAACAGGTTTTTGAAAACGGCTATCAAAAAGAACTGGCCGATTCCTGGATGGAACGTTCTTCCCCCTGGCAGATCGAACGCGCCGACCGCGCCTGCAACGTGCCGATTTACGGCCGTGTCGTTTACGAAGAAGTCAACGGCGAACGCCGCCCGCACTGGGTGGACACCGAAACGATCGTCGGCGTGCCGTACGATATGCCGATCGTCGGGTTCGGCGGCAAAACCGTCAACTATCTGCGTTTGTTTTCCGCCCGTTCGTCCAGCGAACTGGATATCAAGACCTTTAACGAAGGCGGATATATCAAAGCGGTTGAAAAGAAAATTAAATCCGAAACAATTTCCAAAGTGCTTTACCCGTCCGACGCCGTTGAAGCCGGAAAGGAACTGCGTCTGGTCCAGCAGTATTTCTTTGTTTCCTGCGCGATCAGCGATATTATGCGCCGTTTTCTGGAACAAAACACGGATTTGCGCGACTTCCCGAAAAAAGCCGCCATTCAGCTTAACGACACGCACCCGACGCTGGCTATTCCCGAACTGATGCGCGTTCTGATGGACATTCACGGGCTGGATTGGGATACGGCATGGGAAATCACGGAAAAAACAATGGGTTACACGAACCACACGTTGCTGCCTGAAGCTTTGGAACGCTGGTCCGTTTCGTTGCTGGAACGGGTTGTACCCCGTCACCTGTCGATCATTTATGATATTAATGACCGCCTGATGAAAAAAGTTTCCCAGAAATACCCGGGCGATGTGGGCAAGTTGTCGCGCCTGTCGATTATCGAAGAAGGCGATACGAAAAAAGTCCGCATGGGTAATCTGGCGATTGTCGGTTCTCATTCCATTAATGGTGTGGCGGCGATCCATTCCGAACTGGTCAAGAAAAATCTGGCTCCTGATTTTTATGAAATGTGGCCGGAACGCTTTAACAACAAAACGAACGGCATTACGCCGCGCCGCTGGTTGTTAAGCGCCAACCCCGAACTGGCGGATTTGATTTCGTCAAAAATCGGCCGCGAATGGATTACGCATCTGGATAAGCTGAAGGAAATCGCGCCGTACGCGACGGATTCCGATTTCGTCCGTTCATTTTTCCAGATCAAAAAGGCCAACAAGGAAAAACTGGCGAAAATCATTTTGAACACGACGGGAAATACCGTCGACACGGATTCGTTGTTTGACGTGCAGGTTAAACGCATGCACGAATACAAACGCCAGCTGTTGAACGCGCTGAACATCATTTACAATTACCTGCAGATTACGGAAGACGGATTTGCCCTGCCTGCGCCGCGGACATTTATTCTGGGCGGAAAAGCGGCACCGTCATACGATTTTGCGAAATTGGTCATCAAGCTGTTCAACAATCTGTCCAAAGTGATCAACAACGATCCGCGCGTCAAAAATCAGATGAAGGTCGTCTTTATTCCCGATTACAAGGTGTCGATTGCGGAACGCGTATTTCCAGCAGCCGACGTTTCGGAACAGATTTCGACAGCCGGATTTGAAGCGTCCGGAACGGGCAACATGAAATTTATGCTCAACGGCGCGCTGACGGTCGGAACATTGGACGGCGCAAACGTCGAAATCCGCGAAGAAGTCGGCGAAGAAAACTTCTATCTGTTCGGCCTGACGACGCCCGAAGTTAAAAAGATTCACGAAGACGGTTCTCATAAACCGTGGGATCTGTATAATTCGGATACGCGGATCCGCCGGGTCATGGACGCGCTGTCGTCAAACATGTTCTCACCGGGAGAACCGGGTATTTTCAAACCGATTTTCCAGAACATTATGACGTCGGATTATTATCTGCTGCTGTCGGATATCGGTTCTTATATCGACATTCAGGCGAAAGTCGGAAAGGACTTTTTGAACAAAGCGTCCTGGGGCAAAAAAGCGATCTTAAACGTTGCGCATTCGGGCAAATTTTCGTCCGACCGCACGATTGCGGAATACGCCAAAGATATTTGGGACGTCAAACCCGTTCTGTAATTATTCCTGACAAACAAAGAAATCCCGCATGCTGTGCGGGGTTTCTTTTTTGTTTTCATCGTGGCTTTTTTCCTGCCGTCAGCCCCGCCGGGAGGGCGTTAAGCTAGTGGCGCCGCCACCTATTTTACCAGTCCGTGTTTTTTCTTGCCGACTGATAACTTGATCTGCCCGTTTTGCATATCCGCAGCGGTCAAAACGACATTTTCGCCGCAAACAACGGCGTCATTGATTTTAACCCCGTTCTGCGCGATCAGACGTTTTGCTTCGCCTTTACTGGCCGTCAGTTTTAACTGAACCAAAGCTTCGGTCAGCGGCAGATTGTCAACAAAACCAATAACGGGCAGATCACCGCCGGCCGCGCCTTCCTCAAACGTTTTGCGCGCCGTTTCCGCGGCGGCGGCGGCGGCTTCTTCTCCGCGGCACAGTTTTGTTGCCTCAAAAGCCAGAATTTTTTTGGCTTCGTTAATTTCCTTATCCCGCAAAGCCTCCAGCCGGCGGACTTCGTCCATCGGCAGATCCGTATAAATCCGCAGGCATTTGCCGACTTCGGCGTCGCCGATGTTGCGGAAATATTGATAGTAATCGTAAGCGGACAGCTTTTCGTCATTAATCCAAACGGCATTGCCTTCGGACTTGCCCATTTTTTTGCCCGAAGAATCCGTTAAAATCGGACTGGTAAAGCCGAACAGCTCCACGTCCAGCTTGCGCCGCCCCAGTTCCGTTCCCGACGTAATGTTACCCCACTGATCCGATCCGGCGATCTGCGCGCGGCAGCCGAACTTTTCATACAGACGGCAGAAATCATATCCCTGCAGCAGCTGATAATTAAATTCCAGAAACGTCATTTGCTGTTCGCGTTCCAGACGCGTTTTCACGCTTTCCATCGTCAGCATGCGGTTGACGGAATAATACGTTCCGACGTCACGCAGAAAATCCAGATAATTAATATCCTTGAACCATTCATAGTTATCTACTATTTCGGCGCCGGACGGCGTGTCGTCAAAACGGATAAATTTTGCATAAGAACTCTTTAACCCCGCAATATTGTGCGCGATCGTTTCGGGAGTCATAAAAGGACGCAGTTTGTCTTTGCCGGACGGATCGCCGATGCGCGCCGTAGCGCCGCCGACCAGCATCACCGGTTTATTTCCCAGCTTTTGGAACCAGCGCATCATCATGACCGGCACCAGATGCCCGACATGCAAGCTGTCCGCCGTCGGATCAGACCCCAGATAACCGACAGCCGGCCGGTTTGACTTTTCACATTCATACAGATAAGCGTCAAAGCCTTCTTCATTCGTGCACTGGTTATAAAAACCGCGTTCGGTCAGAACACGCAGAAATTCCGATTTAAATTGAGTCATCAAAAAAACGTCCCGTTTGGATTTTATTAAACTATTGCGGCTATGATATTTAGCAGTAAAAACAAATGAACTCAACAGCAAAGAAGGGAAAATATGGAAGTCATTAAGCCCTTGACGGCCCTGGGACTTATGAGCGGGACCTCCATGGACGGCGTGGACGCGGCTTTACTGGTTACCGACGGCGTGGACATTTTTGAATATGGCAAGGCGTTAAACCGGCCTTATGACATGGACATGCGCGCGGATTTGCGTTCCGTAACGGGACGCGGCGCCGGCAAAGACAGTAAAAAAATCAAAGACGTCGAACGCAAAATGACTCTGTTTCATGCGGAAGTCGTTTCCGAACTGCTGGATTCGGCCGGGTTAAGGGCGGAAGACGTTGACGTTATCGGTTTTCACGGGCATACGGTTTACCATAATCCCGCAGAAAAAATTTCCATTCAGATCGGCGACGGTGATTTGCTGGCGGAACAGACCAGAATCCCCGTCGTCAACCGTTTCCGCAATTCCGACATTGCCAACGGCGGTCAGGGCGGCCCGATGATGGCGTCGTATCACGCGGCTTTGGCGCGCGATTTGGAAAAGCCGCTGGTCGTTTTAAATATCGGCGGCGTGGCAAAACTGACCTGGATCGGGGAAAACGGCGAACTGGTCGCTTTTGACACCGGCCCCGGCAACGCGCTGATCGACGATTGGATGATGAAAAAACATGGCACCAACATGGACTTTGACGGCAATATGGCGGCTGTCGGAAAAGTAAATGAAAAAATCGTTTCTTTGATGATGAAAAGCCCTTATTTCAAGAAAAAACCGCCCAAGTCTTTGGATCGCGACGAATTTTCCCTGAAAATTTCAGAACATCTGGAAGGCGAAAGCGTTGCCGACGGCGCCGCGACGTTAACGGCTTTTACGGCGCAGGCGGCCGCGGCGGCGGCAAAGGATTTTCTGCCCAAACCGGCCAAACAGTGGATCGTCTGCGGCGGCGGCGCTCATAACCCGACCCTGGTCCGCATGCTGCGCCAAAGAATTGACGCCCCGATTTCGTCGGCGCGCGAAGTCAACTGGAACGGCGATTTTCTGGAGGCGCAGGGATTTGCTTTTCTGGCCGTTCGGTCTTTGTTCGGATTGCCGCTGTCTTTTCCGACGACGACAGGCGTTCCGCATTCGATGTGCGGGGGCATGCTGCACGGCGTTCCTGATCTGTTGAAAGAAAAAAAGAACAGATAGTTTTTTTCTTCATTAAAAAACATATAGTATTGACCCCTTCAAAAAAAGGGAATAAACCTCTCTTGCTTTTAGGAATTTTCCTTTAACGAAAGGACGAAGACGATGATTGACGAAGAAGATTACGGCAAAATTATCGAAGCGCACGCGCATATCGGAACATGGAGCGCCGACAACGCTGATTTTACCGAAGAAACGCTGAACGCTGTTTTTGACGAACCGTTTACGGTGTCGATCAATGGTGAAGAAGAAGAAAACGAGGTCGTTTACGTTCTGGTTTCCAATATGAGCGGAATCGACCAGCTGCCCGACGGTTCGCCGAAAATCGACGAAATCGAAGCAAATACGGAAATGCTGGACATTGCCGCCGAAAACCCCAAGCTGAAAACCCTGATCGTCGGCCAGCCCGGCTATGGCGACGCCGGCAATCTGGCAGATTTGATCGAAGAACGCGGTGATGAAATTTACGGTATCAAGCTGCACCCCAACACATTGACGCTGAACGCGAACGACCCGCAGTACGAACCGTATCTGGCTGTCGCGCAGGAATATGACCTGCCGGTTTTGTTTCATTCTCAGGATAACTATTCCGATCCGTTGTATATTTACGAAACGGCGCGCAAATTTCCGGAAGTCCCCGTTATTATGGCTCATCTGGGCATGGGCGGTGACGACAATCACTGGTATACGTTCGGTATTTTGCAAACGGCGTTAAAGTCGGAAACGGCGAATTTATATGCCGATATTTCATGGCTGTCGCCTGAAATGATCGTTGCAATCCTGCAGCGCGCCGACGAAGAAACAATTTATCATCTGATGTTCGGCACGGACATTCCGTTGGGGCCGTATTCCGACCCGTCAGTTTATCCCGCCCGCATCAGCGAAGTCAAATCGGCGATAGCCGCCGCCTTTGATGAAGAAGAAGCGCAGGAACTGATCCACAGGCTGTTTTATCAAAACGCCTATGACCTTTTCTTTGCCGGCCGGGAAGAATAAAGCGTCAGAAACAAAATCCCTTAAAACTTTTTTTTAAGGGATTTTTTTTATTTTGCGCGCATGTTTTATCAAAATAAACCGTTAAACAGTATATAGGCTTTACGGAAAGAAAACCAATGACTGCGAACGATCAGACAGATGAACAGCTTATGTATTCTATAGCCCGATCAGACGCAGCGGCGTTTCAAACGTTGTTAAACCGTTATACTCAGCGTGTTTTCAGTTTAGCCTGGCGTCTTTGCGCCGACAAGACAGAGGCGGAAGACTTAACGCAGGAGGTCTTTTTCAAAGTATGGCGCAATGCCGGCGCATGGCAACCGCAGGCAAAACTGGAAACATGGCTGTACCGGATTTTGTACAATCTGTTTATCGACGGCCGCCGCCGTATAAAAATACAGCCGGAGCTGTTATCCGACGACATCCGTTCCGACGGCGACACACCGGAACAATCGCTGGTAAAAAAGCGGACGGAACAGGAAATCGCAGCAGCGCTGAATTCCCTGTCCGACCGCCAGAAAGAAGCTTTGATCCTGTGTTATTATCAGGGATTAAAAGCCAAAGAAGCCGCAGAAATTCTGTCTGTTTCGCAGGGCGCTTTGGAATCTCTGCTGTTCCGCGCCAGACAAACGTTGAAAGAAAAGCTTAAAATAAAGGGAGAATCCGATGAACTTTAATTCTTTTAAAAAAATGGTTCAAACTTTCGGATCCTGCCGCGACAGGTGGGAAACGGACGATATTGACTCTGCCGCCGCCTGGACCGAATCCGCCGAAGGCGCCGGCGTAATCCGCGCGGAACGGCTGCTGGACGACAAGCTGGATCTGATTTGTCCGCCGGTCTGCAGCCACTTGGCCGACCGTCTGTACGCAACGATCGTGAATGAAAAAACACAACGGCAGATCTTTTTGCTTCTGCGTTATTCGACATGGCTTTCCTTGCTGTTTATAATCAGCGGGTTCTGCCTGGGGTGGTATCAGACGCATCAAGATTACGTGAATACACAAAGTTATTTTGATACAATGTTTGACATCAGTTACTGACAACACATGATTCAGGAGAAAAGAGCATGAATAAAAAATTACTGGTCATTCTGGGAATTTCGCTGGCAGTCAACTTTATTTTGATCGGCTTTGAAACCGCGAAAATAATCTATCAGCCTGCTTTTCCCGACATTCCGCCCGAACGCCCGCAATTTATTCGTCCCGATGATTTCAGACCCGGCGGACCGGATTTTCCGGATAAAAAATTGATGCGCGAAGCTTTTAAAAACGCGGTTAAAAATCATCATCAGGAAATGAAAGACGCCCTGCGGGAAGTCAAAGAAACATTAAAAACCGAACCGTTTGACACGGAAAAGTTCAAAGCCGCCGTCCAAAAAGCAACGGCTGTGCGCAGTACGATTGATACGGCCGTTCAGGAAAACATGACAGACATGCTGTCAAAAATGACGCCGGAGGAACGCCGACGCTTTGCAGATCACTTTTCACAAAAAGGACGTCCTGATTTTCAGCGCCGCCAAAAACGACCTGACCGTTTTGCCCCCGGACATCATCGGCCTGCGCACCGCAGAAATGATTTTCGTCCCAACAAAGGCGGAATTCCGTTTGTACCGCCCTGCGCACGGGAAAACATTCCGTGTACCGTTCCGTGCTGCGGCGCCGCGGTGTGGCATCGCCCGTGCGTCCGAGAATTTAACCGGCATAACGGTCCGTGCCTGCCATGTGAACGGACGGAAAAAAATATTAACGGCAGACCTGAAAAGGTTAAAAAAGACGCCGCGGGAAAAGTGCGTGAAATGAAACGCCTTCAACCGGCAAAAATTCAGCCGGCCGAATAAGCCGCGCCGACAGGCATGCTTTCCATAAAACAACGTTTCCCTCCTCTACTCATGATCGTTTTTGGAAAGCATGCCGATTTTTTTAATCAGATTTGCGCACGACGCCCCTTTTTGCGATTCCGGGAAAAAACAAAACAACTTTTACGCGTTTCGTTTTTAAAAACTGAATCATAAGGTTTATTTTACCATTTGTTCTTTATTCGTTCTTTTTTCGTCTGAATTTTTTTTGCGACTCGTTGATTTTTATCAAGATTCAAAAAACCCTTATTTTGCAAGGGCTCCGAGTCGTTTCGAGTCGTCGGCGGAGTCGTTTCTGCAACTTTTTTTATAACAAATATCATTTTTTACTGGATTTGCAGATTCCCCCCTATATATAGTGAAAAAAGTCATTTTTTACATTAAGGATTCCATTATGGGAACAACCCCTGCAAACAATAAAGTGATCCCTCTTGTGCTGGACGAATCGCTTTATCAACTGATTGAAACACAAGCACATTTGGCCGGAAAAACCCTGGAAAGCTTTATTCTGAACAGACTGCACGATTCTATTGAAGCCTGGACGGATTATTGTTCTGCCGTTTCCATGCTGAATAACGAAGAACAGGAACATTTTCATTTGCGCGTCGTTGATTAACGGCGTTTGTTTTTCATTAAAAATCCCCGCCCGACGGGGATTTTTTTATATCCGCCGACGCCTTTGTTTCAGAGCGTTTATAATGATTTGCCCGCTGAACAAAAACACACCGGAATGATTTTTTCTTGACACCTGTTTTTTTGCGTGACATAAAAAGTTTGACTCATAAAACTTTTTTTTACGGAATAGAAAAATGACGCAAATTGACACATGGGCAAAAATTCAGAATGAAGAAGACGTTATGAACGATCATCATGCTCCGTTTTGGCGTGCAATGATCCGGCAAATGACAGAATCTGATATTCATAACAGCTCTATTCTGGATTTCGGCTGCAATCAAGGCGGTTTTTTACGAACTCTGTTCAGAATTAAACCGTTTAAAAAAGGGCTCGGCGTCGATTTGGCGGTTAAGTCTTTGGAAACAGCAAAAAACCTGAAAGGTAATATGCCTTTGCAATATGAAACGCCGGATATTCTGGAAAAAATGGACGCACAATTCAACATCGCGTTCAGTCATGACGTCATTTACCTGTTGCCCGATCTGGAAGAACACGCCGCCACGATCAGCCGGGTTTTAAAAACGAACGGCGTTTATTATGCGGCGACCGGTTGTTATGCCGAAATGCCGTTGTGGCCCATATGGAAAAAAGAAGTTGAAAGCTATTCAAACGTCCCTTTGCCGGATTATTCAATTAACGACTTTGCCAAAGCGTTTTGGAATGCCGGTTTTGACGTCGCCATTCAAAAATGTATTCCGGAAGGTTTTATCACCTGTTGGGAAGGACGGGAAACTTATTTCCCGCAAGTCACTGATTTCCTGAAATACTACGACTACAAAATTATTTTCCGTTTTTCAAAAAAGGACTGACGGCCATGAATTTTCCAGAAGGACAAGAAGTTCCCCATATTCCCGACAATACGCAACCCTGCCGGCAATCTGCGGAATATATGGAAAAACTGGCAAAGAAAAAAGAGGCGGAAAATGATCAAAACGCCTGAACTGAAAAACTGGAAATATTATCTCAGCAATCCTGACAGAAAACCGGCCTGCCTGGTATTAATGCTGCACGGCTGCGGCGGAAACGCGGACGATATTTTAAGCTTTGCCTCTCTTTTACAAAAAAACACGGGCAATCAAAGCTTTGTTGCCGTCGCGCCGGACGCCTTCCTGCCTTCGGTTGAAAAAGCAAACGGCTACCAATGGTTTGATATTGAAAACAACTATGCGAAAACTCTGTTTGCTTCTCCGTACGACCGACTGTCAGAAAATGAAAAAAAAATGTTTACAAATATGGCGGACGGAGAACAAGGCATTAAAAGCGCGTCAAAAACACTGAACGCTTTTTTGGACTTCTGTCAGAAAAAATTCGACCTGGACGATTCACGAACGGTTATATTCGGTTATTCTCAAGGAGCCATGCAGGCGCTGGATATGAGCATCACGCGCGCAACGCCGGTACGCAAAGTCATTGCCCTTTCAGGCAGCTTGATCCCGCCGAATAAAGAACAAATCAAAAAACGTATTGTTTCCCGGCCGGACATTCTGTTGCTTCACGGAACAAAAGATAACGTCATTAACTTTAATGCCGCACGACAAACGGAAAGTATCCTGAAAGAAAGCGGATTTAACGTTCGGTTATGCGCACAAAACGGCATGGGACACGGACGCGGCGAAGAATCGGCTGTTTTTTGGGCAAAAGCCGCCTGGCATACGGCAACGCCGGTAAAACAACAAATTCCGGCGCCGGTTAACAGATTTTTCAAAGAAAGAACCGGACGATGAGTATACAACTGGATTGGTCACCGTATACAAAAACGACAAAGACCGGCATAACCTTTGTCGAGGAACGCGAAAAAGCCCGTTTAAACAATATCGCCGCGCAAATGCGGCTGAATGTCATGAAAACAATGATAAACGCTGATTACGGACACCCGGCGTCCTGTCTGGGTTTATGCGACTTATTCACGGCGTTGTATTTCGGCGGACTGATGAAATATTCTCCTTCAAACCCGTTTTGGCCTGATCGTGACCGTCTTGTCGTTTCCTGCGGCCATATTTCCGCTCTGATGTACACGGCACTGTCCATGGCCGGATATTTTCCCGCCGGACGTCTGGACGGATATGCGCGCGCCGGCGGACTGCCCGGCCACCCGCATCGCAGCGTCGGCGAAGGAATTGAAAATTCCTCCGGTTCCCTGGGACAGGGATACGGCGTCGGAACAGGTATGGCTCTAGCTTTAAAGAAAACGGGGCAACACGTGTTTTTGATTACGTCCGACGGTGAACAACAGGAAGGGCAAATATGGGAAGCCTGCCAAGTGGCCGTCAAATACCGTCTAACCAATCTGACCGTTTTTATTGACGAAAACGGTATTCAAAATTCCGGAAGAACGGCAGACGTCATGCCTTCGGGCGATCTGGCAAAAAAATATGCCGCCTTCGGTTTCAGGACAATAACGCTTCACCCCCTTACAGCATTTGACATCGTTCAAGCGGTCCGGAGCAGCCGAGCTGACAGACCGGTGGCCGTCATTTTAAAAACGGTTCCCGGAAAAGGCGTTTCCTTTATGGAAAACAACCCGGATTGGCATGATGACATTCCGTCGGGCGATTTGAAAAAACAAGCATTGGAAGAACTGAACAAACAAAAACAACGCTCAGACGCCTGGCAGAATTTTTTAAACAAAATGGAACTAAGACAATGCCAACGATGATGCAGGTCTTTGCCGAAGAATTACAAAAAGCCGGACGTCAAAATCCGAATATTGTCGCCTTGTCCGCAGACGTCAGCGGTTCGACGGGATTAAAGTTATTTGCGCAGGAGTTTCCCGACAGATACTATGAAATGGGTGTTTGCGAACAAAATATGATCAGCGTCGCGGCCGGGCTGGCGCTGGAAGGAAAAACCGCCGTGACGTCCAGTTACGCCTGCTTCAGTCCGGGTCGCAGCTGGGAACAGATCCGCAATACGGTTTGTCTGGAAAAAGCTGATGTAAAAATTATCGGCGCACATATCGGCGTCGGTTCGGGACGAAACGGCGCGACGCATCAATCCTTTGAAGACATCGCTTTGATGAGCTGTCTGCCGAACATGACGATTTTCGGCCCGGCGACGGAAAGCGAAGTTCGCCTGTGTGCACGAGAAATTTTAAACAATCGCCGCCCGTCTTATCTGCGCCTGTCCGCACGCCTCTGCCCCGAACCGGAAGGATACCGGCCGAATATTCACGGGCTGTCTTTGCTGCGCTCCGGAACCGATTTTGCGATCGTCGGCACGGGCGGTTTGCTGGAAAAGGCCGTATATGCCGCAGAACTGTTTGAACAAAAAAAAGAATTGTCCGCCGGCGTTTTCAGTTTGGCCTGTCTGTCTCCTTTGAACAAAAACAGCCTGGCCTCTCTGCGCCGTTTCAAGGCCGTTTTATGTATTGAAGAGCACCAAATCAACGGCGGATTATCGTCTCTGCTGGCGCCTTTATTTGCGGCAGATCTGTCTCTGCCGCCGTTTGAACGCATGGGAGTCAATCGGAAATTCGGCGAGTCCATGGACACACGGGATCTGTATGATTTTCTGGAATTGTCCGAACAGGATATTTTCAACAAACTTAATCAGTTAGCCGCATGAATGAATTACAGGAAAATCTCTATCGTCTGATCACACGCAAAAGCTTTCGCAGGTGGGCTTTGCCTGCCGATGCGCCGGATCGGATCAAAATAGCTGTCAACATTTGCACAGCAGCGAAAAAACCGTTAAATTTTGTATTTGAATTTGGCGGATATAAATTATGGCGCCTGCCTTCCGCGCCGTATCCGGATCAGGCGGAAACCTATATGCTGCATCATTATGCCGCCTATCTTGAACCGATTGCCGAACTGTATGAACCGGGAGTTCATTTGTACTTTGCTTCGGACGACTGTGTTGTCGAACGTATGAATAATATTAAAGCGCAGGCCATGGAAATTTACGCCGAAGCTTTTCGGAAATGTCTGGATCAAATTAAACCGGAACTGCCCGAAAATTTAAAAATGTCTTATATCCGTTTGGCAGAGCTTTATCCGTCGCGCCGGGAATTGGAAGACGAATTGAAAATCACTTTTGCCGATAATATGAAAAAATTTGAAACATGGGCAGCCGAAAAAAAAGAACGTATGATCGGTCGGGCTGTTTTAAACTTTTGCAAATCGGGACCTTTGGCCGCACAAGACCTGTCCGGAATAACACAGGCGGAATACGACCGCCGCCTGATTGAAGGAGCCGTTTATCACGATGCGTTTGAAGACTGTTCCAGACGTCGCGAATTTGTTTTGGGGAAGGACAAGATTTTGTTGTTCTGCACACCAATTCCGCAGGCCGTTGCCATCGGAACGACAAAAGCTTCCGTTACAAAATTCTGGACGGGCGTCGGTGTGTTTGAAAACGGACTGGAAAAAGTTTTATCCCCTTCCGCCTGGATTAAAAGACAGGAAATAAACAAATGAAAAAAATTATTTCGGCTCCCGCACGTCCCGCAGCGCATTACAACAACGCCATAACTGCCGGCGGAAAGCTGCTGTTTATCGCAACCCAACCTTCCATTGACTGGGAAACGGGGAAATTTTTGGACGGTGATATCTTTTTTCAAACGCGCCGGGCGCTGGAAAATGTTGTTTATTTTTTAAACAAAGAAAACGCAACGCTGGACAACGTTGTTAAAATCGGAATTTTTCTGGCAGACATTAATGATTTTGACGCAATGAACCAAGTTTATAATACTTTTTTTCAGAATCCCGCGACAGCTCCCGTGCGTTTTACTTTGCAAACTCCTTTTCCGGATAAGCGGATCAAAGTTGAATTTGAAGCTATTGCCGTTTTATCTTAAAAAAACAAAAAAAAACGCTTGACTTAAAGCCAGCTTTAAGAATTAGCCTGATTGCAATTCACCTGATTTAACCAAAAACAAAGGAGAAAATTATGCAGTATCTGGATCATATTAATTCGCCTTCGGATTTAAAAAAGCTGTCGGTTGACGAACTGCCCGCGCTGGCGGACGAAGTCCGCGGAATTTTGTTGCAGAAAATCAGCAATGCCGGCGGCCATATCGGCCCTAATCTGGCGATGGTTGAAACGACCGTTGCTCTGCATTACGTTTTCAATTCTCCGGTTGATAAAATTGTTTTTGACGTATCGCATCAATCCTATCCCCATAAAATCCTGACCGGCCGCAGACAAGCCTTTACGGATCCGGCACACTATCATGACGTCAACGGCTATACAAACCCCGCGGAAAGCGAACACGACTTTTTTACGGTCGGACATACGTCCACATCGGTCAGTCTGGCCTGCGGTCTGGCCAAAGCGCGCGATTTAACGGGCGGCCGTGAAAATATCATTGCCGTTATCGGCGACGGATCTTTAAGCGGCGGAGAAGCCTATGAAGGGTTAAACAACGCCGTTGAAGGTCAAACCAATATGATTGTCGTCGTGAACGACAATGAAATGTCGATTGCGGAAAATCACGGCGGCCTGTATCAGAATTTAAAGCTGCTGCGCGACACGGACGGCAAAGCGGAAAACAACTTTTTCAAAGCAATCGGTTTTGATTATATATACGTGAAAAACGGCCACGATCTGCGCGAACTGGTAACGGCCTTTCAGTCGATCAAAGATACGCCCCGCCCCGTTGTCGTCCATATTCACACGATCAAAGGCAAAGGCTTTGCCCCGGCGGAAGAACACAAAGAAATGTACCATGCCGGCGGCCCGTTCGATTTAAAAACCGGCGCCTGGAAATATGCGCCGGCAGCGGAAAATTACTGCAAAATCACGGCAGATTATCTGCGCCCGAAAATGCGCGAAGACAAATCCATTGCCGTAATCACTTCCGGCACGCCTGTCATTACCGGTTTTTCGCCCGAAGAACGCGTCGCTTTGGGTAAACAGTTTATTGACGTCGGCATTGCCGAAGAACACGCCGTCGCCTTGGCTTCCGGTATGGCCAGAAATGGCGCGAAACCTGTTTATTTCGTGTTCAGTTCCTTTATTCAGCGGACTTATGACCAGCTGTCGCAGGATTTATGCCTGAATAACAATCCCGCCGTTATTCTGGTCTTTTCCGCCAGTCTGGACGGATTTAACGACGCAACGCATCTGGGGCGGTTTGATATTCCGATGATTTCCAACATTCCCAATCTGGTTTATCTGGCGCCGACCTGCCGAGAAGAATATCTGGCCATGCTGGAATGGGGATTAAATCAAAAGGATCACCCCGTCGCCATTCGTGTGCCGGGCGGTTTCGGGTGCGAAGAACTGTGGTCATGCGGTCACGCGGTAACGGCTGACTTTTCCGCATTGAACACTTTTAAAACCGATATAAAAGGTCAAGACGTCGCTATTTTGGCTTTGGGCGCTTTTTACCGCCTGGGCAAAGAAGTCGTTGACGAACTGGCTAAAAACGATATTCACGCGACCCTGATCAATCCGCGTTTTATTACGGGATTGGACGAAGCGGCTTTAAACGGTTTAAAGGAAAACCACACACTGGTTGTTACGCTGGAAGACGGACAGATCGAAGGCGGCTTCGGCGAAAAAGTCGATCGTTTTTATGCTGATTCGGTAATGAAAGTCCTGAACTACGGCGGGAAAAAAGAATTTACCGACCGGTTAAGCGCCGATGAAATCAAAGCGCGCTATCATTTAACGCCGCGGCAGATTGCCGACGAAATAACGGCTGCTTTATAAAAAACTAAAATCCCCGGAACATTTATTCCGGGGATTTTTTACAATGCTCCGCTTCTTAAAACCACGATCCGGGTGCGTCCGGCCAAACGGTTTTTCCCTTTTTGTTATTGCCGGATTTCATTTTTAACTTTACCATACGATCGATCGTTTAAACACATATTTGTAAAATCATGACCTTTACTTTGCCGCCGCTTGAAATACGAAATCCGCCGCCGGCGGATCTGCAAAAACTCTGTGCCGAAAACACGGAAGACCGTCTTGAAATTTCAGACAGACAAATTTCCGCCCAGTCTTTTGCCGCCGCTGATTTTTCCGGAGCGGACTTCCATTCCGTCCTGTTTCACAAATGCCAGTTCAAAGACTGCCTTTTACCGTCGTGCTCTTTTGTCAAAACCGTTTTTCAAGCCTGCCGTTTCGACAACTGCGCAATGGAAGGGCTTTATCTGAAAAACTGCCTGATCGAAGACTGCAAAATAACCGGCTGCAAACTGCCGAATTCATCGTTAAAAGATGTCCGCTGCAAACAATCCGCTTTTCAATACTGCAACTTCAACGAAAGCAAATTCGACAAAGTTATTCTGGATCAATCCAAAATGACCGCCTGTGAAATCAGTTCATGCAAAATCAGCTCTTTTCTTTTAGACACAGCCGACTTGTCGGGCAGCAATTTTTTTAAAACTTTTTTAAAAGGCGTCGATCTGACAAATGCCGATATCGGAGCCATAGAAATATCCCGCGACCTTTCCGAACTGCGCGGCGCAACAATTAACACACGGCAGGCCGCGCAGCTGATACGACATTTTGGCATACAGGTGGCTGTCTTTTAAAAAAATCACTTTATGACCGTGTGTTTTATTCATATAATACATGATCAAAAAAAGTTGAGGTTTAAAATGACACACATACTGACACATGTACACCTTTACTATATTGATATGTGGCCGGAAATAAAAGAAAAGCTGGCCAATATAACCGTCAGCTATGATCTGTTTGTGACATTGAATAATAGAAACGAGCGACTGCAGCAGGATATTTTAAATTTTAAAAATGATGCGGTTATTCAGATCGTTGACAATCGCGGATTTGATGTAGGTCCATTTATTAAACTTCTGAATTCCGTTGATCTGGATCAATACGATTATATTATCAAATTACATACGAAACGTAATATGCCCGAAGGTTTTTCCCTGCAGGGATACGACATGTCATTCGGGAAACACCGCAAATATCTGATGAAATTTTTAGAATCACAAAACACTTTTAATCGCTGCCTGAACGCATTTGATTCAGACAAAATTCTGGGTATGATCGGAGATTTTCATATAATCTGCAGAAAAGATAAATCCGGCCGTTGTGTTGTCAAAAAAGGACAGGAATTGCTAAAAGCTGCCGGATTTCCAGAACAGGAATATCCTTTTATTTTAGGAACGATGTTTATGGTTCGGGCAGCATTATTCAAACCTGTTCTGCGGTTAAAACTGGATTTTAACGATTTTACGCCGTCTATCCGCGGGCATGACATTTTGCCCTACGGACTGGAAGCTTTTTTTGGATTTGTCATACACGCACAAAGATATGAAATCAAAGATGTTATGACGCCTCGATATGCTCAAATCTGCGCGCGCTTTTTTGCATTGCTCAGCCGCCTTGTGTATAGAAAAAAAGTTACAGTTGACGGACATGTAACCAT
>ULQL01043505.1_pt1 | contig 52387 bp, 51 predicted proteins | sample 1954411 | NCBI WGS metagenome assembly ULQL01 (sample SAMEA4835654, study PRJEB28245) | human gut metagenome | biome: gut microbiome; material: fecal sample | place: Denmark | collected 2008 | reverse complement strand
TCTCTCTCTCTACTCTTGCAAAGGTTTTAGCTTTTTTCATATTTTGTGCCTCTTTCTACTTTTTCTTTAGATGTATTTATAATACTATAACAAGCTTTAATTTGCAATAGTTTTTCTATTTTTAAACTTTTATTTCTTAGTTCATCTAAATAATTTTATAAATCTATAGCATTCTAAAACGATTTAGTATATAATTGTAATGTTCATGCGAATATGCTGGAACTGGCAGACAGGCACGTTTGAGGGGCGTGTGCAGTATTGCGTGTGGGTTCAAGTCCCACTATTCGCACCAAATTTGTTTTAGGGGGAATATTATGAAAGAAGAATTTTTATTATTATTACAGTCTGTTCAAAGAGAAGGTATGGACAAGTTACTTACATATATAGAAAAAACTGATTTTTTTAAAGCACCTGCTAGTACAAGATTTCATGGAAATTATGAAGGTGGCTTATTAGAACATAGTTTAAATGTTTATCATTTGTTAAAAGAGAAGTTATCTCACAAACCATATAGCGATATTGTTAAGCCCTCTGATGAGACAATTATTTTAATCACCTTGCTACACGACTTTTGCAAAGCCAATTATTATACAGTTGATTATCGTAACAGAAAAAATGAAGATGGTGTTTGGATAAAAGAGCCATATTATACAGTTAATGACACTATTCCATATGGTCATGGAGAAAAATCTGTAATGATGATTACTAAATTTATTGACTTAACCTTAGAAGAAATGTACTGTATTCGTTGGCATATGGGATTTACAGAGCCAAAGGAATTATATAATACTATTAGTACTGTTTATGAAAGATACCCTCTTGCTTTAGCTTTACATGAAGCTGATTTAGAAGCAAGTTATATTCTTGAAAGTAGAAAAAAATAATTATGAAATTAACATATGTAAATTCAAGTAAATATTCTAATGTTAAAGAGGTCTTGAAGGCGGAGTTTTCTATGTCTGATAGGCTTCTATTAAAGTTGAAAAAATTAGATAAAATTTATTTAAATGGCAATGTTACTTCTGTAAATCATCCAGTTCTTGAAAATGATTTAATTGAATGTTACCTAGATTATGAAGAAGATAACTCAAATATTATACCTACTGAAATGCCACTTAACATTATATATGAAGATGAAGCTTACATAGTTGTAAATAAGCCTGCTGGTATTCCTGTTCATCCTTCTATGGATCATTACACAGATAGTCTTTCTAATGGAATTGCTTTTTATTTTAATCAAATTGGTTTAAAGAAAAAAATTAGACCTGTTAATAGACTTGATAAAGATACTTCTGGCATTGTTATATTTGCTAAAAATGAGTATATTCAAGAATGTTTAGTTAGGCAAATGAAGTCTAAGGAGTTTATAAAAAAGTATATTGCTGTTGTTACTGGTAGTTTAGATAATCTCGAAGGAACTATAAATGCTCCTATTGCCAGAAAAGAAGGCAGTATTATCGAAAGGTGCGTTAGTGAAACTGGAGATATTGCTATTACTCATTATAAAGTTCTAAAAAGGAAACCTAATTTTGACATAGTTGAATGTATTTTAGAAACTGGCAGAACTCATCAAATTCGTGTTCATTTTGCATATTTAGGTCATAGTTTATTAGGTGATACATTGTATGGTACAAGCTCAAATTTAATAAATAGACAGGCTTTACATGCTTATGAAGTTGAGTTTACACATCCACTTTCAAAGAAAAAAGTAAAATATATTACAACTGTTCCTGAAGATTTAAATAAACTTATGGAAAACGCGTAGGCACTTACCTACGCGTTCTTCATTTAATATAGTAAATCTATAAGCCGGGTTCTGTCATTTAAGATAGTCATTTATCTACTACTTATATTACTATAAGTCTCATGCCACCAAATCGGAAGATGACGAGTAGTCTTAGCCTTCCTGCTCGGTGTTGCTCCAGATGGGGTTTACACTGCCTAATATGTCACCATATTAGCGGTAGGCTCTTACCCTGCCTTTTCACCCTTACTGTATAATACAGCGGTTATTTTCTGTTGCACTTTCCTTAAGGTTACCCTCACTGGACGTTATCCAGCATCATTACTCTATGGAGCCCAGACTTTCCTCGTACGCAGCCTTTCGGCTTTGCTATACGCGACTATCCAACTTACTACCTTTCTATTATACTACATTTTTAACAAGATTTCAAACTTTTTTGCTTGTTTTATTAACTTTAAAAATCTGTCAATAATTATCATTGACAGATTTTGCTTAGGTATTATTCATCTTTTCCATATTTCTCATCATATTCTTTTTGTGCATCAACAGCTTCTAAGAATGCTACTTTTGCTTCTTCTGCTGCAAGTAATGCTAAAGTTACACATTGTTCTGCATATTCTAATTCATTATCAATATATTTAGATAATTTTTCTTTGTCATATGCTTCTTTTCTTTCTTGAATATTCTCTTTTGCCACTTTGAAGTTCATTTGGGCTCTTAATAATTCACTTGAAATTTTGCTTTTTCCTCTTTCTGATGCAATTCTGCATTGCTCTTTTGCAGCTTCTAAACCGCTTTGTGCATCTTTCATTTTTGCTGATAACACATCTTTTGCTTCCATTCCTGCTATTATTACTGTATCTGTTCCATCTTTAATTTTTGCGTTTAACTCCTTCATTTTTGCATTAAATTCTTCCATTTTTTGTTTTCTTTCTTCTTTGTCCATAATCAATTACCTCCTAAATAATTTACTAGCTAATATATACCATAACATTGTGAACAAATTGTGAATTTAATAAAAATTTTTATGATACTATAATCTCCATTTTGCTCATTAGGTTTCTATATTCTATGAAAAAGATTTCTTTGTCTTGTAAGCCTACTGCTTTCTTTAGTTCATTTATCGAGATATAGCATTGGCTCATTGTTGCTTGGTTTGTATAATCATTTGTTACTGTGTTTAATAAGTTTGAAAATATTTTTTCTGCAGTTGCTAATTTTGCACTTGCTTCATTCCACTTTCCATTTGTCACATCCGTATATGCTGCTACAGAGTTATATTGAATTGTTAATATATCTGTTTTTCTAGTGTCTTTATCATATGCTTTTCTATATTCTAATATTTTTCCATATATTCCTGTTATTTCATTCATTGCATTTGCCTTATTTTTAACTTTTATCGCTTGAGTTGCTCTATTTAGTCCATCATTAAAAGCTAGTATTGCATTATTATCAATGTTTAAACTGTATAAGTCAATGCTCACAGTGTTCCATACTTGATATATTTGCTCCACTTCTGTTTCAATTTTATCCCATTTTGCATCATATTTACCATTATTTTTTAATATTCCATTTTGAACTGTATCTGTTTTATTTTCTACTTTACTATTTTGCTGCAAATTATCATTTCCCTGTGTTTTGTTTTTTTCTGCTTGGTCACTCAAGTTTGTGTTTATATTAGTTTGTATTTTAGGCTCTGTTTCTTGAAGTCTATTATCTCCAATAGTAAGACCATTAAAATCTCCAAGCATTGTTACAAAATATTGATTTAAATACATCAATTCTTGTGTAACTTTATCTTCTATTTTATTGTCATTACTATCTCCTTTTGCATAAGCAACTAAAGAAGATAAAATTATAATTATTATAATTACTGCAATTATCATAATTATTATCGCTTTTTTCATAATTTCCACCTTTCTAAGCATATTATTTGCAAAAAATTGCCTTTTATTCTTAAGTATAATTATTTTTATTTTTTTAATACTAATTATGAAGGAGATTTTTTTATGAATGCAATTGTTAAATTGTATAGTACTAAAAGTGGCGAAATTTTTAAATTTTTGCAACATTTTTCCAAAGACATTAGTTCTATTGATGATGATTTATTGTGGCAAAAAAATTATGAAAATCCTATTGAAATTGCTGATATTATTAGTGCTTTGCTTGAAAACGATTATGATATAAATATGTGGATTAGTTTGGATAAGGATGTTTTTATAAATGTGACTGAGCATAATGCAGATGACATTATTAGATATTTATTTGAAAGATATCCTTATTAAATTAAGCACTTTTTTATTTTTTATTCATAAAATCTACTAGAAAGGTGTGATTTTATGAGTAATATAAAGTTAGCAGTTGTTGGTGCTACTGGTCTTGTGGGGCAAACAATTATTAAAGTTTTAGAAGAAAAAAAACTACCTATTAGTGAATATACTTTTTTTGCTTCTAGTAGATCTGCTGGAAAAGAAATTAATTTTTTAGGTAAAGATTACAAAGTGCAAGAGTTAACTCAAAATTCTTTTGATTCCGGTTTTGATTTTGCAATTTTTTCTGCTGGTGGAAGTGTATCAAAAGAATTTGCTCCAATAGCAGTTTCTAAAGGTTGTACAGTTATTGATAATAGCAGTTGTTTTAGAATGAATAAAGATGTACCTTTAGTAGTGCCTGAAGTTAATTTTGAAGATGCAAGAAATAATAACGGAATTATTGCAAACCCTAATTGTTCCACAATACAAGCTGTTGTTGCATTAAAGCCTTTGGATGACAACTATGGTATAAAAAGAATTGTGTATAGTACATATCAAGCTGTTTCAGGTGCAGGATTTAAAGGTGTTGAGGATTTAAAATCAGGAATTCAGAGCTACAATAGTGAGTTATCTGTTTTAGAAAATCAAACTCATGATTATGAATTACAAAAATTCAAGGTTCCTATTTTTAGTAATTGTATTCCTCATATTGATGTGTTCTTAGATAACGGTTATACAAAAGAAGAAGAAAAAATGATAAATGAAACCAGAAAAATTTTAGGAAGGTCTAATTTAAGAATAACTGCAACTACAGTTAGAGTTCCGGTTTTAAATAGCCATAGTGAGGTTATAAATGTGGAGTTTGAAAAAGACTTTAAACTTAAAGAATTAAAGCAAATATTAAAGCAATCTTCTGGTATTATTTTAAGAGATGACTATCCTACTACTTTAGATTCTAATAATCAAGATAATGTATTTATAGGTAGAATTAGAAGAGATTTCAGTGTGCCATCTGGTGTTAATTTATGGGTAGTTGCTGATAATTTAAGAAAAGGTGCTGCTAGTAATGCTGTCCAAATTTTAGAAAGATTACTAATAGACTAAAAAGAAAAGAATTTCTAGTAGGTTATTCTACATAGAAATTCTTGTTTTTTATTCTTTTTCTAACATTATTGTCACTGGTCCATCATTTTGCAATGAAACTTGCATATCTGCTGCAAATTTACCTGTTGCAACTTTTTTAATATTTTGTTTTTTGCATTGCTCTACAAAATATTCATAAAGTTCATTTGCTAAATCTGGTTTTGCAGCATTTATAAAGCTTGGTCTATTTCCATGGCTTGTATCTGCATAAAGTGTAAATTGTGATACTATCAATAGTTCACCATCTATATCTTTTATAGACAAGTTCATTTTTTCATTTTCATCTTCAAAAACTCTTAAGTTAATTAGTTTTTGTACTAAAAAGTCTGCAGTTTCTTTGGTATCTGTTGGCGCTACTCCAAGTAATACCATAAAGCCTTGTCCTATCTCTCCAATTGTTTTACCTTCAACAACTACATTTGAATTTTTCACTCTTTGTACTAGTAGTCTCATATTTTTTCTCCTTACTCTGCCTTTTTTTCACGTGTCATTAACTTTGTTACAGCTTCTCTTGGTTCTAATCCATTATATAGAATATCATAAACTGCATTTACTATTGGCATTTCGATATTATATTTTTGTGCTAATTTATATGCTGCCTCAATATTGTCAACACTTTCTATTGTCATTCCAACTTCTTTTCTAGTTTCTTCTAGTGAAAGTCCTCTTCCTATACATCTTCCAGCTTTTCTATTTCTACTGTGTTCACTCATACATGTTACAATTAAATCTCCTAAACCAGATAAACCATAAAACGTATTGTGCTCTCCACCCATTGCAACTCCTAGTCTTGAAAGTTCTGTTAGCCCTCTTGATATTAAAGCTGCAAATGTGTTATCTCCTAAATTTAATTCTGCTACAATTCCAGCACAAAAAGCTATAATATTTTTTAATGCTCCACCTAGTTCAACGCCTTGAATGTCATTGCTTGTATATACTCTCATTGTTTCATTCATAAATGTGTCTTGAACTAAATATTGCACGTCATAGTCTTTAGATGCTGCAACAATTGCTGTTGGTATTCCTAATGAAACTTCTTCAGCATGACTTGGCCCTGAAAATGCTCCTATTTTTACATTTGTTAGTTCCTGTTCTGCTACATCACTTAGTGTTGATAAACTTTCAAGTTCAAAACCTTTTGAACATATAACTACTGGTTGATTTGTAATGTATTGTTTATATTGATTTAACGTATTTCTAAAGAATTTTGATGGTGTCACATGTAATATCAAGTCTGAACCTTCTACTGCTTCTTTTATGTCTGTTGTGCAATATATATTTTCTGGCATCGTTGCCATTGGCAAAAAAATACATTTTCTTTCTTTATTTATCAAATCAGCTTCTTCTTGGGCAAATGACCATATTTTAACATTATGTCCCATTTCAGCTGCATGTATTGCTAATGCACAGCCCCAACTTCCACTTCCAATTATACAAATATTTTTCATTTTCAATTTCCTTTCTACTTAAAGCTTATTTTGTTCTCTGTTCCATTAAGAATTCTTTGTACATTAGCTCTATGATTAAATATAACTAATAAAGCTATAATGATACTAAATACTAAATAACTCCAATTGCTATTACTTGTTGGAACAATATAATTTTGGTCTATAAATGCAACTAGTACTGGGAATAGTATTCCTGCTGCAATTGAACCTACTGATACCATTCTAGTTAGAGCTATTAAAACTAATGCAAATACTAAACAAATTAGTCCTATTTGCCAGTTTGTCATTAATAAAACTCCTAATGATGTAGCAATACCTTTCCCTCCTTTGAATTTAAAGAATATAGGAAATGTATGTCCTATTATTACAAATATTCCTGCTAATTGTACTAATAAAGCATTATCCAGATTTTTAACAATCTTTCCAGCCAAAACTGCTATTAAAATAGATACTACTCCTTTTAAAATATCACAGATTAACGTAATTACTGCTGCTTTTTTTCCAACTGCTCTTAACATATTGGTAGTTCCTGCATTTCCGCTTCCCTTTTCTCTAATATCAAAACCTGCCATTTTTTTGCTAAGTATAATTGAAAAGTTTATACTTCCTATTAAATATGCAATTACTGCAATTATTATATATGTTGCCATCTAAATCACTCTCCTTTGTTACTCTTTTTCGCCTTTTTCTCTTACTATCATTCTAATTGGTGTCCCTGTTAATCCAAATTCTTTTCTTATTTGGTTTACCAAATATCTTTCGTAAGAGAAATGGAATAATTCTTTATCATTTACAAATACCACAAATGTTGGTGGTTTTGTAGTAGCTTGTGTCATATAGAATATTTTTAATCTTCTACCTTTATCTGTTGGTGGTTGCACAATTGTTACTGCTTCACTTAATACATCATTTAAAACTGAAGTAGATACTCTTAATGCATTTTGACTTGCAACCATATTTATCATTTCATATAGTTTATTTACTCTTTGTCCTGTTTTAGCTGATATGAACATTATTGGTGCATATGATAAATATGACAATTTGTTGTATACATCTTTTTTATAGTTTTCCATAGTTTGGTTATCTTTTTCTACTTCATCCCATTTGTTTACAACAATTATTACACCTTTACCAGCCTCATGTGCCTCTCCTGCAATTTTAGCATCTTGAGCTGTTACTCCTTCATTTGCATCTAACATTAAAATACATACATCAGCTCTTTCTACTGCTAATAAACTTCTCATAACGCTATATTTTTCTAGGTTATCATTAACTTTACTTTTTCTACGAATTCCAGCTGTATCAATAAATACATATTTTCCAAATTCATTTTGGAATTCAGAGTCAATTGCGTCTCTTGTAGTTCCTGCAATATCACTTACAATTACTCTATTTTCTCCAAGTATTTTATTTACTAATGAAGATTTACCCACATTTGGTTTTCCAATAATCGCTACTTTAATAACATCACTGTCATCTTCATCCTCTGTTTGAGGTGGAAGATTATCATATACAGCGTCCAGAACGTCTCCTATACCTTTTGCGTTAACTGAAGACACTGCATATGGATCACCTATTCCTAAGTTATAGAATTCATATAATTCATCAGGAGTTTTACCAAATGTGTCTGATTTATTACATATCAAAATTATTGGCTTCTTTGATTTTTTAAGCATTAGTGCAATATCATGGTCTGCTGCTGTAACTCCTTGTTTTATATCTGTTATAAATAGAATTACATCTGCAATTTCTATTGCCATATCTGCTTGTCTGCGCATTTGAGAAAGAATAACATCATCTGACTCTGGTTCAATACCTCCTGTATCAACTAAAATAAAGTTTCTACCTCTCCAATTTGCATCAGCATAAACTCTATCTCTTGTAACACCTGGTGTATCTTCAACTATTGATATTCTCTTTCCAACTACATAGTTAAAAAATGTAGATTTTCCTACATTTGGTCTTCCTATAATTGCAACTGTTGGTTTGCTCATTTCTTCATTCCTTTCTTGATTTTAATAAGTTTAAAAAGAATTAGTATATTGCGAGGAAAAGTAGATTAAAAAGGCAAAGGCGCATACTCTTGTATGTAACTGCGTTTTTAATGTGCTTTGACAAAGCAAGATGCTGATTATTTTTAAACTTTAGTATGTAAGTTTTCCTTCTAATAAATCATCATTTTGAATCCACTCATCCACATCAACTTCAATATATTCTGTTTCACTAGTCCTTACTATAACTTTCTTAATTCCACTATTTATAATCATTTTTCTACACATTTGACATGAATTAGCTCCCGGATCATATTCACCATTTTCTACTTTAAACAATGATAAATATAAAGTACCTCCAAGCATGTCTTTTCTACTTGCACTAATTATAGCGTTTTGTTCTGCATGTACGCTTCTACAAGCATCATACCCACCATGTCTAACATCTGGGAAACATTTCTTTTTTACGCAGTATCCTAAATCTATACAATTTTTTCTTCCTCTTGGTGCACCATTATATCCAGTAGAAATTATTTCATCATTATTTACAATTACACATCCCACTTTTTTTCTTAAGCAAGTACTTCTTTCTGCTACTGATTTTGCTATATCTAAATAATAATTATTTTTATCAATTCTAGCATTCATATTACTAAATTTCCTTTTTATAATTTCGTATATATTTTATCATACTCTGTCAAATAATGCTATTCTATTTAGTAAAATTTTTGATGAAAATTGTGACAGCAAAATAGCATAGCTTAAAAGCTATGCTATTATTGATTTTACTCTTCTGATTTTGCAACTACTTCTTTTCCATCATAGTATCCGCAGTTTGGACATACTCTATGTTGTAATACTTTTTCATGGCAATGTGGACAATCAACTAAATTTTGATTTTCTAATTTCCATGTAGATCTTTTTAAATGTGTTCTTGCTTTTGACCATCTTCTTTTTGGTTGTGCCATTTCTAATTCCCTCCCTTGATTGCTTTTTCTCTGTAATCTATATTTTAATTTATTACCTAAAAATTGATACTATAAAATTATACTAACTTTTTTTGCATTTGTCAACTGCTTTGCCATTTTTATTGTTAATTTTTAGCAAACTTTTTGTTTATGGCTTGTTTTATTGCAAATATAAATAATAAAATAATTCCACCAATTAAAAATACATCTGAAAAATTACAATTCATCGAATTTGCAATATTAATAAAATCTATTACATAGCCTCTAAATAGAATATCAATTAGATTTCCTATTGCTCCTGCTAATATTAGCATTAGAGATAATATTATATTATTTTTTGCTTTGCTATATCTTTTTACTAAATATATAACAATTGGAATTATAATTATTATGCTTTCTAAGGCAATCACTGATATTTTTATTCCATTTGTAATTTCAAATATTGTTCCTTCATTTTGCCAATAGTATATTTTCAAAACATTTGGAATAAGTTCCATATTTTTATTTATAAATAACACTTTTGTCAGTTGGTCTAATATTAAAGCAATTATTCCAATAATAATTGATGTTCTTTTTTTCATTACTTATTCCTCCTTTGTAGTGTTTATCTTAAGTAATTTAAATATTTCTACAACAACAATTGGTATAAACACTAGTATAACTGTCTCTAAAATGTTCATTGCTGGTAATACTGGTATACTAAATATATTTCTTAATGCTGGTACAAATAATACTATAAGCATTAGTCCTGCAGATACAGCTGTTGCAAGTATTAGTTTGCTGTTATTAAATATTCCTGTTTTGAATATAGATTTTTTGTTGTTTCTAATATTAAATACATGTACTAATTCTGAAAGTGCTAAAACTGTAAATGCCATTGCTTGACCTATTTCCACTTTGACTTCTTCTGTAGATAATGTTCTTACAATTCCATTTGCTTCTGTTATATTTACAACTGGTAACTCATTTTCTGGTGTTGCTAAACCAATTATAAATGCAACAAGTGTAAGTACACCAATCATAATTCCTTGGTATATTACTCTAAAAGTCATTCCTTTTGTAAATACACCTTGTTTTGGTTTTAATGGCTTTCTATTCATAATGTCTTTTTCTGCTGGGTCAACTGCTAGTGCTAATGCTGGTAATGAGTCTGTTACCAAGTTTATCCACAATATATGAATTGGTAATAATGGGGTAATTAAATTTACATCTATGTTAAACCATTTGCTTAAAAGTGGGGTCATTAAAATTGCTACAAATAATATGATTATTTCTCCAACATTGCTTGATAGTAAAAACTGAATTGCTTTTAATATATTATCATATATACGTCTTCCTTCTTCTACTGAAGATACTATTGTAGCAAAGTTATCATCTGTTAATATAACATCTGCCGCTTCTTTTGATACATCAGTACCAACTATTCCCATTGCACATCCTATATCTGCTGTTTTTAACGCTGGAGCATCATTTACTCCATCACCAGTCATAGCAACAATTTCTCCATTTGTTTGCCAAGCTTTCACTATTCTTACTTTATGTTCAGGTGAAACTCTTGCATACACACTATATTTTCTAACATTTTTTATCAAGTCTTCATCTGACATTTCTTCAAGTTCACTACCTGTAATTGCTTCATCCTCATTTTCTAAAATTCCTAAAGCTTTAGCAATTGCAATTGCTGTAATTTTGTGGTCACCTGTAATCATTACTGTTTTAATACCTGCTGTTTTACATTTTTCTACTGCGTCTTTTACTTCTTCTCTTGGTGGATCTATCATTCCAACCATACCAACATAAGTCAAATCACTTTCAATAGTTTTCATTTCTTCATCTGTTGGCTCATGGTCTAATTCTTTATATGCCATTGCCAATACTCTAAGTGCATTTTTAGCCATTTCTTCATTTTGTTTTGCAATTTCTTTTTTATATTCATCAATGTCAGTATTTACATTTCCATTTATAACATAGCTATTACATCTGCTTAGTAGTTCATCTACTCCACCTTTTGTATATACCATATATTTATTAGGAAATAGATGTACTGTTGTCATAAGCTTTCTGTCAGAATCAAATGGTAATTCTTTTACTCTTTCATATTTTTCTAGAATTGGTGGTTGAAAATCTAGTTTAAATCCCATATCAATTAAAGCTGTTTCAGTTGGATCTCCAGTAAGTTTTCCATCTGATACTTTTGTATCATTACAAAACATACTAATATATGTTAATTTCTCTAGTTCATCACCTAAATTATCTATATCTATATCATCTAAGTCTACTAACTTATTGTTATAAAATACTTTTTTAACTGTCATTTTATTTTGTGTTAATGTTCCTGTTTTATCCGAACATATAACTGTTGTACTTCCTAATGTTTCTACTGCTGGAAGCTTTTTAACAATTGCATGTTTTTTTACCATTCTTTGTACTCCAATTGCTAATACAATTGTAGATACAGCAGCTAAGCCTTCTGGTATAGCTGCAACTGCTAAACTTACTGCAGTCATAAACATTTCTATTGGTTCTTTACCATATAATAAACCTATTATAAAAATTATTACACAAATTACTATTGCTACAATTCCAAGTGTTTTACCTAGTTTGTTTAATTTTTGTTGTAATGGAGTTTCTGTTTCTTCAACTTCATTTATCATTCCAGCTATTTTTCCAACTTCAGTATTCATACCTGTTTCAACAACAATACCTTTGCCTCTACCATAAGTAATTAGGCTTGAAGAAAATAACATATTAGTTCTATCTCCTAAACCTATTTTTTCATCATTTATTACATCAGTATTTTTATCAACTGGAACTGACTCACCTGTTAAAGAGGCTTCTTGCGCTTTTAAATTAGCAGATTCTATAATTCTTAAATCCGCTGGAACATAATCTCCAGTATCTAGAATTACAGTATCTCCTGGTACTAATTCTTTTGATGGTATTACAGCTACTTTTCCATTACGAATTACTTTAGTAACATGAGAGCTTAATTTTTGTAAAGCCTCTAATGATTTTTCTGCCTTACTTTCTTGTGCCACTCCAATAATTGCATTTACAATTACAACTATTAAAATAATAATTGAATCTGTTATTCCTTCACCCTGATAATATCCTACTGCTCCAGAAATTACAGCTGCAATTATTAAAATAATAATCATAAAGTCTTTAAATTGTTCTAAAAATTTAACAATTAAACTCTTTTTCTTTTTAGCCTGTAATTCATTTAGCCCATAAATTTCTCTTTTTTTCTTTACTTGTTCATCAGATAATCCTTGAGTCCCTACTTTTAACTCTTCTTTAACTTCTTCAATGCTTTTATTAAACCACTGTTCTTCCATTTTTCTTCTCCTTTGCAATATTTTACCACTTAGCTTTTATTTAATTCATTGTAAATTATATTTTATTTTGTAAAAAATAGCAATAGTTTTATTTTTATGATATAATTTTTCAAAGTTTTATAGGAGGAATATTTATGTCAGTAGAAAGAGTAAAAAAATATTTAAAAAAATATGATATGGATGATAGAATAATAACTTTTGATTCTTCTAGTGCCACAGTAGCTTTAGCTGCTCAAGCTCTTGGTTGTGAAGAGGCTAGAATTGCAAAGTCTTTATCTTTTAGACTTGGAGAAAATACTATATTAGTTATAACTGCTGGAGATGTAAAAATAGATAATGCAAAATATCGCCATGAATTCGGAGAAAAGGCTCATATGCTTTCTTTTGATGAAGTAGAAGAAAAAATTGGCCATCCTGTTGGTGGAGTTTGTCCTTTTGGAGTTAATGATGGCGTTTCTATTTATTTAGATGAGTCTCTAAAAAGATTTACAACTGTTTTTCCTGCTTGTGGTGAACCTAATAATGCTATTGAACTCACAATTTCAGAGCTAGAAAATATTACGGAATATGTCAAATGGATTGATGTTTGTAAATTAAAAGAGTAAAAAAAATGCACCTTTGCAGTGCATTTTTTTATTTATAGCTGTTCCATTTACATATAATTTGTATCCATTAAAATCTATATTGCTGTTAGTTGTATCAGCATTTTCTAAGCTTGTGACATAGGTTTTAATAAATTTGTTATTATTAAACATCTTGTAAGTTAATTTTTTGTGACAATCAAATGAAAATAACAATATTTTTTCTTTACCAATTTGTCATTGACTGTTTGGTAATTTTGTTTCAAGTTGTGTAATGATTATATTATACTTAATTCAGTGATAATTGTATATATTTTTCACAGAATTATCATAATATGAAAAGAAAGGGTGATGTTATGGCATTAATAAAATGTCCTGAATGTGGCAACCAAATAAGTGATAAAGCTGAGAGTTGCCCAAAATGTGGTTATGAGTTAAATAAAAAGGAAACTCCTACCACCTCTGATAATACGATAGCCAGTTCCTTTATGAATAAAGGTAATATTAAATATATACTAATAATATTAGCTATAATTGTAGCTGGTTTCTTGTTTTTTAATCAAAATAATAACAATACTGGAACAGGTACAGGTGGCACTGGTACAGGAGGAACTGGAACTGGTGGTACTGGTACTGGGCAACCTACTACTCCATCAACTGATTATGGTTATACGGTGTACAATGATCCTTACCTTGGAATATCTTTTGAAATGCCTGGTACTTATAAAGTTGCTACAGACAAAGAAGGATCTATTTATGTAGGTAGAAATATAGATAGTCAAGGTGCTTTAATTCCATATATAATTATTGGCAGATATGACAAATATACTAGCGAAGTACAATTTTTAAATGATTTTACAACTTATATGAAAAAACAATATAGTGATTTGAAAGTTACTATTGATTTACTTTCTGGCACTATTGGAAATAAAACAGTTTATGGATTAGCATATAATTATACTTCAAGTGGTCACTTAGTAGTTGATAATAGATATGCTATTTTAGTTAACGGCAAAGTATATATGGTAGGTTCTAAAGAAGAAAATACAAATTCAACTGAAATCAATAACGTAGTAACTCATATTTTATCAACTTTAACAGAAAGGGGGTCATAAAATATGGCTTTAATAAAATGTGAAGAATGTGGAGAAAGCATATCTTCTAGTGCTAAGGTTTGTCCACACTGTGGTGTGAAAATCAATTTGCAAACTTGCCCTGAATGTGGTGCTAAATTAAATGGAGATGAAACTAATTGTCCTGAATGTGGCTACCCTGTTGGAAAGAAAAATGCTACAAATATAATAACTGAAAACTTAGATAAGATAACAGGTGCTCAATCTAAAAGCTATGTAAAATTCAAGGATTTATTTAAAAACACTTTCAAAAAACATACTGAAGAAGATTTGGATGAAGTTTTTGTTTGTGGTTCAGATAAAACTACTCCAGATGTTAAAGATATTAACCCAAAGAATGCAAGTGCATGGGTATATTTTAAAATATTTGTATTTTTCATAATTGCATATATCCCTACTCGTATAGGATTTATAGATTATGGAAATACCAACTTCTTACCACTTATGATAATATTAGCAGCTTTTGCTGTTCCAGTAACTGTACTTATGTTTTTCTTTGAAATCAACTTATTTAGAAACATACCTTTTTACAAGGTAATAAAATACTTTGTACTTGGTGGAGCATTATCACTAATATTAGCTATATTATATTTTACATTACCATATTTTGAAACAAATGCTACTGTTCAAACTTATGAAGGGGCTTTATTGATTGGCTTAGTTGAAGAAGTTGCAAAAGCTGTTATAGTTGCTATTTTCTTATTTAAAAGTAAAAAGAGCAATTATATATTAAACGGATTATTAATTGGTGCCGCTGTTGGTGCAGGATTTGCAGCATTTGAAACAGCTGGATATATTTTAAGATATAGCCTAAACGGTGGTTTACAAACAATGTTAGAGATTATAAAATTACGTGGTTTCTTAGCACCTGGTGGCCATGTTGCTTGGGCTGCTATAGAAGGTGCAGCATTGATGTATGTTAAAGGATTTGAGAAATTAGATAAAAAACATCTAAATGATAAAAGATTTTTATTGATTTGTTTAATTCCTGTTGTATTACATGGTATATGGGATATGCCTATTCAAGCTCCTTATTACCTAGTTCAAATTGCAATGACTATTTTAGCTTGGCTTGTAATAATTTATTTTATAAACTTAGGCTTAAAACAAATTGATGATGCTAAAAAATTAGAATCAAATAAATAGTTGACTAAATCCTCCTTCTTGTGTAAAATGTATTCAGAAGGAGGGATTTTTTTGAAAAAGAGTTCAATTATTATTTTAATTATTGCCATTTTAGTTATTATAGCTGGTGTTGCAATTTATATGATAACTAACCAAAATTCTACTAATAACTCTTCTATTAATTTGAAGACTATGATTGATACAATTTATAAAAACTCAAACGTTGAATTGCCATCATTAGAAACTCAAAAAATTGGTTTGTCTGATAATAATGTTGTTTCTTCATATACATTTTTATCAAATAATGATAATGTTGAAGAATTAGTAGTATCTGAACCTGTAATGAGTTCTCAAGCATACTCATTAGTTGCTATAAAACTAAAAAATAATGCAAATATCGAACAAGTTAAACAAGAAATTTATGACAATGTAGATATGAATAAATGGATTTGTGTATCTGCTGAAAAGTTCTATATTACAAATCACAATAATGTAATATTCTATGTAATGTCATATGAAGATTGGGCAAAGCCAGTTTATGATTCATTTAAAAAATACGTAAATAACGAAGTTGGAAAAGAATTAGAAAAATCAGAAAATTCTGATTATGAACTTCCACCTGAAATGATAGTACAATAAAAATTAACTTGAGGACGGAGAAATCCGTCTTCTTGTTTGAAAGGATTATAGTTATGGTTTTTACAAGTATTAGCTTTATATACTACTTTCTTCCCATAGTATTAGTGGTATATTTTATATTGCCTAATAAATTTAAAAATATGGTTCTTCTCCTTTCTTCTATATTATTTTATTTTTATGGAGAACCTAAATATATATTATTGATGATTATCGAAATTGCTATTGCCTATTTTTCTGCATTGTTAATTGACAAACATAAAAATAAAGGCATCTTAGCTTTATCAATATTTATACATATTTTATTTTTGTGTATATTTAAATATCTAACTTTTATTACAGAAAATATAAACGGCATATTTAATATTGATATTCCATTACTAAATTTAGTATTACCAATAGGAATATCATTTTACACATTTCAAATAATCAGTTATGAAGTTGATGTATTTAACAAAAAAGTATCTGCTCAAAAGAACTTTTTTAAATTTGCAACTTATGTATTTTTCTTCCCTCAACTTATAGCTGGTCCAATAGTAAGGTATGACTCTATTGCTAATGAACTAAACAACAGAAAGCATACATTCGAAAACTTTGCTTATGGTGCTAATAGATTCACCATAGGACTTGCTAAAAAAGTAATAATAGCAAATAGCCTAGGTGAATTGTGTAATGTATTTTCTTCAATACCTGATAAAAGTATTTTATTTTATTGGATTTTTGCAATTAGTTATATGTTACAAATATATTTTGACTTTTCTGGCTATTCAGATATAGCAATAGGATTAGGAAGAATTTTCGGTTTTCATTTTCCAGAGAATTTTGATTACCCATACACTGCAAAAACTATAACTGAATTTTGGAGAAAATGGCATATGACTTTAAGTTCATGGTTTAGAGACTATGTATACATTCCTCTAGGTGGAAATAGACGTGGAGTAAAAATTCAAATAAGAAACATCTTAATTGTTTGGGCTTTAACTGGTCTATGGCATGGTGCAAGTTGGAATTTTGTTTTGTGGGGATCATTATTTGGTGTTATACTAATTTTAGAAAAATTTGTATTTAATAAACTTCTTGAAAAGTCACCAAATATTATAAAAAGAATTTATACTTTATTTATTGTTATGATTAGTTTTGTTATATTTCAGTCAACAGATATGAGTCAAATTGGAGTAATAATTAAAGGATTATTTGGACTTAATAATGAAGCTTTAATAAATGCTACTACACTTTACTACTTAAAAGGTTATGCCGTAATTATTATTTTAGGAATAATAGGCTCTACCCCATTATTACGTAATTTGGTAAATAAATTAAGTAGTAACTCAAAATGGAACAAAATTATAAATATTTTACAACCTATTTACATGATTTTATTATTAGGTATTGTGACAATATTTTTAGTAGATAATTCATACAACCCATTTTTATATTTTAGGTTTTAGAAGGTGAAATATGAGTAATAAATTTAAAAATATAATTGTATCTGTTTTATTTTTAACAATATTACTATTAGTATTTGTTTTAAATATATTAAAACCAGATACAGAAATATCTATTGCTGAAAGACGTAAGCTCGAGCAGTTTCCAAGTTTTACATTTCATAATTTATTTAATGGTACATTTTTTAGTAAATTTGATACCTGTGTAAATGATCAATTTATTAGTAGAGATAATTTTAGAACTGCCAAAGCTAAGCTAGACTTAACTTTCAAAGGGAACTATCATAACATTTATATTAAAAACGATTATTTAGTTGAGCAGATCTATCCTCTTTCTGATGCTTCTGTGACAAATTTAACAAAAAAAATAACAGATATAAAAAATAAGTATTTAGCCAATAACAAGATATATTTTTCAATTGTTCCAGATAAAAATTATTTTATAAATGATAATAATTTAAAAATAGATTATGATTTGCTTGAAAGTAAAATGAAAGAAAATTTAGATTTTGCCACATATATAAATATATTAGGCAAATTAGATTTAACTGACTATTATAAAACTGATAGCCATTGGAAACAAGAAAACATCCAAAAGGTTGCTGATGAGCTCTTAAAAGGTATGAACAATTATTCAAGTTCTAGTTATAATGTTGAGAATATTGCAAAGTTTAAAGGTACTTATGCTTATCGAGTACCTGTAAATACTGACTTTGATGAAATAAATATAATGACTAACGACATATTAAAAAATGCCAGAGTATTTAATTATACAACTAATACTTATACTAATGTATATGATTTAAACAAAAAAAATTCATTAGACAAGTATGATATATATTTGTCTGGTGCTACTCCCCTTTTAACTATTTATAACGATAAAAATACTAGTGGAAAAGAATTGATAATTTTTAGAGACTCGTATGGAAGTAGTTTAGCACCTTTGTTATTAAGTTCTTATAGTAAAATAACTCTAGTAGATACTAGATACATCTCACCTACAATATTAGGAAATTACATTGATTTTAGTAATAAAGATGTGTTATTCATATACAGTATTTCAATAATAAATAATAGTTATTCTTTAAAATAATATATATAAAAAAACTTACGAACAATTAAATTCGTAAGTTTTTTTTATGGAGCAGGTGATGGGAATCGAACCCACATAGCCAGCTTGGAAGGCTGGAATTCTACCATTGAACTACACCTGCATTTCATATGAACAAGTATTATTATAAATGTTATATTATATTTTGTCAAGAACTTTTATGAATTTTTTTATTTTTTTTGAATAAATTTTATAAATAGATTTGGAGATTTATTTATGAAATTTATTCTAGATGTTATTAAAGGTGTTTTTATTGGCAGTGGTGCTATCCTTCCTGGTATTAGTAGTGGTGTGTTCTGTGTTATTTTTGGTATTTATGAAAAACTAGTTGATAGTGTATTAAATATATTTAAAGATTTTAAAAAGAATTTTGCTTTTCTATTTCCTATTGCACTTGGCGGAATTATTGGAGTATTGCTTGTTAGTAAATTATTAAAATTTTTATTTGCTACATACCCTATGCCTACTAACTTTTGCTTTATTGGCTTGATTATTGGAAGTATGCCAATTCTATTTAAAAAAGCAAATAACAAGTCTGGTTTTAGATTGCACTATTTGCTATATTTCTTGTTTACTTTTTTAATAGGAGTATTATCAATTAGATTAGAACACATTTTACCTCAACTTATAAATTTAAATCTTGATTCTAATTACTTTTTCTATTTAGTATTGGCTGGGCTTTTGATGTCTGCAGGAGTGGTTATTCCTGGTGTAAGTAGTAGCGTAATTTTAATGACATTAGGTGTGTATACTACATACCTTTCGGCTGTTGCAAATATTGATTTAAGTATTTTATTTCCTATTGGAATTGGACTTTTTATTGGTAGTATTTTATTTTTAAAACTTATACAATTTTTGTTTAGTAAATACTATGTTCAAACTTTTTATGGAATAATTGGATTTGTACTAGGTTCTGTATTAGTTTTATACCCACGGTTTTACCTTTAATTTAGAAGGTTTTATTTCTTTGCTTTTATTTGATATTGGTTTCTGGCTAAGCCTACAATTAGAAAAGAAAGAAAGCGTCTAAGCTTTCTTTCTTCTTAAAATCCATCCACCCTCTGCTTTAATTGGTAATTTCATTAAAACAGTTTGTTCTGCTTTTCCTGGATTTACAGTTGGTATTTCTTCCCCTGTTTCTGAGTCCCATAAAGTTTCTATTTTAAAGCTTACAAGCTCTATTTTTCCAGGTATTAAAATTTCCATTGTATCTCCAACAGATAATTTATTTCTAATTTCAATTATGTATTTATCTCCATTTTCATTTAACACTTTTCCGCCAAATTCATAATTTGGATTATATTGTTTACCATCATACTCTTGGAAATCTTTATTATTTCTATCATTGAAATAGAATGTTGTTAATCCTCTTGTTTTTGTCTTTTCTAATTCACTTAAATATTTTGTATAATCATAATGTTCTGGATCATTTATATAGTCATCAATTGCATTTCTATAAGCATTTACTACAGATGCCAAATAATATTCTGTTTTTAATCTACCCTCTATCTTTAAGCTATCTACTCCCATATCAATTATTTCAGGTACTTCTTTGATTAAACACAAATCTTTTGATGAAAATATATATGTACCATTTTCATCATATTCAACTGGCATTAAGTTCCCAGGCTTATTATGTTCTTCAACATATACGTTATATGCCCATCTGCAACTTTGAGCACAATCTCCAAGATTTGCACTTCTACTAGCCAAGAAATCACTTAAGAAACATCTTCCTGAATATCCAAAACAAATAGCTCCATGCACAAATATTTCTGTTGTTAAATCTTTTGGAGTGTTATTTATAATATCTCTTACTTGTTCTTTATTTAACTCTCTACCTAAAATAACTCTTTTAGCTCCATTTTTATACCAAAAGTTTGCACTATGATAACTAACAGTGTTTGCTTGTGTACTTACATGTATCTCAACATCAGGTGCATATTGTTTTAATATTTCCATTACACCACCATCAGAAGCTATAATAGCGTCTACTTTTAGGTCATTTAACATTTTAGCTTGTTCTTTTATTTCCTCATAATAACTATCCCAAGCATAAATATTTATAGCAGCATAAACCTTTTTTCCTATACTATGTGCATATTTAATTGTTTTAGCTAAATCATCATTATCAACTTCTGCTCTACTTCTTAATGAAAGAGCCCCTGTACCACAGTAAACTGCATCTGCTCCATATAAGAATGCTGTTTTGGCTTTTTCAAAAGATCCTGCTGGTGCTAATAATTCTGGTTTTATTTTATTCATTTTATTTCCTCATTTCTAATTAAAAATCCATATATAATTATACAATATTTGTCATATTTTGTCGAGCGATTTTTGTTAATTTTTACCACTTTATATTGATTTTAGAAACATTTGGTTTTATAATGGAATAGCCTCTATTTAGAGAGTATCTTTAAAAGGATGTGACATCATTGCATATTGTTGAACTTCTTGTACTTATTATCATATACTTAATCTTAAAGCTTTTTGATAAATAGTAAGTACATAAAAAAACCTACGAATGGCATTTCGTAGGTTTTTTATGCATTACCTTGCAAATCATTAAACTTCTTTATTAAGAAAAATTGCTTTTCTTAGTATATATTTATATTACACCAAAAGTTAAAATATGTCAATAATTTTGCTTTACTTTTTCATTAAAATTTGATAATATATTACTAGTTTTAAGTAGGAGATTTTTATATGGAAACTGTTTCAAAAAAGAAAGTGAAATTAAATAGAATTCAATTACTTATTTTGTATTTCTTTTTATTTGCATTTTTAGGCTGGGTTATGGAAACTTTGTATGCTATATATAACTTAGGTCATTTTGTAAAAAGGGGGTTCCTATATGGTCCTATTTGCCCTATATATGGATATGGAGCTTTAATGCTTATTATATTTTTTAATAAATACCAAAAACATAATTTTAAACTTTTTATATATTCTGCAGTTGTTTTCTCTGCCTTTGAATATTTTGTAAGCTACATTTTAGACGCAATGTTCGCAATGCACTGGTGGGATTATACAAATGAATTTTTCAACTTAAATGGACGTATTAGTATTTTTTATTCATTTGCTTGGGGTATTATTGCAATATTATTTATAAATCACGTATACCCATTTTTCAAAAAGCATGTGAATATTATACTTTCTAAAATTCCATACATTTTACAGATTATTTTAGTCTACTCATTTTCAGTCATGTTAGTAGTCGATACAATTGCTTCTTGTGTAAGATATTTAAATTAAAAGGTAACCTTAATTGGTTACCTTTGATATTGCAAGTCCGTCTCCTACTTCTAATATTTTTGTTTCTAATTTATCATTATTAGTAATCTCGGCAATATATTCTCTTAAATTTCTAACTGCAGTTCTTTGTTTGTGTTTATTGTAATCACTCATAACATACCCTTTATATAGCACATTATCTGCAATTATTACTCCACCTTGTCTTATCATTCTTAACGCCTGATTCAAAAAGAATGGATATTTTCCCTTTGCAGCATCTATAAATACAACATCATATTCATCATTTAAAGTTGGTAAAATTTCTACTGCGTCGCCTTCATATATATTTATTTTATCTTCTACCTCTGCCTTTTTTATATTTTCTCTTGCTTCTTTTACTCTTTCTGTATCTCTTTCAATTGTATCTATTTTGCCATTTTCTTGCAAATATTCTGAAAAGCAGATGGCTGAATAGCCTACTGCTGTTCCTATTTCCAATATTTTATTTGGTTTAATTTCAGTTAAGATTTTAGCAACAACTTCTAAAGTATCATCCATTATAATTGGTACTTTATCTTCTAGTGCTTTTTTCTTAATTTTTTCTAATTCAACGTTATTCATATTTTCCTCTACTCTGCTGTAGCTCTTCTTGCCATTCTTTCTCTATCTTTATTATTTAATATTTTCTTTCTTAGACGAATATTTTTTGGCGTTACTTCAACCAATTCATCTTCTGCAATAAATTCAATAGCTTTTTCTAATGACATTTGTACTGGTGGTACTAAACGAAGTGCATCATCAGAACCTGAAGCTCTAGTATTTGTTAAGTGTTTTTCTTTACATACATTTATAGATATGTCTTCATTTCTAGAGTTTATACCAACTATCATTCCCTCATACACCTCAACACCTGCACCAATTAATAGTTCTCCTCTTTCTTGTGCATTGTATAGTCCATAAGTGATTGATGTTCCTGGTTCAAATGCTACTAAAACTCCTCTTGTTCTAGCTTGAATTTCACCTTTATATGGCTCATAATTATCAAATATGCTGTTCATAGTTCCTTCACCTTTTGTATCAGTTAAGAATTCTGTACGATATCCAATTAAACCTCTTGCTGGAATTCTAAATTCTATTTTAGTATGTCCTGCTTCAGCTGGTTCCATGTTTGCCATTTCAGCTTTTCTTCTACCTAATTTTTCAATAACATTTCCTATACAATCATCTGGTACATTTACAACCAATCTTTCCATTGGTTCACATTTTACGCCATCAATTTCTTTAAATATAACTTTTGGACGAGATACTAAAAGTTCAAATCCTTCTCTTCTCATTGTTTCTATTAATACTGACAAGTGTAATTCTCCACGTCCACATACTTCAAAACTATCTGGTGTATCTGTTTCTTTTACACGTAAACTTACATTTCTTTCAAGTTCTTTAAATAGTCTATCACGAATATGTCTTGATGTAACAAATTGTCCCTCTTTACCTGCTAAAGGTCCATTGTTAACACTAAATGTCATAGATACTGTTGGTTCATCAATATCAACAAAATCGATTTTTTCTGGATTATTTATATCACAAACAGTTTCTCCAATGTTGATATCACCAATACCTGAAATACATACTATATCTCCAGCACCAACTTCTTCAACTTCTGTTCTTTTTAGACCTTGATAAGTAAATAGTTTAGCAATTTTTCCTTGTGTTACTTTGTCATCTTTTTTACAAACTGCAACACTTTGTCCTGCTTTAATTGTTCCACGTTCTACTCTACCAACTGCTAGTCTTCCTAAATAATCATCATAGTCAATATTAGAAACTAATAATTGCATTGTTCCTTCTTGCTCACATGCTGGTGGGTTTATATTTTTGATAATTGTGTCAAAAATGCATGTTACATTATCACTTTCATCTGTTAGATTCATTTTAGCTATTCCATTTTTGGCAGATGCATATACAACTGGGAAATCTAGTTGTTCATCATTTGCATTTAATTCAATAAATAACTCTAAAACTTTATCAACAACTTTTAGTGGATCTGCACCTGGTCTATCTATTTTGTTTATAACAACAATTGGTTTTAAATTTAATGCTAAAGATTTCTTTAAAACTTCTCTAGTTTGAGGCATTGGTCCTTCAAAGGCATCAACTAATAAAAGTACACCGTCTACCATTTTAAGTACACGTTCTACTTCTCCTCCAAAATCAGCATGGCCGGGCGTATCTACTATATTTATTTTTATCCCATTATACATAACTGATGTATTTTTAGAAAGAATTGTAATTCCTCTTTCTTTTTCAATATCTCCTGAGTCCATTACTCTTTCAGCTACTTGCTCATTTTCTCTAAACACATGGCTTTGTCTTAAAAGAGCATCAACTAATGTAGTTTTTCCATGATCTACGTGTGCAATTATTGCTATGTTTCTAATATTTTGATTATTCATTTTTTATTACCTCTATCTCTATTTTTTAGTTCAACATTTCAATTATACTCTAGTAGCAAACATTTGTCAACATAATATCGATTAAATATATATACATTTGTGTTCTTCACGTTCAATGAATTTTACCAAACTATTAAATCTTATCGCCAAAGTTTTAGTATTTCCATCTGGATGGAATAAAAGAATTTTATCTCTTAACTTGCTATCAATTATTAGTTTTACTTGATTGTCAAAATCATTAACTATTGCAAATGGTGTAACTTTTCTATCTCTTATTCTAAAAACTCCTAGTAAATCAAGTTCAGTTGCAAAGCTTAAAGGTAATAATCTCAATTTTTGTGCTAAAGTTTTTAAATTCACAGTCTTACTTTCTTCAAATACTAATAAAAAGTAATTTCCTTTTTGATCTTTAACAAAATAATTATTACATTCTGTTCCATTTAATTTATCTTTTATAACTTTTGCATCTTTTCTCGTACATACTGGTGGATGCTCCAACAATTTGTATTTTATATTTAATATATTTAAAATCCTATATATATTCATGTTTCCCTCTTCTTCATATATAGCTACTTTTCTAGCATTATAATATTATCCATTATTTCTTTACTTACCTTTTCTAAAACTTCTTTTTCCGGTTTGCTAGTTTTATATTCACTAAAATCTAAAGGTTTTCCATAATATATAGTTACTTTATGAAATGGCTTCATTTCTCCAGAAATATTTACTGGAATTACTGGAACTCCAGTTCTTAATGCCATAAATGCTGCACCATTTTGTGCTCTACCATTTTTAGCCATTCCCTTTCTTGTTCCTTCTGGAAATAGCATCAGTATTTCTCCATCTTTTAATACTTTTAAAGAATGCTTCATAGAGTCTAAGTCCATTTTTCCTCTTTTAACAGGAAATACAAGGCACTTATCTCCTAACCAATATATAAACTTATTTTTAAATAGTTCTTCTTTTGCCATAACATGCATCTTTCGTTTAGTGGAAGAAACTAAAATTGGTGCATCCCAATTGGATTGATGATTAGCACACATAATATATGCTCCTTCTTTTGGAACGTTTTCCTTTCCCACTAATTTTACTCTAAATACAATTACTGAAAATATATGTACTAAAAATACTATTACACTTCTAAGCATTTCTATTTCTCCTCAAATACAACTTAAAGGAATGCGAATTTGCACTCCTTTAAAATTATATATCATATTTACTTTTTTGTCTATTTATTGTGAAATTTTTTATTTATTTTTTAACACTTTCTCCATTAATGCATCTTGCAGTGTTTTTGAAAAGTTAATGTTCAATTTTTCCGCTCTCTCATTTAACCAAAATGGTATTGTAAGATTCTTCTTTACCGACTTTCTACTCCCATATTTTTGACTATATGCTCCTAAGTCAAGCAATAATAAAGTTACAAATCCATTTTCATTTTCTAGTTTTATATCTTTTATATCACTTGCTTTTGGCACTTCTTCATTATTTTCTACTGATGTTAATAGCCATCCTAGTGCAGCATCTTCTGCCATTTGAATTGCCTCTTCTAGAGTATCTCCTTGTGTACAGCAACCTAATAAATCTGGAAATTGCACGCTAAACCCTCCATCTTTTTCTTTATAAAAACACGCTGGATAAACAACTTTCATTGTTTTACCTCCTTAATCCCTGCTTGCTTTAATATCGCATTCAAGGTTCCTTTTTTTATATCTCCTCTATGTTTAGGTATTGTTACTTTTCCGCGGCTTCGTTCTGTGTCTATATTGTATATGAGAGCCAACAGAATCATAGTAATACCATCCATCTTTCTTTAGTATCTTTTCTAACTCAATAAATGTCATATTGCTCCTTTCTTAATATTAGCACGTATAATACGTATTGTCAATAATTTTTTTAAGTTTTATTTGTTGTTTGGGAATTTTTTAAGATTTAAAAATTAAATGATTTAAATTATGAATATATAATATAGTCATTTGCAGTCATTGTCAAGAAAAATCGTTCGACAAAATTCTACAAAAATAGAAGAGAAATGACCTAGCATTTCTCTTCTACTTATCTAGCAATCTTACTCTCCTAATACTTCATCAATTTTTTCTTTAGCAGATGTTACTGATGTTGAATTTGGTACCATTACATATAGTTTTGTGCTTCCCATTGAATATGTTGATGAACTTGCACCTGTACCTGTTAAAGAATTTGATTTTATTGTCCATGAAGACATATTATTAATTTGATCTTTTACTAATGAACTAATATCATCTTGAGCAATATTAGTTTGAAAACTTCCTTTTAATGAGTCTAAGATATCTGTATATTTAGTTAATAAAGTAGTACTATTTAATACTTTTTTCATAATTGCTTCAATAACATGTTGTTGGTTTTTAACTCTTTGGTTATCTCCTGATTCAAAAGAATACCTCTCTCTACTAAATACCAAAGCAGCATCTCCATTTATATGGTTATATCCTTTTTTAAAATTATATCCATCTCTTGAAAAATTATAATCTGAATATACATCAATTCCACCTAATTTATCAACTAATTTAATTACTGTTGTAAAGTTAACTCTTACATAATAATTTATATCAGTATCAAGTAAATCTTCTGCCGTTTTAACAGTTTCATTTATACCATATATCCCTGAGTGAGTTAGTTTGTCTTTTGCTCCATAGCTATGAAGTGTAACATAATAATCTCTAGGAATTGATGTTAATAGTGCTTCATGTGTATTAGTATTAATACTCATTAAAATATTAGCATCACTTCTTGATACATTACTTATATTTCCAGATGTATCTATTCCACTAATATATACATTAAACTTTCCACTTTTAATATTATATTTAGAATTTGCATCTTCCGCTTTTGTATTTGTTTGGATTTCATGTTTTATAGTATAAAGTATTTTTGTACTTTCTTTAAAGTTTTTTATTTCATCGCCTAACATACTATATTGTGTAGCACTAGTTAATATTACATCAACATTTTTGTCAATTAACTTATTACCTAAATCTAATAAGTTTTCTTGATTTACTAATGTAACGCTTACTTTTTTAGTTAGGTTTGATTTAACATCATCTGCTACTTGAAAGAAATGTACATTTTTATCTTTTACATCTTCAACCTTATCATACGAACTATCTTTTCTAACAATTAAATAATATTCGTCTGTCTCTTTAGTTTCTTGGAATACATCTCCTAAAAAGCTAATAGTTGCTAATGCATAGTTTGTTACGTAAATATATATTCCTGAAACAAATAAGATAATTATTAGACTTATTATTGTTAATTTATATGTTTTATGTCTTTTTACTAAACCTATTACCATTGCTAATGTAAACACTATTTCTGCAATTGTAAATATTGTTATTACCCAACCTGGTAGCAAATTTAATTTTAATATAGCAATATAGAAAATTATTGTAATTACAACATACGCAAATGCTATTAGTTTGAAAAAAGTATCTAATGCTTTGTTATCTTTTCTTCCTTTCCTACTTGTAGCTGTGTTCTCTGTTTTCATTCTTTTACCTTGTGACATTTATTTACCTCCTCTACTTTCTGACCTTTTATATTACTATATATAATAGGAATTGCTATAAAATATATCATTGATATTGTATCAGCATATCCAATCGACAATCTACAGGTAGTTTCAAAACAAGATATTACCAAAAATACAACTACTGATATTAACATTATATTTTTTTGTTTTTTATCTATAGCACTATCCTTTATTTTCTTTATAAACTTAACTATAAAATAGATTAAATAAATTAAACCTATTATTCCATATGTTACAAATGTTTCTATATAAATGTTATGAAATTGTTCTAAACTAGAATTGTATATTGTATTATTTAACTCTATTGCCTTGAATCTTCCTATCCCTGTAATCAGATTGTTTTTTGACATTTTAATACCATCTAGCCATAGCCTAATTCTGCCAGTTTCCGTGTTTATTGTATATACCCTAATAAATAACTTATCTATAGTTTCCATTATAGATGGAACAAATATAATTATCAAAGATATTAAAATTAAAATACCTAACACAATAAGTAACACTAGTATTTTTTGATTTTTACTCATCCTTTGTAATATATTTTTTGCATTAAAGCATAAATATAATATATGTATTAACAGCATTCCTATTATCGCATTTCTAGACATTGTCAGAATTACACTAATTATAAAAACAATCTGCAATAATATATATACTTTTTTTCTAGTATTTTCCATAACATATAAATTAGATATTAACATTATAATTAAAAATATTCCATATTGATTTCTATTTGCCAAAAATGACTTCAAGTTCAGTTCATATGAATTTTGAATATTGAATATATTTATTATAGTTTCAAAATTTACAATAAGATTGTAAATGCATGATACCACTCCTAAGAGTATCATTTTTTTCATAAAATCAACAAATTGTTCTTTAGTAACTTCAAATTTAGATGCAATATAAACAAATATGTATATATTTATTGCTACTGCTAGAATATTCGCAATATCCTTTATTTCAATAATTCCAAAATTTACAATATTAACAATTTGCGTAATAACTTGCAATATAAAAAATATTATAATACTTATTACCATTTTTTTAGAAGTGGTTTTTATCTTATCTTTAATATACCACAACATAATTAATGTTTGGATTACATACACACCTATTGTTAATAATGTATATATTTTATTAGATATGTTAAATTCTCCTAATAATACTGTTGGTATTATATTTATAACAATACATATAAATAAATAATTCAAAATGTTTTTATTTTGCTCCATCGTCTTTCCTTTCTTGTAGTGCGTTTGTTTTATTTAATAATAAAATAAACATTATCCATAAGCTTACACTTGCTAAAGATATAGCATAAGCAAATCCAGTTATTCCTATATAGTAACTTGCAATTGTTGCTCCTAAGAATAAAATTATAATATAGATTACATATATCTTTACTAACTTTTTGCTTTCTATATATTTCATTAAAATTGCTTTCACTATTGAGGATGCTGTGCTAAATGCCACCCCTATGCAAATTGGTATTATTAATTTGCGTGAATCTTCTAAATACTGTGGATATAGTATCATTACAGCAATATACGTAAGTGGTATACTCAAAAGAAATGTTATAATTAGCATTGGTATATTTGCTTTTAAAGTCACTGTTGTAACTTTTTTCTTAAATTCTTCATCATTTCCTTTAAGCCATGATAATATAACTCCATGTAAAGGATTTGTAATTAAACTTAGTATTTTGGACATTGATGATGTTGCATAATACACATTAACAGCATTATCTCCTAATATCGGATAAATAATAATCTTATCAAAATAAGTAGTCATATTTATTAAAAATGAGATAAACCCAAAGCCTGCAAAAGTTTTCCATATTTCTTTATTGCTTTGTGTTTTTGATACTCCCGTTTTAATAATATCCGTATTTAATATATCAAAAATCAAACATATTACTTCTGCTAGTAGCATTGGAATTGCTATCATTTTCAATTTATATGTTATAAATAATCCTAAAACAGTTCCTATTAAATATAGAACATTCTGTATTACAATTTTTTTAAAGTCTTTATTAGCTCTAAAATGTGCCGCAGAATATAGCCTTGTATTGCCTAATAATATTGATATTGTTAACATTATTATCTCTATTACATTAAATTTTAATATGTATAACGTTACTATTGATACTAATATAATAAAAGGAAATAATTGCAATAAAATTCTATTATAATCGGATTTCTCCCTTATTTCATCTCTTTTGACCTGTTTTACTATTCCAAGTTCACTACCTAATACATTTGTAACTATTGCAAATACTGATATGTATAGTACAATTTTTGCAAATTCTTCCTCTGGAAAAATTTTTGCCATAATAGGCATGAGCAAAATTTGTTGTGTCGCAATGTATATTCCAAACCCCAGGGTATTAAAAAATAAATCTCTTATTAAGTTTTTTATTTTCTTTAATTTTTCAAGCATTACTTCTCCATCAATTTTACAATTTCATTGTATGTTTTATTTCTATCAAATTTTTCTTCTGCTAATTTTCTATTATTGTTTCCAAATTCTTTTCTTATTTTTTCGTTGTTATATAATATATTAATTTTTTCTGCCAAGTCATTCGAATTATTATTTTCACAGTTAAAGCCAATCTTATATTTTTCAACAAGATTTCTATATTCGTCACACTCTTGTGTACTAATAACTGGCAACCCTGCAGCTGCATAATCTCCAACTTTATTTATGATACTTTGTGCAGCACCTTTCGAAATAGGATTAATAGCAATATCACAAGAGCATAAAATTCCAACCATTTTAGCATATTCTAATCTTCCTAAAAACTCAACATCTACATTTTTTCCTCTTGCATAATCCTCAAATTCACTTTTTAATGGACCATCGCCCATAACTACAAATTTTATATTTTTTATACCTTTACTATTTAATATGCTTATTGCATCTATTGTACATCTCAAATCATAGCTATGTCCTAAAGTACCAATATATACCAACCTTATATTATCATCATTAAATTCAACCTTATTTTCATTTTTATATCTATCAAAATCCGATAACTCAGTTCCTAAAAATACACTTAATTTATTCTTATATTTATCATTAATTTTTACAGCTCTATTTACATATGTTTCTGAAACAGCTATTATGTCATCAGCCGTTTTATATATGCTATCAGCCATCTTCTTTAATGGATAAAATATAATATTGCTAATAACTGGAATATGAAATACCATTTTAAATGCTTCTGGCCACAAATCTTGAATATCAATTACAAACCTAATATTATTTGCTTTTGCATATTGTGCTGCTGCTTTTGGAACAGATAAAGATGGAATTGCACAATATATAATATCCGGCTTGTTTTCCAAATTTTCCAAATACTTTTTAATATTTTTCCCTAATATATGATGGCTATAAAACCTTTTTAAAGATACATTCTTTTTATAGCCTGGTTCATATATATTAGTTAATTTATATGGTAAAGCCTCAACCTTATCTTTTTCCAATTCTTTCTGACATTTTTTAGCATGACTAAATGATGATGTTATTACTTCAACTTTATGTCCTCTCTCTGCCAATAAATTAGCTAGATATGTAAATCTGTTATTTCCTCCCTGCCATGGCATTATACTAATAAAATTAGCAATTATAAGTATATTTTTCATCTATATCCCCTTCCTATATGCTGGAAAAAAATCAATTTTTTCCGGATCAATATGTTTTTCTTCACACACTTTATTATATATTTCACTATTCCATATTTTTTTGCCAATATAAAAGTCAAATTCTGTATTTTTAGCAAAATTCTTTTTAAATAGATACAAGCTATCTTCTGATGAATTACTTCTGCCTCCACCATGATGTATTAGTTTATATCCATGTTCTTTTGCCCACAATGTTGCCCCATATCTAAGCATATATGCTGGTGACAAATACAAATATTCTGTTAATGTTCCAGATAAGTGAATATGTAATATTTTGTTATATATAAAATATAACCCCATTGCTATTGTTTTGCCTTCATATATTGCTTCAACAGTTAAAATATTATCTGAAAAATATTTTAATAATTTTTCAAAATACTCATCTTTAAAATAATAAAAATCACTCGCATCATTTCTGTCCATAGTTACATAATAGATATTTTTAAATTTTTCTATTTCCATAATTGTAGGGCTTTCTGTTACTCTAAAATCTATCCCTTTATTCTTACATTGCCTAATATTTTTTCTACAACTTTTACTAAATTCAGATACTATAGGATCTTCATAAATTTCTAAATTTGTTCCCAAAGTTTTTCTCAAATAAATTACATTGTAAACACTTTTAAAGTCAAGTGCATTATTAAATATAGGATGAAACCTTATAAATTCTGATACAATATCATTATTATTACAATATTCTCGAAAGGCTTTTTCATAATTATTTACTAACTCATCTTTGTTCTTTTTGTATTCTACAATAATTGGTCCTCCATAACCATAAGGAGTAGTTATATCATAATATTGCTTTCCTATATCTATTGGAATAATTCTTTTTATAAATTGATTAGTAATTATTCCATTTGCATCCTCATATTTAAAAATTTCTGTTTTTCCATTTTCTGTTTCTTCATATAGCTTTCCATAATTTTCTTCAAAGTATATATCTTTTGCCATCATTTATCTCCTATAAAAAACATATTATCCTCTATATTGTGGAAAATAATCATTTTCCTTTTTTCCGCTTTTTTTCACTATCTTTTCATATATATCATGTTGGCTTATTCTACTTCCAACAAAGTACTTGAATATTCCATGTTTAGTATAACTCAATTTAAAACTCATAAGTGCCTCTGATTTACTAGCTCCTCCAAGATGTAAGTATTCCTTTTCATTTTTCTTTCCCCATTCAGCTGCCTCATATAATAATAAACTATTACCATTTAATCCATTATAATTGTAATCATTAGCTGAATATAAATAATGTAATTGTTTATTATAATGAACAAATATGCTAGAAGAAATTATTTTTTCATCATACAATGCATTAAGTATAAATATATGTCCTTTCAACATTTTAAAATGTTCTTTTAAAAACTCCATCGATAGCCAATAATATTCCTTTATGTCATTCTTTTCAATAGTTTCTTGGTATATTCTATGAAATTCTTCTATTGTATTTCCTTCAAAGTCAAATTGTATACTAACTCCTTTTTTTATAGCAGCTCTAATACAATTTCTCCTTTTTGAATTAATTTCCTCCATAAATATATCACTAACAGTTAAATCTATTGCAATAGTTTGATTATTTTCTCTTAGTTTATAATAATCTTCAAGTCCTAAATAATTTTTAAACCACGGAGAAAATCTCACGTACTCTGCTATTATGTTATTATCTATACAATACTTATTAAAATCTATTTTAAATTCTTCTAACAACTTTTCCTTTGTTCCTGTTAATTCTATAATTATAGGGCCATTAAAACCATATGGAGTCACTGTATCATAGTAAGTTTTATCATCTATCTTATATTCAATTTCTCTTTTTATATATGGATAAATAATAGTTCCATTTTTTGTTGTAAGAGTATATTCTTCTGGAATTCCATTCTCCTTTACACTATATAACTTTCTCCAGTTCTCTGTATAATAAATATCTGGTAAATCTTTCATTTTTTCTTCCTCTTAATCTTTATATTTTTTCATAGTTCTTACTATTCTTTCCATATCGTCTATATCATACCTTTGGTCACATGGTACACATAGTATATGTTCATATATATAATCAGATTCTCTTTGTTTTTCATCTTTTATATATTGTGATTTTTTCCATATTATAGGACAATATATTTCATTTTCTGCCATGTATTTTTGAAATTTTTCTCTATCTTCTCTTACATATATGGGGAAATATAATGGAACTTCTTGCTCACTGATTTTATTAAAAATAATATTTATATTTTCTATATCTTTAAGTTCACTTAACAAAAACTTGTAATTTCTTTGTCTTTTTTTCTTTATATTTTTTATATCTATATTTGAAAATATATCTTTAGATATTTCAGATATTATTTCAACATCATCTATTTTATCTATTTGTTGTTTGATTTTCTTATATTTCTCCAAAAATTCATTCTTTACTACACTACTGTCTAAATTTTCAATATAATTTTTCTTATCATTAAAAGCTTGTACTGCTATTTTATATATATCATTTTTAGTATTTGAATATTCTATTGCTAATTGCTTTCCGCCTTTAGGTGTTATTAGCATTCCTCCGTCTGGTATAGCAAAAAATTTTCTTAAACTTGTTACATAATAATTAGCTTTTATTTTACTAAAATCTGAAAATATATCTTGTGTTATGTCTTCAACTATAACTACATTTTTCAGTTTGTTTATGGCTTGTTTAACGCTTTTATATGAGTTAAATCCGTAGTAGGCGTGAACTAACACAATTGAGGGATTTATATTTTTTATTTTTTTCTTTAAATCCTTTATATCTATGGTTAAGTTTTTCTTTATCCTATAAAATTCAAACTTCCATCCAGCTTGTTCAAATGGTTTAATTACTGTTTCACATGTAAAGTCAGGCAGAAGTGCAATTTTATTTTCAGTTTCTAAACTTTTGCACAATGCTAAAATTGCATTTCTCCCCGATACAAAGAATTGTTCATTATCATATTCTTTAATAGGATGGTAATTATCATTTACCTCTTTTTCTGTGCTATACTCATAAAAATTACTTCCTATCTCTTTTTTTATTTTACTTTTATTTTTTAATTGTTCTTGTCTATATATATCAAAATTAATTATTTCTCCTGTTCCTGCCAATTGAACGTCAGTTCTTTTTAGCACTTTAGCAACAGTTTCTAAAATTATCTTTATATCCAGTAATAAACTTATATTCTCCACATATGTCACATCATATTCAAATCGTTGATCCCAATTCAAATGATTTCTTCCGTTTACCTGTGCTAATCCTGTCAATCCAGGCCTTACATCATGCCTATGTTTTTCCCTGCCATTATACCAAGGTAAATAGCAATCTGCTAATGGTCTTGGTCCTACAATACTCATATCACCTTTTATAATATTTACAAGTTCGGGTAATTCGTCTAAACTTGTACTTCTAAGCATTTTTCCAAATTTAGTCAAGCGTTGTTCATCTGGTAATAAATTTCCATTTTCATCTTTTTCGTCAGTCATTGTCCTAAATTTATATAAAGTAAATATTTTCTCGTCTTTTCCTGGTCTTTCTTGTTTAAAAATAGCTGGTTTTCCTAATTTTACTCTTACTAATATATATATAATAAGCATTAATGGCATTAGTAGTATTAAAGCCATTAGACTTAATATTAAGTCTAAAAATCTCTTTATGAATTTTTTATACATTTTGTAATCCCCTAAAATAATTCTTTAATAACTCTTATTACCTCTTGTTGTTCTTCTTTTGTCATTTTTGTATCACTTGGTAAACATACTCCTCTTGCAAATATATCTTCCGATACTGCTTTTTCTTCTACTTTTATAAAATCAAATTTTTCAAATACCGGTTGCATATGCATTGGTTTCCAAATAGGTCTTGATTCTATATTTTCTTTGTCCAATGCTTCCATAACATTTAATGGAGTAACTTTTGAATCTTCTTTTAATAGCATTGTAGATAACCAATAATTTGGTTTTGTATCTACTGGTACTGGTTTCATCTCTATTTCTGGTATATCTTTAAATGCATCTTTATATGTTTCATATATTTCTTTCTTTTTAGCTAATCTGTCATTTAAAACTTTTAATTGTCCTCTTCCTATTCCTGCAACTATATTGCTCATTCTATAATTATAGCCTATTTCTGAGTGTTGATAATAACGTGCTTTGTCTCTTGATTGTGTTGCCCAAAAGCGTACTTTTTGTATTCTTTCTTCATCATCAGATACAAGCATACCACCACCACTTGTTGTAATTATTTTGTTACCATTAAATGAGAAAATTCCGAATTTTCCAAAAGTTCCTGTTTGTTTTCCTTTATATGTCGCTCCTAAACTTTCAGCCGCATCCTCTACTAATGGTACATTGTGTTCGTTGCATATTGCCATTATTTCGTCCATTTTAGCAGGTGTTCCATACAAGTGTACTATTACGACTGCTTTTGGATTTGGATATTTTTCAAAAGCTTTTTTTAGTGCCTCTGGGTCCATATTCCATGTCTCTCTATCACAGTCAATAAACACAGGTGTTGCATTTTGGTATATAATTGGATTTGCTGTTGCTGAAAATGTAAGTGATGAGCAAAATACAATATCTCCTTCTTTTACATCTAGAGCCTTTAATGCCATATGTATAGCAGCTGTTCCGGCTGATAATGCAGCTCCACATTTAGCCCCTACATATTGTGATAATTCTTCTTCAAATTTATTTACATTTTCTCCTAATGGAGCTATCCAGTTTGTATCAAAAGCCTCTTTTATATATTCTTTTTCATATCCCTCTTCTGACATATGAGGTGATGCTAAAAAAATTCTTTTTTCCATCTTTACAATCATTCCTTTCCTTTGTTATTTACCTCTTCTGGTTCCCTATATGTTGTTACTACTTCTTTCATAACATTTTTAATGTTTTCACCAGAATATTTTTCATTATATTCTAATTCTTTTAGTATGTCTAATTTTTCTTCAAGTTCAGTCATTTCCATATGCATTGGCTTACTTATGAATATCTTGTCATGCTTTGTTGATGTTAAGCCTTCTTCTGACATCAATATTTCTTCATATAGTTTTTCGCCTGGTCTTAGTCCTGTTATTTCTATTGGTATGTCTACATTTGGTTCATATCCTAATAGTTTTATTAAACTAACTGCCAAGTCATATATTTTTACAGGTTCTCCCATATCTAGTACAAATATTTCTCCACCTTTTGCATAAGTAACTGCTTGTAATATAAGTTGTACTGCTTCTGGTATTGTCATAAAAAACCTTGTGATATCTTTATGTGTTACAGTAACTGGTCCGCCTCTTTCAATTTGCTTTTTGAATAGTGGTATAACTGATCCATTACTTCCTAATACATTACCAAATCTAACTGCTACATATTCTGTTTTGCTTACTTTGTTTTTGGCTTGTACTATCATTTCACAAACCCTTTTACTTGCTCCCATTATGTTTGTTGGGTTTACAGCTTTGTCTGTTGAAATTAATACAAATTTTCCTACTCCATATTCGTCTGCACAATTTACCACATTGTATGTTCCAAATACGTTGTTGTGTATTGCCTCTAATGGGCTTTTTTCCATAAGTGGTACATGTTTATGTGCTGCAGCATGAAATACTATTTCTGGCTTATATGTTTCAAATACATTATTTAGTCTTGCATTATCTCTAACACTTGCAACAATTGCTTCTAAATTAAGTTTTGGATATTCTGCTCTTAGTTCCATTTCTATATCATACAAATTGTTTTCATATATGTCTAATATTACCAATCTTTTAGGATCATATTTAACAATTTGTCTGCATAGTTCTGAACCTATTGAGCCTCCTCCACCTGTTACTAATACAGTTTTATTTTTTATTAAAGAATTAATGTTTTTGTTATCTAGGTGTACTGGGTCTCTTCCTAATAAATCTTCAATTTGAACATCTCTCAGGCTGTTCATAGCTCCCTGTTTTGCAATTACTTCTAATGTTGTAGGTAATACTCTTGTTTTTACTCCTGTCTCTTGGCAAATTTCCAATATCTTTTTTCTCGAAACTGCATCTATTTTGTTTATTGCAAAGAATATCAAATCTACATTTTTTTCTTTTGCTATCTTAGGTATGTCATATCTTGTTCCTAATACCTTAACACCTAAAATATAGTGGTTTATTTTGCTTATATCATCATCTATAATTCCTACAATATTGTATTTGTCTCGCATGTTATTTTTTATAGCTATGATGATTTCTCTTGCACCCATCCCAGCGCCAATTATAAGTAAATTATTAGCTTTATTGTCTTGATTTTTATTTATCTTTTCGTATTTTGACATTCTCCTACTTAGAATTGATCTTCCAGCCAGTCTATACATGACAAAAGTGCCAGCGATTAATACTCCTGACAATACATTTACTTTTAAATTTATATATTCCAAGCTAAAAGCTTTATATACTATTGATAAAATTATCATTGATAGGAATGCACTAATTATATATTTTATATAATCTTTTCCTACTTCATAACGCATCATATTTTGATACATACGAAAAATATTTAAAAAGATTTGATATACAATAACTACCACTGCTATTTGCACCACAAGTACTTTGATGTTATCAATAGGTACATTTAGGAATAATATTGATGCTATATAACAACTGATAATAATTAATATATCTATTAAAATTAAAAGAACATTTCTATTCTTTTTAATTATTTCTTTCATTTTATTTCCCCTTAAATTTTACAGTTTTATGCACCTACAATTCTATAATAATACTCGATAAAAAGCAACCCTTTTTACGACATTTTCTAGTATCTTTTGCATAAAAATATGTCAAAATTCATTAAGACCTAATTTAATGAATTTTGACATTTATTAACCTATTGGTTTTATTCTTTTATCAAATATAATATCTTTCACTTTTCCCTTTACTTGTCCTATTGTTAAGTGTGTTGTATCTATTACAATTGCATCTTCTGCAATTTTTAAAGCTCCTACTGGTTTATGCATATCATTATAGTCTCTTGTTTTTATAGCTTTTAGTACTTCCTCATATGTCATATCAATTCCTTTTTCTTGATTTTCCTTATATCTTCTTTGTGCTCTTTCTTCAACACTTGCATCTAAATAAATTTTTACATCTGCGTTTGGAAATACTACTGTTGTAATGTCTCTGCCTTCCATTATCACATCTGCATTTTGTGCCATTTTTCTTTGTAGCTCTACCATTATTTCTCTTACTTCTGGTATTGATGATACTGGAGAAACAAATGCTGATACTTCTTTGGTTCTAATCTCTTTGCTCACATTTTCTCCATTCAAATACACTTGTTGTTCTTCGCCTTCATTTTTCATTTTTATATCAATGTTTTTTGCAATTTGTATAATTCTCTCTTTTTCTTCTATACTTGTTATTTTTTGTCTTAAAGCTTGAAGTGCAACACATCTGTACATTGCCCCTGTATCTATGTTTACAAGTCCTAACTCCTTTGATATTAGTTTTGTTACCGTTCCTTTTCCTGTTCCTGCCGGTCCATCAATTGCTACTATAAATGACATATATTTATTCCTCCTCTTTTCCTTTTTTCTCTGGCATGTAAATAGCTTTCGCCACAATTGTAATATCTTTTACATTCATTGTTGTAAGTTTTTCAATTTCTTTCCTAATTTTATCTTTAAATTCTCTTAATGCTGTTAATATATTAAAGCCAAAAACTATAGATACTTCCATATATATATTTGGTCCTTCTGGTGTACTTTCTACTCTTGTTCTTAACACTTTATATATTGCATCTGAACGTGTTGCTAGGTACTCTGCAATTTGTCTAAACACAGAATCTGAAATTGTAAAGTTTCCTAAGTAGCTAAATGTTGGTCTTATTATTGATTTTTCCGCTATGTATGGATCTTTGTCTTTTCCTTTGAATTTAAATATTTGAAGTGGATCTAATATATATCCAGAGAAATCTTTTTTTATTTCAAAGGTTGGTACTGGAATAACATGTTTTCCTTGTGTTGTACGTATTCTTTTTGCTTCTTCCATTTCTGCCTCTGTAGCCACATCTTGAATATATATTCTCTTACTAACTTTAGGTAGTCCTAAATTTTCAGTTATCTTATCTATCATTCCATCAGAAGTACCCAAAATCAATATAGATTCTGGTTTATACTTTCTTATTGCTTTTTTCATTTCATTTCTATCTTTTTCATTTATGAATATTGCTTTTTTTACAGTTTCCACTTTTGTTGGAGCTTTTTTGGCTGATGTCCCTGCTACCACATTATTCTCGCATACTAGTAGCCCATCATCAATAATGTATTTCACATTGTTCTCTTTTGCTACCATTTGTGCTCTATAGCTTTTTCCTGTTCCTGATGGTCCAACAAATGAATATACTTTTATGTCATCAGTTGAATTTAAATTATTAAATAGTAATTGCAATGTTTTTCTCCTTTAATTATCTTTTTCTATTAAGCATATAGAATAATTATATCCATGATATTCTGTATTAAAAATTTCTTGTTTTATAAGTTCTATTTTATCCCCGTATTTTTCTTTAAATTCTTCATATATACTATAGTCGTCTGAATTTACAATCCAGATTCTTCCTTTGTAATTTTCTAATGTTTCAATATTATTTGTATAAATCATGTTTTTGCCAAATGCCTTATATGCTGGTTCAACATTCCAGTTTTCATAGTCATAAAAGCAGTTTGGCACATCTACTAATTGCATACTTATAGTAAAACCACTTCCTCTATTTCCAAATAATATCATATCTCCTTGTTGTAAATCTTGTTTTACATATTCTAGTGGTACTTTATTGTTTTCAGCATAGTTCATTTTACTTACATTTAGGTTCACCAATATTGCCACTGCAAGTGTAATAAGACAAATCATTATTGTTAGCAATTTATTTTTATCCTTTGCAATAAAAAATGCCATAAAAAATATAAATAATCCTGTTAGGTTTAAAAAGTAACGAGCATATAATATTGGTGTTTTAAGAGAAATAATATACATTGTTACAAATACTATCAAATAAACACCTATAGCCAATCTACCTGCTGTTTTTTCTCCTTTATTTGCTATAGCACAATATATGCAATATATTAATAATATTATTCCTAATGCTACTGATGTCCATTGTGGAACAAACATTATATCTAGATTTCCTGTAAATTGAAAACAAAATATTTGTAATAGTAATTTTGCTGATGGTGCAGAAATCCAATATCCTTTTGAAACTCCTGTTATTTGGTTTAGCAAGCTATATAGCCATGGTATATATAATATTATTTGTACTATAGCTGAAATAGTAAAGCTTTTTAATTCTTTAGTATAGCTTTTTTGCTTTATTGCATTTTTTAATAAATATATAAATAGTAATAAGTTTATTATTCCGGCTGTTGCTAAAGCATAATAATGTGTATATGCTGACGCCAAACTAAATATAGCAAATATTATCCAATTTTTTGTACTTGATTTTTTATATATTCTGTAAGCATATATTGCCATTATGGTTACGAACAGCATTCCCCACGTGTACATTCTAATTTCACCAGAATATACTGATGCTATTGGTAAAAAGAATGTAAAAAACGAAAATAGTATACCTTCTTTTTCTCCAAAATCTTTTTTTATATGTGTGTATCCTAGGATACCTAATATTGCAATTGGTATCATTGATGCAATTCTATATAAATATATGTTAGAACCAAATATTATATATATTAAATGTAATATCCAATAATATAATATTGGATGAACATCATTGCTCCCTATTTGCCAAATATCTATAAAGCTTTTATTGGCCATTCCTACAGAATAACTTTCATCAAACCATAAATTATTATGAAATACTGGTATTGTTATAAATATTATTCCTAATATTATTAGTGCAATATGTAGATATTTTGTTTTTTTCATTTTTGTGCTCTCCTTTTGTTACAAATTATATCACTCTTACATTTTATTGTCTACACTAAAAAGGTGACTTTTGGAACGGGATCAAAAGTCACCTTTTTTATCATTAGTCGCATCTCCATTGCCACTCACTGGTATTGTGTCTCCTAAGTAAGTTGGTTCTGGTTTAATTATACATTTAAAGAAATCTTTATCTCTTGCTAAGACTTCTCTTAATTCTCTTACAACTTGTCCTCTATACTCTCTTGGATCTGACGCTACTCCATATGCTTCTATTCCTAGTTTTTCAGCTACATATAAAGCTCTATGTAAATGATATTTTTGTGTAACAATTATTATTTTTTGAGCTTTAAAAATTTCTTTTGCACGATATACACTATCATAAGTAGAAAAACCTGCATGATCCATGAATATATCTTCTGATTTTACACCTTTCTCAATTGCAAAATCTTTCATAACATTTACTTCGTCATATTCTTCCTTTCCATGGTCTCCACTCATTATTATTTTTGAAGAAGTTTGATTATTATATAGTGCAATTCCTTGTAATAGTCTATCTTCTAGCATTGGGCTCGGCTTATCTCCCCATATTCCTGCACCTAATACTAAAATGCAATCTACATTTTCTAACTCTTTTGCTTGTTTTTCTGTTACTATTTTACTTTTGGTTTTATTTACCACATAAAAGTTTATTGACAACATCATTATTCCAATAAGTGCACATAATATTAATATTATAATTATCAAAATTTTAAGCATATTTTTCTCCCTTTGTTTTTCCATAGTTTTACCTCTCTTTTACTACTTTATAAACTATTTCTTAGTCTAAATTTTTATGCAAAAAGGTGAGTTTTGACTCCATCTCCAAAGTCACTCAAAAAGCGGCAAGAAAAGTTTAACCTTTCTTGCCGTATTTATTAACTTTGAACTTTTTCTGTTTCTGCTACTTCATGAATAGCAATTTTTCTAACGTGTTCAATTTTTTCCCATGTAGTGTCACGTTTGAATAAACATTTAAAGTTTATAGCGATCCATGAGCCTAAGAATAATGGATAGCATAATAGTCCTTTAATCATTGGCTTGATAGGTCTTTTATCTAATAACATTATTAGTACTGCCGTTCCAATTGGTAATAGGAATGTTGGTATTACATATCTTAACATATTCATAGCTAAGTCCATGCTTGTCATTCCATCTCCTGCGTACATAATAACATTTATTAGTAGTAATACAAGTGTAAGTATAAACATTGGTATACTTCCTATAATGTATAAAAATCCATCAAAGTTCATTATTGTTTTGTGTTCTTTAACTGCTAACGCTAATGGTTTTGTATATTCTTTTATACATTGCATATGTCCAACTGTCCATCTTGTTCTTTGTTTCCAACTTTGTTTAAATCCTAAAGGTTGTTCATCATAAACTACTGCATCTACTGCCCATCCTAATTTTTTACCTTTAATTATTCTTTTTAGTGAGAACTCAATATCTTCAGTTAGAGTTTTTGTAATCCAGCCTTCTGGTTTTACTACATCAAACTTAACCATAAATCCTGTACCATTGATTAATGGTGAAAGACCTACATTGTATCTAGCTAAATGATAAAAACGGTTCATTGTCCAATAGAATATTGCATATCCTGCTGTAATCCAGTTATCTGTTGGATTTTTAATATCTCTGTATCCTTGAACTACATCTTCACCTTGACAAAGTTTTTTATTCATATTTTTGATAAAGTTTTTGTCTGCAACATTATCTGCATCAAATATGCAGAATGCATCATATGGTGCATTTTCATCAATTTTTTGTCTCAAAAACCAGTTTAATGCATATCCTTTTGTTTTTTTGCTTGGGTCAAATCTTTCATATACAATTGCTCCTGCTGCTCTCGCAACGTCTGCTGTTCTATCTGTACAGTTATCTGCAATTACATATATGTCTAATAACTCTTTTGGATAGTCTTGAGCTTTTAAACTTTCTATTAATTCTGTTACTACATTTTCTTCGTTATGGGCTGGAATGATTGCCATAAAACGATGATTTTTGTTTACAAGCATTGGTTTATCTTTTAATTTTACTAGTGAACATACACTAATTGCTAATTGGTAAAACCAAAATATTGTTATAATCCATACTAATGCCTGTTGAACAATATATAAGTATTCCATGTTTTTCTCCTTTTCTTAATTTCTAGACTTATTATATACATGTCATTAAAATAATTCAACCATTTTAATTAAATCTTAATATTTATTCTTTTTCTTCGGTATTTCCTGCTTCTAAGTCTTTCATGTTTAAATTAATTCTTCCTTGGTTATCAATTTCAGAAACTTTAACTGTTACTTCGTCTCCAACACTTAAAACATCTTCAACTTTTTCTACTCTTTTACTTGATATTTTAGAAATGTGTAATAGACCCTCATTTCCACCACCAATATCAACAAATGCTCCGAATGGCATAATTCTTGTTACTTTTCCATCATAAATTCCACCAACTTCAATAATTTTAGCTATATCTAAAATCATATCCATAGCTTTTTTACCACTTTCTGAGTCATTAGCATATACGCATACTTTTCCGTCATCATTTATATCAATTTTAACTCCTGTCTCGTCAATGATTTTGTTAATCATTTTTCCACCAGGTCCGATAACATCTTTTATTTTGTCTTTGCATATGTTTGCCATCATGATTTTTGGTGCATATTTAGAAACTTCTTTTCTTGGTTCGCTTATAACTGGTAACATTATATTATCTAAGATATAATCTCTTGCAACTTTTGTTCTTTCGAAAGCTTCCTTAATTATATCATATGTTAGTCCATCTATTTTAATGTCAACTTGTATAGCAGTAATTCCATCTTTTGTTCCACCAACTTTGAAATCCATATCTCCAAAGAAGTCTTCAATTCCTTGAATATCTGTAAGCATAATGTATCTGCTTGGATCATTCTTGTCTGTAACTAATCCTGTTGAAATACCTGCTACTGGCTTTTTAATTGGGACACCTGCATCCATCAATGCTAATGTACTTCCACAAATACTTGCTTGTGATGTTGAACCATTTGAAGATAATACTTCTGATACAACTCTTATAGCATAAGGGAATTCTTCTTCTGATGGAATAACTGGTACTAATGCTTTTTCTGCTAAAGCACCATGTCCAATTTCTCTTCTGCCTGGTCCTCTTGATGTTCTTGCTTCACCAACACTATATGCTGGGAAGTTATATTGATGCATATATCTTTTTGTTGTTTCTTCATCTAAACCGTCTAATTCTTGTGCTTCACTACTTGTTCCTAATGTTACTATAGACATTACTTGAGTTTGTCCTCTTGTAAATATTGCACTACCATGTACTCTTGGAAGTACACCTACTTCACATGAAAGTGGTCTTATTTCGTCTATTTTTCTTCCATCTGGACGTTTATGTTCTTCTAGAATCATTTCTCTTACACAAGCTTTTTCTAAGTCATGTACGCTGTCTGCAATATCTGTTTTCTTTTCTTCTGCAGCTTCTTCTCCGTACTTTTCTACAAAATATGCTGTAATATCTTCTGTGATTTTTTCAATGTTTGCATCTCTTACAGTTTTATCTGTAGCTTGTACATCTTGATACATTCTGTCTTTGAAGTTTGCTACTATTTCGTTATATACTTCTGGATCTGTAGCAAATGATTTGTATTCAAATTTTGGTTTTCCTATTTCTGCTTTGATGTCGGAAATAAAGTTACATATTTTCTTAATTTCTTCATGTGCTGTTTTAATTGCTTCAAGCATTGTATCATTTGGTATTTCGTCAGCACCAGCTTCTATCATAGTAATTTTTTCAAGTGTTCCTGCTACTGTTAATGTTAATCTGCTTTTTTCTCTTTGTGCTAATGTTGGGTTTATAACTATTTGGTCATCAACATATCCAACTGCTACTGCTGCTGTAGGACCTCCAAATGGAATGTCTGATATAGAAAGTGCAGCTGATGCACCGATCATAGCACATACTTCTGGACTATTGTCTGGATCTACTGATAATACAGTTGCTACAACACATGTATCATTTCTAAAATCTTTTGGAAATAATGGTCTTAAAGGTCTGTCAATTGCTCTTGATGTTAATATAGCTTTATCTGCTGGTTTTCCTTCTCTTTTTGTAAATCCTCCTGGGATTTTACCTACTGCATATAGTTTTTCTTCATAATCTACTGATAGTGGGAAAAAGTCTATTCCCTCTTTTGGTTCTTTTGCTGCTGTTACGTTCACCATAACAACTGTCTCTCCATAACGTACTACTACGTTTCCGTTTGCAAGTTCTGCAATTTTTCCTGTTTCAATTGATAAAGTTCTTCCTGCTAATTGTGTTTCGTATTTTTTAAACATAAATTTTTCTCCTTTTTATTTTATTTATATTATAAGCAATATGAAAATTAGCGTAACCTCTATTATATGCTATATTTAGTAGCACATGATACAAGCTACTTTCTAATTTTTATTGCTTTTAATACCTTAATATTTTTCCTTTTTAGCTAAGATAATATTCGCAAATTTGGACGTTTGGCATGAAAGCAAAACGTCCAAATTGTAAATTATTTTCTTAATCCTAATTTTTCAACGATGTCTCTATATCTTTGAACATCTTTTTTAGCTAAGTAGTTAAGTAAGTTTCTTCTTGCACCTACCATTTTTAAAAGTCCTCTTCTTGAATGATTATCTTTCATATGAACTTTTAAATGAGTTGTTAATTCATTGATTCTTTCTGTTAAAAGAGCTATTTGAACTTCTGGAGAACCAGTATCTTTTTCATCTCTTTTATAAGTTTCAATGATTTCTTGTTTTCTTTCCTTTGTCATTTTATTTTCCTCCTATATTTTATTTGCCTTAAGCTGAGTTTTAGTTTGGAGTGTTATCCCCTAAAACTAAGTAAAAGGTATATTTGGTACCTTTAAACGGTACCTTATATATAATAGCATATTTTTCCAACAAAATCAAGAGTTTAGTGTTATTTTATTAAATTTTAAAACAGGTGCAGAAATATAATCCACACCTGTAAGGAGTTATCGTAATTTATGAACATACATAGAGGGGGATTCTACATCAAGTGTCACTTTTCTTTCGGGATTATATACTCTTTTAGTCCCGATTCTTTTGACAAGGATAATAGCTACCTGCCCCTCATTGTCCACATATCTGCGAATCCGATATCCTTCAATTTCGTAGATATTGTCCAATTTTCCATCTAATCTTAAAGGTTTCTCTTGTTCTTTTTGTTTTGCACCATCTCCATACATCTTGTTCAAATTCCTGCCGTGTGATATTGTGCACATATTCTCGACTCCTTTTTATTTTTAGGATTTCTCCTCATATTGTATATTATATCACTCCATACCTAATGTTTCAAGTTTTATATGCTTTCTAGTGTAAGCTATGAATAAAAAAATCCCCTCTGTAAAAACAGAGGGGTAGGAAGTAATTCAGCTTCCTATTAGTCCCAATATTTAATGTAGGCAACACAGAACGATGCAATTGTAAACAGAAATGACAGTAGTCCCCACCAGAAATATACCACATTGTTTGGATAAACTGTTATTCCATCCGGAGCTGTAACAGAAACTCCATCATCTTTTTGATCTGTTAGGGTCTCTCTTAATTTCATAAGAGTATTCGTTTTTTCCAGGGAATCGGCATCTTCAGGAAGCTTCTCAAGTTCATTGTATGCTTCCACCATATTCTTATACCAAAATCCAATATCATTTTTGGGTTGGTGTAAAAATATTGATACCACTCCTTCTGTCAAATTGTTTTGCTCTGCATATGAAATTGCTTTAGAAAGTTCTTCTTTTGCAAGTTCCACTGTATTTGCATCTGCCGCCCTTTTAAGGTATTGCGTACAATTTAATTCAAACTGTACGCTCTTTACGATTCGTGTGGTTCCCCATGCTAAAAATACCAACAATGATATAATAGTTAGCACCGTAAAGATTTTAGATGTTTTTCCCATGATGTCTTAATCCTCCTTAAAATTTTTAGGGACATATACATATTGTATATACACTTCATTATAGCATATGTTACATAATTTGTCTACTTTTTCTATATCTGCTTCATATTATACTCTTTTAGTCTTTCAATTGCTTCTAGGCTTTCTTGATAATCTCCAAAGCCAGTTAATCTAAAATATCCTTCTCCACTTGGTCCAAATCCGCTTCCGTGGTATTCCAACTACTCCAATATTCTCTAGTAGTTCATCAAAAAATTGCCATGATGTTTTTGCATTTGGAACCTTTAGCCACACATATGGTGAGTTTACTCCACCATACACCTCAAATCCAGCATCTTCTAATCCTTGTTTAATAGTCTTTGCATTTTTTAAATAATATTGTATGTTGGATTCTATATCTCTTTTAGCTTCTGGTAAATATGTTGCTTCTGCACCTCTTTGTGTGATATATGATTCTCCATTAAACTTAGTATATTGTCTTCTAGTCCATAAGCTATTTAATGAAACCTCTATATTGTTGCTTGTATATCCCTTTAAGTTTTTTGGCACTATTGTATAACTGCAACGAACTCCTGCAAATCCCGCTGTTTTTGAAAAGCTCTTAAATTCAATAGCTATCTCTCTTGCTCCTTCAATTTCATAAATCGAATGTGGAATATTTTCTTCTCTTATATATGCTTCATAAGCTGCATCAAATAATATAACTGATTTATTTTGTTTTGCATATTGTACCCATTCTTGTAATTGTTCTTTTGTAAGTGCCATACCAGTAGGGTTATTAGGATAGCACAAATATATTAAATCTACTTTAGTCTTAGGAATCTCTGGTACAAAATCATTTGTACTATTTGTTACCAAATATATTATATTTTCATAGTTAGTTATATGTAATTCTCCGCTTCTCCCTGCAATAACATTAGCATCTAAATATGCTGGGTATACCGGATCTTGAATAGCTACTTTATTATTTATATCAAATATGTCGTTGATATTCCCTATATCACTATTTATACCATCTGATATAAATATTTCATCTAGACCAAATTCAATGCCTTTAGATAGATACTCTTCTTCTAGAATTTTCTTTTTCAAAAAATCATATCCAAGTTCTGGCCCATATCCTCTAAACGTTTCCTTGTTTAGCATTTCGTCACAAGCTTTTTTCATAGCTTCTACAACAGCTTTTGGCAAAGGTAAAGTCACATCTCCAACTCCTAAATTTATAACCTTTTTCTCTGGATTTTCCTGTTTATATTTTTCTACCTTTTCTGCAACTGTAGAAAACAAATAATTATTTTGAAGTTTCAAAAAGTTTTCATTTACTCTATTCATCGATCCACTCTCCTTTAAATACAGTTACAGCTGGTCCTGTCATATGCACATGATTATTTGGCTTCCATTCAATTTCTAAGTTTCCACCTAATAATTGAACATTAACTTTTCTGTCTGTGTATCCATTTAGACTACTAGCAACCAATGAACTACAAGCTCCTGTTCCACATGCCAAAGTTTCTCCTGAACCTCTTTCCCATACTCTCATTTTTATATTATTTTTATCTACTACCTCTACAAATTCAATATTGGCTTTCTCAGGAAATATATCAGCATTTTCTAAAATAGGTCCATATTCTGCTACTTTGAAATTTTTTATATTATTTACAAATGTAACAGCATGTGGATTTCCCATTGATACACATGTCAGTTCAATTTTTTTATTTTTTACTTTAACCTCCGCTTTTACTTTTTTATCTTCTATTTTAGCACTTGAGGAAACTGGAATTTTGGTAGCTTCTAAAATTGGTGCTCCCATATCGACTTCCACTGTTTTTACTTTTCCCTTTACTATATTTAGTTTTAAAGTTTTTATTCCTGATAATGTTTCTATTGTAGTTATTTCTTCACATATTAATCCTAATTCATATGCAAGTTTAGCCACACACCTTATACCATTTCCACACATTTGTGCTTCACTTCCGTCACTATTAAACATCCTCATTTTTAAGTCTGCAACTTTACTTTTGCATAATAATATTAATCCATCAGAGCCAACTCCAAAATGTCTATTACTCAATCTGTTTGTCAAATTCTTTATATCTATTGGTTCTTTTCCATTTATGCAGTCTATATACACATAGTCATTTCCTAATCCTTGCATTTTAAAAAACATCATAAAATGTAAATCCTCCCATTACATTTTATGATGTTTAATTTTTGTTATGATTATAAGTTGCTAAGAGCAATAAGCATTACTAAGCTTATATATATGAATGCAAATATTGATAGTCCTACGATTCCTAATATCATTCCTGCTTTTCCTAATTTACTTCCTGTTTTCTTTGATGATTTAGCACCAAATATAATTGCTAATACTCCTGTTGGTAATGTTATATACCAAAATAGTGTTGAAAGTGTTGAGATTATTCCTAGTACAAATCCCGCTATTCCCATTGCAGATTTATTTTTATTATTTTCTTCCATATTTACATTCCTCCTTCAATAGCATTAATTACATTATTGCTTTGTTCTCTTACTGAACTATCTACATTTTCTATGTTTTTAAGTTTAAATTCACCTACTGCTTTTAAGCTATCTAGTTCATTTACTTTTATCATTGTTTCTGATACTGTATATAGATTATTGTCTATATATAGTCCTCTTAGTAATTTACTGTTGCTGTAATAATAAGTAGCATTTGTTTTTTCATGTGTTATAACACCTTTTAATTTAAAGCCATCTTGTACATTTATGTTATATACAAAGTATCCTTCCGCATTATATGGCTTACCGTATTTTGTATAATTGTTTATCATAGTTTCATAATTATTTGATGAAGTTACTTCGAAATCTTGACTATAGTTATTTACAGGTATTGCAATTAGAGATTTTTCTTTTGAAAACAATAACGCTTTTGGATTTGTTAATATTGCTGATGTTGTTCTGCTGTCTCCTATTACTACACTTGAAATTTGAACTGGTGAATTTACATTTGAAACATCAAATAGGGCCATTTTCATTCCAACTACTTTAGCTGTTGTAGAAATTACTTTTCCATTTGAATTTCTATTTATAATTTCTTTTGTTTCCATTCCAATTCCAATTATATGGTTCTCATCATAAGGATGTAAATATGTACTATAACCTGGTATTTTTAGTTTTCCTAATACCTTTGGTTTTGCTTCATTACTTAAATCCATTACAAATAGTGGGTCTATAGTTTTATATGTTACAAAATAAACTTTATCTCCTATAAATCTTGAAGAATACATTTTTTCGCCTTTTGCGACATTGTCTGATATTCCTATTTGTTTTAGATCTTCGTCAAATATTGCTACTCTTGAGCCATCATTGTCATATAAAGCTATTCTTAAGTGATTATCTTTTTCGTCTAAAGAATATTGATTTATTGTTTTTCCTTTTACTTTTGTTTTTGCTTTATATTCTACATTTTCCTTTATATCAAATTTATATATTTCTGTGTAGTATCCGCTTTCTGAGTCCATTGCATAATAGTCTTCTAAGCCAAATACACCCTTAAATCCAAATAATAATTTTATAGGTATTTTTGAGTCATTATTATATTTTTGATTTAATAAATATATTGCATTTTCAGATACGTAGGCATTTGATATATTCATTAAATATGAATCCAGCTTTATATCTGCTGTTTCATTGTTTAAGTCAACTGTTGATATTAGAGTTTGTTTTGTAGTTTTCACGTCTTTTAAATATTTAATTTTATCAATAGACATCTCTTTTTCCATATTGTCTTCATTGTATCCTACAACAATTTTGTCATCTTCTTTTCTTAAATTGCCAGATGAAATTACATATAAAACATTGTCTATACATCTTGATGTGTAATATGGTTCATACATTTCGTAGTTTTTAGTTAACACTGGCTTCTCTCTTGATGTAATGTTATATATTTTCACAACCGTATTCATTCTGTTGTTATAATAATATCTTTGTGTTTGGTTGCCCTTAGTTGATATTACAACTAATTTATCTTTATATAGAATTATATCTTCTGGTATATCATCATCTTCCGATTTTATAGTTGCTACTACTTTAGGCTGTTTTGGATCTTTTACATCTGTTATTATTACATTATCCTCAGATATTGAATAAATATAGTCTCCATCAGTTTTTACAATATCAGCTTCGTCTACATTTTCAACTTGAATATTTGTTGTAGAATAATCTTTAGTATTTGAACTAGAACTTGAGCTTTCTGTACTGCTTGCCGAATCTATTCCTATACTACCAGCATTATCTGCTTTTCCAATGACATCATAGTTATGATAAAACATTGAAAATGGCATACAGAAAATTCGAGCCAACAGTTCTTGTAAATCTGAATTATCTCCTTCATATATTTTTAACAATTCTTGTTTTGATTTTACTGTTTTCAACTCTGTATCATCTTTGTTACATACAATAGTTATTACAGCAATTATTATTGCAATAATTAATATTACAATAAGTGCTTTTACTCCTCTTTTCATACGTGCCCTCCTTTATATTTTATGATTATAGGATATACTAATTTAGAGTATAAGTCAATAAAAAACAGTAGTAAAGTTGACAAACTTTACTACTGTGAGAATTGGTGCCTCGAACTGGAATCGAACCAGTGACAC
>ULQL01065938.1_pt1 | contig 54811 bp, 57 predicted proteins | sample 1954411 | NCBI WGS metagenome assembly ULQL01 (sample SAMEA4835654, study PRJEB28245) | human gut metagenome | biome: gut microbiome; material: fecal sample | place: Denmark | collected 2008 | reverse complement strand
ATTTGTAAATAATTTTAATGAAGAAAGAAAAATTTGTAATAGTAGATATGCGACCAGGACCAGACCTGTATCGTCTACCGTATTCCGTTTTCAAGGTGCATATATCAAGAAAAAAGAGACCCCTTAACGGAGTCCCTTCAGAAACTGAGCAATTACATCATCAGCAGAAGGCTTTTCAGCAACTTTCTTTTCGCTGACCTTTTCTTTCTTATCCGCTTCCATCTTAGCCATAACTGAAAGCATCTCCACGAAGCCAATCTTAGCCTTATACTCTTCCTCAACTTCCTTAATCATATCAATTAGATGGTCAATGTCATCATCCTCAATCTCCATATCTTCCGGAATAAGACCAAGGGCTGTAAGATAATCCAAAACCGCATAAATCATCTCTTCGCGGCATACATCGAGGTCTAACTCATCACAATCGCCGCAATTCTTACAAGCTTTAGCCTCTTGTGCCTTCTTCTTTTCTGCGGCAACCTCACTCTGTGCATCCTGTAGTGCAGCTTCAAAGGACTTACGAATATCCTCAAGAGAGGCTCCATCACGCAGTGCATCAGCTAAAGACAGCATTTCTACATTCTTTTCCATAAATTATAATCTCCTATCGTTGATTTATTTCTTTTGTTCTTTCCTTCATTTTATATAAATATTATACTATAAATTTTTTGAATTTTCAAGTGTCTCCGACAACTCCGTTTAAATGATTGAGTAAACTGTATTTAAGCAATTTTATTGCGGCAGGGGCTTTATGTAAAAATGTTGGCGGCAGTGATAAAAGTAAATGAATGTATTAAGATTTTAGATGGACTGCCAAATTTATATATTTTCCTTCATTTTATATAAATATTATACTATAAATTTTTTAAAAAATCAAACATGCGGCGGGCGCGGCCATATGATACATTGGACTGGGGCATTTTCGGGAAACTGGGGAAATGATGATAGATTTCAAACATCTACGAAAAAATTGCATATGGCGTGCGGGGAGGCGGATTCGGCGCATCACCATCGGCGACGCGCCGACAATTATAGCACATAATTATATTGTTGTCAAGTAGAAAAAATGCACAAAAAAGAGCAGTTTTCTTGTGAAAACTGCCCAAAACCGCCAAATTATCTGAAAATTATGTGGAAACCGCTACTTTTTAGCGGTTTCTTTCGGTTTTCTTTTCTGTTTTAAGTCAATTTCGTACTTTTCCTCTCCAATTCTGAAAGAAATCAGCTTTCCGACATTCAAAATCTCAATATCTTCCGCAAATTTAGGTAAAAGTGCCGCAATTTCGCGAATTACCATTTCTTTTGTCGGATTTTCCTTGCGAACCCGCTCTTTTTGTGTCTTTTTATGAGGGTCTTTTGCGCTTGCCTGATGGATAGTTGCTGTAATGCGGTTTTCCTTTGCCTTGCGTTCCAGTTCCTCTTGTTCTTCATTTCTGAGATAGCCTTCATCTTCAAGCCACATCTGAATTGCTTCTTCTTTTGTCAATTCAAGGCTTTTCATTGACCACTCAATATCAGCGTCTGGAATATCGATATTTTTACCATTCAAATTGTATTTCATACTGAAAACCTCTCTTTCTTAACTTTCTAAAATAATTATAACAAAAAATTTTTATAATGTCAATAGTTTTTTTGAAAATCTTTTAAAAGGTTTGTGGAATGGGGCAAAAGCCCCACACCACATAGAAAGGAGGATTTTCAAAATGTCTTTGAGGAGTAGGGAGAGGATTTGAGCCTCTCCACCCCGAACAGATGTTCGCCTACTCTGTGTCTACAAGAGAGAAGTAAGACTTCTTTTTCTCTGTAGTTTTAATCACATTAGGCATCTGTCTAACCAGTGCGGACAACTTCTGATTAGAGTATGCGGACAACCGCTCATCTTTCATCAGTTCAGTGATAGTTACAGGCTTACCCATATCAGCAAGTACCTCAGAAATAGTTTCCATAATGCCGACATTCTCTTTCTGTGTCTTAGTCTGTCCAGACTTAGCAGACTTCTTTTCCAGCAACTCAACCTCATGGTTGATAAAAGCCAACAACTCTTCCTTGTTTGTAGGATTAACCTGCTCAACAACACCTGCTACCATTGCAAAATACTCTTTCTTTGTAATTCTCTTTTCTGCCATACTCAACACCTCTTACCTTTCTTTGTTTGTTTTTCTTTACATCTTTATTATACCATATTCAGTTTTTCTTGTCAAGCATTTTTTTTATTTTTTTTTAAGAGTTTTTTCAGTGCTTGTTTTCTGTTTTATCTCTTTCTTATGTATTTATTATAACATAAGCATTTTTATTTGTCAAGACTTTTTTTTTATTTTTTTTGGAATTTTTTAGTGCCTTGACAGTCACTACTTATTTCCTTTTCTTTATGTATTTATTATAGCAAAATTTTTATTAAAAATCAATAGGAAATATTGCACAAATTTCGGGAATTAGATTTAGTTATTTTTACCCCTTGACATCTAGCAAAAAATTTGGTATAATGAAAGGTTAAGGCAAAATCGCCGCGCAAGGGACGTGCGCGGCGCGACAAATAAAAAGAGGGCTTTGCGCCCTCTTAAATCAAACCATTTTCATTTTCTGTTACATCTTCTTCATTGGGGTCAAGATTGAAAACTCTCCTGCCTTCTTTCTGTGCAACAAGCTCTCTCGCTTCTTCCCAAGTAAGGCAAGGTGTTCCCGCGTAAGTTCCATCAGGGTTAATAACTATCCAAATCATATCTAAGGCTTTCAGTTCTTCCATTCTTTTACCTCTTTTTCTCTTGATATATTTATTCTAACAGATTCTTTTGAGTTTGTCAAGAGAAAAATTACTTTTCCTCTTGATATTCCTCTTCTGTAATTTCTTCAATATCGAAAGTACAATTTTCATAATAGGTTTCTTCTTCTTCCTCAGATTCAAAACCTTCATCCCAACCTGTAGCTACATAAGTATAAGGTTCAGCATAGTCATGAATACCCTCTGCCGCATAAACTTCTGCTTCTTCAATATTTTCAACTTCTAAAACTTCTGATTCATCACAACCACAATAGCCATTAGAATAATTGATTCTTACAAACATCTTTTTTTTCCTCTCTTTCCTTGTTTCTATAATTATTATATCATACTTTTTGTTTATTGTCAATAAAAAATTTACATTTCTTCAACTTCTTCAACTTCAAAATCAATATTCAGTGCTGTTAAGATTTCTTCTGGTCTTAAACTATGACCTTCTGCCAATACTTTCCCTTTTTCATCTAATAATTCTACCCAATCTTCTGTCTGTCTTAAAGTATAACTATTAGTCTCAATCTTTTTTATTACAATAGCGTCTTTATCTACAAAAAACTTCATTGGTTCACTTTCTTTGATTTGCATTATTCTTCGAATATCTCTTGGAATAACTATTCTTCCTAAATCATCTACTCTTCTTACTATACCAGTCGCTTTCATTTTAACTACCTCTCTTTCCTTACCTTGTAAATACATTATAACAGCATTTCGGGATAAATACAATAGGCAAAATGCACAAAAATCTGAATAAAAAATTGTACAACATTACTAACGTGTGCAAATTCGGCTCGCGGCAACCGCATGCGAGCCGCCAAATCAAAAAGCAGGCTCCCACAAGGAAACCTGCTTAAAATCATTTTTTCTTTCTGTGTTTTGTCAGTGTAAGTGAGTAATCATTTTCGCCAATGCTGAAAGTAATCTCTTTTTGATTATTAACTACTGACACAAATTCAATTTTGAAAGGAAGTTCATCATCAATGCGGTTAGGTTCAAGCAAACAGTAATTAAACAGTTCCATTAACCGCGCTTTTTCGGTATCAATTTTCTTTTCTCTTGTAGAGGGCTTTTTGACTTTTCGTTTGTCGCTCTCATACCGCCGACAATCTTTTTTGGCTTTCAATTCCATTTCCGCCATTTCTTCGGTTTCTTCTCTTGTGACAGGTTCGCCATCCTCTGCACACTCTTTCATTATCTAATTGATAAGTTTTTCTTTATCCATGTTGTTTACCTCTCTTTCTATGATTATTATATCAGACAATGTGGCGAATGTCAAGTATTTTTTTTATTTTCTTTCCCTTTGGGGAGGGCGATTACTCGCCCTCGGTTTCAGCTACTGCAAAGTAGGACTTTTTCTTTTCAGTAGTTTTTACAACCTCGCCACTCTCAACAAGTTTCTTTAAGAGTGCGGAAAGTTTCTGATTACTGTACTGTGCCATTTCAGCAGAAGCCGCCTGAAGTTCAGTGATAGTAACAGCCTTGCCAACCTCTGCAAGTTCAGTCTTAATCTTTACAAGGATTTCAGCATTTTCCTTTTGAGTTTTAGTCTGACCGCTCTTTGCGGACTTCTTTTCAAGAAGTTCAACCTCGTGAGCGATAAAGGCAAGTGCGCCCTCTTTGTTTTCCATGTCGGAATTTGCTACTACCTCAGCCAATACTGCAAAATACTCTTTCTTAGTCATTTTCTTTTCCATGCTCATTACCTCTTTCTTTCTTAAAATTTTTATTTGTTGTTCTTTATGTATTTATTATATCATAAGGTTTTTAGTTTGTCAAGAGTTTTTTTTATTTTTTTTCTTTGCTCTTTTCAAACCTCTTTCCTTTCGATAATACTATTATAACACTTTTATTTTTTATTGTCAATAGTTTTTTTAAAAATTTTTTATTTGACTTTTTGAAAATTTTGTGCACGTCTCGAACAAGCGTTCGCCTAAGCGAACACTTGTTTTAATTCCATTTCTTTTCTCGCTCTCTGTACTTTTCGCCAACAAGCGGAATTGATAGAGTTTTCAAAAGGCTTATGTTGTCTATAACAGTATGCCATAATTGCGACTTCAATTAGCACATCTTCCAAACCTGTATGACTTTCCACAAAATCAGTGTCTTTTGTAATATATCTATATGCACATTCCGCGGAAGTCTGAATATTTCCAGCCTCGGAAACAAAACCATTTTCAAGGGCAAATTTGATATAACTCGGTCTGTTTAAAATCACACTACAAGCCATATTCCAGATACAAAAGAACTCTGTGCCATAAGGGAAGAACCACCGCAAGAAAGACTTTGTGATATAGCGTGTATCATTGTTTAAAGCTCTCTTGTCAAAGCCCATATTGTAAGCCCCAACTTTGGTTACTCCATAGGCTTGCATATCTGCTTTCAACTGTTTGCGGATATTGTAGAAAGTTTTTAACTCTCTTTTTCCGCTTTTGATATCTTCCCAATACTGCGGAATCTTTTCAGCGAAATATGCGGACTGCATAAGGTCTTTATTGTCAAGGAACATTTCAGCGACTACAAAACTTCTTGCAATTTCAACATTTCCTTGTCTATCGCATATAGCATAGCCAATATCATAAGGAAGTGGCTGTTCTACACTGTTTGCGGTTTCTGTATCAAGTACCATAAAATATTCTTTCTGCATTTTTTTATCCTCTCTTTCCTTACCTTGTAATACTATTATATCAGACCTCTTTCATCATGTCAAGAGTTTTTTGCAATTTTTTTAAATTTTTATATTGTCGATTTTCACGACACCAATCACAAGAACCATGATTGCGACAAGTCCTATCAATACTCTTACTACCTCTATATATTTTGCGGTGTTCTTTACCGCTCATAATTGCCTTGTCAAGTGCCATTTTGTTTACCTCGCTTTCCTTACCTTGTAAATACATTATAGCATCGCTACATACAAAAGTCAACATACAAATTGCACAAATTTCGGGATGCGGATTTGTGCAATTTTTTCTCACATTTCGCTTGACAAATTTGCGGCGGTATGGTATAATGAAAAAATCGCCGCGCGAGGAACGTGCGCGGCGCGACCAAAAAAAGGAGAAGATTACTCTTCTCCTTCAAAAAAATCTGCTTGACATTTAGGACAAATGTGAGAAATTAACTGCTCTCGCTCAGTTGCTGATAAGTCTGGCATTGCGTTTTGAATGAGTTCGCCATTCTCTCAAGCCTCAAACTGTGCAAGGTTTACTTCAACTGCATGGGTAGAGCCACAAAAAGGACATTTCATTTCAACATTAATTCTCATAGTAAGCACCTCTCTTTTCTTTTTCTATGATTATAATACCATTTTTTTGATTATTTGTCAAGCCCTATTTGGTAGCTTCCTTAATTGGAAGCCACCGCCTTTTCAGCTCTACGCCTTGCAAAGTAAGCCTGTCTCTTTGCCAGCGTTTCGGGATTAACCTTAGCTTCTTCTCGAATTTCATCAAGTTTTATCTGAAGCTGACCGCTCGGCTGAATTTCTCTAGCCTTTTCGTAAGATGTAATTTCCTGACCGCCTACTACATAAACTAATTTTCTCATATTGTTTTCCTCTCTTTCTTTCTTTCTATAATTATTATATCATTTTCTTTTTTATTTGTCAATACTTTTTTAAAATTTTTTATCCGTGCAAGCGGTAATTATAACCGCTTGCTTTCAGATACAAAGAATTTTGCTTTGTGCTTAATTGCTAAATCCTTAACAAAAGCACTTTCCTTTTGTGTATTACAATAGATATTAAATACAGTCCATTTGCCAACATTTGTAATGTAGTTATGCGGAATTACAAGTTCCTCTAACTGTCGAGCAAGAACATCTGTTCTTTCTGCTCTAACTGTCAATTCTACTTTCCACAATTTATCTTTGCGGTTCTTTTCCTCAAAAAGTTTTACAATGTAAACACCAACAAGATTACAAAGACCGATAATCAAAGATTTTTCCCAAAGCGGAAGGTCACAACTCATGTAAACTACAATTACTGTATAAAAACCATAAGCTACCGCGTTTACAATAGCCGCAACTGTTTTACCAGAGTTTACAGTGCAAAGACTTTTAATAGTCTGCATTACTACATTAAGTGCGTTCATTATGATAAATAAAAATAATAAGTTTGTCATTTTGTTTACCTCTCTTTCCTTACCTTGTAAATACATTATAACAGCATTTCGGGATAAATACAATAGGCAAAATGCACAAAAATCGCACAAAATTTTTATGCAATATACTACTTGACACGCAAATCGGCGCGGGGCGATTGTCCGCGCGCCGCCAAATCAAAAAAGGACAAGACATTTCTGTCTTGCCCTTTCGGTTGCTTACTACTCCGCAAGGGAGAAGTAAGATTTCTTTTTCTCGGTGGTCTTTACAACCTCGCCACTCTCAACCAACTTTTTCAGCAAAGCGGATAATTTCTGATTGCTATATTCAGCCATTTCAGCGGAAGCCGCCTGCAACTCTGTAATGGTAACAGCCTTACCAACCTCGCCAAGTGCGGACTTGATTTCCTCCATAATGCCGACATTCTCTTTCTGTGTCTTGGTCTGACCGCTCTTTGCGGACTTCTTCTCTAACAGTTCAACCTCGTGATTGATGAAAGCCAGAGCCTCGGTCTTATTCTCCATTTCAGAAGCCTCAACCACACTTGCTAATACTGCGAACCACTCTTTCTTAGTCATTTTCTTTTCCATAATTCATTACCTCTTTCTTTTTTTTATTTGTTTTCTTTACATCTTTATTATAACATTTCTTTATTTAGTTGTCAATAGTTTTTTTATTTTTTTTTCTTGCGGTGCTTACTGAATGTAAGCACCAGCCATCGCCCGAACAGAGCCATCAGGGTTGAAGAAAATTACATTATCCTGAATAACCTTAATGCCCTTTCTTCTCATGTCATAGCGGAAATCTCTATCATTTCTCCACTTCTTAAGGAACTCTTTCTTACTCATACTTACTACCTCTCTTTCATTTGATAAGTTTATTATACCATGTTTACAGTGACTTGTCAAGCACTTTTTCAAGATTTTTTAGGATTTTGTTTTCAAAGAGCTGAACTTCTTTTCCTAAGCAATCAACCTCTTTTTCAAGAAATTCACTACCTGTACTTTGGTAGAAGTCCGACACCCTTTCCTATCTTGTATCTTTATTATAGCACTTGTGTCGCGGTTTGTCAAGAGATTTTTCAACTTTTTTTAATTTCTTTTTTGTTGTTTTCTCTTTCCCTTACCTTCTATATTATAGCAAAATTTTTATTAAAAATCAATAGGTAATAATGACCAAATTTCGGGAGTTCTTTTTGTGTAGTATTTATGAGGAAAACGCTTGACAAAACCTCAAGGACTATGGTATAATGAAATTTCGGCCGCGCGAGAAACGTGCGCGGCCCGCACACAATAAAAAAGCTAAAAATCATTTCTGATTTTTAGCTTTTTCCTCTTTTAAAATTTTATTGATTTCTCTTTTTAATTCTTTTAAACTATCAAGAGAACAATAAACTTTATCTCCCCAACCGCCTTTTATTGTGTAAGGATAATTTGTATCATTGCTTCTTTCAATCGTCATATTGTTTTCCTCTCTTTCATTTGATACATTAAGTATAACAAATTATTTGCACGTTGTCAATACTTTTTTTGAAAAATTTTTAAAGTTGCGGAGTATGAATAAACTCCGCAACCAGTAAGTCAACCAGTTTTTCAATGATGTTTTCGTTTGCGTTGATTGTATCGCCTAAGTGCCAACTCTTGCGAACTTCCTCATTATCATCTACTAAAATCTGGAAACCACCATTTTTTCTAGTGCAGTTGGCTTTTGTTGTGCCATACTTTACAAGATGGATTTCATCATAAGGGAAGTTATATTTTGCAAGCCATTCTTTTTTGGCTTCTCTTACTTTTTTATCATAGGCTTTTGTGCTTTCTTTTGAAAGCCAGCTTGTGATTGCTATTGTCCAACCATTCAATCTTAAAAGTCCTAAGATACTTGCAAGAACATCCATATCATACAGCGGTTTTGCCTCTATATAAGGTCTTGCGTTTTCTTCTCTAAGATTTTCTAACCAACCATTCACTCCATAAAGGTCTGCGATTGTTCCGTCCATATCGAATACTAATGTTTTTCTCATTTTGAATACCTCTCTTTCTCTCTCTTTCTATAATTATAATACCATACGGTAATCAGTTTGTCAAGCATTTTTTTGCATTTTTTGTAATTTTTTTAAGGTTCTTTCTACTACAATTTGAGCACCATTAAATTTTATTTGTATTTCTTTACCATTTATATTTAAGTCGCCTGCTTTATAAAATGGCTCGTTGTCTTTACCTCTAAATGCTATTCCATTCATTTCAGAAATAACTCTTTCAAACTCAACGCCTTTATTATATTCTCCATTTAAGATATTTTCTGAACCGATAACAACCGCACCTTTTCTAATTAACTGTTCTTGATAATTTTTCGGCAATCTCAACTGTAATTTTGCACAACCGCCTTTTTTACTGCTTTCGTGTTCTACTCTCATGTATCTAGGCATTATCTCCGCAACCTCTACCGCATAAACCTCATGGTTATAAATAAAGCCTAATATATAACTATCAGCCGCACTGAATTTTCTATAATTTCTAATCATTGTTTCCTTTGTCATTTTGTTTTCCTCTCTTTCCTTACCTTGTAAATACATTATAGCACGTGAGTACGAGTACGTCAATACTTTTTTTAAAAAAATATTGCACAATTTCGGGATTCAATCTTTGTGCAATTTGTCTATTGACAGCGAGCGAAAAATGTGGTACAATATAATAATGCGCAAATTCGGCGCGCAAGGGTCGTACGCGCCGCGACGTAAAAAATGCTCGATTATTCATCGAGCATTATATCTAAACTCATGTATTCATCATAGGTTTCATAAATTGAATTGAGAGGAACATCTGCTCTCTCACACATTCCGCAGAAGATAATAGTGTGAATATCCTCAAAACCAAACTTTCTTATTATGTCATCTATCATACCTTTAAACTTCTCATTCATTTTACTTACCTCTCTTTCATTTGATACATTAAGTATAACACGTTCTTTGTAGTTTGTCAACCCTTATTAAGTAATTTTTATATAAAATTGTCCATTTGAAATGGAAAACTCAAATGAGTACTGATTAACTTCTAAGAATCTTTTTACTCTCTCAAACGCTTCCTTGTTTGTATACATCAATGACATTGTATTTACCTCTCTTTCCTTTGATACATTTATTATAGCATTTCAGGATAACTTTGTCAAGCGAAAAGCCAGACTTTTTGGCAAAAAATATCTGGCTGTATACCACTATGGAGTGAACCGACCGCACCTTGAACGTGTACGGTCTCCGAAATAAATTATTTCAGAAATGAAGTAATAGCTTTAAAGCACAAGTCTGCATTATCTTTAGAGTGAATATCTTCTTACTCTGCAAAGTTATTTATTGCTGATATAAGCAAGTCTTTAACAGATACGAACTCAAGTACAAGCTTTAAAGCAGTTAGTTCGTCTAAACTAAGCTTCATTGGTTCTGCTCCTTTCTTTATTCTATTGTCTTTATTTTTCTTTACATTATTATTATACCATAATTTTTTAACGTTATCAACAAGGGACAAAAAAGAGAGAACTATTGTTCTCCCTTGTCTATGTCTGTGGTAATCCAACCGCGTTCCCGCTTTATTTTCTCATAGCGTTCTGCATTTTCTTTTTCGATTTTTTCTTTGTCATACTCTCTCATTTTTACTTTTGTATAATGATACCTCTTTAAATCTGAACTACCCCAATACCTTTTTTGGCATATTTTTGTAATACCTTGTGTGCGGATTTGTTGCTTGAAAGCATCAATACCGATGACTTCCGCAGTCTTATCATCTGCCTTAATAATGGCGCTTACTGGTCTGTATTGTCCTGTCTCACAAATAAGTGTTACTTGATACTCTTTAATCATATTATCAACCTCTCTTTGTGTTGTTTTCTTTGTTCTTTATGTATTTATTATAGCATGAATATCTTTGTGTGTCAAGCGTTTTATTAGACTTTTTTGTTGAAAGATTATCTTTCTTTGTAACAGTACTCTACTACATAGCACCCATGAACACAAGAGAAACTACAATAACATGCACTAATATTTGGATTCTTTCTTACTTTATTGAAATAGTTAATCATCTGTCCTTTGTAATCAAATTTCTTTGTAATCATGCTTGTTACCTCTCTTTCCCTTTCTGTAATTATGCTATATCACATAACACTCTACGTGTCAAGTCATTTCGGGATAGAATCTATTATAATAATGCACAAACATTTGGCAAAAAAATTGTACAACATTACTACTTGACAAGAATCGCGGCTCGCCATGACCGCACGCGAGCCAGCGAACACATTAATGTAATTTACAATTACAATAAAATAAATTATCTATTATTAAATTACATTAATGTGTTTATTCTTATGAGTAAGCGTGTTAGCATAAGATAGCTAAACCTTATGCTCATTAAACGACTTCCCGCAGTTCTTTATTATGTGGGGCTGTCTATTTATCTTGCTCTTGAAAGAAGTCTACAAGAATCTGACGTACTAGAAAAAATACCCCGGGGTATATTTCGGGAAAAAAATTTTTTGACTTTGTGAAAATGATTTGGCCTCGTCCAAAAAATCTCCAAATGCATTTTGAAAATCTAAAAACGAATAGCTATCTATACTGTCTTGCAGGATGAAATTTATTTGAAGGAATATCCCAATTCTTTTTTAAAGTATTCATACTTTGATATGGACAACTTCTTCCAAATAATTCTTTTACCCAAATCCAATTATTATTATTATCCCTTTCTATATTTATAATATATTTTCTTCCAGTTCTAAATCCCAGACTTCCATCTTGCCCAATAAATTTAGCTATCATAACTGCCACTCCTTCTCCATTTCTGTTCTTCCATCATAAGCACACTTCATACTTCCGCTTAATGTCCATACATATACATAAACATATTCGCAATCATTATCCCAAATTAATCTTACATCACATACCGTTCCAGGAACAATAGGAAAGTTTCCACCTTTATACGTCGCCTTCCGCATTCTCTTCTTCCTTATATAAGGTAACAATTATTTTATTCCCATTATCTCCACGTGCTTCATAAAAAAGTTCAATTAACCAACCTTTTTCTAATTCTTCATTAATTTTGTCTTCTATTTCTCGACAATAATTTTCTGCACTTATTACTAATACTTTATTTTTCATACTTTCCATTCCTCACATTTATATCCATGTTCATTAAACCATTTAGAAACTAAATGTCTATGACAAAAATCATTTGGCTTTTCATAACATAAAAGCGCAACGTGAATATTATCACTACACCATATACTACTTGTCATTTGCTCTCTTATTTCAAGAGGAAGCATAAGTTGAATGTCTGCGGCAATGCGATTCACATCTAATTTATCTAACACTAATGTATTATAGTTGCGAATATAATAATCATTATCATGCGTTTGCTTCCAAACTTGAAAAAACTCCCATTTAGGAGCTAACTTTTTATACCATAGCCATCTCTTATCTATCATTCCCTTTTTATACCAATCGGGGATTCCGCCACATATCGCTATAGGTATCATATTAGGCGGGAATGACTTCATTTTTCCAAAATAACTTGTATATACCATTTTATTCTCCTATAATCACTGTTCCATGCTTTCCTTGCGACTTAAACTTCATTATCAATCTTTTTACTAATTGATTTCCATTGTTATAACAAACAATATAGTCCGCGGTTTGGGCAATTTTATTTAATAGTTTCTCCACATCCGCTTCTATCATAAATTCCACTGGAGCACCATTGCGGATTGCCCAACGATATCCTGAACTAGACTTAAGGTTACTTTCATCGGTGCCGCCGCATATCACAGTAAAAAGAAAACATTGGCTATCTACTATTAATTTTTCCATAGTTTTAGATAATAATTCTTCATCCCCAGACCATATTATTACAATTTTGTTCATAATATTCCTTGCGGTAAATAAATAATTGGTTTACCTTGTTTTCTTGCATAATCAATAGTGATATAAGTACCACCTTGTGGAATACCATCCCATATTGCAATCAAAATATCACAATTATCTACCATAAAGCAATCTCTTTTATAATAAGAATCGCGGGAATACTCGTCCTGAAGCGCTATCGAGCCAGCTGCCCGCTCAACAATATAAAGTTCATCTGGGTGATATTTTTTTCTATTATAAGGAAAAACACAATAAACTGGGATTCCTAATTTAATACATTGTAAAGCAAATAATTGGTCCGCGCCTGCCGCCATTCCATTATACGCGGCAGTTATTTTATCTTTATTGTTAAGTTCCAATAATTTATTATATATCCACTGACTTATAATTTGCTCTTTACCTTTTAATCTTGGAGGTCTATGTCCTGTTACTGCGACTTTCATCGATATCTCCTATCCTTATTAAATAAATCTTTTAATTGTTCAAGAGTAGCTTTACCTGTATATACAAGAAAAGTGCTTGCCGCAATTCCTGCTATACAAACAAAACCTATCCATCCTCCAATAAAACCTATTGCGTCTCCAAGAGCTCCAAACCTTGTCCTAATGCTTCCATTTTATCTCCTCCGTTCAAGTGGTTTATATTCTTCTAATAGGTCGCGGGATTGCTGCTCTTCTGCGACTGATATCTGACATCCGCCATTCCAAAAAGGACAACCAATTCTACATTGACCATTAGAACTTTTTAAATGACAATAAGCAAGTTTAGGTTTATTTTTTACCATTCTTGTATATTCCTCTTGTCTATATTTATCTTCTTTATAGCTATTAATCCATTTTTCAGCATATTCAATTCCTATAATATTAGCAATATAGATGAATTGATATAAAAATCTTTTTATTTTATAATTTTCTTCTGCTTCAGGTCCGCCTTCTCTTTTGATACAATCGTAGAGTTTTTTAGATGGTTCTCCATTAAAGCTATGTATAAATGGACTGACATGAACTTCAAATCCCTCTTCAATAAGTTTATTGTATTTAGCAGTTTCTCCCTCTTTTTCACTTTCTATTCTTTTTTCAACTGGATTTTTAATTCCTTTTTTCATTGCCCATATAGAAAAATCCATTTCACTTTTTAAAATCGCGCTACCGTATGCATTTAATACCATATTATTCACCTACTTTACTTTTATCTTATAATAATTATATCATTTATTTTTAAATAAATCAATTAAAGTATCATTAAACGAGTTGACAAAAGAAAAAATTTGTGCTATACTATAATTAGAAGAAAAGAAAGGAGCGCTCTTATGGCAGATTTAGATGAAAAAGAAGTAGCTCTAGTGGAAGAAGATGAGGCAGATACAGAAGACTACCAAGATGAAAATGAGAATATAGAAGAGCAGTTAATAGAAGAAAATATTAAACCTGCTCGTAAATTAGATTATTCTTTACAAACTCCGCAAGAGCGAAATGAATTAGTTAAAAAAATTATTGATGAGACGCCTCCTGAACAGCTTACTAATAAATATTTAACAATTTTATCAGATTACATTATTTTTGCAATGGATAAAGAAGAAAGAAAAAAGAAAAAGATATTAACTGACAATAGAATGGTAACTGTAAATAGGAGAGAGACATCATTTCAAGGATTAGCTGGGCAATTAGAAAATGGTGAAGATGGTATCTATAATATGATTGCAAATGATAAAAATATTATTTTTATGCCTAAAGTAACTATTACTGAAGAAGATATTAAAGAAATTCCTGGCTTAAAAGATTTACGTGATGCGATTGATAATGTAGAAAAACAGTTTAAGGCGGCAACTGGTAAACGTAAATTTTTACTAAAAAAACAACTTATCGAAATGCGTCAAGACCAATATGTATTGAAAAGTGCATATCGACAACCTATGTATATGATGAATGTAACTAAGAGTTTTTTTAAGTTACAATTAGATGGAAAAATTACAATAACAGAAGATGGTCAAGTAAAAAATACAGAACTTGTTTCTTTATTTGACCAAAAACATATATCTGCATTATTATGTAATTATTCAAAATTAAAAGAGGATGCATGGGGTAAATTTAGTAGTGATTCATATTATTTAATGGAAGATTTAGATAATTTAATTGAACGAACACTAAAAGATAAATATCCATTATATTATGATTTGCTTATTTATAAAATTGACGGAAAACAAAATATTGAAATACAAGAGCTATTAAATAAAAAACATGGAATTAAACATTCAGTAGAATATATTTCTTCTTTGTGGAGAAATAAGATTCCTAAATTATTAGCTGAACAAGCACAAGAAGATTATCTTATTTGGTATTATACTATGCAAGAACGCGGCAAATGGAAAAGATGCTCAAGATGCGGTGAAGTTAAACTTGCTCATAATAGATTCTTTAGTAAAAATAAGACTTCTAAAGATGGATTCTACAGTATTTGTAAATGTTGTAGAAATAAGAAAAAGTAGGACTTTTTAGATTAACTAATACCTAGGTAAAATGAGAATTTAAAAAGGAGGAAGCTATTATGGCGAATTGTACTTGTACTAAGTGTGGTAAGTCTATGGATGAAGGACAATTCTACACTTATAAAGATGGTCAAAAGACCGAAATGTGTAAAAAATGTTTAACTATGCATATAGATAATTTTGAACCAGATACTTTTTTATGGTTACTTGAAAAGATGGATGTTCCATATATCCCAGAAGAGTGGAATGTATTAAGAGATAGGGCTTATGCAAAAGACCCTCATAAAATGAATGGAATGTCTGTATTTGGTAAATATTTATCTAAAATGAAACTTAAACAGTGGAAAGCTTACGGATGGGCGGATGGTGAACGTTTAAGAGAACAAAATGCAGCAAGAGCAGAAAAAGTAAGAGAAGAACAAGCTGCTTATGAGGCGGAAATTAAACAACAATATGATGAAGGTAAAATTAGTGAAGCCCAATATAAAACTTTAATGAGCACAGAAACTCAACATGCGGAAGAGCCTATGTACGGTCCTGCTCCTAATATGGATAATAATCCTTATAATGAAAATAATTTTATGAGTGAGGACGAATTAATTGACCCTGCGTCAGAACTTACTACAGAAGATAAAATGTATCTTGCTATGAAATGGGGACGATTATATAAGCCAAATGAATGGGTTGAATTAGAACGTAAATATACTGAAATGATGAACTCATTCGATATTCAAGATTCTGATACAACTGGTACACTTATTCTTATTTGCAAGACTTACTTAAAGATGAATCAGGCTATTGACTGCGGAGATGTATCTGGATATAATACTCTTTCAAGAGTTTATGATACTTTGCGTAAATCAGCTAAATTTACTGCTGCTCAAAATAAAGAGGCTAAGAATGATTATGTTGATTCTGTAGGTGAATTAGTTGCGATATGTGAGCGTGAAGGCTTCATTCCGCGTTATGCTACAGATATTCCTCAAGATAAAGTAGATGTTACTTTAAAAGATATGAATAATTATGTTCGTAAATTAGTAACTCAAGATTTAGGATTTGGTCAACAAATTGAAGATTCTATTAAAAAATTACAAATTCAAAAAGAAATGCGTGAACAGGAAGATGATTTTGATTTTGATGAAGATGAAATAGATGGATTAAAAGATAAAGATTATGAAGAATATTTTGAAGAAATACAAGAACAAAAGCAAAGAGATATAAAGATTATGTATGGTGATGAGGAAGGTGAATAATGGCATTACAAGATTTAATGGCACTCTCTGAAGCTAAAAATGTAAAAAAAGTTGGATTATCTGAAGAACGTATTCAAGCACAAATTCCAGTGTTGCGTGAATACGTTGCTTTTTGGCGTGAATACCCTGATATATTTGTAGATTTTTTATGCGGAAATAATCCTGAAAATTTCCAATTATATTTTTATCAAAGAGTATTTTTAAGAGCAGTTATGCGCCATAGATATGCGTATGCAACCTTCCCTCGTGCATATTCAAAATCATTTTTATCAGTGCTGATTTTGATGATACGTTGTATCTTATATCCTGGTAGCCACTTATTTGTTACAACAGGCGGTAAGGAGCAGGCGGCCGGTATTGCAAGAGAAAAAGTAGAAGAACTTTGTAAATTAATACCAGGTATTAAAAATGAAATAGATTGGAGTAGAGGAGCATCTAAATCTTCTAAAGATAATGTAGAATATCTATTTAAGAATAAAAGTAAACTTGATATTATGGCAGCAAGACAGTCTTCTCGTGGTAAACGTGCAACTGGCGGACTTGTAGAGGAATGTATTCTTGTAGACCAGACAATGTTGAATGAAGTTATTATTCCTACTATGAACGTTAATAGACGTCTTCCGGATGGTAGTCGTCATGAAGAAGAGTTAGTTAATAAGAGTCAGATTTTTGTAACTACTGCGGGTTGGAAGAATACATTTGCTTATGAAAAGTTAATTCAGACATTAATTCAACAAATTATTGAACCTGAAGAAGCTGTAGTTCTTGGTGGAACATGGCGAGTGCCTGTAATGGAAAAATTATTACAGCGTAGCTTTATTGAAGAGTTGAAATTAGATGGAACTTATAATGATGCATCTTTCGCGCGTGAATATGAATCTGAATGGAGCGGAGATGCGGAAAATGCTTTTTTCTCATCTGAACGTATTGATAAATATAGAGTTTTATTACAGCCAGAATATGAATGGAGTGGAAGAAGTTCTAAATCAGCTTATTATATTTTAGGAATAGACGTTGGTCGTAAAGGATGCACTACTGAAGTTTGTGTATTTAAAGTAACACCGCAGCCGCAAGGAAGTGCATTGAAGTCTCTTGTTAATATATATACATTTGATGAAGAACATTTTGAACAGCAATCTATTAATATTAAAAAGCTATATTATAAATATAAAGCTAGAGCTATTGCTATTGACGCTAATGGTCTTGGTATCGGTTTAATTGATTATATGGTTAAATCTCAAGAAGATATTGATGGCTCATATTATCCGCCTTTTGGTCCAATGAATGATGATGAAGGTTTTTATAAGAAGTTTAGAACTGATGATATGGAAAGAGATGCGTTATTTTTGATTAAAGCAAATGCTCCAATTAATACAGAAGCTCATACTTATGTTCAAACTCAATTATTTAGTGGAAAGATTAAATTTTTAATTGATGAAAATCAGGCTAAAGCTAAACTTATGGGAACTAAAACAGGGCAAGCTATGGATGCTAATAAACGTGCGGATTATTTAAAACCTTTTACTTTAACTACTATTTTAAGAGAACAAATGCTTAACTTAGTAGAAGAAAATGAAGGTGTTAATATTATTTTAAAACAATCAACAAAAGGTATCCGTAAAGATAAATTTTCAGCATTTGAATATGGTTTATATTATATTAAACAAGAAGAAGAAAAATTAAAAAAGAGAAAACATCATAATATTAGTGATATGATGTTCTTCTCATCGAGGTAAGAATGGTTCATTCGATTGATGAAGATTTAGCATTAGATAAAATTAAAGCGTCATTAAAACAAATTCCACTTATTAATGATGCTTTAATTAATGCTAAAGGAGAATTAATTTTTAGATTTACTGATAATACACAAGTAGTAATTGATTTAAAAGAAGTGGTCAGAAGTTATTAAAATACTTGGTATTTTTTTAAAATATTAGTGTAATTAAGGAGGACAGAATGAGAGCATCAAGAGGAGAAATTAAAATTGAAGAAATTTTAACTGAAGCTGGTTTAAATTTTAAAGAAGAATATAGTTTTCCTGGACTTGTAAGTACAAATGGAAGAGCTCTGAGGTTCGACTTTGCTGTCTTTGATGATAATGGAGAGTTAGATTTTTTAATAGAATTTCAAGGTATTCAGCATTATGAAGCTAAAAGTAAATTTGGTGGATATTCTGGATTACGTAAACAGCAATATAATGATATGAAAAAACGAGAGTATTGTCAGAAACATGATATTACTTTAATAGCCATTCCATATTGGGATGAAGGTAAAATTGATTATGATTATATTATGCGCGCGGCGGGCTATTAAAAAATTTAATTTTAAATAAAGTTGACAAAGTTCTAAATTTTTGTTATAATATCATTAGAAAGGTTGGGTATTATCTTGATAAATAGAAGAGAAGAGATTAAGAAAAAGGGTTTTAGCATGAATGCGAATATTCCCTCTATTATAGAAGATGACATATATTCAACTCCTCATGATATGGTCGATTTTTCAAAAATAAGAGTTGGAGCAAAGTCTTTAGAAAATGCTATTTTAGAGCTTAATAATTATAAGAAACTTAATCCTAAATTAGGAGATAAAACTGAAGTTCTTAGAGCTATTATGAATAGTGATTATGAGACTATGAGAGATATATCTAATTTTTTCTATAAAACTAGTGGTATCTATGCACGTTTATGTAGATATATGGCTTATCTTTATAGATATGATTGGTATATTACTCCATATATAAACTCTGAAAGTCTTAAACAGGAAAAAATATTAGACGGATTTAATAAAGCTTTAATGTATCTTGATAATTTTGAAGCTAAACGTTTTTTTGGAGAAGTAGCTTTAAAAGTTATTAGAAATGGCTGTTATTATGGATATTTAATTCCACAAACAGATAAAATGGTAGTTCAAGAACTTCCGCCTAAATATTGCCGTTCACGTTTTTCTGTAAATGGAAAGCCTGCGGTTGAATTTAATATGAGATTTTTTGATGATATGTTTAGAGATGCAGCTCAAAAAATGAAAATGTTAAATTTATTTCCACAAGAATTTAAAAAGGGATATGTTCTTTATAAAGAAGGTAAATTAAAGCCTGACTTTACGGGAGATACCTCTGGTTGGTACTTACTTGATATTAATAATTGTATAAAATTTAATCTTAATGATAATGATTATCCAGCATTTATCTCTATGATTCCAGCTATTATTGATTTGGATGAAGCACAAGCATTAGATAGAAAGAAAATGCAGCAGCAGCTTTTGAAAATTATTATTCAGAAGATGCCTTTGGATAAAAATGGAGATTTAATTTTTGATGTAGATGAGGCACAAGCATTGCATAATAATGCAGTTAAAATGCTACAAAATGCTTTGGGTATCGATGTATTAACTACTTTTGCAGAAGTTGATATTGCTGATATGGCTGATAAAAATACAACAACGACAACAGATGAGTTAATGAAGGTAGAAAGAACTGTATATAATGAAGCAGGTGTATCTCAAATGCAATTTAATACAAATGGTAATATTGCACTTGAAAAATCTATTTTAAATGATGCCGCAAATATGTATAATTTATTATTACAATTTGAATCATTTATGAATGATTTATTATCACCTTTTAATAAAACACCTAAAAAGATTTTTTATAGAGTTCAAATTTTAACTACTACAATATATAATTATCAAGAGATGGCAAAACTATATAAAGAACAAACTCAATTAGGATACTCTAAAATGTTACCTCAAATTGCATTAGGTCAAAGTCAAAGTTCTATTCTTGCAAATGCGTACTTTGAAAATGATATACTTGATTTAGTTCATGTATTTATTCCACCTATGAGTAGCAATACTATGAACGCGGAAGCTATCGCTAATAGAAGCGGTAAATCTAGTTCAGATGGAGATGGAAATGTAGGAAGAAATGAAAAACCTAATGACGAAAAGAGTGAAAAGACTATTCAAAATAGAGAGTCGATGAATTAAGGAGGATGTGATTGATGTCAAGAATGAGTATTGCCACAATAGATAATCCAGAATTTATCAATCTGCAACCTTTGGACATAAATCCTTTAATGTCTAAGTGCGAAATTAAAGTATTATATGTAGGACAGAATAGAAATAGAAGTTTTATAACTAAAGAAGTCGCTACTGAAATGTCTAAAACATTACGGGGAGCACCGATTGTAGGTTGGTACAAAGAAGATAAAGGTGACTTTGCTGACCATGGCGACCGTGTTATCTGGGATGGAGATGGAATACAATTTGGATGTATGACAAGACCTTATGGTTTTGTTGCTCCTGACGCGGAAGTATGGTTTCAGAAATTTGAAGATACAGATGACTTTGGTAACAAAGTTATTAGAGAATATTTAATGACGACTGGTTTTTTATGGACTGGTCAATATGAAGAAGCAAAATTAGCTGTCGAAGGTAATGGTCGTCCGCATTCTATGGAGTTGGATGATGAAACTTTGGACGGAAAATGGTCACAAGACTTAAAAACAGGTCTTGAATTTTTCATAATCAATGACGCGATATTCTCAAAATTATGTATTTTAGGTGAGGACGTTGAACCATGTTTTGAAGGTTCTAGCGTTACTAAACCAGAAGTAAGTAAAACATTTAGTAAGATTGATGATGATTTTAAAATCACTTTGTTTACTATGATGCAAGATTTAAAATTTGCGTTACAAGGAGGACAGACAATGGCTGATGTAAAAAATACAGCTGCTGAGCCAGAAACTCAAGTAGCAACACCTGCTGAACAATTTTCTGCTACTCAGGGCAAAGATGAACAAAATATTAGCAATGAAAATCAAAAATTTACAGAAGGTTCATCTACTGAGGATGTAGCTGCTAATACAGGTGCGGAAACTTCTGAGTTTAAGAAAGAAGAAGAAAAGGACGAAGAGAAAGATAAAAAAGATACTGATACTTCTAATTCTGAAGATAAGAAGGATGAGCATAAATGCGGTGAAAATGATAAGGATAAAGATAAGAAATATTCCTTGTTAGAAGAAAAGTTCACAGCTTTGGAGCAGAAATATTCTGCTATGGAAAAAGATTATCAGGCTCTTGTTCAATTCAAGAATAGTATTGATAACGAAAAGAAAGATGCTTTAATTAAAACTTTCTATATGCTTTCTGATGAAGATAAGAAAGATGTTATTGAGAATAAAGCTAAATATTCTTTAGAAGAAATTGAAGCTAAACTTTCTGTTATTTGTTTTAGAAAGAAAGTTTCTTTTGAAAACACTAATGAGAATGTTGAACAGAAAAATGAACAAGTTTCAGGCTCTGTTACTACATATTCTTTAAATTCAGCAGTAGAGAATGATGTGCCAGCTTGGGTTCAAGCTTGCAGAAACACTCAAAATAAACAAAAATAAAATAGGAGGAACATATAGATGGCTCAAGAGACTATTAAGAGAATTGGTTTTGGTCAAGTAGAACCAAATCATTTGTCTATGCAGAGAACTGGTCAGATTCATGCTCAGTTACCAGCTGCTAAGGCTATTACTCAATTAGAGAATGGTCAGTTTGCCAAATACGATATTCCAAATGGTGAAGTTAATTTCACAGGTGTTGGAGAATGGTATATGGTATTTAACGAAGTGAAGTTATATGGCGATACCTATAATGAAACTTATAAAGACTATGCTATGAGAGCAGAAAACTTCACAGATAAGGAAATGACTCCTAGATTGGTGAAGTTAAATATTGGAGATTTATATACAACTAACTGCGTTGGTGGTGCAGGTTCTTATAGACAAGAATATGCCGGAATCGTCCTAAAAGAAGGAGATAAATTAACTCCAGATTCTAATGGATTTTTAAATACAGATGGGGCAGACAGCGCAGATTATGTATTAACTGTAGTTAAAGTTTACACAATGCCAGATGGACAGCCTGGTGTTAAGTTAATGAGAACTAAATAAGGAGGAGAACAGATATGACTTATAATGAGTTATTAGCATTAGGTAGAGTTGTCGTTAATGCGAACCCTTCTGCTCCTACAGCTTATACTTGGGGCGAAGATAAGTTCTCATATACAACTTTAAATGAGACATTTTCTCAAGAATTAAATAAATTACATCAAGAAAATCCTAAACAAGCTTATTCTTTAATGGAAGAAGTTATTAATGATGTATTACCTAAGAAAGTTCTTGAACAGTATGGACAGTTTGCTGAAATTAAGACTTTCGCACAAGGAGATAAACCTGTATTTGTACAGAGAATTACTGAAGCATCTCGTAGACGTGCTAAACAGTTTATTACTAAAGTTGGTTTGGCTGGTACTTATGAAGTATTCAAACTAGATGGTAAGAGCTATGAAGTAGCTACAAGTGCATTCGGTGGAGCTGCTCAGATTCCATTTGAAGAGTATTTGGATGGAAGAGTTCAGATGTCAGATGTACTTGATATTGTATTAAATACTTTAGATGAAAAGATTTATCTTGAAATTGAAAAAGCTTTGATTGCATCTGTAGCTAATCTACAGGCTGCTAATAAACATACCGATAACAAGTTTGACGAAGCTGAAATGGATAAATTGTTAGCAGTAGCTGATTCTTATGGTCAGGCAACAATTTATTGTACTTTTGATTTTGCAGCTACTATGTTACCAGCTGAAGGTTGGGTATCTAATGAGATGAAGAATACTATGTGGAATAATGGGTATCTTGGTAACTATAAAGGACACAGAGTAGTAGTTTTACAGCAGTCTTATACAGATGAAACCAACAGTGAGAAAGTTATTGACCCATCTTACGCATGGATTATTCCTGGCGGAGCTGAAAAACCTGTAAAAGTTGCATTTGAGGGAACTGCTCATATGAGAGAAACTCAGAATGAAGATTGGTCAACAACAACACACATCTATCAGAAAGTCGGCGTAGGTGCTATGATTACTAATGATATTTGTGTATATCAGAATACTAGTTTGACAAAATAATAATAATCTATAATAAGGGATTATTAACACTGGGGATAATCACTTATCCCCAGTTTTTTTTATATAGAGATAAAAGGAGATAAATTATGTTGGAAGATAAAACAATTATTACTGTTACAAATAGAAATAATGGAAGTACTGGTTATAGTATTCCAGAAATGAATGGATTAAAAAGAAAATTTGCTCCAGGAGAGAGTAAAAAAGTTACGATGGATGAATTAAGAAAACTTTCTTATCAACCTGGCGGAGATTATTTATTAAAGAATTATCTTATAATGTTTAATGAAGAGGCAGTAGAAGAGCTTATTGGTGGAGTTGAGCCAGAATATTATTATACAGAACAAGATATTCAAAATCTTTTAATTAAAGGAACTCTTGACCAATTAGACGATTGTTTGACATTTGCTCCAGTTGGAGTTATTGAAATGGTAAAATCTATTGCAGTTAAAATTAAACTTAATGATATGAATAAAAGAGAGTTAATTTTTGAAAAAACTGGATTTAATCCTGATAATGCTATTAAGAATAATAAATATGCAGAAGATGCAGAAAAGAAAGAAGTTGAAGCTAAGAAGGTTCGTAAGGCGGCAGTGCCTGGTCAAGAAACTTCTAATCCAGCTCAAAATGCTCAAATTGATACTCCGCAACGTAAAGCTTCTACTCCTAAATATAAAGTTGTAACTAAGACTGAATAATATATAGGAGGTGTATCATGAACAAAACACCTTTTTCAAAAGTTTATGATAGCTTTCTATCTAAAATTACTGATGATATGTATATGGAATTAACTGAACTTGAAACATTTAGAATGTTACAAGAATTATTAGTTTCTTCTATACATTGGTTTGAATTTCCGCGTGTTAATATTAATGACTATGATGAAAATGAAATTGTTGATGAAGAAACTTATTCTGGAGTAGAAAGCGAAAATAAACCTGTAAAAGCAATAATCTACAGTGGTGGATACTTCAATGTGCCTTTAACCACTGAAGAAATAAATGTATTATCTACATATATGATTGTCGAATGGATGGGTCAACAATTAGCAAGTGTAGAAAATACAAGAATGAAATATAGTGGTTCAGATTTTAAATTTACTTCTCAAGCCAATCATATGACAAAGATTTTGACAGTACAAAAAGATTATGAAAGAAAAGGTTTCCATTTACAAAGATTATATAAAAGAAGAATTGTAAATGATAATGGTGAAACAAAGTCTACTATAGAAACCATTATGGAATCTTATCCACAAGGAAGGAAAGTTCATTACAATGGTTATAAAGTATGATGTTGAAATAAATAATGAAGTAATTATAAAAGAATTAAAGAAAATTACCAATCTTATTTATAAATTACTTCCAAGTAGAGAAGAAAATATAGATTGGGAAAAACCACTAGAAACCATCATTGAAGAATTAGCAGGAATGAATAGATTGTTAATCGACCAACATGAAATTTTATTTCCTTTATTAAGTAAATTGGAGGGACTATTCATCCTTACTGATATTGAAGATTTTGGTCTTTTTAGACGTACTATCTTTGAATGTTTAAGTATGATGAATACGTTAATGAAACAGTGTCAGGATTAGATAATTTAAGAACTAGACTTGAATATCATGGAGGAATTACTGCGGAAGGTCGATTCCAAAAAGATAAATTAGAGAGCTTGCGGAAGTCTCTCTTATATTCCTATCAAGCGGAAACCGCAGTAATACATGGTAAAATGTTTCGTTGTCTTTTGAATACAGATAAACAAAAGGCAGATTATGATTGTAAAATATTATCTATACCATATGAAGATATTTGTTTAGGTGAGTATAATGAAGAAACCGCGGAAGTTAGTTTTAAAGAACCTGATGGTCTAACTTCTAAAGGAATGATACCAACTGGTATAAAAGCTGGTGAAGTTTTTTTATGGAAAGAAACAAATACTCGCTGGTTAGTATATTTACAATTTCTTGAAGAAGACTCATATTTTAGAGGGGAAGTATATAAATGTGAAGAAGAGCCTATAGAAATAAATGGAAAAAAATATTATGTTTATATACGCGGACCTGTAGAAACAATAATTCAATGGAATCAAAAAAGTAATATATCTTGGAATGATGTTAATTATTCTTTAATTATGTATATTACTAAAAATGAAGATACATTGGATTATTTTCATAGATTTAAACAAGTTAAAATTGGTAAAAATATGTGGGAAGTAAAAACAGTAGACCCATATGCCGCAGATGGTATTATTGAAGTTTGCTTAGGTGAATGGTATAATAATGAATTTGAAGAAGAGCATGAAGAGCCTATAGAACCGGATGAAAGTACTGATGAGTTAACAATTCCTCGAATTGAAGGTCCAAAAATTGTTAGTCCTTTTGATATAATAGATTATACTATTATAGGTTTTAATAAAGGACAGTGGTCTATTAGCAATAATAAAAAAGCCAATTTTATAAAAAGTGAAGGAAATGTAATTACAATAGAAATAATTACAGGAAAAAGTGGAAAGTTTGATTTAACATATACAAGTGAAGACAACCAAAGTGTTACTTTGCCTATTGAAATTAAATCATTATAGGAAATAAAAGGAGTTTTAAGATGAAAAGAGATTTAGCAAGATTACCAGAATTACAATCATCTTTCTTATCTTGTGAGAAAGATACTGAAACTATCCTGCGTAAATTATTTGTTGAAAGCCGTCCTTATAGTGATGAATTAAAAAGGTTATTAGTTATTAGTGCAAAGGATTGTTTAGATAATAAAGATAATCCAAAATATATAGAGAAATTAAATAATATGTCTATTGCTAAATTGCGTGAAGAAGGATATATTAAATTAGAACCAAAAGTTCGTTTATCAGAGCATGAGCAAGTCAAGGCTTATATTATTATTTCTTTTGATAATTTTACTCCTAATGCTAAAAACCCTGAATTTAGAGATTGCAATATCAATTTTGATGTAATCTGTCATACTGACTATTGGGACATTGGAAATTATAGATTAAGACCGCTTAAAATATGTGGTTACATTGACGGTCTTTTAAATAAAAGTAAGTTATCAGGAATTGGTGAATTGTTTTTTGCGGGCGGCAGTCAGATAATTCTTAGTGAAGATTTATCTGGATATAGTATAAGTTATAGAGCAATTCATGGAACTGATGACCAAATTCCTAAAAAGGAAGATTAAAATGTTAAACGATTTGTTGCTTTTATCTGGAACCGATATTCCATTTCAACAAGCTCAAATCAGTATTCATCAACCTACTATAAAAGAAATTTCTTTTATAGGTGAAGAAGCATTTTTTATTGGTTGCGAATTATTAAACTTTTCTAAAGATGTCTTAGCTACAGAGGACAAAACTAATTTAGAAGATAAAACAAATTTTGAAGTATTTATGTCAATAATGAAAGATAAAAGTCTGACAGCACAAAAAGGTAAAATTAGTGCATTTATGGTATTAACTTTAATGTTTCCAGAGTATGAGATTCGCATACAAAAAGATTGTATATCTTTGATAAAAGGCGATGATATTCATAGCATAAATAATCAAAATTTTGAAAATTTTAAAGAAATTGTTGTTGCTATGTTTTGTTTAAAAAGTCGCAGTTCTGAACCGGATTATAATCCAGCAGGGGAAAAAGCAAAAGAACTTGCTGAAAAGATGAAAAAAGGAAGACAGAAAGCGGCAGCCGCGAAAGGAGAAGCTCAAAAAATTAATCTTTTAAGTAGATATATATCTATCCTTTCTGTTGGAGAAAATAAAAGTTTTGATACTCTGTTAGGCTATACTATTTATCAATTATTTGATGAATTTAATCGTTTTGAACTGAAACAAAGATATGATATATATGTTCAAGCAAAAATGGCGGGAGCCAAGGATTTAGAAGAAGTAGATAATTGGATGAAAGATATTCATTCATAATCTATATTAAATTGAAAATTTATAAGGAGGATGCCTAAATGAAATTTGGTGTACGCGAGATTTGTGACGTAGTATTTAAAGCTAAGTCAACTGTAAAAATCGGAAATAAGATATTCAAAAAGGGTCAGCCAGTTCTTTATATCGATACAGCAAAAACTTCTACCACAGAAGGCGCAGCTACAACAGTATATGCAACTGGTGGTAAAGGTAACACTAGATTGATTGCATGGGAAGGTGAAAAAACTTTAACATTTACTGTTGAAGATGCATTATTATCTCCTATGGGATTTGCAATCTTATCTGGTGCTGGATTACTAAAAGGAACTGAATCAGAAGAAGTTCATGTTCATACAACTTCTGTTGCCTATAGTGATGAAAACTCTATTGATTTATCAGATGCGTTAAATCAAAATGAAAAGATTTGTGCTACTGCACCAGTATTTGTTGCTGTTGCTGAGGCAGATGGTTCTATCACAGGAGAACTTATTGAAGGTTTAACAGTAAGTTCAGATGGTAAAAAGTTAGAAGGTACTGTAGCAGCAGGTAAAACTGTATTTGTAGATTTCTATATTACAAAGAAAGCTAACTCTGTATCTGAATTACAAATTGATGCAGAAAACTTTGCTGGTTATTACTATGTGGAAGCTTCTACATTATTTAGACGCCAAAATGACGGTGTAGATATGCCAGCTGAATTAACATTCCCTAATGTTAAAATTCAGTCTAACTTTACATTCACAATGGCTTCTACTGGAGACCCATCAACATTTACATTCACAATGGATGCTTTCCCAGGATATACTTATTTCAATCCTACTAAGAAAGTATTATGCGCTATGCAAATTATTGATGACGCAGAAGAGGCTGTAAAACCAGATGGTGAATCTGTATTCCCTCATAAATCAGGTGAAAAGATTGAAGAGGCAAAAGAAGATAGTGTTACAGACGCTTCTTCTAGCGCAGATGCTCTTGGCTAAAATTAAATAGGAGGACAATTTAATTGTCCTCCTTTATTTTTTTATCTTGAGGTGATGTTATATGTATGAAATACAGACTGATGAATTACAATTATCACAGGCTGAGAATGAATTATTAGATGCATTAAATAATCCATTAAAAGAAGTAGTTGATGAACGTCTTATAAAACTAAAAGCAGCAGCTCAAAAATATCAAATGATTATGGCAGATGCTGGAGTTGCGCTACAAGAATTTAGAGATGCACAAAAACGAAAATCTCAACTTATTAAATCTTATGGAAAAGATAAAAATGTTTATCAAGAAGTTGAAGCATATAAGCAATATAAAACTATTACTGATAACTTTTATAATAGCGGAATGCCACAAAAAATCGTAAGTGCTGCATTTGAATTACAAGAGGCTGCTAATATTGCACTTGGTCAAGAAGTGGAAACTGTATTTGTATTTGAAAATGCAGAAGGAACTCCAGAATTATATCAATTAGGAAATATAACTGATTATTTAAAATATGATACTGCATCAAGAACTTATAATTTAACTGCACGTTTTGGAACATTAAAAAATGAAATAAGCGGACTTCAGCAAGCAAGAATGGATAATTTATTTGATGAAAGTATTAATATGGCAAAATTAGATGCTACTTATAAAGAAGTTATGTGGCGTTATAGATATAGTAAAATAAAAACTGTTATGTGGCTTAATCCAAATCCGCCGGAAAAGTGGAATCTAATGAAAGTTTCCGCAGAAGGTGATATTAACGAAGCATATGCTGCTATTGTTTTACAACGATTAGGAAAAACATATGAAAATGATATGGAACAAAATATTCAAGATTATATGGAAGAAGTTGGAAAAGTTGATTCAGCATCTGGTTTATTACAAGGTGACGTTACAGTTGGTAATATTGAATACGCTATTAAATCAGCTAACGCTTCAATTCCAGGTTTAGCTCAGTTTACTAAATTTGCTAAAGAAATTTTAGCGGATGATTTTAATATTAAAAAATTAGAAGAGAAAAAAGAAACACTTCGTAAAAAAGGTCGTTTGAGAAATCATTTAAAAACTATGACTAACGAGGCTGCTTCTCAACTATTGCAAGAAGTTCATGATAGAGTTCTTTCTGGAAATTATAGTTATTAAAACTTGACAAAAGAAAAATTTTGTAGTATAATTATATTATAAATGAGACAAAAGGAGATAAAAAAAGATATGAAAGTTAGTTATGCTAATTTAAAATTAAAAGTTGATACTTCTATTAATACTTTCGATTTTGAAGGGAATAAAATTGAAGTTTTAAAGTATCTTCCTATTGAGGATAAATATGATTTGGTAATGATTACATTGCAAAAAGCATTTGAAAATGGTATTTATAATGCTATGAAAGTTGATGTATTTTTCCATTTACATTTAGTTTATATGTATACCAATTTATCTTTTACAGATAAACAAAAGGAGAATGAATTAAAATTATATGATACTTTAAAGAGCAATGGTTTTATTGATTTATTATTAGAAACTATTGAAGAAAGTGAATATAATTTCTTATATACATGTATTAATGAAATTATTTCAGATAGTTTAAATTATCGTAATACTGCGGGAGCTGTTATTCAAAGTCTTATCAATGATTTACCTAAGAATGCGGAAGCCGCAGTAAAAATAGTTGATTCATTTAATCCAGAAAAATATAAACAAGTTATTCAGTTTGCAGAAGCTGCTAATGGTGATAGACCATTAAGAGGGTTGAGACAGAATATTAAGCCTGTTGATGAGGCGGGCAAAATAGATTAAAAGATAAGCCTTTACTATCATATATTGGTAGTAAAGGCTTATTTTATTTTGAGAAAAAATGGAGGAAAAAGGAGATAGATGGCTAATAGAATTAATTTTCAAGTTGGTTATACTGTTGATAAAGCAGGATTAAATGAAATTCAAAATGCTTTAAGACAAGTCCAATTAGAAGCTAATAAAGCATCAAAAAGTGGAACTTTAACTACTGAATTAAAAGAAGCTTCTAAAGCGGCTCAACAGTTACAAACTATTCTTAACGATGCTTGGAATGGTAAATTAAATCAATTAGATTTAAGTAAATTAAATAATAGCATTAAAGCTACTTATGGTAGTGTTGAGCAGTTAAGAGCTTCTTTTACCTTAGCAGGAAATGCAGGTAGTACTGGAGCGACAACTGCTGCAACTGCATATAATAAATTTGCTAGTAGTGTTTTAAATACTAACTTACAATTAAAACAAAGTAATAAACTTTTAGATGATATGGCTACTACGATGTCTAATACTGTTAAATGGGGTATTACATCTAGTATTTTTAATAATTTAACAAATTCTGTCCAACAGGCTTATACTTATACTAAGAATTTGGATAGTTCATTAAATGATATTCGTATAGTAACAGATAAAAGCGCTGAAAGTATGGAAACTTTTGCTAGACAAGCTAATAGTGCGGCAAAAGCTTTAGGTGCGAGTACTTTAGATTATACACAAGCATCTTTAATTTACTATCAGCAAGGTTTATCTGATGAAGAAGCTCAGGCAAGAGCAGAAACTACTTTAAAGGCAGCTAATGTAACTGGTCAAACTGGTGAAGAAGTTTCAGAACAACTCACTGCTGTATGGAACGGTTATAAAGTTACAGCAGAAGAAACTGAACTATACGTTGATAAATTAGCGGCAGTAGCTGCTACAACTGCATCAGACCTAGAAGAATTATCAGTAGGTATGAGTAAGGTAGCATCTGCAGCGGCCGCGATGGGTGTAGATATAGATAAATTAAATGGTATGTTATCTACAGTTATATCTGTAACTCGTCAAGCGCCAGAATCCGCGGGTACTGCATTTAAAACTATCTTTGCGCGTATGGAAGACCTAGAATTAGATGGAGAAGATGAATTTGGTGTTTCATTAGGTGAAGTATCTTCTTCTCTTGAATCTATGGGTGTTTATATTTTAGATGCAGAAGGTTCTATGCGTGACCTTGGAGAGGTTATTGAAGAAGTTGGTAATAAATGGAATAGTGGAGCTTGGTCTGAAGCAGAAAAGCAAGCTTTAGCTATTGATTTAGCTGGTAAGAGACAATATAATAACTTGCTTGCTTTATTTGAAAACTGGGATATGTATAATGAAGCTGTTAATACTTCTGTTGACGCAGTTGGAACATTACAGCATCAGCAAGATATTTATATGGAATCTACAGCTGCACATTTAGAGCAATTAAGAACTGAAGCAGATAAAACTTATGATATTTTATTTGACCAGGATACTGTTAATGATTTCATGGATACAGCAACTGGAGCATTAGAAATCTTTAATAACTATTTAACTGGTTTAAATGGTGGCATGAACTCTATTGTTCATATGGGCAGTGTTATTGCTAATGTTTTTAGTAATCAAATTGGTAAAGCTATAAATCAGAGTTTAATAAATATTGATGCTTATCGTACAAATTCAGATGCTATTGCTATGAAGCAACAAATTATTGATGCTCATGCTGTATCTGGGCAGAATGTTACAAATGAACTAGCTGTTGAAAAAGAGGCAACTATTGCTAATCAGTTGTTACAAGTTCGTAAAGCATTAACATCTGAACAATATAATGAATTAACTGCTGAACAACAAAAAATTGGATTATTAGAGCAAGAAATTCAAGAAACAACTAATTATGGTAAGTTATTAAAAGGAATTGACCTTACTGAAAAAGATAGCACTCAAACTATTACTAATCGTATTGAATTTAAACAACAAGAAGTTCAAGCCCAGAGAAATTTATTAGAATATTTAGAATTATGTAATCAGTCTGAAGAGACTTGGATGACCCATAGCACAAGAATTGCTCAACTTGGAGAAGAAATTTTTAATGAGAATAGTGAAACCGCAGAATTATTAGCGGGAATCTCAGCTGAACAATTACAGATTTTGGAAACAGTTCAAAATGAGGCACTTGAAGAGGGAGACCTTAATAATTTAATTGAACAACAAAGAGGACTTATCCAACAGAATGAGCAAGGTATTGCAGATGCTAACCAAGCATTACAATACAGACAAAATATAGAAAATGGTCATTTAGAACAGTTACAACAAGAGCAACAAGCTAGACAAAGAATAATTGACCAAACAACAGAACAAGCTAAGAGACAGCAATTATTATCTCAAGCGGTTTCTGGTTTAATGACTGTAGTATCTTTAATGACTACATTATCTGGTATTATTCAGACATTAAACAATCAAGATTTAACTGCTGGTGAAAAAGCTGAAGCTATTATTACAACATTATTATTTTCTTTGCCAATATTGATAATGAACTTTACTAATATTGCTAAGATTATTCCTGGATTAGCTACAGGCTTATCTACAATAGCATTAAGTTTAGCAGGTGTTACAGGGGCGGAAATTGGTGCCACAGCCGCGACTACAGGTTTAACTGCAGCAATTGGAATGTTATGGACTGCTTTAGCTCCAGTTCTTCCAATTATTATTGCAATAGCCGCAGCAGTAGGAGCACTTGTAGCAGTAGTTAAATTAAGCATTGATGCATATAATGCAGATGCAAACGCTGCAGAAGAAGCTGCTAATCAGGTTAAAAATTTAACTGAAAGATATAATGAATTAAATAATGCTGCAACTGAATTAAAAAATAATATTTCTGAATATGATGATGCTATTGATGCTTTAGAAGATTTAACTGAAGGTACAGATGAATATTCAGAAGCATTAGAGAATGCAAATGATAAAGCAAGAGAGTTAATTGAAACTTATGGTTTATTTGATAAATGGAGTATAAATAATGGTTTAATTACCATTGATGAAAATGCTTTAAATCAAGCGATAGAAGATGCAGAGAAAGCTGTAAGTAAAGCTCAAACTCAAACATATGGTGCAAATATTATTTCAAATCAAGCACAATTAAAGAGTAATACAACTAATTTAGGTCGAGATATTGGCTCTGTCGTAGATACTGGAATAAATTCTGAAGGTACAGAAATTTTCCGTAATTTTACGAATAATGAATTACAAAATGCTGCACAAGCAATAGCAAATTTAACTGAAGCTAATAATGGAGTTGCACTTTCTGATGAACAGCTTAAAGAACAGTTACTCGCAATGGGAAATTCATTAGATAAGGCAGTAACAGATAATATTGATAGTATTATTTCTAATAGACAAGCATTAGAAGATTTAGCAGATTCAATGAATGATGCTAAAAAAGCTAATGAATATTATGCCGAACAAATCATGGGTATAGTAGTTGAAGATACCTATGGAGATAGATTAGAAGGTATGGCTACTGATGAAGAAGGTAATACTAATGAATCTTTATATAATCAGTTAATTGCTGCAACTACAACAGCTTTAGCAAATGGTCCATCTAATGAACAATCTTTAGCAGATGCGATTGCTTCGATTGATGTCTCTAAAGCAACCTCTAATTCAAAAACTAATGAAATTTTAAAGGCGGCTGGGGCGAATTATAGTATTGACGATGATGAAGACCTTGCTATGCTTTATGCAGAAAAAGTATTAGGTTATGATACAACTGATTTTACTTATAAGAGTGGAATAAATAAAGGTACTGTAAAAGATGAGACAGGAACTAAAATTGTAGATGCTGTATCTGACGATGTTATGCGTCATGCGTTAGCAAGACAGGCTCAGATTGACCAATTAACAGAACAATTTGCACAAACTTCTGAAGATACTGGTACTGCTTTTGTTGATGCTCTTAATAAATTACAACAAGGTGCTGACCAATTTGGAAAACAATTTGATGCTAATATTACTGGTGCGTTATTAAATACTTTAGCAAATGCAGATGGAAATATTTCTTCTATTGATTTTTCAAGTATTTTTAATGATTTAAAACCAGAAGAAGTAGCTCAATTATCTGGCTTAGATGAAGATTCTTTATTAGAAGCTCTTGGATTAACAGAAGATGATTTAGAGGCTTTAGGTTTAGGAACATCAGAGGAATTTTTAGATGCTTGGAATGCAGGATTAGATAAATACGATTCTTCTGCTTGGGAAGAAAAAATTTTAAATTCTGTAAAATCTGCTAAATCTGATATTGAAACTTTAATAAGTGGTATTCAAACTGGAGATATTACATCAAGTAATATTGGCGAAAGTGAAGAATATGCTGATTTATTAAATCAATTAGATAATATTAAAGATAAAGATGAAGATTTAACAGCTGCAGCAGATTTATTAAGTAAGACTTGGTTAGTAGGTACTCAAGAATATGCGGAAGCACTTGAAATAGTTCAAAATAAGCTTTATGCAATTAACTTAGAAGATTTAATTAGTCAAGCGGACGAAGCAAAAGAAAAAGTTGATGAATTTATTTCAGAAGATAATGGTAATATTACTATTGATATAGATGCAGACCCAGAAGCTTTTGAGACTGCAATGGATGATTTATTAAATCAAGAGTATGAAATTGATGTAGCAATTCATTCAGAAGCAGAACAAGAGTTTAACAGTATTTCTAATGCTTTTGATGATATAAAAGAAAAAGCTTCTTTAATTGGAGAAGATTTTATTGTCGCTGCAGAAGATGTAAGAGCATTAAATAATACTTTCCCAGGTATTTTAGAAGGTATGACAACATTAGCTGATGGAACTGTTCAATTAAATGAACAAGTAGTACAATCAGCAATGGGTATGGCGGAATCTGAAGCTCAAGCAGATGCGCAAGCTACGATTGATAAATTAAATAATCAAGCAACTTTATTAAGAGCAAAACAGCAGTCTTATCAGAATATGGCTAATGCTGCATTAATATTAGCTCACAATGAAACCGCAACTGATGAAGAAGCAGCAGCCGCGCGTGCAACAATTTCTTCTGAATTAGCAAATTTGCAAGAGTATAATAGTCAAGAGTCTTCTCAATCTGAGATGAATAACGCAGTAGAAATTGCAGATAGTTCTAATATTAATGCTCAAACTGTTGCTCAAAATTGGCAAAGTGCATTTCAATCTATGGCAGATTCATCTTATGATGGAGCATCTATTGCAATAGCTAATATGAACGCAGTTGCTAATGGAGGCACTGCAACTACAGGGACAGTAGGAATAAATTATTCTGGTTCTACAGGACAATCTAGTGAAGCTTCAATTATTCAGCAAACTCAAAATGCTCTTAATTCAGCTAATAGTAAAAGCAGTGAAACTTGGGCAAGACTAGCTGAACAATATGTTGAATTGGCAGATTCTGCTGGAGCTGCAGCAAATGATATTGAGGGTATGATTGCTCAAATTGGAGCAACTGGAACAGATTTAGATAAAACATTTTCTAATATTAGTTCTGGAAAAGGAACTTCGGGTGATAGCGGTAGTTCAAGCAAAAAAGACCCAGATTATATGGAATATCTTGAAGATGAGGCTGATAGATATCATGACATTAATTTGGAACTTGAAGACCTTGAAACTAATTTAAGCAGATTAGATAAACAGCAGAAAAAATTATATGGACAGGATTTAATTAATAACTTAAATGAACAGTTAGATATTTTAGAAAAACAAAAAGCTGCTTATGAAGTTAAATTACAAATTGCTAAAGCTGAAGCTCAAGAGTTAAGAAACCTTCTTGCTATGCAAGGTGTTGCTTTTGATTCTAATGGATATATGACTAATTATGCTTCTGCATTACAAGCTAAATTAGATTATGTAAATAGTGTTATTGCACAATATAATGCTATGTCTGCAGAAGAACAAGAAGGCTTCAAAACAACAGTAGAAGCTGCAAAAGAAGATTATGAGACATTTAAGTCTCAAATGGAGCGTTACGATGAATTGGTATCATCATTTATTCCAGAAATAGAAGATGCTATTCAAGATGCGGTTGATAAAGAAATTGAAATTAATATTCAGAAATTTACTATGGAAGTTGAATTAAGACTGGACATGGCGGAAGCTGAAAGAGATTTCAATGAATTTAAACGTAAAGTAATAGATGGAATTAAAGATGATAATATTTTAGGTATAGCAAAATCTAAATTAAAAGATTACACTTCTTATTTTAATACAGAAGGAACTGGCACTGGACCTATTCAAAAATTAACTGACCAAATCAATGATACTATGGACCAAATTAAGCAAATTAATGATAATGGCTGGGCAGATGTGTACGGAGATAATAAAGCTCAAGCTATGGAAGATTTGCAAAAATATTATGAAGAACTAATGCAACAGTTAGAAGATGTTGTAGATTTAGTTGATGAAATAAAAGAATCTTACTTAGATATGATTGATGAGGCAGTTGAAGCTTTCGATAAACAAGTAGACCAATATGAATATATTAAAGATTTATTAAATCATGATATGAATGTAGTTGGACTTGTTTATGGAGATAAAGCATATGCTCAAATGGCACAATATTATGAGAAAATTGAACAAAATAATAATCAAGAATTAGACTTTTTAAAGAAACGTGTAGCATATGCAGAAGAAATGATGCAGAAAGAAACAGACCCTGAAGCTAAAGAGAAATGGGAAGAAGAATGGATGGATGCCTTAGAGAAGTTAAACGAAAAGGTTGAAGATTCTATTCAAAATATTATTGATAAATACCAAAATACAATTAATCAAGTATTTGATGAATTAAATAAAAAAGTAACAAATGGAAAAGGTTTAGATTATGTAAATGATGAATGGGATTTAATCAATAAAAATGCTGACCAATATTTAGATACAATTAATAGCATGTATGCTATTCAAGATTTGGAGAATAAGTATCTTGAAGCTTTAGACCAGACAGATAGCTTATCCGCGCAACAGAAACTAAATGACATGATGAATGAACAGTTAGGTATGTTGAAGGATAAGGATAAATTAACGCAATATGATGTAGACCGTGCAAATATGTTATATGAAATTGCGTTAAAACAGATTGCTCTTGAAGAAGCTCAACAAAATAAGTCAAAAATGAGATTGAGACGTGATTCTCAAGGAAATTATAGTTATCAATTTGTTTCTGACGAAGATAGCATTGCTCAAGCACAGCAAGATTTACTTGCCGCACAAAATGATTTATATAATTTTGATAAAGATAAGTATAAAGAGAACTTAAATGAGATTTATGAATATTATGTAGAGTTCCAAGAGAAGTATGCGGAAATCATGTCAGATATGTCATTGACTGACGAAGAAAGACAAGAAAGAGCTAAGTTATTAACTGAACAGTATGGAGAACTAATTAACGGTCTTGTTGAGCAAAATGAAACTATTAAACAAAACCTACATGAATCTACATTCATGACTCTTGAAGGATTATACGCAGCAGATGCTGATTCCTTTAGAGAGATGACAGGTAAAGATATAGAAGCATTCAGAGATTTAACTGATGCTGAAAAAGATTTAGTTATTAATGATTTAATCCCTCAGTGGGATTCTGGCGTACAGCACATGGCGGATGTATTTGCAGGAGAGGGCGGATTTATTCCTACATGTAAAGATGCATTTGAAGAATTAGACCAAGCTACTCATGATTATCAAGATTCATTTGATGAACTAGAGAGCGCGGCAGGTGTTGATTTTGATGCTATATCTGAGGGCTATGACGAGAATATTGAGAAAGCACAAGATTTATTATATGCGAATGATGATTTAATTAACAAATATATGGAAGAAATAGATGCAATATTAGATGTCATTGCTCAATTAGAAGATTTAATAGCTAAATATGAAGAAGCTCAAGCTGCAGCTATAGCTGCAACTGAAGCAGCTTATGCATTTGTTCAAGCTCAGAAAGAAGCCGCAGCGGCTGCAGGAGATGATTTTGGTGGTGGTAGTTCAGGCGGAGACTCAGGTAGTTCTGGCGGTTCTGGAGGAGGTTCCGGTGGCGGCTCTGGAAGCGGAGGAGATGGAGTTCCTAAAGTTGGTGATGTAGTTACCTATACAGGTGGATTATATTACTATGATTCATACGGAACAAAACCTACTGGAAGCCGCGGACCTGGAAAGAAAGTTACTATTACTCACTTAAATCCAAGTGCTCCATATCCTATTCACGTTCAATCATCAGATTCCGCGTATGGTTGGTTAAAACAAAGCCAAATCAGCGGATATGATACTGGTGGATACACAGGTGATTGGGGAGATAGTAGTGGAAAATTAGCGTTCTTACATAAAAAAGAACTTGTATTAAATGACGATGATACATCTAATTTCTTAACAGCTATTGGAATTGTTAGAGATATGGCTGGTATGTTAAATAATTTAAACGCAAATATTATGGATAGATTATTTAGTCTTTCAACTGGATTTGGTATTCCTATGAGCGGCATTTCCACAGCATCTGATACTCTTGAACAGAATGTGCATATTGAAGCTTCATTCCCTAATGTTCAAAATTCACAAGAGATTGAAGATGCATTTAATAATCTTGTTAATATCGCATCACAACGAGCATTTAAGACTAAAAAGTAAAAATAAGGGAGGGCATTAGTCCTCCCTTATTTTGGTCACTTATCTTAAATAAACTTGACAAGAAAATAAAATTATGTTAGAATAAGAGAGAAAAGGAGTAGAATATAGCAATGAATATGATAGAACAACAAATTTGTGACGCTATTGAAATTATCGTAGAACGAGCAATAGACCAAGCAAATTATGATAAAACTATTCAAGCTACTGTAATTAGTTGTATAGATGCAACAATAGGAAAATATAAAGTTAAATACCAAGACAGTACCTTCTATGCATATTCAAGTAATTCAGAAGTTACTTATCCAAATGGTTCAACTGTATATATTTTAATTCCTGGTAATAATACAGAGACTGATAAAACTATTTTAGGCACAACTAAAAAATTAGGAATTAACTATGTGGCAACAGTAGAAGGCGATGAAGCATACCAGATTGTTGGCAATAACTGTATTATAAATACATCTGCTTCTTTCAACTTACAGTCATATAGACAAAATAAACAAGTTAAAGTTTTATATAGTAAGCAATATACTGTAAATCAAAACTTGATTAATTTGAATAAAACTGCAATTAATGAATATATTAAAAATCAACAAACTATTATTTGCGGAGCTGTAATTAGAACTGCACTTCCCGCAGAGCAACAGTTTAGAGGAAATTATGGTCTTATTTTTGCATTAAACTTCACTGATAATACTAATAATTCTATTGTAACAAGATATTATACTATAGATATTGATAAGATGAGCGGAAATCCATATAAAATATTATATGATACAAGACAGTATGGTATCTTTGATATTGATGGAGAAAATTTTATTGATATAGAAAGTATTAGTATATTCTGTTATGATTTTCCTAATACTAAACCAGATAATCAATGTATTGATGATATATTTATTAAAGATATAGAATTATGTGGAGCAGAGCGTTTAAGTGAAGATGATTTAAGTAATTATAGTTTAACTTTTCATACTCCACAAGGTATTTATTTTGATAGCACTTCTTTAATTTCAGATACAAGAAGTATTGAAGCTCAAGTCCGTGTTAAAGGAAAGGTTATTGATAATAAATCCCAACAACTTCCTTTCTATTGGTTCATAGAGCATGTAGGTATTACATCTAAAAGCACTTACTATAATAAGTTTGGTGGACAAGGATGGAAATGTTTAAACGACTATACTGTTATTAAAAAGGCTACAGATACAGACCCAGAAGTAGTGGAATGGATTCCATCTTCATATAAATGGACGGTATCTAAACGTGATATTATAGCAAAAGAAGTTAAATACAAATGTGCAGTAGTTTATGATGGAACTGTTATTACAAAAACTATTGTTATTAAAAATTTAGCATCTGGATATGATATTACTATTGATTCAAATGAAGGAACTAAATTTTATTTTGATATTGGATACCCAACATTGAGATGTTTAGTGAACGGAAAAGAAGATAATAATTTAACATATTCATGGGCGGTAACTAATAATGTAGGGAATTTTGAAAGTATTAGCGATACATCTGATATTAATAAAGAATATTTAGAAGCATGGAATAATTATTATACATTATTAGATAATATTCAAAAAGAACTTGTTCCACTTGAACCAAATAGAGATAGATTGAATTGGTATAAAGCAGAATTAAATAAATATGATAAAATTACAAGAGTAGATAAAAATACTATTTGGAACTTAAATGTAAATAGTATTACAAATTTTAGCACATATCAATGTACAGTATATCAAGGCAATTTATATCTTGGAACTGCATCTATTGTACTTACGAACAGCTTGACCGCGGAAGGTTCATATACTATGATTATTCATGATGGCTCTTGTGTGTTTAAGTATGATGAAAATGGTGTTAGTCCAGCAAGTAACGCAGTTGACTCTCCTATTGAAATTAAAGCACTTACATTTAGTGTTTATGATAATTTAGGAAATCGTATTGATGATGAAATTATTAAACATAGTGATATTCAATGGATTGTTCCTATTGATAATACTATGATTCAAATTCCTAATTCTTATGAAAATTATGAAGAAGATTTAGAACGAGGAATTAGAATATATAGAGACTTTATGTCTTTTGCTTATGAGATTCAAGATAGATATGATATTACTAAGAATAATAATGATATTCAAGTAATGATTAACTATAAAGGCATAAGTTTGTCCGCAAAAACTGATTTAGTATTTACTAAAGAGAGAGATGCAGGAACTAATGGTACTGAATTCTTTTGTCGCATTGTACCTAATACAATATCTGGACAAAAAGTACCTATGTATCCAACTTTAACTGAGTTATCTGATTATAGTTGGTCTTTAAATTATCAAACTCCATTAGCAAATAGATTCTTTAGAGTGCAGCTATGGCATAATGAAAGTAAGGTATTAGATAGCGTAACTTCCGCGCGTTCAACAGAAGGCAAACAAGCTACTATTAAATGGAGTATTTTGCAAAATAAATATAATGCAGGTGTACTAGACAGTAGTGGATTGATTGTAAATGAAAGTACAGGTATTTTTACATACTCTGGATATAGAAATGATTCACCTGCACATATTATTAAGGCAGAAGTTGAATATGATGGAGTAGTGTATTATGCTATAATTCCACTTATTACAGTTAAAATGTATAATAATGATTACAGAGTGAATTTAAAAGAAGGAACTGGATTCTTAACCGCAGTTTATAGTTCAGATGGACGTAGACCAAGATATGATAATTCTTATCCTTTTGAATTAACTGTAACTCAAAAGATAAGTGGATATGATGAAGATATTAGTTTAAAAACAACTTCCGCTTATGTAGTAGATTATGAATGGAAATATCTAGGACGTATTTATGAAAAGGAATGGCTATCTAGTATTAATTTAGGAGATAGATTATTAGAAACCTGTTTAGTAAATCAAAAGGCAGTTAAACCTTTAGATGATTATGATGGACAATGTGTAACTAATGCTATTGAAGGTACTATTAGAAAGTCTGGTACTGTAATAGGACGTATTCATATTCCTGTACATTTGATGTTAAATAGATATGGCAATTCAGCGATTAATGGTTGGGATGGAAATAGCGTAAATATTGATAGTGATGGTGGATTTATTTTAGCACCTCAAGTAGGAGCTGGAATAAAAGAAAATGATAACAGTTTTACTGGTGTTATCATGGGTAAAGTAAAAGAAGCTAATCAGTCTGGCGCGGATATTGGATTGATTGGTTATGCTAAAGGTGTAAGAAGTATCTTCTTAGATGCTCAAACTGGTAAAGCAGTATTTGGTGCGAATGGTAAAGGTCAGATTACTATAGACCCAACTAATAATACTGCAAGAATTTATTCAGGTAATTTTGTATATAGACCAAATGGTACTGGAACTGGTATGGAGATAGATTTAACTACTCCTCAAATTCGTTTTGGTAGTGGTAATTTTGAAGTAAATAAAGAAGGTTATATTACAGCGAAAGGCGGAGGTTCTATTGCTAGGTGGCAAATTACAGATACTGAATTATATAGTCCTGCACCTTATAGTGGTAGAAAACTTACTTTAGATTCAGTTAATACTAAAATTTATTCTGGTTTAAAAACTGTACTTGATAGTAATACAATAGGTTTCCATTTAAGTCCAGAAGGGTTAGGGTTAGTAAGTTCTGGCGGTGGAAAGATATTGATGAAAACCAGTGATAACACACCAGTTATTTACTCAAATAATCATAGTAGTTTAACTTCTTCTGCTGTTGGATTTTATTTAAGTCAAGATGGTTTATCTTTAAGAAGTAATTATACTAAAGATGGAAGTACAGTAGCTAGTAGTTTAATTTTTAGTACAACTGGAGAGCCTGAAATTTATTCCAATAGTAAAAATGCTTTAACTAGTACTCGAATTGGTTTCTATTTAAGCGGCAATGGGCTATCAATAGGTAGTAAGTTTTATGCTGATAATAATGGAATCATGAGAGTTGGTAATGGTGCGGTTGCTAATACAGGTAAACATTGGGAAATTAATGGAGATTCTAGTAACTCTTATATCAAGTATGGTGATATGGGAGACACTAATTCAGTATATATTAGTACTGGGATGATTTCTTTAGGAAAGAAGTTTTATGCTGATAATACTGGAGTAGTGAGAGTTGGTAATGGTGCGGTTGCCGCAAGTGGAAGATATTGGACTATTGATGGAGGTAGTGAATCTTATATTGCTTATAATACCAATGCTTCATATCTTAGCACAAGTGACAATATTGTTTCTATTAAAGATAGTGCACCTTCATCTTCTGTATATTTAGGTACAGATGGTATTAGACTTGGTAAAAAATTTGCAGTTGACCGTAGCGGAAATATGCTAGCTAAATATATTAAAGCAACCGGAGGAACCATTGGAGGTTGGATAATTAGTAGTAATAAATTAAGTGCTACTGATGGTAATATGGAATTACAATCTAATGGTACTTTAAAAGGCGGAAGCTCATATAGTTGGTCTATTAATAGCGCAGGAACTGCAACTTTTAATAGAATTAAAGCTGATAAGGATGGAACTATTGGTAATTGTACTATTAGTAAAAATGGTATCTATTCTAGTTCAGATGCAGGAAGTTGGCATATTAATGCTAATGGAACTGCTTCATTTAATGCTATTACTGCTACAGGCGGAAAAATTGGCGGATGGACAATCAATACTTCTACTTTAACTGGCGGAGCTATGACGCTTAATAGTAATGGTTCTATGAGTGGAACAAATTGGAGTATTACTGCGGCCGGAAAAGCAAGTTTTAGTGATATAAATGTAACTGGAGGAAGTATTACATTAGGTGGTTCTACTTTAAATGCTTCTGGAACTAAACTAACTGCGGGAAAAACAACAGTAGGAAGTAAGAGTCTTCAAACATATGTTGAAGATTTAGCAGTTGGTAAATTAACAGCCGCGGATGTAACAATTACAGCCTCTTTAGATGTAGGTAATAGTACTTACTACTTAAGAATGGGGCAAGGTACAAAGAATCCAGAAGTTAGTGGTTTGAATATAGGTTCTAAAGGTATTAGAGTAAATAATGGAAAGTCTGGGCAAACACATTCTATTAATTTTGTATCAAGTATTAATGGTTTAACGGTATCTGTTCATAAAGGAAGTATAGCAGGATTAGAAACTTCTCTTATTACAAGCGTAACTGTTAAAATAGATTATAGCACAAGAAGTATATCATTTTATGATGGTATTCATACAGCAATTACTGATGCATCAGGTGCATCAAAAAGTGATACTGGAAGTTAATATAGAGATAAAAGGAGATTAAAATATGGAACAAGATTATGCAATTAAATTATGTAATGATTTATGTGATGTGATAAATAATAATCCATTACCTATTAGTATTAAATATTATATTATTAAAGATATATTTAATGAAGTACAAGTAGCATTTAATGGATATCGTACAGAAGTTACAAAAATTATGCAAGAAGAACAAGAAAAAAAAGAAACTAAAGAAATTACAGTTCCTATTGAATATACAGAAGAAGAAATTGAAGCAATGAAGAAGAAGCAATAAGGTCAATCCTCCTTCATTATTTGATGCTAATTTTTATAATATTAAGTATAAAATAATGAAGGAGGACTTTTATGAAAGATTTAGTCAAAATATTCTCTACTCAAGAGATTTTACTATTTTTAGTTATTTTTGCGTCAGCAGTAAAAGGCTTCGTTTCCTTTTGGGATTGGGGATATGGTCGTTTAAAACAGATGTTTAAAAAAGAAAATGATAAAGAACAGGAGATTGACTCTATTCAAGTACAGTTTAACGAGTATATAAAAAATTATGAAATTATGCAAAATACTCAAAATGAAACTTTAAGAATTTTAACAGATAAAATAAATTTATTAATTGATTCTGATAAAGATAGTATTAAATCTTTTATTACTGAAAGACATCATCATTTTTGTTATAATAAAAAATGGATAGATGATTATAGTTTAGATTGTATTGAAAAGAGATATAAACATTATACTGACGAAAACGGAAATTCATTTATTTATGATTTAATGAAAGAATTAAGAGCTTTGCCAAAACAGCCTCGACGTGATAATGAAAATTAAAATAAATAAAGAGAGAAAAGGAGTTTATCATGCCTGGAATAGGAAATAATTTATATCCACCTATTGTGGATACCTACATGCCTGCTTTTATAAGAACCACGGCATGTAGAATATATTTTTCTTTATCTATTTATAATAGTGCAGAAGAAATTAAAAATGTACAAATTGTTATTAGTAATCAAAATACAAATTTATCTGCTTTAACTCCTAGCTTATATCCAGCAGGAATTAAACTTGCTACATTACAAAAAGATGAAAGTAGAGATAGTGATGATAAGTATTTTGTTACTATTAACCCTGAAGATTTACAAAGCGGAGTTTTTGAATTAAATCAATATTATAAAGTCCAACTTCGCTTTACTGGAGTCGGAGCAACTAATTTAACTGATTCTAATCAAATTGCAAAATGGTTGATTGATAATCAGCAGTTTTTTTCTGAATGGTCAACTGTTTGTTTAATAAAAGGAATACAAAAACCTGAATTATATTTAAAAGGTTTTAAAAATATAGATGAACGTGAAATTATATTTACTTCAAAAGTAGTTGATTTTATTGGAAGTATGTATTATGAAGAAAATGAAGAGATTGAAAAAGAATATCTTAAATTATATAGAATAAAAATATATAAAAAATCAAATGATACTTTAATTTATGATAGTGAAGATATATATACTAATGTATATAATCCAAATGAAATTAATTATACTTTAAAGACAGCTTTAGAAGATGGAGTAACTTATCAAGTTGTATTTAGTTACACTACTGTAAATGAATATACTGATAGTGTTTCTTATGTATTTTTAATTATTCAAAATACAATAGACTCATTAGATGCAACAGTAACTGCAACGATGGAAGAAGAATTTGGTAGAGTAAGAATTGATATTGTTGCAACCATTACTGAATTTTTCTTTGGAAACCTAACTATTAGACGTTCTTCTAGTGAAAGTAATTTTACTATATGGGAAGATATACATGAAACCACTATCGCAGAAGGTAAGGTATTAAATTATACTTGGTATGATTATACTATAGAGAGCGGAGTTTGGTATAAATACTGTGCTCAAAGAAGAAATTCTAAGGGAGACCGCGGAGTTGTTGTAAATATTAGATATCCAGTTATGGCTGTATTTGATGATATGTTCTTAACAAGAGGAGATATGCAGATTAGATTAAAATATAATCCGCAAATAGCTTCTTTTAAGAAAACTATGTTAGAGTCTAGAACTGACACTTTAGGTTCTAAATATCCAGTCATCCGCCGTAATGGAAATGTTGGTTATAGACAGTTTCCTATTTCTGGTTTAATTACTGCCTTTTGTGATGAAGAAGGTATTTTTATCAATAGGGAAAACACATTTGGAAGTGCGATTACTTATTATGATAATTATAATGATGTTAATGAGATTAATGAATATCAAGATTTTATTTATGAGCGTGAATTTAGAGAAAAAGTAATGGACTTTCTCCATGCAAATACAATTAAGCTATTTCGTTCTACAACAGAAGGAAATATTTTAGTTAAGTTGATGGATATTTCATTCACACCTAATCAGACTTTAGGAAGAATGTTATATACATTCAATGCTACTGCATATGAGATTGATAATTGTTCATTAGCTAATTTTGAAAAATATGGTATTCAGTCAATAGGAACTTATAGTAAATTTTTAAAATATACTTTTGCTACTTTGGGACAGTTACAAGGAACTTATGAAGGTATAAAACAAGATATTTTGAAAATATTACAAGAAAAATATACAAGTAAAACAACTGAAAAATATATTAACTCAGTTAAGTTTATTAAATGGTTACGATTAGAATTTGATATGCCACCATACTTAATTAAGACCGCAGCAAATGGTACTATAGCACCACTTCCCGCGAATGAAAAACCAAATGAGAATACTGCATTAGGTTACATTGTTTATATTAACAATAAACCTATTATAGTAAGCTCACGAGGTTTTTATGAGTTAATTGATGAAGATACGGAAATTACATCAGTTGTTTTTCCTGTCGCTTCAACTGTTACTATTGATTATATGATTGAAGTAGACCAAGTAGAAAATACTAGCTTATTATATAATAAAATGTATTTCTATACAAAAGTAGGTCAAATGGGAGGTACATTTAATGTTAATGAAAATGTCTTTCTAAGAATTTATCAGAGATATTTATTGAATTATGCTTCATATCATCAGCAGCTTTTGTCATTGAATAAGGTAACAATAGAAGCAGTGCCTGGAACAATAGTTTATGTGAGAGATTCATTTGATGATGATTTCTTTAAACATGAAATTGGTCCAACTGGAATATTAGAATTTTATGACCCTGATGCTGTTGTTAATGGACTACATTTCGGCGGGATTCAGCTATATGAAGCTAATGAAGAATATTTAGAAGAACAAATTGTTAAAGTAGATGAAGGAACATTGAAAGAAATAAAAGAAGATGCTTTAGATATGGAAAATGATTGTATTAAATTAAATGCAAATTATTTCAAAATAAGAGGTAATACTATTGTAGTTGGAACTCATAGTAATATGGAAGTAAAAGATAATGAATTTAGAATTATTCCTAATGAATCTGATTCATTAAGTAATATAACTGAACCTGTTAAAAATGGTATTTATACGGTTGGAAATAAAAAATATATCTTTTACCATGCAGACTGGTATGAATTTTCTGATGACAATGTAGTACAATGTCCAACAGATGCGTTAATTGATTATATTTATGAATTGATGAAAGGAGAGTATTAAATGAGAAAGAATTATCCTTATTTAAAAGACTCTGCCTTTCTGCAAGTAATAGATAAATTACAAAATAAGGAGCAATATGTTAGAATAACTTTACTTGATTTTGTAGAAAAACCAATTAGAACAATACAAGGTCAAGTAATTAGTGGAAGTATAAATTTAGACGGGACTTCTAGCATAAGAAGAACTTGTAATTTAACTATGGTAGCTCAAGAATACGAGAATGATTTGACTAACGTAAATAATCTAATTTCAATTAATAAGAAAGTAGATTTAGAAATTGGTATTTTAAATACTACAGAATATTATAGTCAATTTCCAATTATCTGGTTTCCACTTGGAATATATGTTATTATAAATCCATCTATTTCAAGTGGAACTTCTGGAGTTACTATTTCTTTACAATTAAAGGATAAAATGTGTCTTTTAAATGGAGAATGCGGAGGCGTTATACCAGCCTCTACAGTTTTCCATGAGTATGAAACTGTTAATGAAGATGGAGAATATGTAATTCTTCAACCTACTATTTATCAGATAATACAAGAGGTAGTTAGTCATTTTGGCGGAGAACAGCTTGGAAAGATTATTATTAGTGACTTAGATACTAGAATAAAAAAGGTAATGAAATGGATTGGAAGTTCTCCACTTTATATTATAGAACAAACGAATGGAAGTTCAATCCAATATACTCCAACTACAGATGGTGCGGAAGCGGCTGCCGCGGGTTTATATAAGATGTATGAATATGGTAGTGATATTGGATATATTTACACTGATTTTATTTATCCAGATGAACTAATTGCAGATGCTGGCAATTCAGTATGTGATATATTAGATAAGATAAAAGTTTTATTAGGAAATTATGAATATTTCTATGACATAGATGGAAATTTTGTATTTCAAGAAATAAAGAATTATTTAAACACAAGCCATGCAACAGTAGAACTGGATAAAATAACAAAAGAAGATTATCTTGCAGATTACACAAAAGGAAAATCAGTATATACATTTGATGATAACACTTTGATTACTTCTTATAGCAATACTCCGCAGTATAATATGATAAAGAATGATTTTATTGTATGGGGCATTCGCGAAGATATTGAAGGTAGAACTTATCCTTTACGTTATCATCTTGCTATTGACCACAAGCCGCAGATAGGAAATACTTATCAAGTTTTCTTTTATGAAGACCCAGAAGATAAAATTATAAAAGCTAAATGCCCGACTGTATTTCCTAATAAAAGTCAATTTCCTCTTGTTGGAGTTAAAGAAGTTTTTTATATGGATGCTTCTACTAAGAAAATTTATGAGTGGAAGTCAAAGACAAAAACTTATGATGAAATAACAATAGGATTAAAAGCTATAACTACTAAGGATTGGCGAACAGAGTTATACTTAAGCGGAAGTTCAAGTGACCCATTAGCGATAGATTCTAATTATTATTATACAGAGTTAAAGAATGAATGGCCTAAACTCTATGATGTAGAAAATGGGAAGTTCTTTGATGAAGTATTAAAGTATCCAAGTGATATTGATTTCTATTTAGATTTTATTGATACTGGAGCGGATATATCTGAAATTAGTATTACTAATATTGGTCGCCGCACAAAAGTAATAAATGATGATAAAGTAAACTGTGTATTTGAGCCTGAAATACCAGATTTAGTATTATTAAATCAGGCAGCAGAAGATATTGCTGAATTAAGACAAGAGTGCGAAAATAAAGGACAAGATTATATTCAATTAAGTCAAAACTTATTTAGTATGATTACTGGTGGAGGCAATTTTAATTCTGCATATAATGTAGTAAGACAGATGTTGCATCAGTATACTAGCTATAATGAAAGTATTACTGTAAGTGCAATTCCTATCTTTTACTTAGAACCAAATATGCGTATTACAGTAAGAGATGCAGTTAGCGGAATTTATGGAGATTATATGATAAATAATATTACATTACCTCTTGATATTACAAGCACTATGACTCTCTCTTGCACACGTGCGCTAGAAAGGATATAAAAGGATATGAGTTACCAAATTGGTCAATTAAGACGTAATCAAATTAGTTCTTATAGTACAGCATTATCTTATCAACAAGGATTAATTAAAAATGAAAATAGTATTATTGATTTTTACGACCAGTGTATGTACTTAAGCGGAGCTAATATAGTATCTTCTATATATAGTTATTATTTAAAATTTGAGGTTACTCAGCTTCCAGAAGTAACTCAAGAATTTTCAATTAGACTACAAAGTGATGAAGTTACTGTTGATAATATACAAAATATTAGAAGTTTTGTAGTTAAACAGGGAGTAGGAACTACTACTTTTGAATTGATATTTACTCCTAATTCAAATTATAATCAAATTATATTTGAATTAAAAAGATTAGCTTTAGATTTTTATACAGATAATAGTGATGGAACAAGCGGAAGAATTATGAAAATTAAAATACTTCAATTTGATAGAGTAATAAATGTAATTAGTAGCTATTTAGCTAAGAATTATGCAGGAATGACTACTCTTAAAAAAATAGGTATTCAAGGACCGCCTGGTTTATTATTTTGTATAGATGGAGAAGAAATAAGAATAGGTAGAAGTGGAATATATGAATTATATAATGAAGATATAAATATTTCATATATTGGCTTTATAATAAAGGATTCTTTATTTACTCAAGATGGAAAAGATTTCTTTATTATGGATTTTAAATATTAAAGGAGGACAAAAGAATGGAAAGTTTCTATGGTGGTAAGCCTGGGTTTTCTTTTATTATAGTGAAATCTTTTTCATCAATCGCGGAAATGGTGGAGAATTTTAAGAAAGGACCTACCTATTCTGCTGTTCACTATGATGAGCATGTATTAATCAATACAGAAAATAAAAATGACCCAGATAATGGTAAAGTTTTTCGTAGAGGGTATGATTATACTAACGAAATGGGTGGAGCTGTCTATGTTGGAACTATAGTTGGACCAGCTGGACGTGCGCCTATGTTAGAGTTGACTACTATTGAACAAGTTAAACTGAAACAAAAGACAGAAGGATTTGAGAATAGATATAGTGAAGGCAGTTATTCTGTTCCAGTTAGTATGGTGCCTGGTAAGGATGGAGTTAAATTTAATGATGTAGTTGAATGGGCTTGCTGTTGTGTAAGAAGTGAAAATGGTGAGGACGCGATTGCATATATTGGATTTAAGTTTCCTTATCTTGTTGAAGAGTTTACTGCGGAAAGTGTAAGTCCTTATTATAACAGAAGTAATGATACTGATGATTTTATTAATGAAAATTTAACAGAACGAGTAGATGATAAAACTCATCCATTTTATGAGAAGTGGCATTTTAATATTCCTAAAGGAATTAAGGGTGATGCTTTCAAAAATTTTAGAGTGATGAAAGCAGATGAGACAATTCAGGATTATGAAGGACGTCAAGATGATATTGATAATGAACGTGAAGTATTAGTTTATGACTATTATCACTATGATAAAGATGCTAATGGAGAACCAGTATCTATTTTTTTAGGTGACTATAATATGATTGATAATATTAGTTTTGATGAAGAAGGAACTATAGTTATTGATTATTCACATGATAATACTGATACTTATACTAAATTATTAAAGTGGATTAAACAAGTTACATTAGATTCTACTAATGGACATTTTACTGTTCAATATAATCATAGTACAGATAAAGATGGAAATCCAACTATTTATGAAACTGATTTAGCATGGGTTAAAAGTATTTCAATAGCGGAAGATGGTAAAATTACTTTACATTATACTGGCGGAAAAGAAGATGAAATTTTGTCTAATACTCATTTACGCTGGATTAAAGATATTGAGATGTATGCTAATGGTACTGTTAAAGTCAATTATAATGATGGAACAGATGATACTTTTGATAATGAAATTCAGTGGATAACTGGGATATCTTTAGGTGCGAATGGAACTTTTACAGTTACTTATAATAATGGAACGCCACCTTATATAACAACTTTGACATGGGTTAGAGATATTTCTATTGCTGATGATGGAACTATTACTATTCAGTATAATAATGGTGACCCATTGATTTATTATAATATGTTAAAATATATTGACCATATATATTTTAATAAAATTGATGATATTACAGATGAAGGTGATAATAAATTCCATGTAGTTTATAATACTGGTGATGATGAAGCTATTGATAACATTATTAAGTTTATTGATAAAGTTTATATAGATGATGATATAACTAAAGATAGCGATTATCTTTTCCATGTAATTTATAATACTGGAGAGGATATTCCTATTAGTAAGCAACCAGTAAATTATATAGAAGCTACTACTATTGATGAAATAGATTATCACTTTTTAGTTTATTATAGTAATCCTAATATCAGAAAGAAATTAACTGAGGATGGATTAACAAGAATCCATGATGGTAAAGATGGTTGGTTAGATTTAGGAAGTATTAAGGATGATGCAGGAGTTTTGATTGGTTTCAATGTGTTACCTTCTGAACATCCTGGAATTGAAGCAATAAATAATGCTTTAAGTTATCTGAATGATACATATCCGAATGGTTTAACAAATCCTTTGTATGATGGTAAAATAGTGACTATAGGAGAAGAAGGCGAGAATAAATTATTTTATGCTTTTGATTATAATTATAAACCTGGAACTACTGATTACAAAGGTTGGTATTATTTAGGAACATTTAATAACGAAATTTCTTGGACTATGGTAGCTAGTAGAGATGATGCTACATTATCAGCTCAACAACAAAAACTTGCTATTGGTGGAGTTTGGTTCATAGTGGAGGGTGAAGATGATTAATGAGAAATTTGTCCAAATACATGGACCTTTTAAACAGAATGAAGAGTTAGTTGACATAATTAAGAAAGATTTTCCGAGTTTCTTAAATATTAAGAAGCTCGGAGTTCAGTCAATTTCGACTCATATATGTTGTATTAATGGACAGAATTTTGAAATAGGAAAGACAGAAATTTTAGAATTTAATGAAGTTAATATAACATCAATTTATTTTAAGCAAGATGAGCCAGCAACTACATTAGTAGATTGTATTTTGGGATAGGAGGATATATGAAAAGAATAAAAGAGTTATCTCAAAGATTACAAGATGCAACCTTTTCTGCTCCTTTTCCTCTTGGGGCAGATGCTGTAAATATTGATATGCTTAGTGGTAGTAATCTTGAAGAGGAGATGCATCTTGGAAGTCCAAGTATGACTTCTTTTGATATAGATGCAAATAATCAAATGACTATTACTGAAGAGTATAAAAAAGAAGAAGCTCAAACAGAAAATTATCATGTTATGGTAACAACATTTGAAGTTCAAAATGAAGAAATGATTATTATTCAGAAATTATATTTTGTAAAGACTGCGGGACAACAAGATTTAAAGAAAACAAAAACAGTTACTTTTATAAGTTCTAATAATAATTTAAAAATAAAGGAGGTTATAGTGTAAAATGGCTTGGTCAGAAACAATGTTTATTGTTCAACATTTTTATAATGTTTTTGATGTAGATAAAAGATTAACAGATGTTGAATATAAATCTCCTTTAGTAGCTAAAAGCATTAATGGATTGCCAGAACTACCTGAAGACACCACAGTAGAAGATTTAACACCTGGAACCTTATGGTTTATTAAAGACAACAATTTCCCATCTATGATTTCATCTGTAAGTATATTAAATGAAAATCATACATTTGCGGACCCAATTCCATTCAGTATTGATTTAAATAATATACCTTTGGAAGAGAATATACAGCAGATTGCTGGAAATATGGGGTTGACAGTTCAAAATTATTATGATATAATAAAGTCAATGTTAGAGATATTGAAAACAGTTCCTGTTAAGTACGGTGGAACTGGTGTAACAAGTATTTCTAAAGATAAGGTATTAGTAGGAGATACAGATAATAAATTTAAAGAAATTGGTTTTGATTCTGTCCCTACTCAACGAAGTGAGAATCTTGTTAATTCTGAAGCATTATATAATCAGTTTAGTAAGATGGCTGAAAAAGACCATGCTTCAACTAAACAAGATTATGGTGTTGGAACTAATGAAAAATATGGTCATTTAAGAATTACAGATGATTATAAAACATTGGGAACTGACCCTACTCATACTGCGGTTAGTGTATCTGCGATAAATCAATTATTAGGTAATATTCAAAACTTGTTGAATATGTTTCAAGTAATTGATGAAGATACTTTATTTTCTGGTTGTATTTCTGCTTATAGACCTAAAGGTATGGGTGAAGATGAATTGAAACTGATAGATAGTTATTTTAGTGTAGAAACTAATAGTACTGGAAACTACACTTTAATAATAAATTAAGAATTAAAAGGAGATAAACATGGGTATTACAAAATTGCTATTAAATGGTGTTGAGTATGATATCGGTAATATTTATGAAATTAAAACCGAAGGACCTCAACTTTATGAAGGTCGTGAATTGTCTGAGTATACTTGGGCACAATTACAAACTAAATGTCAGAATGCTGATTTTAGTGATTTAAGAGTTGGTGATTATAAGACAATTACATTGACTGGTGGAGAAGTAGTCAAAATGCAGATTGCAGGTATTGACACTTATTATAAGACTGCAGACCAGCAACTTGGACATCATATTGATTGGATTAGTGTTGATTGCTTGAATAATTATGTTCAATGGAATACAACTAATAATAACAATGGTAACTCAACAAGTCCTCATCCTTGGTTGGTATCTAATGTATATTCTTATTTGAATAATACTATTTATCCTAAGTTACCAACTGATGTAAAAGCTGTAATTAAAAATAAAAGAAGCTTGTTAGAGAGTAGATATAGTGCAAGTGGTGCATTAACAGATTCTACAACTTGGGCTTGGCAAGATATGGGTAATTTATGGCTACCTCATGAATATGAAGTATTTGGTTCAGTAGTATGGGGAACTAAAGGATTTTCACAAGGTCAGGCAGTACAATATCCTTTATTTGCAAATAGTTACACACATAGAATCAAAGGTAAAGGAAATAACGGAGGTCGCTGCGACTGGTGGTTAGCTACTGTTAACTCTGGTAACTCTACTCGCTGCTGTCGTGTCACCAGCGGCGGATTTGCCGACTACTACTATGCGTCTGGCACCGCCA
>ULQL01056741.1_pt1 | contig 54991 bp, 52 predicted proteins | sample 1954411 | NCBI WGS metagenome assembly ULQL01 (sample SAMEA4835654, study PRJEB28245) | human gut metagenome | biome: gut microbiome; material: fecal sample | place: Denmark | collected 2008 | reverse complement strand
TGGCTTGGCAGTTTACATCGGTTGTGCAGCCTCCCAAACGAACCGCTGTCATACAATCAGGAATATAAATTTGATGATAGCCATTTAATATAAGCTTTATATTAAATTCATAATCTATTGCGGTTTTATATTTTTCATTGTGATATCCCAGTTTTTCATATACTTTTTTTGGGCATATTAGAGTTTCATGTTGGTATGTTTGTATTCTATAAAACAGCTCTTTTGGTGCAGGAGGAATTATACTGTTTCCGGGAAAAAAAGGAGATCCATTTTTATTTATAACGTAATGCTTACAAACACTATAATAATTTTCTCCTTTTTTTTCTAATTCAGCGATACATAGTTTTATAATATTTTTATTATCTACAAAATAATCATCGCTATTTAAATAAATAATATATTTTCCTGTAGCAAGCTTAGCCCCTTTATTCATAGCGTTCCAATGACCATTATCAGGTTCGGAATAGCATTTCAACCAACCTTTTTTTTCGTATTCTTTAATTAAATCAAGTGTTCCGTCTGTTGACGCGCCGTCGATAATCAAATGTTCGATATTCGGGTACGTCTGATTGTGAACACTTTCGACGCACTGGCGAAAGAAAGCTTCCCGTCCGTTTTTGATCAGGTTGAATGTTACGGTAATTACTGTAATCTTAGGTGGATTTTCTGTCATCGCGTTTTGCCTTAAACTCTATTCATCCAATCGTTAAAAACTGCCGTTAACGTTTCTTCAATGCTATATTTCTGTTTCCATCCCAACGATTTCAATCGGGAATTGTCCCCGATCAAAACTTTTTCATCGGAAACCCGCATAAAGCTCTTATCTTGGACGATATCAACTTTTACTCCCGCTATTTTTATTAATTTATTTAGGATGTCTTCAATCTTATGGCCTTTTCCCGTACAAATATTAACGGGGATGCCGACCATATCACTGTCGGCAAGCATTATCATTCCGGCAACACCGTCGCGAACATCAATGAAATCTCTATAAGTTGTTAAATCGCCGACATGAATTACCGGTTCTATTTTTCCTTTGACAATTAACGCCAACTGTCTTGCGAAATTTTGAATAGCTGTTGCAGGAGGATGTCCCGTGCCAACATGAATAAACATTCTGGGCAAATAAATTTTCATACCGTAATTGGCTATATATTGATGAGCCAACATTTCCATAGCGACTTTTGATACGCCATAAGGAGTTAACGGCCGTAAATTGCGATCTTCCTTTAAGGGACATTCTTCTGGTTTAAACAATCCATATTCCGCAGAAGTGCAGGCAATCAGCATCTTAGCGGGAATTGTCATTTTACGCACGGCTCGAAGCAGGTTTAATGAACCGAAGTAATTGGTCTCATGCGTTAATGTTTCACAATCCCAAGACCAACCGTTAAATGCTTGAGCTGCCATATGCACAATCAAGTCAGGTTGAAAGTCGTTAACGACTTTTTCTATTTGATCTCTATCCAATAAATCGCAACGAATGACGTCGCTACGTTTATCTTCATACATTCTTGCCGGAGCTGAGTTCCTCGCTATGCCTACAACTTCATCTCCGCGCTCTTTATAGGCTCTGGCAAATTCGCCACCGGCCATACCGGTAATACCCGTAATTAGGACTTTCATCATTCAACACCTTCATCACACAGATTTTATTTTGATTTAATTTTGAAAATCGGTATAAATCCGAAAAGATAGACGCGTTTAACATTTCCTTTTTGTTTTGTTTGTACAAATGGAATAAAGTTGAATAGAAAATATTTTATTCTTTTGTTTGTTTCTTTATTTTCTTGCCCCAAAACTGACAAAGAAATTCCAAGCATCCTCTTGTTCGAATTATTTAAAAATTTTAATGATAGTCCATCGTAATAAGGTGTTAATTTTGCAAAAAACCAAAATTCACTCCAATGTTTTAAATCAACATTATTATATTCACCTTCTCTCCATGGTTTGGCGGGCGATAAATGCTGAATAACAATATTTTTCCATTCGTTTGATATATACTCATCTGTAATTTGAGGCGCACATACGGAACAGATAAAATTTTCTAACTGATGGATATTATATCTCAAGTCTAATAATTTATAATTATTATTTTTATAGTAAAGATTTAATATATCTTCACAAATATACAATATTTTATCCTTAATTTCTTTTGCTAAATGAAGAAGCTTTTTAGAAATATTGTTTTTTCTCCATGTGTTACAATCAATAATTAAAACTCCTGCATTACAATAGATTTGATCGCGAGGGATTCCAATTGAAAAGCATCTGTCTTGAACTGATTTTTGATATCCTAAATCAGCGCAAGCTGCTATTTCATAACCGTTTAAGTCCTCATTCCATAATAATTTAATATCGTTTAACGCTATAACATCTGCATCCAAATAAATCGCTTTATCTATTTCCGGTTTTAATTCTGGAATCAATAAACGAGAATAGCAATCGATATAGTTTTTGTCTGTATATCCTTTCAAACCCTCAAATTGTTTCAAATCAATAGGTATGAATTCAATGGAAAAATTGCTGAATTTTTCTTTCATACTTTCCAATAGCATTTTATTAAATTCGCAAATTCCGCAATCAAGAATATAAAAATCAATAAATGATTTTGTTGTATAGCAAATAGACACCATTGATGTAGCTAAAATTTCAATTAGATCATCTTGTCCTTCATAGAAAACAGGTATATGGTTGCTTTCAGTCATTGTTTAATTCCCTCCTTACTTTCTTTTCTTCTTCATAACCGGCAGGAAACCGAACAACCTGTACCATTTCGTTCCCTGTCTGGTACGGACGGTTAAAAGGGGAATGATATTGAACAGTTTGAATTCCTCTTTGACGGTGTCTTTGTGTTTCGCAATTTCATTGTTTTCTTCAAAGCGGATTTTCATTCCCGCATAAAACGGCGTTATGGACGCGAAAAACCAAAAGCTGTCGAAATGGCGCAACGGTCGGCCGTTATAATTATTTTTCATTTGACGGAACGGTTTGCCATGGCAAAAATGGTAAATCACAACGTGTTTCCATTCGTTCGCCAGATATTCGTCCGTGATTTGCGGCGCCGAATAATCACAAATACGGCATTTGAAATCGCTTAAATTAAACCGGTTATCCAAACGTTTATAACGGTTCTCGTTATAATAAACGGATAAAATGTCTTCATTGAGCGTAAGAAGATGTTCTTTCTTTTCCCGTCCGATCTTTAACAGTTTTTCAGATATGTTGTTTTCGCGCCATTTTTTGCAATCAAGCAGGATCATGCCGGCGTTTGCCCAAATATGTTCCGGTGACACGCCTAAATTTTTTGTGCAGTTGTCAAAATTCGTCTGACTGTATCCGATATCGGCGACCATTCCCGTTTCAAAACCGTCCAAGTCCTGATCCCACAGCTTTTTGATGTCGTCCAAAGCGATAACGTCGGAATCCAGATAAATCGCCCGATCGATTTCAGGCTTTAATTCCGGAATCAACAAACGGGCGTAACAATCCAAAAACTGATATTTCGGAGGCGGCCACCCCTTCATGCCGTCAAACCGTTTCAAATCAACCGGAATGAATTCAATGGAAAAATTGGAAAATTTCGCTTTCAAGCTTTCCAACTGCTTTTTATTGAACGGACAAATCCCGCAATCCAACACATAAAAATCGATAAAAGACCCCGTATTGTAGCAAATGCTGCACATCGCCGTTGCCAGAATGTCGATTAAATCGTCTTGCCCTTCAATGAATACTGGAATATGTTCCGTCATCTCACACCTTTATTTTTAATTCTGACAAGCCTAGAATCCGTTTGACCAGACTGTTGTCCAACAGGGTTTCATTCGCTCTTTTTTCCGTAAAAACACCGTTTGGCGCATTCATTGACACCGGCTTGATTAAAGTCCCGTCCAGTCCGTACCGGTCGGCCAAACGGCAGGCATAGTCGTATTTGGACAGCTTTTCGTCGCCGGAAACGTTGACAACCGGATACTGTCGCGCCGCCGGTGTTTCCACCAAGGAAACGACCGTCCGCGCCGCCGTGTCGAAGTCGATCAAAGATCTGTATTGATCGCAAAACATTTCAACCTTTTCGCCGTTTTGCAGACTTTCGATAATCTTATCCGTGAAATGCGGACGATCCGGCAATAAACTGCGCCCCATTAAAACGGGAAAGCGGACGACATTATAACCGGCCAGACAAACGATGCTTTCCGCCGTGCGCTTGAATTGCCCGTAACGGCTGACCGGATGTAACGGAGCGTTCTCTGTTAGCAAAGATCCGTCGGATTCACCGTAAACGACTTCCGTTGACGGATAATAAAGCGCGGCGGCATCATTAAAAACGCCTAAAAATTTGCTCAACGCGACAATGTTGATTTGCCAGGCGATATGCGGATTTTTTAAAACGGCGTCAGGGTGGTGATAGGCTGCCAAAAACAGGATTTTCAGATTTTCCGTTTTTGTTTTTTCACGCAAAGCGGCCACATCGTCATCACTTGTAATGTCGCATTTGAACCATTCGACCCGTTTCCGATTTTCAGTCGGGCAGTTCAAATCCGCCGCCAGAACAGACTCGTTTGTTATTTCAAGAATGTTCTTGATCAGATAACCGCCTAAAAAACCGTTTGCGCCGACAACCAGATACATTTATTCACCTTTCCTGAAAATGTCTTTCGTTCCGTTCGCCTTTTCGACGCCGGTGTCGTAAAGCGCGATCATCAGCGTGTCCGCCGTGAACGTGAACGAATGAACGGCATACGGTTCGATGACGAAAAAATCGCCGGTTTTAAAAGAATAGCTTTCCGTTTTATCGCCTTTTTCAAGAACGGCGTCCAACGCCCCCTCAATGATAAAGAAAGCTTCGCGCGTCAGTTTATGGTAATGACCGCCGCGAAAAGTCCCTTTGACCGTTTTGGACACGTTGACCTGTTTCCAGCCGTCCTTGACCAGCTGGAACAGGAAACCGCGATCGTCCTGAAACGAAAAATCCGGCGTTAAAAAGGAAAGCATTTCACCCATTTACACATTCCTCGGCGTGCAGGTTTTAAACCCGTTGTCGTTCAACAGCTTTTCCCGTTTGGCCAGATCAAGGTCGTAAGCCACCATTTCCTTGCACAGCGCCTGCAAATCGTATGTCGGCTTCCACCCCAGTTTCGTGCGGGCTTTTGTCGAATCGCCCAACAAAAGTTCGACTTCGGCGGGGCGGAAAAACTGCGGATCAACATCGACGATGACTTTGCCGGTCGCTTTGTTGACACCTTTTTCGTCAACGCCCGTACCGCGCCATTCAATGTCAATGCCTAATTCTTTGAACGTCATCGTTACAAAGTCGCGAATGGACGTCGTCGTGCCGGTCGCCAGAACGAAGTCTTCCGGCGTGTCGTTTTGCAATATGCGCCACATTCCTTCGACGTAGTCTTTGGCGTGTCCCCAATCGCGCTTGGCGTTCAGATTGCCCAAAGACAGCTTTTCCTGCGTTCCCAAAGCGATACGCGCCGCCGCCATAGTGATTTTTCGCGTAACGAACGTTTCGCCCCGGCGCGGGCTTTCGTGATTGAACAGAATGCCGTTGCATGCAAAAATGCCGAAGCTTTCGCGATAGTTCACGACAATCCAGTAGGAATACATCTTTGCCACGCCGTACGGGGAACGCGGATAAAACGGCGTCTTTTCCGATTGGACCGGTTCTTGAATCAAACCGAACAATTCGGAAGTCGAAGCCTGATAAAACTTCGTTTTCTTTTCCAAACCGTTGATCCGGATCGCTTCCAACAATCGCAAAGTGCCGACGCCATCCGTTTCCGCCGTAAATTCCGGACAGTCCCAAGACACTTTGACATGGCTTTGCGCCGCCAGATTGTAGATTTCATCGGGTTGGATTTCCTTGACCAGCCGTGCCAGATTCGTGCTGTCCGCCAGATCGCCGTCGTGCAGTTTGAACATCGGATTGTCCAACAAATGCTCGATCCGTCCCGTGTTGAAAGAGGACGAACGGCGTTTCAATCCGTGAACCTCGTATCCTTTTTCCAACAGCAGTTCCGCCAAATAAGAACCGTCCTGACCGGTTACGCCCGTAATCAATGCTTTTTTCATTTCTGATTCCAATCCTTTAAAATCCAAGAGGAAGAGTTCGCTTTGTTTTCCCCGCCGACGCCGAATTCCAAACGGACATGACATTTGTTCGCCGCCGCCGTTTCGGGAATGTTGTCCTTTGTCCGGTCGCCGCCGTTCGCAAAGACCAGTTCCGCGTCGGGATACTTTGCCCGCGCCTTGCGGATCCCGTCGCATGCCGAATTGTCCGCGTCGTCAAACCCGAACGCGTCAATCACGCCTTTGATGTTTTCGCAAATCGCCAGACGCGTTTTGAAATTCATAAAGTTCTTGCCTTTTTTACGGCAAAGCCATTCGTCCGAATTCAACAGTAAAATCACGCCGTCGCTTTTTTCTTTTGCGGCTTTGATCATACCGATGTGGCCTTCGTGGATCGGGTCGAAACCGCCCGAAACAATGTAATAACAAGTCATTTAAGTGTCCGCCTCCAAGTAAGTTAAAACAAAATCGGGATCATCAACCTGAACGGTCTTTGTGGCGGACAGCGTCGCAAGCTCTTGCGCCAGCTCGTAGTCGTTGCCGCCTTTAAACGTCTTGTCGCCGAAGAAAACAATTTCCTCGTCGGGATATGTTTCGCGCAAATGACGGGAGATCTGCCCTTTGCCGCAGCCTTTCGGCGTGAGGTCCATCGAAATCGACCCGCCGACGGCGATGTCCAGATCGGGAAATTCTTCCAATAATTTTTTCTGAATAGTCGTGCGTTCGTGATGCGCTTTGTCCCAAACGCCGTATCTTTCCCGTTCCGTGTAAGGACAATTCCGACCCAAAACGGAAAAATTCACCATGCCGACGCGGATTTCGATGTAATTATCAAACAACGGCCCCGGATAAGCTGTATTGGCGCGGAAATTTTCCAAGCGTTCCAATAAAAGCGGGGGAGGGGTGAAATCTTTTTGATAAACGGTTTCGCCTTGCGCTTTCAAAACATTGCCCATGGAACAGTAAATGCCCGTAAAAGCGTTGATGATGGTTTGAGGTAGTTGTTCTTCTACTTTGGCGTAATCGGAACCGGTAGCGATAAAAGATTTGTGCGTTTTCTGCCATTCATAAAAACGAACCGCAAATTCCGCCGTCATCGGCAAACGTGCCGGTGTCAATGTTCCGTCCATGTCAAACACATACAGCGTCATCTTTCCTCACAGTCGAAAGGCGAACGGGAATATCTTGAAAGAATGCCGTGCATTTTTCCGTCTTTTGGGCTTGCGGCCTTGGACATAAACGGAACTTCCCGTTCATAAAGTTGATAGAAATTCATTGTTTATCCTCCTTAATTTTGAGGATCGGGAGGAAGCAAAACAGCAGGAAAGTCTTTTTGTTTTTCTTGCGTTTGATTTTCAGGACGGGCAAAAATCCGAACAGTTTGACGTAGGATTTTTCCGTCATTTGAAAACGGTCGGCGGCTTTGGTGCCGTTCCAGTTGCCCGAACCCGCGTCCAAAGCGTTATAAAAGCGGTCTTCTTCCGTCAGATTGTTCAAGTCCTTGTACCAGGGCAGATGTCTGGCCTGATACGGAAAGCCCGTGCGGATCGCTTCGGCAAAGCCTTTTTTCCATTCTTTGCGCGGACGGTAGAGGGCGAACGTCGTGTCGATCGGCGCTTTGTATAAGGCGGGAGAGGTTCCTTTAATCGCTTTTTCATAGAAAGCGCTTTCCCATTTGACCACCGTTTCTTTCAGCGCGTAGGAATCCGGCAAATCGTCAAATTTTAATCCGAACCCCGCCTTTGTGGCTTTCGGGAAGCGTTCCAAAACGCCGGACAAAAACCGCATAAAGTCGGCGGGACATTCATCGGTTGGCAGAACGTCGGGATCGGACAGAACAAAATACTGATTGTCAACGATGTCTTTAAATTCGGGGGCGTCGAACAGGACGGTGTGTCCGTAATTTTTTTCCATACGGTGCACGGTGTGTTTCGTTCGCGCCAAATAGTCCAACAAAGGAGGATACGTCGACGCGTTGTCGACGATATGAATGTTTTGACAGCCGGACTTTTCCAGCCAATTCACCAGACTTTCCAGATACGACAGCCGGTTGAACGAGATGATATAAACCGGAAGGTCTTTCAAAGAAGCGGCCTTAACCGTTTCGTCAATCAACGCGTCCCACTGTTTCCAAACGACCGCGGGCGCGAAAGCGGCCATGCTTTGTTTCGCTTTTCGTCCCATGGTCTGACGCAGGTTTTCGTCCGTCATCAGTAGCTTGAGTTTTTCGGCGAAGTCGTCAACGTCTGTCGCTAAAAATCCGTTGTCTCCGTCTTTGATCAGTTCGTTGACACCGCCGGCCGATTTAAATCCGACCGCGGGCAAACCTGCCGCCAGAGCTTCAGCCAACCCCATGCTGAAGCCTTCGAACTTCGACGGAAAAGCGCAGACGGACGCTTCGGCCAATGCCGCCGGAACGTCGGTCGTGATGCCGTGAAAAACGATTTGATTTTCCACACCGCAAGAGCGCGACAAGTCAACGCATTTGTTTTTGTAATCCGGATGCGTGATGTCCCCGTACAGGTCGACCGTCCAATCGGGAAATCCTTTCGCGATTTTGCAAAAAGCCCGCGTCAGTTCGTATTGCTGTTTGTCCGGTTCCACGCGCGCAAGAAAGATGATTCGCTTTTTCGTGTAATCCGGCTTGGTTTCGCTTTGTTCGATGCTGTTGCCGATCACTTCGATCCTGCCGTCGTAATACGGCTTCACGTCTTCGGCAAAGGACGGCTGAAGCACCTGAATCGCCGCAACCCGTTTTAAAATCTTTTTGTATTCCTCCGTTTTCTTTTTATCTTTGAAAAAATACGACGGACAGGAATGAAGCGTTACGATAACGGGCGCCAGTCCCGTTTGACCGGTCAGCAATTCGACTGCGTCCGCTGGAGACGTCGCGACAATCGCGTCCGGTCGGAACGCGTCAATGATTTCGCGGTTATTGTTCGCAATGAACAGATCGCGGTCAAATTCCGGAAAAGCGTCAATCAGTCCGGTCGCTTTCAATATCTTGCCGCACAGGTGGCGCAGTTTGCCGTATTTGCGGTTGCGTTGTTCCAGTTTTACCCGTTCATTCAAAGGATAAAACGGCTTTCCGTGCCGCAAATCGCGCGTTAAAAACAGAACGTCGTGTCCGCTTGCGGCAAAATGCCCAGCCATAGCGCACATAACTTTTTCCGCGCCGCCGGAAGAATCAATCAAACTGTTGCGTTTATAAAGGGTAATTTTCATTTATACGCCCTTTTCAACAACTGATAAATCTTGGCGACATAGATCGGAAAAAGAAAATACGCTTTAATGATAAACAGTATTCTGTTTGTTACGGCGTATTCTTTGAATAAAGTTTTTCTCAAATCATATGATTTGCAGAGCTTAAAGAAATTCTTTCTCAGCGATTTATTGTTATAATTTAAATTAAAATTTTTTTGACAATAAGAAAGAATTCCTTTCAGATAAGCGTTTCCAACATTGTTTTCAATACAGTAATTGTAAAGATTAAACAAACTAAAGCATTTATCATCTTCCCATTTTTCTGTATTTCTTCGATTATTTGTTGAAGAACCGATATTTATAAAATAATTATAATACGCTTGATTAATGACCAGAAATTTCCTGCATTTACAAAGCAGCTTTAAGGTATAAACGCTGTCTTCACAAAAGCGGTTTTCTGAAAAGCGAATTGATTTTGCCAAGTCCTGCTTGAATATTTTATTCCACACGGAACCGTATTTCAGATGCCGGAAAATTTTTTCACTTGTATAACAATCCGTTCTAGACGGAACATCTTTTGAAATTAAGCAATCTTCATAATACGTATTAATACCGCAGGCAGTTATGTCCGCATCATAAAAAACGGCCTGCTCATACATTTCCTGAAACATTTGCAGTTCAACAACATCATCGGCATCGCAAAAGCCTATATATTCACCGCAGGCTTTTTCCAAACCGACATTTCTGGCCCCGCCGGCGCCCATTTTACCGGAAAGACAAAACAGTTTTATTCTATTATCACGGTCTGCATAGTTCCGTATTATCTGCACAGAATTATCTGATGACCGATCGTCAACAAATATCAGTTCAATATCTGATAATGTTTGAGAAGTTAAAGCGTTTAAACACCTTTTTATATACTTTTCAGCATTATAAACCGGTATAATAACGGAGATTTTAGGCATTAAGAATCCCCTTCCGCTTTATTTTTGCTTTTAAATACGGGCAAAACATAAAAAAGAAAAAATGTCTTATATCTTTTTCTTATTTCGATTTTTAAAACAGGAAAAAAGCCGAACAGCCTGACATATGTTTGAGCTATTATCGGGTTAATACCGTCCGAACTTTTATCCGCCTGTTTGCGTACAAACATTTTCATGCCGTATCCTCCGCTTTGATTTTCGGGTGAAGTTTCAGGTAACGGCGCAGAGTGTTGATATCGACATTGAACTTTCGTGCGACTTTCGACATGGGGACGCCGACGGAGAGCAGACGGCGCAGCTCCCGCGCATGTTCGTCCAGCTTATAGCTTTTGTTCAAAGAACCTGACGGACGCCCCAGCTTGCGCCCTTCGGCCTTTAAGATATCCAAACCCTCTTTACTGCGCCAGGATCTGACCTCCGTAAAAATGCGCAACGCAAGACCAAACGCATCGCTTAATTGACGGCTGAGATTGTCTCCTCCCAAAGTCAAACCGTCTTCAACCGAATGAATTATCACGCCGCGGTCCAACAGCGTTTTAAGCAATGACAACACGCGCGTTCCGTCGTTGCCCAGACGATACAGCTTTGAAACGATCAATTCGTCGCCTGCCGACAGTATCTCGCTTTTCTTCTCCGATCGGGCGGATTTAATCTCCAGCCAAGACGACAAGGAAAAACCTCTCTCTTCAGCAAAGGCCTGTATCGTTTCCCTTTGAACTTGCGCGCTGTTCCCGTCTCTCTCCGCGCGTATGTAGCCGTAATACATTAAACGCACTCCATCAGTTCGGGGTGGTCTTTGACGTATACGAATAACGTGGAGCGAGGTATGTTCAGCAACCGGCAGATTTCAGGTTCCGTCTTTCCTGACCGGAGCAATTTCCGGATTTCATTCTTTTTCTCGTCCAATTTATGATTGTTGTTCTTTCTGCCGCGCGGACGCCCTAATTTCTGTCCCGCCAGTTTCCGCGAAGTCAGGGCCTCTTTTGTTAAACGGGAGCGCAGTTCCTCCACAATATCCGTTACGACGCCAAGCATATGTGCCATTGCTTTTGACGAAGCGGAATCCCCGCCGAATGTTATGTTGTCTTCGCAGGAACAGATGACGACGCCTTTTTGCAACAAATCCTGCATAATCGCAGTGATCGTGCGAATATCTTTACCCAAACGGAATGTTTTTTCTAAAAGCAGGACGTCCTTTGCTTTGAACAGTTCCGGATCGAAAGAAGTCGAATCGAGCCATTTATCAATGGTTAAAGCCCGACTTTGCGCATAAGAAGAGAGCGATTCCCATTGTTGCCTGAGAATCTCGATACTCTGACCGTCCTGCACAAACGCGTAAATCATTTACCCGTAACCGTTCCCGTCCTTTTTTGTGTGAAAAAGTTCACTCAAATATTCACCCGTTTTTCTTTAAACATTCGGGAAGACGGCCATTTCAAAAAAAACAAGGTATCCAAAGGATTTTTGAAAAAAGTTATTGCTAAAAAAGGAAAATTAGTATAACCAAGAAAAAGGGTCGTTTTTTCTGCAATGTCAAACAAAAGAAGTATTTGTTTTACCGTTGTTTCAGGAAAGAATAGACGGAGCCGAGGCTCATTCCCGTCATACGGGCGATTTTCGTTTTCCCGACGCCAAGCTTTAACAACCGGTTGATTTGTTTTTCCTTACCGCTCCAAACATGTTTGACGTTTTTTCTGCCTTTCGGACGGCCGATGGAACGACCTTGCGCTTTGACGCGTTGAAGCGCTTCTTTCGTGCGCTTGCTGATCATCTCCCGTTCCAATTCGGCGACCAGGCCGAAGGCAAACGCCAAAACCTTGCTTTGCACGTTGTCACCCAATTCGTATCCGTCTTTGACGGTCAGCACCTTCGCCCCGACTTTCATACAATGCTCAAGGATTGAAATGACCATAAACAACTTGCGCCCCAAGCGGGACAATTCGGAACAGATGATGACATCGCCGGATTTGATTTTTTTCAGTAATTTGCCCAGCTGTCGTTTTTCGGGTTCTTTCGTTCCGGACACGCCGTTGTCAATAATCCAGCTTTCAATCGGCAAGTCGAGTTTTTCAGCTAATGCTTTTACGCCGACTTTCTGATTGTCGCAGTCCTGCTTGTCCGTTGACACTCTTAAATACCCATATACCGTCATCGTTCAATGCTCCTCTATTTAGTTTTTGAAACGGCATATTTAGTCATAGAAACAATCCGGTTTGGAATACGTCCGATAAAGGTCAGGACGGAATTTGCGTCATTGACGTTTCCGACGTTCAGGATTTGGGACGGCGTGCCGATGATGATGCCGTAGGCTCTTCAAAGAAGTGCGTATTACAAAACGCGTATCCGGCCTTTTTGTCGTTTCTTTCTCCGCCACAAAAGCCATTGAACAAATAGACCGTTGACGGACACGCCGGAAATAACCTATCCTGTTTTCGGGTTGATTTTGAGTAATCAAAAGAAAACTTCGGGGATTGTTTTCCGGGGAAAGAATACATCGCAAACGTGTTACCGCGATGTTACCTTGAAAAAAATCCAGATAAAATCAAATGGCGACAAAATCGCAAAAGTCCGTTTTAATTCAATGAGTTAAAACTCTTCAATAAAAAGCGAAAACGCTTTAAAACCATATCGGAGAGTTAGAAAATCACATATAGCAATGACCCTTTTGACCTTTAGGATTAAAAAAATCCCTGAACATACATCAAAAGCTCCCCGACCATAAAAGAGGTCGGGGATATTTTCCGCATTTGCTATAAACAAAACGGTTCGACGCATATCTGCGCCGGCTATGTGAGAGCTTTCTAAGACTCCGCGCCCGTTAAGGCACTTGTTTTACAAGTTTTGCAAAACCGACTTTAGTATAACCAGCAATGAAAGAAAAATAAACAATAAAAACCTCTAGCGCGTGTCTTTTTTCAGCGGTCGGGTTCAAGATATAAATAAAGAAAAACCCCCGTTTTGCGGGGGCTTTTGTTTTAATATTGATATTTTGGCCGTTTGACGTATTGTCCGGATCCCGGTTCGGCCAGCAGCGAACCGTTGTCATAAACGATTTTGCCGTGCGAAAGCGTGTAAACGGCGCAACCTTTGACGGTTACGCCTTCAAAAACGCTGAAATCGACATTCATATGGTGCGTTTTGGCTGAAATCGTTTTTTCTTTTGCCGGATCCCATACGACGATATCCGCGTCCGCGCCGGTTTCGATGCGGCCTTTTTTCGGATAGATATTGAAAATCTGCGCCGCATTGGCCGAAGTCAGCGCGACAAACTCGTTCGGCGACAAACGGCCCGTATTAACGCCGAAATGCCATAAAATGTCTAACCGGTTTTCCACTGTGCCGCAGCCGTTCGGAATTTTGGTGAAATCATTTTTACCGACGGCTTTTTGTTCGTTTTTAAACGGGCAGTGATCCGTTGCGACAACAGAAATCGTTTTAGCGTGCAACGCATTCCATAACGGTTCCTGATTTTCTTTCGGACGGTACGGCGGGCTCATGACATGGGCGGCGGCAAATGTAAAGTCGGGATCGAAATATACGGATTCATCAACGGTTAAATATCCCGGACAGGTTTCGCCGTAAACTTTGATACCGGCGGTTTGGGCCCGGCGAACCGCGTCAACCGAATCTTTGCATGACATGTGAACGACATAGATCGGACAGTCAACCATTGAGGCCAGCATAATTGCGCGCGCCGTTGCTTCGCCTTCGACTTTTGCGGGACGGGACATCGGGTGACCGGCCGGCGCGCGTATTCCTTCGGTCAGCAGTTTATGCTGCATAAATTCGATCATATCGCCGTTTTCCGCATGTACTTCCGGCATGGCGCCGATTTTCCGGCAGTGTTCAAATCCTAGAATCAGTTTTTCGTCAGGCAGCATCAAAGCCCCTTTTGCCGACAGGAAAAATTTATAGGTATTGATGCCTTCCTGCGTTGTAAATTGTTCCATTTCCGCGGCGATTTTATCCGACCAGGCCGTAATGTTCATATGAAAAGAATAGTCTACGGCTGATTTTTGCGCGTTTTCACGCCAGGTGTGATACGCGGGAAACATGGACGGGTCATTTTTGTCGGGGACAACATAGTCAATGATCATTGTTGTTCCGCCGGCCGCCGCTGCCGCCGTTCCGGTGAAAAAATCGTCACTGGACACGGTTCCCATGGACGGCAGCTGCATATGTGTATGCGGATCAAGCCCTCCCGGCATGACCAAAGCGCCGGACACGTCAACGACCCGCGTTCCGGCCGGCAAGTCCAAATTCGCGCCGACAGCCGCAATGACGCCGTTTTCACAATAAACATCTGCGCAAAATGACCGATCGGCATTAACGACCGTTCCGCCTTTTAAACAAATTCCCATTTTTAAAAAGCTCCTTGAAAGAAATAAAAAATTTAATGATAATCATATCATAAAAACAAAAATCGTCGTTACTTTTTTATACAACCGGGTAAAAATTATGGATACGGAAAAAAAAGTTTTTCAATATGTGTTTTTGATTTTGTTTGCGGCTATGACCGGTTATACGTTTTTACTTCGGGCTGCTTTTTATAATGAAGAAGGATTACCGCGCCAACCGGGAATTTTGCGGGTTATGGGGGAAAATCTGGCGGGGGATTATGCTTTGTTCCGCCTGCTGGAAAACAAAACGCCGCCGCAGGAAGCCTATCAAAGCGAAAAAATATCCGATTTTTTATATAAAACGGCTCATGTAAACGATCATTTTGTTTCTTTTGCTTCGCCGATGAAATCGTTTGTATTTGTTCCGTGGCTGTCCGCTGCTTATGGCGGATTTTGCGAAACATGGATTTTCTGGGGCATGTTTTTATTCGGCGTCGCTTTGTATTCGCTGTTTCCTGTGACAAAGGCCCTGTTGCTGATGTTTGCTTTGCCGGCGGGATTTCTCAGCTTTGTGACGGGCGGGTGGGGAATATATGCCGCCGCCGGAGTCATTTTAACGCTTTCTTTGGCTGAAAAACACCCTAAGTGGGCAGGGGTTTTCGGCGCTTTGTGTGTGATTGAGCCTGTTACCTTTGTTCTGGCCGCTGCCGCTTTGATTATGCGCAGACAGACGAAAGCGGCGCTTTTTTGTATTGTCGGAGCTTTGGCGATCGTTTTGTTCAGTGCGGGACGGTACGGCGCAGATGTTTTTGGCACAGCGCTGACGGCGGCCGTTGATGTGTTGCGGGACAGACCGTGTGTGTTTTCTTCTTTGTTTGCGTTGCTGCGCTGCGGCGGTACTTCTTTCGCGGTTGCGGTTGTTCTTCAGACGCTGCTGACCGCTGCCGTTTTGTACGGCGCTGTCCGTTTGATGCGGGCACAATCTTGCCCGCCGGCGGTTCAGAATGCTTATTTATGTGCCGCAGGGTGTTTGATTTCACCGTTTTTTGCTTTGGCTGACTTCGGATTGCTTTATGCCGGTACGGCTTTTTTAATCAAAGATTCGGAAAAAAGAGGCTGCTTAAAAGGAGACTGCTGTTTTTTTGCGGCGGCCTTTGCCTCAATTTATCTGGAAAGCTTTTTCTTAGAGCAAACGGGCGCGCCGTTTCAGCCGGTTTTGGCTGTCTGGCTGCTGTTGGCGGCTTATCGTCGGCGTTATTGAAAGATCAGAGCTCTGCCGCAAAAACAATCGACTGTTTTGTTTCCAGCAACAGATGCTGTTCTTTTTCTGACAGGCTGTATCTGTAAAGCCGGCCATTCTGTGCGTACAACAGACTTTCTCCGTCGTTGGAAAACGACAGAGCGGTGACGCCATCGGTTTTGATTTCATCTGAAATATTCCCGGAAATAACGATTTCCGTGCCGCGGACAAAAGCTGTCAAACGGGCGCCGGCATGATAAACGGGCATAATTCCTTTGGGCTGCATGATGACTGTTTTCGGGCGTTTTGAAATCAGCGCGGCGGTTAATGCGCCGTTTTGCGCCGTGTACATCAGTGTGTCGGGCGTGCAGAAACAAACGGGCGACGATGAAGCGGCCAGTTTGACAAAAGGCATCGGGAACCAGCCGAATTCTTCGCGCATAATGACGCGCAGAACGGCTTCTCCGGTTGTTTTGTTTTCGGCAATAAACGCGATTTTTTGATTGTCCGGAGAAATCGCCGGATATAAAATACGCGTGTCCGACAAGGTAAACAGCGGCGTGATGTCTAAAGCCGAAAGATTTAACCCGGCCAGTCCGATCAGGTCTTTTCCGTCTTTTTCATAAATGCCGCAGATGTTTTTGCCGTTCGGGTTATATGATAGATACTGCATGCGAATGTCTGTTGCGACGGACCGTCCGTCTTTCATCAAAACGGTGTAATCCGTGCCGCCTCGGGCATTTAAAGAGCCTGTTAAAATTTGATAAAACGGCAGTATGACCATAAATTGTAGTGCCCCATACAGTGAAATCATATAATATAGCCTCAGTGTAACAGCTATAAAGATAAAAAAGGAGTTTTTTTTATGCTGACCGAAAACGAATCGCAAACGGAAATGACAAACGCGCGCCGCAGTTTTATGCGCCTGAAGGAATACATGAACAGCTGTATTGTCGGGCAGACCGATTTGGTGGACAAGCTGCTGGTCGCTTTGCTGGCGGACGGTCATCTTCTGGTCGAAGGAGCGCCCGGTCTGGCAAAAACAAAAGCAATCAAAAAATTATCCGAAGCGATTGAAGGCGATGATCAGCGTATTCAGTTTACGCCGGATCTGCTGCCTTCCGATATTACGGGCAGCGATATTTACCGTCCGGAAACCGGCGATTTTAAATTTCAGCCCGGCCCGATTTTTCACAACCTGATTTTGGCTGACGAAATCAACCGCGCGCCGGCAAAAGTGCAGTCCGCTTTGCTGGAAGGCATGGCCGAACGCCAGGTGACCGTCGGCGGAAAAACATACCGCCTGCCGAAATTGTTTATGGTTATGGCGACGCAAAACCCGATTGAACAGGAAGGAACGTATCCTTTGCCTGAAGCGCAGCTGGACCGTTTTTTGATGTACGTTAAAATCGGCCAGCCCGATGCGGCGGCCGAACGGCGGATCCTGCAGCTGGTGCGTGACGAAGCTTTGGCGGACGGGCAGGCCGGACAGATCGAAGTCATGCCGCAGGACCGCGTCTTTACCGCCAGGCAGGAAGCGTTGAACGTTCATTTGTCCACCGCGCTGGAAGAATATATTGTCCAGCTGGTTATGGCGACGCGCCGTCCCGAAGCCTATGACGAAAAATTTTCCCGCTGGGTCGCGTTCGGCGCCAGCCCGCGCGGCACGATCGCTCTGGACCGCTGCGCGCGCGCCAGAACATGGCTGTCCGGCAGAGATTACGTTTTGCCCGAAGATATTCATGCCGTTGTGCATGACGTTTTGCGCCACCGTATTATTTTAACGTTTGAAGCCGAAGCCGAAGGCGTAACGCCCGACAGCTTTATTGATTTATTGTTATCCCGGGTGCCTTTGCCGTAATGTTTGACAAATTAAAAACATTTTTACGTTCAGGATCAGCGTTGTCTTCCGCTTCTGCAGCGGGTGAAGACGGGGACGGTATACATGTTTCTCTGCCGGAATTGTTAGCGCAGAAACGTTTTGTGCCGCTATTGTCTTTTGATACGCTGGGCTTTTCAAAGGCGGAAGGCCTGGGCCTGCATCGTTCGCCGTTTCGGGGCCGGGGCATGGAATTTGACGAAGTGCGCGCCTATCATCAAGGCGACGATATCCGTCTGATTGATTGGCGTGTTACGGCCAGAACAGGCAAAACGCACACAAAACTGTATCGTGAAGAACGCGACCGGCCCGTTTTGTTTTTAGGCGATTTCCGGCCCCGCATGCATTTCGGAACCAGAAAAGCGTTCAAGTCGGTTGTCGCGGCGCGTATTTTGGCGGCTTTGGCGTGGGCGTCGCGGGAACACGGCGATAAAATCGGCGCGATTATCATGTCTTCCGGTCATTATTTTAAAATAGCGCCGCACCGCCAGATGCGCCGGTTAATGGAAGTTTTTAATGCCGTCGTTTCGGCGGCCGATGACGAAGGAAAAGCCAAGGGCGTGCTGTTCAGCGATGCTTTGGCAGAACTGCGCCGGGTCAGCAAAAACGGCGGGCGCGTTTATATTATCAGCGACTTTTACGGTTTTGACGAAGAATGTAAAAAGCATCTGACTTATATTGCGCGTCATTGCGATGTTGTCTGCATTCAGGTCTTTGATGTGTTGGAAGAAACGCCGCCTCCGCCCGGAACGTACAGAATCAGCGACGGCAGCCGCAGCGTGACGATTTACACGGACGATCAAAAATGGCGGGCGGAATATGAAAAATTGTTCGTTGAACCCAGACGCGATCTGGAAAGTTTTTGTAAAAGCAGGCATATTATTTATATCGCTCTGCGCACGGACAAAGACATGATTCAAACCGTGCGCCGCGGCGTTTTAACGGCAGGAGAAAAATAATGCAGCCGCAGGGAATAGATTTATCCGGGCTAAAAGATATTCATTTGCCGGCCGTTCCGTCGTTATGGCCTTTGCCGGCAGTATTCTGGATTGTTTTGGCGGCTTTGCTCTGCTGCATTTTTCTGGCGCGCTGGATCTGGATAAAAAAACATGAGATTACCGCTAAAAAATACGCAAACCGTGAAGTGGAAAGTATTACAAAACGATTTTCAGGGAACAGTTATAAAACAGCGACGGAACTATCTTTGTTGATGCGCCGGATCGCTTTGATGAAATATCCGCGTCAGGACGTTTCGGGCCTGACGGGAAAGACATGGCGTCAATTCCTTGAAAAAACAACAAAAAAGCCTGTTTTTAAAGGCGAAGCGGGGGACATCGTCGAAACAGTCATGTTTATTCCGCCGGATCAGTTTAAAAATAAAAACGTTGCCGCTTTGGTTGCCGCGGCCAAAGAATGGATTGCCGAAAATACATGATTCATTTTGCCTGGCCTTTTGTTTTTCTTTTGCTGCCGCTGCCGCTGATTGCGCAGCGTTTGCCGGGACGGAACGGCAGAGAAAATTCGGCGGCGATCAAAGTGCCTTTTTTCGCTGAAATTAAATCTATTTCCAAAAAACCGGGCGTTTTTTCGGCGGCTGCCCGAAAAACTTCATTATTATGGGGATTATGGCTGCTGCTGTTAATTGCGGCGGCCAGACCGCAAATGCCCGGCAAACTGCAAAATTACACCGTTCCCGTGCGCGATATTATTCTGGCACTGGATATTTCGCGTTCGATGACCCGGCAGGACATGGGGGAACCGGAACAAAGCCGTCTGGACGCGGTTAAAGAGGCGGCGGCGGCCTTTATCGCCCGGCGTCAAAACGATCGGATCGGGATCATTTTGTTTGCGGAACAAACCAATCTGTATATGCCGTTAACGATTGATTCTCAGGCGCTGAACAAAATGCTGTCCGGTGTGCAAGCGGGACTGCTGGGATCATTGACGGCCGTCGGCGACGCTTTGGGGTTGTCTTTGCAGTATTTGGAAAAAAGTCAGGCGCGACACAAAATTATTATCCTGTTGACTGACGGCGTAAACAACGCGGGCAACATTGCGCCGCAGGACGCTTTGCAGGCCGCCGAACAAAAAGGGGTGACGATTTATACAATCGGCGTCGGTTCCGCCGATATCCCGCAGGCCGGGGTCGATACGGATTTTTTAAAGCAGGCCGCTCAACGGACAAACGGGTTGTTTTTTATGGTTGAAGACCGGCAGGCTTTGGACCGGGCTTACCGGGAAATTTCGCGGAACGAACCGTTGTCCGAAGCTTCTGTATACCTGATTCAGCAAAGGGAATTATATTTCTGGCCGTTGCTGGCTTTTGTTTTGATTATTTCCGGTATTGTTTTTCAACGGACGGCGCAGAGAATCACTTTTCATCGGGAGGACGACTGATGGAAATATCCGTTCTGCGCCCGTGGGCTTTTGTTTTTTTGTTTCCGGCCGTCTTGTTTTGTTTTTTTCGTCTGCGCGCCGTTAAAACGTGGCTGGGAATTGTTGACGCGCATTTGTTGAAACCGTTATTGGTGCGCGTTTGTGTCCGTTTCGGAGAAGGAATAAAAATCGGGCTGCTCGGGCTGAGCTGCCTGTCTGTTTTATGTGCTCTGGCCGGCGTCAGCGTTTCCGGCCGCCAGAAAAGCTTATATTTTCCGAAATCACCCGCCGTTATTGTGTTGGACATGTCCCTGTCAATGAAAGTACAGGACATTTCGCCTAACCGGTTCAGCCGCGCCGTGTTTAAGACTTATGATCTGCTGGACGAGCTGAAAGGGATTCCGACGGCTCTGATTGTTTTTACCGACGAACCGTACCAGCTGGTGCCGACGACAACGGAAAAACAGGCGATTGAAGCTTTGCTGCCGTTATTGAATTTTAATCTGCTGCCTTCCCGCGGATCCCGTCCGGATAGAGCCATTGAGGAAGCTTTGCGGACGATTAAAGAAGCCGGGGCTGATTTCGGCGATATTTTTTTAATAACGGACGGGGCGGACGATATTTTGGAATTGCAGGATAAAACGGCCGATTTGGTTCGCCTGGCGGCCGGGCAGGGCAATCGTCTGTTTATTTTGGGAATCGGAACACCGCAAGGCGGAGCTTTGTTTGAAAAAGAAGACACTCCGGTTCTGGACACCCTTGGCAATCCGGTTGTCCACAGATTAAAGGAAGGGTGGTTGCGCCGGCTGGCGGGATTGGGAAATGGCCGTTATGTCCGCGCGCGTACCGACGGATCGGACGTTACCGCACTGATTAACGCGCAGAAATCACGGTTGGAAGCCGGAGAACAAAGCGCGTTGACAGACGATCAGTCCTTTTCTGACGAGGGGTATTGGTTTTTAATTTTGCCGCTGTCGGTTTTTCCTTTTCTGTTTCGTCGGGGGCGGTTGTTGGGCATATTGTTTATTTTTGCTTTTTCCTCCGAAGCCTTGGCGGTTGATGCTGCAGAGCTGTTTTTAAGTCCATCTGCGGCGGCGATGCATTTTCTGAACGGCGGAAATCAAGCAAAAGCCATAGAAATTGCCGCTCGGTCGGACGATTTCACGGCGCTGTATAATGTCGGGACACAACTGATTTTTCTGCAAAATTATTCTAAAGCTCAGGAACTGCTGGAAAAGGCTGTTCAGAAGCGTCCCGAAGATGAAAACGCGCAAATTAATCTGGAAATAGCGCGGCGGTTAAATCAACCTCCGCCCTCTGATTCCCCTGAAAGCAACTCGAATGATGAAACGCAAAATCCTGATAATTCCGGCGAAAAAGAGGGAGAGTCCGAAGGGCAAAGTAACTTAAACCAAGATAACAATAACGATCTTCAACTTAATGATAATAAAGAAAACAATGAAAGTGAAAAGTCGGGAAATTCTGAAAATTCTCCGCCCGGTTCCGCTGATGATGAAAGAAATGCCGATAATGATCAAAGCGATCAAAACGGGCCGTCCGGCGGCGGGCAGGGGCAAGGCGGCGCGCCTGAAGATCAGGAAGGATCGCCCGATCAGGACAATAACGGTTCCGGCGATCCGGGTAACGGTGAAAATAGCGAAAACAGAACGGAAAATCCCGATAATATGGTTCCGGTTCACGAAGATCCGCTGACTTTGCTGCGTCATAAGATTCTGTTCTTGTATCAGGAAAAGCGTTATGCTGATGAAAAACCGATCGGGACACAATGGTAAAGTTTATTGTTTTTTTATGCTTGTCTGTTTTTTATTCGCTGCCGGCCGACGCGGCGCCGTACCGTTTGACGCTGGAATTTACGCCGCCGCCGGAAACGCTGTATCTGGGGCAGGAATCCTTTTTTCAGATAAAACTGTTGGACAGAATCGGGTTGACAGACGTCGGTATTGTTCCTGCCGACTGGCAGAATGTCGATATTTTTCTGGATCCCGGCCGGCCTGACGAAACAGCTGTCAGAAACGGAATAACGTACAGCGTTAAAACGCTTTATTTCAGTCTGGTTGCCAAATCAACGGGCAAAATATCGTTTCAGCCGTTTTGTTTGTCCGCTCTGGCGCCGACAATGATTTCCGCGCGCGATCTGCCGCCGGGCGTCAGAATAATGCCGGGCGGACGTCTGGAAATATGTACGCCTTCGTTTTCTTTTGATGTTAAGGCATTGCCGGATCATTCTCCGCCTTTGTTCGCCGCGGCGCAGGTCGAATTGTTTGAAGGCGTTCTGCCCAAAGAACGCTCTGTCAGGCAGGGAACGCCGGTTAAAAGATCGCTGGTTTTAACGGCAAAAGGGACTTTGCCGGTTTATTTGCCTGATTTTCAAACGCAGGAACAGAAAAACGTCCGGATTTATAAAGGAAAAACGGACAGAACCATGATTACGGGGAAAAGAGAGCTGATTTCCGCCGTGCGCCAAACGGTCGTTTTTGTTCCGGAACGGACGGGAGAGCTGGTTTTGCCGGGAATAAGCGTTTTCTGGCTGAATACGCGGACACGTCAGATCGAAGAATCGAAAATTCCGCCGTATACGCTGACTGTTTTACCTGCCGGACAATTGGAAAACGAACAAAAAACACCGGCAGAGGCTGAACCGGCGGCGGGGCGGAAGAGCAACGAGCGGACGTTTTTTTCTTTTGTCATGCGGAGTGCGGGCGTTTGTCTGTTGCTGATATTGGCGGCCGTTCCTTTTGTTCCTTTTTTGAAAAAGCGTCTGAAACGTAAAAATTTGGTCAAGGCCGTTGAACGGGCCTGCCTTTCCGATGATCCGGAAAAAGCGGCGTCAGCTCTTTTGGCGTGGGCGCGGGATAAATTTCCTGACCGCAGAATAATTGATTTGTCCGATATTCGGGAAAGTTTTAACGGGCAGGCCGCCGATTTTATCGCGGCGCTGAACGAGCTGGAATTGTTTTTATACGGCACCGGCCGTTTCGCCCGTCATTTGCCGGCTGCCAGAGAAACGTTGGGGAAAAAGCTGATTCAGGCTTTTTATGCCGCGGCGCAGGTCAAAATAAAACGCCGCGCCGGACAGAAAAAACATCTGCCCGATCTTTATCCGGATCAATAGGACGCCGGCTTCATCATAATGACCGCGTCCTCCGCCGGCAGATTATCCGGCGTAAAAAAGTCAATAATTCTGCCGGTTTCTTTGAATCCCTGCCGGGTATAAAGGTTTCTGGCCGCCGTCCATTTTTCTGAAACGATCAGAATTTTTTTGGCGACTTCCGGGAAATCTTTTTCGATTTTTTCTTCCAAAGCCATAAACAGCTTCAACCCGATTTTTTTCCCCCGCCATTCGGATAAAGTGCCGAACGAAGTAATGTAAAGGTGTCTGCCGTTTTGGTCGTGAACAGACAGCGGATCGTGCCCCAAAGCCAGCACTTCGGCGTTGACGCCCTGATCTTCACGCCATAATTCGCTGGAAATGTAGCCTCCGATCTGTCCCGTGACGGTATCTTCGGCAATTAAAAAACCGTCGGCGAACGCTTTGATCCTTTTTAAATACAGATCCCTTTCTTCGCGCAGTCCCGGCAGGAAACTTTCATGTTCGATTTTCATAATGGCGTCAATATCGGAACGCCGGGCGTTTCGGATAATTACTGAATCTGTCTGCATATCATTTCTCCGTATTAAAATTGTACTTGAAATTCTGTATGAAAAGCGGGTAAAAATCAATATCCGTTTGTTTTGATCAAAGGCATAAAAAATGACAAAATATCTGATTACCAGCGCGCTTCCCTATATTAACGGCATTAAACATCTGGGTAATTTGGTCGGGTCTATGCTGCCCGCCGATATTTACGCCCGTTTTCTGCGGCAAAAAGGGGAAGAAGTCCTGTATATCTGCGCGACCGACGAACACGGCACGCCGGCCGAACTGGCCGCTTTGGAAAAAAATCAGGACGTTGAAACTTTCTGCACGGAACAGCATGAAGTGCAAAAGGATATTTATTCCCGTTTTCATTTGTCTTTTGATCATTTCGGCCGCTCTTCTTCCGCACAAAACACGGAATTAACGCAGCATTTCTGCAAAAAGCTGATGGAAAACGGCTTTATCGAAGAACGCACGATTAAGCAGGTTTATTCCGTTGACGACGGACGTTTTCTGCCGGACCGCTATATTGTCGGGACATGCCCGCACTGCGGTTATGAAGCAGCCAGAGGCGACCAATGTGAAAACTGCACGCGCGTTTTGGATCCGACAGATCTGATCAATCCGCGTTCCGCCGTGTCCGGCAGCTCCAATCTGGAAATCAAAGACAGCAAACACCTGTTTTTAAAACTGCCCGCTTTGGAAAGCAAGTTGTCTGCCTTTATTGACGAACACGAAGCCGAATGGCCGCTGGTTGTGACTTCGATTGCGCGCAAGTGGCTGAAAGAAGGCCTGCGCGAACGCTGCATTACACGCGATTTAAAATGGGGTATCCCCGTTCCCGTCGAAGGATTTGAAGGCAAAGTCTTTTATGTCTGGTTTGACGCACCGATCGAATACATCGGATCAACGGCGGAATGGGCGGAAAAAGATCCTGAACACCGTGATTGGAAAAGCTGGTGGTATGATCCCAAAGACGTCCGTTATGTCGAATTTATGGCAAAAGACAATATTCCGTTTCACACGATTATGTTCCCCGCAACGCAGCTGGCGTCGGGCGAACCGTGGAAAAAAGTCGATTATATCAAAGGATTTAACTGGCTGACTTTCTATGGCGGAAAATTTTCAACGTCGCAGAAACGCGGTATTTTCACCAATCAGGCTTTAGATGAATTCCAGCCGGATTATTGGCGTTACTGGTTAATGGCCAATGCGCCGGAAAGCGCGGATTCCAGTTTTACCTTCGCTTCTTTTGCCGCGACGATCAACAAAGACTTAAACGACGTTTTGGGGAATTTCGTTAACCGGGTTCTGAAAATGACCGCTTCAAAAATCGGGCCGGAAGTGCCGGCCGGCGGCGAATGGACGGCGGTTGAAACGGAATTTGTGCAGACGCTGCAAAACAGAATTGCCGATTATACAAAATATTTGTCCGAATTGGAATTCCGCAAAGCTTTGGTTGAACTGCGCGCCATCTGGGTGGAAGGCAACAACTATTTAACAGCGGCGGCGCCGTGGACGGTGATTAAGGAAAATCAGGAAACGGCGGCAATGATTTTGCGGCTGGCTCTGAATGTAATCCGTTTGTATGCCGTTTTATCAGCGCCGGTTATTCCCGAAACGGCCGGACGGATTTTAGAATTGCTGAATCTGGATCCGGACGATACGGCATGGCCGTCCGATAATCTGAATGAAGAACTTCGGAAATTAAAGCCGGGGCATGCTTTTAAAGTTCCCGAACAGCCGTTGTTCCAGAAAATCACACCGGAAAACGTTGAAGATTTGTGCCGGCGTTACGGCGGCAGTCCCGAAGAATAAAAATGACTTTGTCCGGATATATCAGCGGTATTGTCGGCTTAATAAAGGATTTTGTCCGTTTCGGTTTCGGATTGTTAAAACGGCCGCATTATGTTGCGGTTTTGATTGCGTTGATTATCGGCGTTTTTTATTTTTGCGGCGTTTCTCCGCGGGAAATTCCGCGGGTCGTTCAGCAAAAATGGCAGGCTTTTATTGCAAACCGGAAACAGGTTTTTTCCGAAGAATTGCAATCAATTTCCGAACGGATTGAAGATAAAGACAATCCGTTGAAACAAACGATGAATAAACTGTCCGGACGGCTTGATGATGATCGGCCCGCGGCAGCTGCACAGGAAAAAAATATTCCTTTGTTTATCAATCCCGGCGTTTCGGAACAGGAACGGCGCCTGTTTGAAGAAAAATTCGGCTGGCAGGACGCATTGGAAACTTCTGATGCCGGTTCGCCCGATTTATCCGGAAAAGAGGTTGTGAAAGGTGTTGTATCTGTTGTCGGAGCGGATAAAGTTCGTATCGCGGACAGAAATTTTTCTTTGAAGGTCAAACTGCGTCCGGGCAGAGCGGGAGAAGCATTTTCTCAGGCAAAGCGGCGTTTTGACGGACTGGAGGCAAAATGTCTTCCCGATCCGGCGAATCCCGATTTGGCCGATTGCTTTGTCGGCGCTTTGGGCATATCTGAAATGCTGATTGATTTCGGTTATGCCGATCCGCTTTAAGCCTTTCCCTGTTCGGCGGACAGGCGGTTGGGATCAATTCCCAATTTATTTAAGGCGTAACCCCATTTTTTATCTGCGGAAAGCAAAAACAACAAATCCGTTGACGCGTCAACCGGCAACCAGGCGTTTTCCTTGATTTCTTTTTCCAGCTGCCCGGCGCTCCAACCGACGTAACCCAAAGTAATTAAATAGTTTTTGGGGCCTGCGCCTTTGGAAATATCCCGAATGATATCCGTCGTTACGGTTAAAGAAGTTAAAGAGGTCATGGCTAATGTCGCGTCGCTGCTGTATTCGGGGGAATGCAGCACGAAACCGCGGATAACATCGACCGGTCCTCCGGCTAAAATCGGCGGCGGGTCAAATTGCTGCGGCTGGTCGATATGCAGCTGAGATAACAATGAGGAAAAAGATAAATCCTTAATCGGTCGGTTGATCGTTAAGCCCATCGCGCCTTCCTGAGTATGGGCGCAAACATACACCACGGAATGATCAAAACGATCGTCTTGCATTCCCGGCATGGCAATCAGGCACTGACCGTTAAAAAAGCCCATTTCCTTTATTCCCTGTCATTTTCTTTTCAGCTATGATATCCTTTTTTGGAAAATATGCCATAAAAATTAAAGGATATTAAAAAAATGCGCCGAAATATTTTTATATTTTTTGTTCTGTTCGTTTTATTGGCTTTATCCTTTCCCTGTTCGGCGCAGGAGGAAAAAATAAAGCTGATCCCCGTGACTGTCGGAGATGTTGAAATGTACGGCAGTTTGAGTAATAAGGAAAAACGGAGCTTTATTTTTGATTTTTATAAAAAAAATAAAGAAATCGGCGCAACAGACGGCCAGATTTTAAACGAGCTGCTGAAGCTGGATGTTGAAGATGGCCAGAATTCAAAACTTATTCAAAGTTTATCTTTGTTAGGAAAGCGCTATCGGGATATTGAACATTTTGTTGAAAATTCGGTTGAAGAAATTAATCTCAATATTTTAGAAAAAAATCCGGGACGGATAGATTTAACTATAGATATGGATAATTCGGATACATGGAAAAATATAAAGTATTTTTCTATTGGCGAAAGGGATATAAATGAATATTTAAAGATTTTTACAAAAGACAAATATTTTTCAGAAACTGTATCAGCCGCGGATTTTTCCGCTTTACTGACTTCCTGTGCGGACACGGGAGAAGGAAAAGTGTTAATGTCGCTTATCTTGTTCCCTGACAGTGGGTACAATATTGTTACCCAAAGAGAAGGCGAAGCTTTTACGGAAATCAAAACTGATTTTGCGGGATCAGAAAATCTTTTGTTTGACCCGGTTCGTTATCCTTTTGAAAAGGTTTTTATTCTGAACGGTAAAAAAGCTTTCGGATATGACGGTATTGTCTATCTGCCTTTTTTTGCTAATTTGGAAAATTTGAAAGAAAACGGGAATGTCAAAGTAACTGTAACGGCAAATGTTTGTAAAAACGGTATTTGTAGCAGGCAAACAACTCCCCCAATAACGTATAAAACGGAAAAAGCCGTATTGGAGGCTCCGGGTTGTGCAAAAATAACGCAGCAGTTTTTTTCGTCACCGTCAGCGCAAAAATCAGGGCTGGAGCTAAAAAAAGCTTTCTTTAAAAAAGATGAAAATGAAGATGTTAATCTTTTTATTATCTTAAAAATGTCTTTGTTCAGCGTTAAAGAACCAAATGTTTTGATTCAAAATGAACAAGGGTTGCTTTTTTCTGAACCCTTTATCAATTGGGACGGCGATAATATGATATTAAAAAGTCGTCTTTTAAATCCGGATCAACTGAAAGATGCGGCAGAGTTGACAATAAATATCGGTTATCCGGGCAGAGCGTCCAAATTTAAGACACAGGTTAAATGGGATTCGTCTTCGTTTCATTTGTTTTCTATTTTTTCTTTTTCAATACTGGATTTTCTGTCAGCCTTTTTTCTGGGCATAAAATTTTTGTTTTTGACCCCTGTTTTAACGGCATTTTTAATGCTGGGATATCAGGCAACGCTTGCAGACAGAAAATCGCCGGAAAAAACTGTTTCGTTTTATAATGGTCTGGGAAAAATGTTTTACTTTTGGTGTGTCGTTTTTTCCATTCTCGGTCTTGTCGGGTTCTATGTTCTACCTTCCGGCGTATTTTTTTGGGGAAGCCAGTTCCTGTCTCCGTTAGTCAATTTTTTCCTTTTGATTGTTTTTTTCGCTTTTGCCGTATCAGTCGGGAAAATATTTGACGATGTTGCCGTCGTTTCGTTTTCTCGACGCTTTTCTGCTGTTTTTTCCATGTTTAAAGCGGAAAATGTCCGCGAACAGGCGGGATTAATTACCGGATTTATGATCGGTTGCCTGCTGTTTATTACGCCGATGATAAGTTTGTATTACAATATTTATATTTTATTATTGCGTTCTGTTATATTTTATTCTTTGGCTTTTGCCGCCGGTATTTCTCTGCCGTTTCTAATTTTATCCTTGTTTGACGAAAAAGCCATTAAAGTTTTCGCAGATGAAAAAACACGGTGGTATGTGCAAAAAATTCTGCCGTTGCCGTTGTATATATCGGCAGCGTTTTTGGCGGTCATGATCGGGCTTCAGGCCGGTATAAATGTTTTTTGCGGTTTAATCGTTTTAATTGCTTTAGCCGTATTTTTCCTGTGGAAAAAACCTTTTTTGAAAATTAAGCGAATTTTACTTGTGCTGCTGTTGATCGGGATTATTTTCATTCCGTTTTTTCCCAACGAAAAAGGGGTATCAAATTGGGAATCTGTCGATTTTGACGAAGCCTTACTGCGTAAGCGTGTTCAAGAAGGCAAGGCTGTTTATTTAAGTGTGTCTGAAAGTTTCTGTTTGTCCTGTTATTGGAACAGACTGATCATGGCAAAACGGGGGGCGCCGCAGGAAGTTCAAGACGGAACTTTGACAATTATGCGTATCGGTTATAATAATCCGTTTTTGAAAAAACTGGTCGGGCAGGGCGGAAAATACGGATTGCCACTGAACATTATTTTTTCACCATTGGCTCCCGAAGGCAGGATTGTCATTCCGTTTTTTAATTCTTGGGCAGCACAGGATATAGCTTCTGAAATTTTTAAATACCGGGAAAGCGCGCCAGATCCGCAAAGCGCGCCTGAACAAAATCAGCCAGATCCTGCGGTGAAAGACATAAATTAACGCCGACTTTTCCCGCGCTGACGCAGAATTGGTCATACAGCAAAGCGGTTTCGTCAATAAATGTAGGGAATAATTTTTTCATACCGATTGGAGAACAGCCGCCGTGAACATATCCTGTGATATTCAGCAGTTGTTTTAACGGCAGCATTTCAACGCTTTTTTGTCCGGCGGCTTTGGCTGCGGCTTTTAAATCCAGTTCGCAGATTGAAGGAATCGCAAAAACAAAATATTCATGCGACGGCGATTGTGTCACCAATGTTTTAAACACTTGTTCCGGCGCCTGACCGATCTTTGCGGCAACGGAAACGGCGTCGATTTTTCCGTCGGAAATTTCATATTCATAGTATTTATAAACAATATGTGCCTGATCCAGCAGACGCATGGCGTTTGTTTTTTTTATATCATGACCGCCCATCTGACCGCCTTTAAACAGGATCAACCGTCGGCATATCCGGCACGACGGTCATTTCCGTATCCTGACCTTCAAATCCGACAACGGCCGTCAACGGCAAAATAATACCGCGCAGTCTGCTATCGGCTTTTTTTTCCAGATAAAAATCCATATAAGCACGCCGGTCAATCAAAGGCATGCGTTGAATCGCGTCCAGCAGGATTTTATCGATAGCGGCCTGTGTTTCGCTGATTTTTTCTTCCATACCGGATAAATAAAAATCGGCGGCCGTCCTGTCCGGAGATTTAGCCGTAATCGCCTGCAGCATACGGGTTTTTTCTGCCATAATATCGCCGGCCGTATGGTCAAGCAGGCGGTCAACCTGTTGAATCATCTTTTGCATTTCCGCGCGTCCCTGAGAACTTAGCCGCAGCATCAGCGGTTTTGAAAGATTGACATTCGGCTGTTTCGGCGCTGACCAAAAACCAATTCCGGTTCCTAAAAGGAAGCAAACAATCCCTGTCACAATATAGTTTTTCATGACCGTCCCGCAGATTGTTTGACGGCGGCCAAAATGTTCGACGTACGAGAGGTCTTTTGACTTTTCAGTCCGTTCGCATACTTTTTTACGCCGGGAGATTTAAAAAAATCCGCCGCCTTGACGCGCTCTTTTTTTTCTGAAATTCCCAGAGATTTTGAAACAATTTCATACGTGTTCGGCGATAAATCGGGCGTTTCGATGATGCGCGTCAACGCCTGTTTCATCATTTCCTGTCGTTGCGGATCGAATTTTTTCCAGTTTCCCAGAGCGACGGGAATGGTCGCCGCCACCTGCGGATTGATTTTGTCAACGGCGATTGTCTGTTCGGCGATGAAATCATACCCGGAACCGTCTTTTTTATGCAAAGCCGTCGGATTTGCGGCGAAAGCCCCGATTAAGGCGCGGACTTTATTCGGATTGGTTAATGAGAAAGCTTCATGATGCAGCAGTTCTTTAACCGTTTTTAAGGAATCCGGCGAAGCTGTCGCCTGCATGGACAGCCATTTATCAACAACCAGAGAATCCTTTTTATATGTCTGATAAAAATCGTCCATAACGGCTTTGGCCTGCGGCGTGTTTTGCGCTGCGAAAACACGAACCGCCGCGTCCTTGTCCGTCATTTGTTCCGCAGATTTATATTGTTCCAAAGCCTGCGTATCATCTAATAAGCTCAAATATCCCAACGCCATGTTTTTAACGGCGCGTTTGCCGGAATCCTGAGCATTCGGAATATATTCGCCCGTGACTTTATTTACTTCATAAGCTTTTTGCAAATCGTCTTTTAACTCGACGGCGATTTGTTTGCGCAGACCGGCGCGCGCCGCCGCGATTGCGTCAACGTCCACAACGTCCATGCGTTCGGCCAAAGCGCGTTCGCCCGGCATGACGAACGCTTTGGCAATAAAGGCTTTGTCAAGGTTTTCATCGTTCAAATAACCTTTTAAAGCCCGAATAAAGATATCAGGCGCTTTTGCTTCTTTTCCGGCCTGAATATCCTTGACCATATTCAACATGATGTCGGTTGCGAACTGCTGCCCCGCGTCCCATCTGTTAAACAGATCGGAATCCTTCGCCATCAGCAGGCCGCGCTGTTCCGGCGTATAATCCGCCTTGAAATGAATCGGCGCGGTAAAAGAGCGGTTGGCGGACAAAACAGGTTCTTCGGGAACATTTTCAAAGATAAAAGTCTGTTCCGGTTTGTTCATCACGATCACTTTGGACGTTTTGCCGTCCTTTTCCTGCCCCTGAATGTTCAAAGGCATATCTTTGCCGTCTTTATCCAAAAGTCCGACTTCCAAAGGAATAACGAAAGGTTTTTTAATCGGCTGGCCCGGTGTGGCCGGCGTATGCTGGCTTAAGTTCAGCGTGTAAGTCTTTTTTTCCGCATCATAAACGCCTTTGGCTTCAACGACGGGAGTCCCGGCCTGATGATACCATGTTTTGGCAAACTGGTTTAAATCCAATCCGGCGCCTTCGGCGATAGCGGCGACAAAATCGTCGCAGGTAACGGCTTTGCCGTCATTGCGTTCAAAGTATAAATCCATTCCTTTGCGGAACTTTTCTTTACCGGCCATGCGTTCCATCATGCGAATGACTTCTGCGCCTTTGTTGTAAACTGTTCCGGTGTACAGAGAACGCACGGAAATATAAGAATCCGGACGGATCGGGTGCGCCAAAGGCCCCGCGTCCTGCGTAAACTGACCCGCCCGCAGGGCAGACACGTCTTCAATCCGTTTGACGGCGCGCGAACGCATGTCGGACGAAAATTCCTGATCGCGGTAAACGGTCAGTCCTTCCTTTAACGTCAGATCAAACCAGTCGCGCAGCGTAACGCGATTTCCCGACCAGTTATGGAAATATTCGTGGGCGACAACGCCCTCAATGCTTGCATAGTCCGCATCCGTCGCCCGTTTCGGGTCGGCCAGAACATATTTATCGTTAAAAATGTTCAAGGACGTGTTTTCACATGCGCCGGAATTAAAATTAGACACGGCGACAATATTAAAAACGTCATGATCGTATTCGCGTCCGAAAGTGTCTTCGTCCCATTTCATCGCTTTTTTCAGGGATTCGACGGCATAAGCGCTCATCGAGCCTTTGCCTTCTTCCACGAAAACATTGAGCGTCACGTCGCGTCCCGAACGCGTAACGAAATGATCCTGCTGCTGATCCAGTTTTCCGGCGACGACGGCATATAAGTAGCAGGCTTTCGGCACAGGGTCAAAAAAGACTTCTTTTTTGCGGCCGTCAGGCAGCTCTTCAACGGATTCTTTGTTGCCGTTTGAAATCAGTTTTGGCAGCTTTTCCTTATCCCCGATCAGTGTCGTGCGCCATGTCGGCATGACATCTGGACGGTCAGGGAAGTAAGTAATGCGGCGGAAACCGTGCGTTTCGCATTTCGTGCACAAAATACCGTCAGATTCATACAGCCCCTGTAATTTCGTATTGGCTTTGGGGTTTATATCCGTTTCAATCGTTAAGGTAAAATCCTTCGGCGGATTAAGCAGCGTCATGCCTTCGTCGGACAGAACGTAATCTTTTTCGGTCAAAGGCCTGCCGTTAATCGCAATGCTTTTTAACGTCAGTTCGTCGCCGTCCAGCCACATCGGGGCATTTTCCGCCGTGCCGGGTTCGCGGTGCACCTGCATTTGCGCAACGGCTTTGGTATGTTCGGAATCCAGATCAAACGTCATATCGACATGGCTGATTTGGTATTCCGGTTTTTTATAATCCTTGGCGTAAACGGTTTTCGGTGCGGCCGGCATAATAAAAAATCCCCTTAAAGTGTTAAATTTTTGTCCAGTTTACTCAAAAATCCCCTTGTTTCCAAGCATATTTTTATTAAATTTTCACGGAAAAATAATTTAAACCTTTTCTTAGCGAAATACTCTTTATAATCAAGGGCACTTTGTAAAACCGGATCGGAAATATGAAGCTGAAAAAAAGGACAGGCCTGTTATGTTTGCTGGCGGCGGCAATGCTGTCCGGCTGTGTTGTCGTTCCTTTAAACAGCCCGGACGGATACCGGCGTATCCGCGCCGTCAATTCCAGACAGACAAATGTGCATGACCGGACGAAATACAGGCTGCAAAGCATTTCGCCTTCGTATGTGACGATAAAAAGAGGGGATACGGTTTATTCTTTGTCGCGCAGATATAATGTGCCGACACGTGCGCTGATCGAAACAAACGGGCTGCGCCCGCCGTTTTTATTGTCGCCGGGACAAAGGCTGAAACTGCCGCCGGCGTCGGTTCACGTTGTGCGTAAAGGCGATACGGTTTACAGCATTTCCCGGCGTTACAATGTGGATATGAGTCTGCTGGCCCGTCAAAATAAAATCAAACCGCCTTACGATATTTATGAAGGACAGTTTTTAAAACTGCCGGGATCCATTGTCGAACCGTCAAAAACACGGGTTGCCGTCAGAACTTCCGCTCCGAAAGTGCCTTCGGGAAAAGCGGCGGCGAAAAAAACAAAAGCACCGACTAAGAAAAATGCCGTTCGTCTGCCGCCTCCGCCGACCAGATCAAAAGGAAAATTCGCCTGGCCGGTCAACGGCAAAGTTATGACAAAATTCGGTTCTGCCGGGGCAGGGCGACACAATGACGGTATTAATATCCGGATCGCCGAAGGGACTTCTGTCCGGGCGGCTGAAAACGGCGTTGTGGCCTATGCCGGGAATGAGTTAAAGGGGTTCGGTAATCTGCTGCTGATCAAACATGCCGACGGCTGGATTACGGCTTATGCGCATAATAAACAAATTCTGGTTAAACGCGGCCAGACAGTCAAACGCGGCCAGCCTGTCGCAAAAGCCGGGAAAACCGGAAATGCCAAAGAACCGCAGCTGCATTTTGAAATCCGTAAAGGAACAAAAGCGGTTGATCCTTTGACTTATTTGGAGAAAAAATGATGAAACATTTCCGTTTTTTCATTGTTTTGTTCTTAACCGGCTGCACCGCCGTACATGAATGGAACTATACGCCTTTGCCGGAGTAAACCGCGGCTGAAAATACTTTGTTTTTGCGGGGAGATTTAAATAATCCGGTCGAAGCCGAATTTGAACCGCTGCTGCGGCAGATTTCTTTGGAATTGGTCGCGGATTTAAAAGACTATTGCGCAAAACAGCCGAAAATTTGTAATTGAAAACTCTATTTTGATTATATACCTTAAAGAAGATATCCTTTAAACAAGGGGAAAAACATGAGGTTTTCAATAATTGCTCTTTGTGCCGTTCTGCCGGTTTTATCCGCCTGCGGGACAATGAATGTCGGGACGACGCAGAAGATTTCGTTTTCTTCCAACGTGGACGGCGTTGTCATTTATAATCAGGATTATCAGGTCGTCTGTACGGCGCCGTGTACGGCCGAATTGCGGCGGCGGGCAAACGAATTGTTTTTTGTGGCGAAAAAACCGGGATATGTCAACAGACCGTTTCGCCTGAACGCAAGATTTGAAAGCAGCTTTTTCCGTCATTTTTTGACGTCCGGCGTTACGTCTGTTATCAGCTCGCCGGCAACGACGACGGATCTGGCTTCCGGCGCGGCGTATGAATATGAACCGAACCACGTTTTTATCAATATGATTAAAATCGGATCCAAGGCCGACATGCAGCAACAAAAGGAAGAAGCGGATATTCGCCGGTATTTTTTATCAAATTATGACGATATTCGGGCTGACGTGGCAAAAGGGCAGGGCGAAAAACTGGATACGCTAAAAGACATGACTCGGACGCATGATAACGAAGTCGCCTATACGCTGGAAAAAAATCCGGGAAAAGAAAAAGCGGCAATTGAATTAATCCGCATTTACCGCAGAAATAAAACAACGACAGTTTTGCAGGATTATGAAACCGAATAAAAAAAGCCCCCGGAAGTCCGGGGGGTTCTTTTCGGTAAATTACATACGGATATAAGGGATAAATTCGCCTTCGAACGTAACGTAAGGCAGGAATTCGCCTTCAAAATCAATCGTCATAAAAGTAACCTCCAAGTTTTTGACTAAGGCGTTTTTACGTGAATTCAGCCGAAAAAGCAAGTTTTTTTTGTATTGATAATCATTTTTTTTACAGCTATGCTTTTGTTCAGCGGTTTTATGATTAAAACCGTCAGAACCCGTATGGTTCGGGAGCCTGAACAACTCTTATAGATAACGACGTTGATATAACGTCGATATCTTTCGTCTGATTGCGGCGAAAGATATATATCCCCGATTTTAAAAAGGTCGGGGAGCTTTGACTATGTCCAGAAGCCTCCGGCTTTAAAGGTCAAAGGGTCATTTTTATCTATGTGATTGTTCAATCCCCGACCGCCTTGAAATACAGGCGGTTTTCTTTTGAACAGGAGATTGAATATTATGAAAAAACTTTTTTGTCTGGCCGCTGCCGTTTTGCTGGCCGGCTGTTCGTCCATTATTAACGGAACATCGCAGGAAATTTCGTTCGCCGGAAATGTCAATGGCATAAAGATCAAACAAAACGGCATACTGTTATGCACAACGCCGTGTTCGATCAGCATTGACCGCCTTAAAAACGGAACGATGATTACAGCCGAAAAGAAAGGCTATGATTCTTCTGCTGTCATGCTGAAAACAAAGCTGTCCGTATTTTTCTGGGGAAATATTATTACCGGCGGTTTTTTGGGATCAACGACGGACGCCGTTTCCGGCGGTATGTGGGAATACGCCCCGTCTCAGTTTTACGTTGATCTGGCCAAAGCCGGCAAAACAAATCCGAAACAGCGTGAAATCAAACAGTTTGTTTTGAAAAACTATTCTTCTTTAAAAACGGAAGCGGCTCATAAGAAAAACGGAGAATACCTTTCTGCGTTGTCCGAAATGACGCAAACGGATTTGGCAGAATTGGCCGAAACGGTTTCCGGCTGTATGGACGCCGTTTCCTGCGCGGAAAAAATCGCCGCGGAGGAAGAAGAATAAAGGCTTTAGCTTCATCGTTGCGTTCCGGCAGGAATTGTTTTAATACTGTCGGCGGTGTCGGTTAAAACTTTTTCCGGCATTCCCTCCAATCACTTTTTATGAAAGGAGGTGAGATACATAAAAAAGCGTAAAATTGGCGAGAAAGTTTTTAAAATTATCATTTTAGCTTTCTTCTTTTTAATAATCTTCGCTAATGAAGCCTGTTAAAAAATTATCCCCCGGTGATTCGGACCGGGGGATAAGCCTTTTTTAGATACATAATCAAGCGTAATGATATTATATTGTCATATTTTCCCGTGTTTTGCAAGTATCATTTCGCCGGTTGGCCATTATCAATTTATCCGGCATTTAACGTTTTGACGGCTTCATCTTTGTGGAACAAATACAACAGCAGGCGCAAAGCTTTTCCCCGTTCGGAGGAAAGGCTGTCATCTATGTTCATAATATATTTGGCGTCGTTGCGCGCCATTGTCAGCAAATCGCGGTCAACGGACAAATCGGCGATTTTAAATTCCTGCAACCCGCTTTGTTTCGTTCCCAGCACTTCGCCCGCGCCGCGCAGAGTCAGGTCTTCTTCGGCGATTTTAAATCCGTCCTGCGTTTCGCGCATGGCCGTCAAACGGGCTTTCGCCGTTTGGCTTAACGGATTGGCATACAACAGCAGACACGTCGAAGCCTTTTCCCCGCGTCCGATCCGTCCCCGCAGCTGGTGTAATTGCGCCAGCCCGAAACGTTCCGCATGCTCTATGACCATAACCGTGGCAGACGGAACGTCAACGCCGACTTCGATGACCGTTGTCGCGACCAGAATATCCAGCTCGTTTCCCGCGAATTTTTGCATGACGGCGTCTTTTTCCGGGCCTTTCATTTTTCCATGCACCAATCCGACCCGGCCAGCAAACTGCCGGTTTAAATATTCAAAGCGTTCCTGAGCCGCCGCCAAGTCGATTTTTTCGCTTTCTTCCACCAAAGGGCAGACCCAGTAAACTTTATTACCTTCTGCCAGCGCGCGGTTTAACGCGGCGGCCACTTCGTCCAAACGGGCGGCGGGCAGAACCCGTGTGGCAATCGGCTTGCGTCCCGGCGGCAGTTCGTCAATCTGCGAAGATTCCATATCCCCGTAATACGTCAGCGCCAGCGTGCGCGGAATAGGGGTCGCCGTCATCACCAGCATATCGGCCGATCTGCCTTTTTCTGACAGGCTTAAACGCTGGTGAACGCCGAATTTATGCTGCTCGTCAACTACGGTCAAAGCCAGATCTTTGAACACGACGTCTTCGGAAAACAAAGCATGTGTGCCGATAATGATTTGTGCTTGTCCCGACGCAATCCGGTTTAAAATTTCCTGTCTTTTTTTTCCTTTATCTCGGCCTGTCAGCAGAACGACGTCAACGCCTGCTGCCGCGGCGATTTTGCTGACGGAATTAAAATGCTGGTTTGCCAGAATGTCCGTCGGCGCCATTAAAGCCGCCTGCGCGCCGGCTTCAACCGCATTTAACATGGCGAACAAAGCGACCATTGTTTTTCCGGATCCGACGTCGCCCTGAACCAGACGCAGCATGCGCAGCGGAGAATCCATATCGGCGTTGATTTCTTTTAGTACTCGGATTTGCGCGCTTGTTAAAGAAAAGGGTAAAGCGTCAAGTACTGCTTTTCTGATTTTTCCGTCCCCATGTATTGCACGTCCGGCAACCCGGCGCATATTGCGGCGTACAAGGGCCAAAGCCAACTGATTTGCCAGCAATTCATCATAAGCCAGCCGTTGTTTGGCAGCTTTGATTTTTTTCAAATCATCTTCATTTTGCGGGCAATGGATAATTTTCAGGGCGCTTTGAAAATCCGGCCAGCCTTCGCGTTTGGTCATGGCGGGATCCTGCCAGTCAGGCAAATCCGGCATTTTTTCGATACCGATACGAACGGCTTTGTTTAAAATTTTTCCGGATAAACCCGCCGTCAAAGGATAAACGCACTCTATTTCCGGGATTTTATCCAATTCCGTTTCGGAAACGATATAATCGGGGTGAAGCATTTGAATCTGCGCGTTTCCAGGCCCGAAGCGTTCAACTTTGCCGCTGATAAAACGCTTTTCTCCGACTGGCAGGACTTGCGCCGGATAATTGCCGTAAGCATGAAAAAAAATCACATTGATGACGCCAGTATCGTCATGGCAGACAATTTTATAGGGACTTTTGCGGGTCGCCGGCGGATAGTGTCTGTCAACGATGACTTCGATCGTAACAACACCGGTCTGCGGCGCGTCGGCTATTTTTGTTTTTAACCGCCGGTCGATAAAACCCGTCGGCATGTGAAACAGCAAATCGACAATTGCGGGACCGCACAGTTTTTCACATAGCAGAGCCGTTTTTTTTCCGATGCCCGGCAGCTTTTCCAACGGAGCAAAGAACGGAAATAAAATTTCGGGACGCATCGGTAAAATTCCTAAAAATAAAAGATGATTTTCTTTTTTTCCTATTGTATTTATCTTGATTAACGGAGCAAGTTTAAAATGAAATTTTCAAAAATTCCCGAAAAGCATCTGCTGGCCGGCGTGCCTGATAACTATGCCGCTTTGGTTTTGGCGGAAATGGCCCGGCAGACGGCAGACGTCGTCCATATCTGCCGCGATGATATGCGTTTGGCGGCTTTGGTGGAACAGCTGGGATTTTTTGCCCCCGATCTGAACGTGTTGTCTTTCCCGGCTTGGGATACGGTGCCGTACGACCGGGTGTCGCCGAATACGGACGTCGTGGCGCGGCGGCTGGAAACATTGTCAAATCTGCATGCCGGCAAAGGAAAGACGGCCCGGCTGGTTGTCACAACCGTCAACGCCGTTTTACAGCGTGTGCCGCCGGTTGATTTTTTTAAAGCTTCTCTTTGCGCCGAAACGGGAAAATCATTTAACGAACAGGCTTTTCATCGGTTTTTGGAAAAAAACGGCTATCAGCGTACCGAACAGGTCATGGAAGCGGGCGAATATGCCGTGCGCGGCGGTATTATTGACGTATTTGCGCCGGGAACGGCGGAACCGCTGCGTTTGGATTTGTTCGGCGATGAATTGGAAACAATCCGTACTTTTGATCCGATGACGCAGCGTACGACCGGCAAGCTGGATCGTTTTGTTTTTAAACCGGTCAGCGAGGTTGCTCTGGACGCTGAAGCCGTTTCGCGTTTTCGTACAAATTACCGTGAATTATTCGGTTTGGGATCTGATGACATTTTGTATGAAAGTATTTCCGAAGGCCGGCGGTTTCAAGGTATGGAACACTGGCTGCCGTTATTTCATGACGGAACGGATACTTTGTTCGCTTTTGTGCCGGAAGCCGTAATTTCTTTGGATTATCAGGCGGACGAAGCGGCCCGGGCGCGTTTTGAACAGATCGCGGAATTTTATCAGGCGCGCAAAGACGCCGAGCAAAACGGCCTGTCCGAAGGCGGCATGATTTATCACCCCGTTCCGCCCGAACGGCTGTTTCTGGATCAGGCCGAGCTGGACCGGCTGATGACAGGCAGAGCGGTGTACACTCACTTTCCCTTTGCCGCGCCCGAAGAATCCGGACTAACCGACGTTATTGACGCCGGCGGACGTGCCGGACGCGATTTTTCGGCCGAGCGCGCGGCGCCGGACGCTGATATTTATGAGGCCGTGCGCAAATTCATTGTTGAAGAACGGCAAAATAAAAAACAAGTCGTCTTGTGCGGCTTTTCGACGGGATCGCGCGCACGGATCGCTTCGTTGTTAAAAGAGCGCGGCGCTCCGACGGCCGAAGTCGAAACATGGGATCAGGCGTTGAAAACAAAAGACGGCACGCCTTTTGTCGTTTTGCCTTTGGATCAGGGCTTCAGGACGGAAAAACTCTGCGTTTTATCCGAATCGGACATTCTGGGGGACAGACTGGTTCATTCCGTTAAACGCAAAAAGCGCGGCGATCAGTTTATTTCGGACGTTTCGGCTTTAAACGAAGGAGATCTGGTCGTTCATATAGACCACGGGATCGGCAGGTATAAAGGATTGGAAACGCTGCAGGTCGGCGGAGCGCCGCATGACTGCGTATGTTTGGTTTATGCCGATGACGACAAGCTGTTTGTGCCTGTGGAAAATATCGAAGTATTGTCGCGTTACGGTTCCGAACAGGCGGGAGTTCTGCTGGACAAACTGGGCGGAGCAGCTTGGCAGGCGCGCAAATCGCGGCTGAAAAAACGTATCCGGGATATGGCGGAAGCTTTGATTAAAGTCGCGGCGGAAAGATATTTGAAAAAAGCGGACGTATTGCCTGTTTCCGCCGGGATTTACGATGATTTCTGCGCTCGTTTCCCCTATGCGGAAACGGAAGATCAGGAAAAAAGCATTCAGGACGTATTAAACGATTTGACCGAAGGCCGCCCGATGGACCGGCTGGTTTGCGGCGACGTGGGTTTCGGCAAAACGGAGGTCGCTTTACGCGCCGCTTTTACGGCGGCGATGAACGGCGTTCAGGTGGCCGTTGTCGTGCCGACCACTCTTTTGGCGCGGCAGCATTATGAAACTTTTTCCAAACGTCTGGCCGGCTTTCCCCTGCGCGTTGCCCAGCTGTCGCGTTTAACGGGCGCGAAACAGGCGGCCGCCGTTAAAAAAGAACTGGCGGAGGGCGGTCTGGATATTGTCGTCGGCACGCATGCTTTGCTGGCAAAAACGGTTTCTTTTAAAAATCTGGGGCTTTTGATTGTTGACGAAGAGCAGCATTTCGGCGTGGCGCACAAAGAACGGCTGAAACAGCTGCGTTCCGACGTTCATGTGTTAACGCTGACGGCGACGCCTATTCCCCGGACGCTGCAAATGGCGCTGACCGGCGTCAGAGAACTGAGCATCATTGCGACGCCGCCGGTCGACCGGCTGGCCGTACGTACGTTCGTTCTGCCTTTTGATCCGGTGATTATCCGCGAAGCCCTGATTCGCGAACGCATGCGCGGCGGTCAGACCTTTTATGTCTGTCCGCGTATTTCCGATATGGACGAAGTCATGAAAAAATTAAAAGTACTTGTCCCGGAAATCAAAGTCGTCGCCGCTCATGGCCGCATGAGCCCCAAAGAACTGGAAGACATCATGACGGCCTTTGCCGATAAAAAATATGACGTTTTGCTGTCGACGACGATTATTGAATCCGGCTTGGATATGCCTTCGGTCAATACGATTGTGATCCACCGTGCGGATATGTTCGGGCTGGCGCAGTTATATCAGCTGCGCGGCCGTGTCGGGCGTTCAAAAACGCGCGGGTATGCTTATCTGACTTTGCCGCCGAAACAAAAAGTCGGCAAAACGGCGTTGAAACGTATGGAAGTCATGCAGAAACTGGATACGCTGGGCGCGGGATTTACTTTGGCCAGTTATGATCTGGATATTCGCGGGGCAGGGAATCTGCTGGGGGAAGAACAGTCCGGGCATATTAAAGAAGTCGGCATTGAACTTTATCAGAAAATGCTGGAAGAAGCCGTCGCGGAAGCGCGCAGCGGCGGGCTGCCGCAGGAAGAAGAGCAGACTTCCTGGTCGCCGCAGATCAATGCCGGCATGCCTGTTTTAATTCCGGAAACTTACGTGCGCGATTTAGGCATACGTATGGGATTATATAAACGTTTGGCCGAAATGACGGAATTAAACGAGATCGAATCGTTTGCCGCCGAAATGACGGATCGCTTCGGTTCTTTGCCGGCGGAGGTTGAAAATCTGCTGGAAATCATTGCGATTAAAACTCTGTGCCGCAAAGCAAATGTTGAAAAAATCGAAGCCGGTCCCAAAGGCGCCGTAATTACGTTAAGAAATAATCGCTTTCCAAATCCTGCCGGGCTTGTTAAATTTATAGCACAGAACAACGGCGCGGCAAAGCTTCGCCCTGATCAGAAAATCGTTTATAAACGTGTCTGGGAAATAGCGAAAGACAGGATCAAAGGTATGCGGAAACTGATGGCAAAAATGGCGGAAATCGCTGCAGAAAAAGAATGAAAAATCATTCTGTTATATTGTTTTCTTGATAAAATAGGTTAAGTTAAAATGCACAAAGAAACTCATATCCTGACAATCACATGTCCCGACAAAACGGGAATTGCCGCGCGTGTTTTCGGATTTATTGCCGATCAGGGCGGTTTTATTACCGAAGCCGCACAGTTCGGCGATGAACTCAGCCGTTTGTTCTTTATGCGCATTGTTTTTACGACGCAGACGGAAAACGGTTTTCGCGCTGAATTTAAATCGGCTTTTCAAACGCTTGCCGCCGAATTTGACATGACATGGAAACTTCATAACGGCGACAGGCCGGCGCGGCTGCTGCTGGCTGTTTCAAAAGAAAGCCACTGCCTGAACGATCTGCTGTACCGTTACAGGGCAGGGCTGTTAAACATTGATATCGCCGGCGTTGTTTCTAATCATGAAGATATGCGGGATTTTGTCGAATGGCATAAAATCCCTTATCATTACCTGCCGCTGCCGAAAGGGTCATCGTTTGAGGAAAAACGCGCGCAGGAAAACAAGATTTTGGCTTTGGTGGACGAACTGCATATCGATTTGGTCGTTCTGGCGCGCTATATGCAGATTTTATCGGACGACATGTGCCGGGCTTTGACCGGACACTGTATCAATATTCATCATTCTTTTCTGCCCAGTTTTAAAGGGGCAAAACCGTATCATCAGGCGTATGAACGCGGTGTCAAGCTGATCGGGGCGACGGCGCATTATGTAACGGCCGATTTGGACGAAGGCCCGATTATCGAACAGGCCGTCGAACGTGTCGATCATACCAATACGCCCGCGCAGCTGGTTGCGATCGGCAAAGATTTAGAAAACATTGTTTTGGCGCGCGCCGTCAGATATCATACAGAACGGCGCGTTTTATTAAACGGCCGCCGGACCGTCATTTTTAAGTAACGGAGGAAATAAGGTGAAAATAGATGCCATTCCGCTTTTCAGCACGACTTCGGAAACTTTCAGAACCGAAATGGACAGGTTTCTGCGTTGGAAGTCTTTTCGGGCCGGCCAGGAAATTATTAATCGCGAAGATAAAAATTCGGATCTGTTGTTTGTGACCAAAGGAAAAGTACGTGTTGTGATTTACACTTTATCCGGTCGCGAAGTCACGCTGGACGATATCGAAGCGGGCAGTTTTTTCGGCGAAATGGCCGCGATTGACAAAGAACCCCGGTCCGCGTCCGTGATTGCTCTGGAACCTTCGGAAATCGCTTTTCTGCCGGCGGAAAGGTTTGAAGAAGGATTAAAGAAAGAATCTCAGGTGGCTTTGCGCATTATGCACAGAATGTCGATGATTATCCGGCATGCCAACGAAAGGATTGTCGAATTGTCCACATTGGGGGCGAACAACCGGATTCATGCGGAAATTCTGCGTCTGGCCCGTAAAAAAGGAATTGAAAAAAACGGCAAAATCTATATTTCGCCCATTCCCGTGCACAGCGATATCGCGGCCAGAATCAGCACCGTGCGCGAAACGGTTGCCCGCGCGATGAGCGATTTGGCCAAACAGGGGATTGTTATCCGTGAAAACGGGGCTTTGGTTGTTCAGGACGTTAAACGGCTGGAACAAATGGTTCAGGACGTCCGCGGCGATATTCTTTAGAATGATTGAGGGAGGAAAACATGAAGCGGCATCACTTTAAACGTTTTATCCTGGCGGGCGGCGTTTCCTGGCTGGCAATGACCGGCGCCGCCGTCGCAACGTATCAGGAAGCCATGCAGGCGTTTAGCGAACAGGATTATGTTTTTGCCCTTGAAGAATTTACCCGTCTGGCGGACAAAGAACAAAATGCCGACGCCAGATATCAGTTGGGACGCATGTATGAGCTGGGCGCCGGCGTGCCTAAAGACGAAATCAAAGCCATGCAGATTTACCAGCAGGCGGCTCAGGAAGGCAGCGGGTCGGCGGCGTTAAAAATCGGCAATGCTTATTATACCGGACAAGGCATGGAAAAAAATTACAAAGAAGCTTTTCAGTGGTATCAGAAAGCTTCGGACAAAGGCAGTTATCCCGCGCAATACAATATCGGATTGATGCTGGAAGAAGGACTGGGAGTAAAAAAAGATCTGGTTCGTTCCGTCGAAGCTTATAAAAAATCGGCAGATCAGGGGTATGCTCCGGCGCAAATGGCTTTGGGGCGCATGTATTTAAAAGGGATCGGGACGCCGCAGGATTTCTCGCAGGCTGTTTTCTGGTATAAACTGGCCGCCGATCAGGGAAATGTCAAAGCCCAAATGGAATTGGCAAATTTATACGCGAATACGTCTGTCCGCGGACTGCCGTTTAATATCATCGGCGCGCATGTTTACTTTAACCTGATTTCGGCGTACGGGCCGTCTCCGCTGAAAGAAGAAGCGGCGGCCAAGCGTAACGAATTAACGCAGAAAATGAAAAATGAAGAAGTCTTAAGCGCCCAGAGAAGAGCCCAAAAGTGGAAAAAGAAAACGCGCGAGGAATCTCTGCCCAGTCTGGTTCAGGAAGCCACTTTGCTGGAAGAAGAAAGCGTAAGCGGCACGGCTAAGGCAAATCAGGAAAAAACACAGGAAAAAGAAGAAGTAAAGCTGACTGTCAAAACGGACATACAGGAAATCATCGTCGCGGCCGGTATTTCCAGACGCGATTTAAATAAAGCCGTTCGTGAAGATAATTTTCAGCCGGTTGTTACAGCTTTGAAAGAAAAAATTGCTGCCGGTGATAAAATAGCGCAACTGGCTTTGGCCGATCTGTATATGCTGGGGCAGGGAATGCAGCCTCAGCCTCAGGAGGCTTTTAAAATCTATACCCAGCTGGCACAAAGCAATGATCCGATCGCCTTATACCGTCTTGCGCCGCTGTATTGTGAAGGAAACGGCGTCGACCCCGATCTGGCCGAATGCTACAAGTATATGGTTCTGGCCAAAAAATATGCCGACGAAGCTTCTTTGCCGGCCGTTTCGGAATCTTTGCAGATGCTGGACGAAAATCTGGATAAGGAAATCCGGGATACAGGAAAAAAACTGGCCGATCAATGGGGAGTGAAAAAAGACGAGAAAAAAGAAGAAAAGAAAAAAGGCCTGTTCGGTATGTTCGGCGGTGATTCCGATGAATCGGACGCTATGGTAAAACCGGAGGAAGAAAAGGAACAAAAACAGGAAGAAAGCAAGCCAAAAGACGATAAAAAAGAACCGGCCGACGAAGAAGATTTATTTTCCGATCTGTAAAGGGTAAACGATGTCTGAACAGTTAATACTTGAAAACGGGAATTGTCTGTCCCTGCGTCATGTTGACGGAAAACAACCGCTTGAAATCGTTTTTATGCATGGCACGCTGTCCGATAAAAACGCTTCAAAGTCTTTGTTTTTAGAGGAATTCTGCCGCAAAAACAATATCGGATATACGGCCTTTGATTTTATCGGCCACGGGGAATCTTCGGGAAAATACACTGACGGAACAATCGGCATATGGTTTGGAAATGCTCTGGAAGTTATTGATCGCGTTACAACAAATCCTTTGATCCTGGTCGGCAGTTCTATGGGCGGCTGGATTGCTTTGTTGGCGGCAACAGCCCGCCCGAAGCGCGTCAGAGCTGTTATCGGTCTGGCCGCCGCCGCCGATTTTACGGTTGACGTCTGGAATTCTTTTTCTGACAGGCAAAAAAAGGAAATTCGGGAAAAAGGCGTTATATATACTCCCAACGGCTGGACGGAGGAAGGCGATCCGTGGACAAAACAACTGTTTGATGACGCAGAACAATATCTGCTGTTGAAAGGAAAAGACAGTCTGGATATTCAATGTCCGCTGACTTTGATACACGGGGCAAAGGACGATTGTGTTCCCGTTGAAACGGCTTTTAAAATTATGGCCGCGGCGAAAACCGAAAATGTCAAAGCCGTTATTTTGAAAAACAGCGGGCACCGTTTGTCAGAACCGGACGAACTGCTTGTTCTGGAACAGGAATTATCTAATTTTATCAAAATATAAAGGGCGGTTATTTATAGACGGGATCCATGCGCAGACGGACACGGCGGTTGCGCCGCTGATTATGAGCGATCGGTTCGCCGTTGGCGTCTCTGTTCGGATAACGCGGTTGAATATCGGCCAGGCCGACAGCGCGCAGCCTTGTCGGGTCAATACCGTTTTGAATTAAAAAGCGGGTAACGGCGGAAGCTCTGGCTGAGGATAATTCCCAGTTGGACGGAAACTGCGGTGTGTTAATCGGATTGTCGTCCGTATGTCCTTGAACTTCAAAACGGAAAATTTTATAACGCGGCGCATTAAGGGTTGATACCAAACGGCGCAGAACGGGAATGGCTGCGGCTTTTAAAACGGCAGAACCGTTATCGAAGAAAGTATCGGCTTCCAGATCCAGAATTAAACCGATATGGTCGCTGCCCAGCGCCGCGACGGATTCCATTTCAAGCGCTCTTAAATCATCGTCCAGATCCGCCCGCAGCAACGCGATCGGTTTGTCGACAGGTCTGTCCATGAACTCGCGCGACATGCCGGTGCGGATTTGTTCAAACATAACGGTATCCATTTTTGACGCGGCCAGCAGCATCACGAAAAAGCACAGCAACAGTGTCACACAGTCGCCGTATGTGTTCATCCATTCGTCGGTATTGATCTCTTTTTTCTTCGGCGGCATCGGCATTTTCGGTCGTCCTTTTTAACGCTGCATATCGCGGTCGATCAGGAAATGCTGCGAGGGATCGAGAAAAGCGTTCAGTTTATCTTGAATATAGCGCGGACTTTTACGTTCGGCCAGCAAAACCAGACTTTCGGTAATCAGCAGATTACGAAACAGCGTATCATCGGAACGCGACGTCAGGTTAATTCCGGCCGGCAGATAAATCAGACGGGCGGACATCACGCCGTAAAACGTCGTAATCAAAGCGACAGCCATACCTGTGCCGATCGCGGCAGGGGCAGCCCCCATGTTCCCCAACATGACGACCAACCCGATTAACGTGCCGGCCATACCGAACGCCGGAGCGTTGGAACCGATATTGTTTAAAACGTCAATCGGTCTGCCGGCGCGCTGATAAGCGCTGAAAGCGGATTCTTTTAAAATTTCACGGACTTCGTTACCGGTATATCCTGAAATAACCAATTCCACGCCGTATTTTAAAAACGGATCGTCGTCCCCGACCGTCGTCATGGCATCGTTTTCCAATCCCTGCAGACCGTTTTTCTGCGTAATATAAGCCCAGCGGACGAAACGGCCGACTTCGTCTTTATAAGAAATTGAGCTGTCCTTATAAAGTTTAAAAATCGACAGCCATTTTTTGTTGGCCAGATGGACGTCCGACGCGCTGTAAGCGATCAGCATCGCAAAATACGGACCGATCAGAACCAGAATAAAACTGTTCAGATCCCAGAACATTAAAACATTGTCTGTCGCCAGACGAATTGAAACAAATACAATGCTCCAGCCGATAATGATACCGATAAGAGAACTTTTAGACATAACCGATCCTTAGTCAATACAAGCTTTCAGATGATAATTTTTACAGCGGGAAAACTTAAAAATCAACGTTTAAAAAAGAAAGCGCATATTTTTTAAGGAAGATGTTAAATTTTCTTTGATTTTTATCTGCCATCAGTTATAAAACAATAAATAACTTTTTTTATGGCCTAAAGAAAGGAACAGGACCTGGTTTCGCTTTTAAAAAACAACCTGAGCGCCGTGTTGCAGATTGACCCGAACGGGGTTATTTTATCGGCGAACTCAACTGCCTGCCGACTGTTCGGATACGAAAACGACGAATTGAACGGCAGACAGGCGCAGGTGATTTTGCCTGACTGCGATCATCGGAAAGCGGCTTTCGGCGCTTTGGAGGTTCTGCGCTCGGATCCCGATCTGTCCAATACGACCGAAGCCGTCGGATTAAAAAAGAACGATACCGAATTTCCTGTGGAAGTTGTCATGATGCCCTGTGATCAGGGGTATATCTGCCAGCTGCGCGATATTTCCAGACGCCAGATGTCCGAAAGTATGGACGCAATTCTGCATGCAACGCTGCGCCGTGTTTTGCGGGGGCAGACGTATGAGCAGTTCTGTTCGTTTCTGTGCGAAAAAATTGTCGAGCTGCTGGGGTGTCCTCTGGCTTGGATCGGGAAAAAAGAAAAGGACGGATCCGTCTGTGTCTGCGCCGTTGCCGGAAAGCTGTCCGCGGGATTTCCCGCAAAGCCGATCCGTTGGGACGACCTGACCGAAAAATTCGGCCCGACCGGACAGGCAATCAGATCCAAACGCACATTTATCGTTGAGCTGGCCGACGACAAAGTCATTGATGCGGACGGCCGCGAACATGTCCGTCAGATTATCGTTTTTCCTCTGGTTACGCATGACGGCGTGGACGGGGTCTTGGAAATTCATTCCGCTTTGGGAAAGCTGGACAACACGACGATCCAGCGTATCGAAACGTTTTCGTTGCGGATTGCCATGGCAATGCAGATCGCCGCCGATCAGCAGAATCTGCGGCTGCAGCGGATTGCTTTGGAAACATCGCCCAATGCGTTTGCCATTACTGACGATCAGGGGGTGGCCCTGTGGGTAAACGATGCTTTTTGTTCGTTAAGCGGTTACCGGCATGAAGAAGTGCTGGGGCGGAAGCTGGCCTTTTTAAAAACAGACCTGCAGAACGACGCTTTTTACAATGAAATGTGGGAAGCTCTGCGCGCAGGGAAAAGGTGGCACGGGGAAATCGTCGAACGCCATAAGTCGGGATCTTTGTACACAGTGGAACAGAGAATTACGCCGATTCTGGACGATAACGGCGATTTGTCTTACTGCGTTATTGTCCGCGACGATGTGACCGAACGTAAAAACGCCGAAGGGCAGATCATGCATTTGGCCAATTACGATCAGCTGACGGGGTTGCCTAACCGCCGGTTGTTTCATGAACAGTTAAAGCTGATATTAAAGCGGGCGGAAACGCGCGGCAAAAAAGTCGCTCTGATTTTTGCGGATTTAACAAATTTCAACCGGATCAATGACACGCTGGGGCATACGGCGGGGGACAAATTATTAAAAACTGTTGCCGACCGTTTGCTGAAAATGGCTGCTCCGAAGGACTTTGTCGCCCGTATCGGCGGGGACGAATTTACGTTAATTGTTGAAAATATTCCGAATGCCGAAACGGCGGCGTTAAACGCGCGGACAATGATCGAAACGATTTTGGCGCCGATTACTTTGGAAAACACGGAAGTCAACGTTGGCGCGTGCGTGGGGATTTCCATTTTTCCGGACGACGGAAAAGAACCGGACAAGCTGGTTAATTTCGCGGATATGGCGCTGCGCACGGCGGCACATTCGGCGCCGAACAGTTATTTCTTCTTTTCTCAGGAAATGAACGAAGAAACAGAAGATCGGCTGGCTTTGGAACGCGATTTGCGCAAGGGATTGATCCAAAAAGAATTTGCTTTGTTTTTCCAGCCTCAGTTAGATGTGCGCACGGGAAAAATCAATGCGGTTGAAGCTTTGGTCCGCTGGTTCCACCCGACGCGGGGTATGGTTTCCCCGATGCGGTTCATTCCGATCGCCGAAGATACCGGCCTGATTATTCCTCTGGGCGACTGGATCTTAAAAGAAGCGCTGCGTTATATAAAAATATGGGACGAAATGAACCTGCCGAAAATTTCGGTTGCCGTTAACTTATCGGCAATTCAGTTTCAGCAGGAAGATCTGGCCGGATCGATTGAAAAAATTTTGTCGGACAGCGGCGTTGATCCCGAACGGCTGGAACTGGAATTAACGGAAAGCGTCGTCATGCAGGACGCGCGGAAGGCGGATAATATTTTATCGCGTTTGTCCCGCGTCGGGATAAAGCTGGCGATTGACGATTTCGGAACGGGATATTCTTCTTTAAGTTACTTAAAACGTTTTGCCGTTGACCGGTTAAAAATCGACCAGTCTTTTGTCCGCGACATGACGCATAATTATGACGACGCGGAAATCGCGCAGGCTATTATTAATTTAGGGCACACGCTGGGGCTGGAAATCGTATCCGAAGGCGTTGAAACCAAAGAACAGCTGGAGCTGTTGAAAAAGCAGGGCTGCGATATTATTCAGGGATACTTTATCAGCAAACCGATGCCGGCGGACGATTTGCCCGAATTTTTACGGACCAAGACAGAATTTTAACGGCTTTTCTAAAAAAGGAGTAGACGATGAAAAACATTCTGTTTGCAAGTTTGTTTTTAAGCAGCGTACTGTTTGTTCAAAACGTTTATGCGCTGGAAACAAAGCGGCTGCCCGAACCGCAGACAAACGGCGGAAAACCGTTAATGGAAGCTTTAAAGGATCGAAAAACGTCGCGTTCTTTTTCCGACAGACCGCTGGAACCGCAAATGTTGTCGGATATGTTATGGGCGGCTTTCGGCATTAATCGCCCGGCAGAAGGCAAAAGAACCGCGCCGACAGCCATGAACAGGCAAGATATTGATGTTTATGTGTTAGACGCTGCCGGAGTTTGGCGTTATGAGGCAAAGGAAAACGCCTTAATTCCCGTTTTGGAAAAAGATTTGCGTTCCGTTATGGCCAGTCAGCCTTTTGCGGCCAAAGCGCCGGTGACTTTGCTGTATGTCGCCGAAAATAACATTACTTCTGGTATGCATGCGGGATCTTTGTACCAAAATGTCGGTTTGTTCTGTGCTTCGGCCGGATTGAATAATGTCGTGCGGCGTATGGATAAAGATCAGCTGACGCAGGCGCTGCCTTTGCCGGCCGGCAAAGAGGTTATTGTTTCCCAATCCGTCGGATATCCTTAACCCGGTTGATGTTATCTTTTAGCTAACTTGTTTTTCGTTTTTTTCCTTCTTACGATATTTCAGACAAAGGAAAGGGGAAAAAGATGAAATATGTTACCTTGAACACAGATTATAAAATGCCGGTAATCGGCCTGGGAACATGGAAATCGGCGGAAGAAAAAATATATCAGGCAGTCCGCTGGGCAATCAAAGCCGGGTATCAGCATGTTGACTGCGCCGCCGTTTACGGCAACGAAGAAACCGTCGGCCAGGCTTTGCATGACGCCGTGGCAGAAGGCGACATCGAACGAAAGAATTTATTCGTTACCTCTAAACTGTGGAATACGGCTCATAAACCTGCGGACGTGCGTCCGGCTTTGGAACAAAGTCTGAAAGATCTGCAAACGGATTATCTGGATTTATATTTGATCCATTGGCCGATCGCCGAAGATCCTTTAAGCGGCGAAGCGTTGGACATTCCGCAGGAAGAAACATGGGCAGAAATGGAAAAAGCGCAAAAAGACGGACTGGTCCGTTCAATCGGCGTATCAAATTTTACGCAGACAAAATTAAAAGATTTAATGGATAAGGCTGAAATTATGCCAGCCGTCAATCAGGTTGAAATTCACCCGTATCTGGCACAAAACGATCTGGTTGAATTCTGCCGGGAAAATCAAATTGTTGTTACGGCGTATGCTCCTCTGGGGTCAGGGGATCGCCCCGATACGATGAAAGAAGCCGGCGAACCTTCTTTGCTGGCAGATCAGGTTGTTGCCGATATCGCTAAAAAGAATTCGGCGACGCCGGCGCAAGTTTTGATTGCCTGGGGGCTGACCCGCGGATTGGTCGAAATTCCAAAATCCGTTCAGTTTGACAGGATTGAGGAAAATCTGGGCGCGTTAAACGTCACTTTGGACGACGACGACATGAAACGGCTGAATGCCATTGATGAAACATTCCGCTTTGTAACGGGAAAAAATCTGACAGGCGCGGATCATGTCTTTGATGATTAATGGAAAGCTCCGAAAGGAGCTTTTCTTTTATAATTTTAAGGATAAACGCGCTAAATCCGTCAAAACGACCCCGTTGTCAACGACAGGTTGAGTATAGGCGCGCGAAAAGTAACCTTCGTCCGTTTCATAAACGGAAAAACCGCAGGATTCATAGAAATATTGTTGAAAGCTGTCTTTTCCCGTTGCGATCAGTAATGTTTCAAAACCGTCATTGCGGGCGCGGGTTATGGCGTCCTGTATTAATAAACGTCCCAATCCCTGCCGGCGGTATTGTTCGGATACGGCAATATTCATGATTTCCGCGGTTTTGTTTTTCAGATCTTTTAAAACATATACGCCGATCGTCCGCGGCCCGTCAAAAACAGCGAAACAACGGCCTTTGTTCAGATATTTTTCGATTTTTTTGATATCCGGATCGGCCTCTAACAACAAAGAAAGAGGATAATTTTGATAAATTTCTTTGATTTCCGGTTCGTTCATCGGACTGTCCTTTCAAATAGCTTCAAAAGAATACGCAATTTTTTTCAAAAAATATAGACAAAAAACAGAAAAACTGTATACTGATCTTATTTCAAAGATTTTTTTAAGGAAATTCCATGGCCGAACCTGAAAAAAATTGTAAATTGACTCTGTATCTGGACACGCCGAAAATGTTTTTGCGGCCGGGCAGGGACAATATTTACATTCGTTCAAACGGTACACCGACGACAACCTGGTTTACCGGCCATGCTTTTGTCGGACTGACAGACGAAAAGGGAAATGAGGAAAAGTGGGGATATTACCCAAATCCGATGGCGTCGATAAAAGAAGAACTCAGAGGAACGCGCGGCCACTTTGAACGCGAGGATAACGGTCATTATAACGAAGCTATTGTTTATATGGTTACCCGCGACCAATATGACGCCGCAATGAAAAAAGTTCATGAAACAAAAGTTCGTCCGGGATTTTATCAGCTGTTTCATAAAAATTGTTCCAGTGTCGCCAGCGATATTCTGCGTGCCGGAGGGGTGAAAGACGCTCCGTCGCTGTTTATGGGATTAACGCCACACCGTCTGACAATGAAAAAACGGGCTTTGCAGGTAAAACGCCGGCTGGAAGTCGCTTTTTGGAAAGCCAAAAACGCCGTAAAAGGAATATTTACGGGGCAAAAGGCGCCGAAGTCCGATTTGCTGAAAATGTTAAAAGAAAAACCGATTCCCGTAACTATTTCGCAGGGAATGGCCGCGTCAAAATCCAAACAGCCTTTGGACGTCAACAAAGTTCTTTCTTCTTTAAGCGGACTGCGCGCAAAATAATGAAAGCCTATCAACAGGGGACGATTGATTATTTCTGCGGCGTTTACGCAGTGATCAATGCTTTTCGCTGGGCGGCGCGGGATCAGAAAAAACTGACATACAGAGCAGGGTGCGCTTTTTACCAACATCTGATTAAGTACCTGATTAAAAAAGATTTATTTCAGGAAGTTTTATGTCACGGCACCTCATGCGGTTTATTGCTTAATTTATTAAACAAAGCGGATTGTTATACACAAAAACATTTTGGTTTGGCGTTGGAATTTCAGGCTCCCTATGCCGCAGAAAACAAATCTGCATTGAAAATTGTCAAAGAAATCGGCACTTTTCTGGAACAGGATCACACGGCTTGGATTATCCGTTTAAACAACCTAAATCTGGGCGACCACTGGTCCGTCGGAACGACAGTAACGCAAAACGGAACTGTCCGGTTGTTCGACAGCTATGGCTGTACCCGTTTTGACGCTAATAAATCGTTATGGGTACCGCCAATCAAAAAAGCTGATATCACTTCGGATAATCCGACGGGTATGCCCAAACCGCCCAAAGGAAAAACGCTGTTGTTAAAAGAAGGGCAGATTTTAATTAAAACCCGCCCTGTCTGATAAAAGTTACACGCAGCAGCATCCGTTTGCATTGGCGACAGGGGAATATCCCGTTTTGCATGACACGCCGTCACAACCCAACGGCTTGCAGCAGCACCCCGTATCCGTCGCTTCGGCAACGGCATTGACCGAACACGATACCCCCGTGCAATTCGGTACGGCTGTCTGTCCGTCACAATAATTTTGCTGCGGACAGGATAGGCATAAATCTCCCGATATATACCGGCCGGACGCGCATAACAGACACTTTCCCGTTAACCGGTCACAGTCTTTGCAATTGGCGTCACATTCTTTTGCCAGCTCGGGCGCTTCGAATCCCGACTGCAGATTGACTTTAGCCTGATGCGATGTTGTTGCATTGATGTTGCGTCCCAATTTAACGGCTTTGGCGATTTGAAACGGTTCGGGCGTATGTTCGGCCTGAACGGTTGCGGCTGCGCAGATCAGAACGGCGCAGAATAAAAACAGTTTTTTCATGTCCGCCTGCCTTATTTATTGATACAGCAGCAGCCGTCATCGGATAATTTCATGCGTGACGGGCAAGAATTGACCGTATTCGCCGGCGTATCTTTGACACAGGTTCCGTTGAGCCTTGTGTAACCGGAATTACAAATCAGGCATTCTGAAGATGACAAACAAGACGAACAGTTTGCAGAGCAGGTCACATTTTCACCACCGTCGCAAGGGGTGCGCTGATATCTGTAATAATTTCCATCGAAAAAACAAGCTCCTTTTGTCCCGTTAAACGGCGCACTTCTGACATATTCACAGTCTTCCAGAGTACGGTATCCTACTGTTGTAAGGGTATTATTGACGGTGTTGCATTTGCCCTTACCGTATATACATACGTAATCTCTTCCGTTCATTCCGCCGGCACATGTGTATGGTGACAAACAGTCAGCCTTACATGCTGTTAATGATGTATAATGTGCTTCTGACACAGAAGAAAAGAACAACACTGTCGCCAGCGCTGCAAAGAAAATTAAAGTTGATTTTTTCATTTGAACAATCCTTTTTGTTTCGGTTAAACAAAAACCTACCTTTT
>ULQL01016444.1_pt1 | contig 55073 bp, 71 predicted proteins | sample 1954411 | NCBI WGS metagenome assembly ULQL01 (sample SAMEA4835654, study PRJEB28245) | human gut metagenome | biome: gut microbiome; material: fecal sample | place: Denmark | collected 2008 | reverse complement strand
ACACATAGAATCAAAGGTAAAGGAAATAACGGAGGTCGCTGCGACTGGTGGTTAGCTACTGTTCACTCTGATAACTCTACTTACTGCTGTCGTGTCAGCAGCTACGGAAATGCCGCCAGCTACTTTGCGTCTTACACCAGCGTTGGGGTTCCTGTGTGTTTTAGAATCTCTGCCTAAACTTTGATGAATAGAAAGGATATAAGAATATGGAAATGAATACAAGAGCAGACCAAATTAATGGTGAAATAACTGCATTAAAACAGTTACTTACTAATTCTGACTATAAAGCTCTTAAATATTCTGAAGGCTTAATCTCTGACATCGAATATGCAGAGATTAAGACTTATAGAGAAAATTTGAGAGCACAAATCAATCAGCTTGAAGAGGAGTTAGCTACATTAAATGAGTAATGTATTACGAAGAAACAGAGCCACATCAGAGGTCGAGTTTATTCATAATGCTACGCGGATAAGAAGAGAAGTTACATCTATGGTAATGAATGAAAAAGTCTTTCCAAAAAGATATAGATTTGTATATTCAATACCTATGATTGATTTATGTCGGGAACTTGTTAAAAATGCAAACACCTATTATAATTGTGTAGGTGAAGATGACAACGAATCTTTCTTATACAAAAGAAAGAAAGAAGCTTTAATGAATATGTATGATTGTTGTGAAGATATCCTCGCGGAAATGCAGGATGCCAGAGAAAGACTTCATATCAAAATGTCAGTGCGAGAACGTGTTGTAGGTTTTATTGTTGACGAAGAAGAGCTGATAAATGATTTATTAAAGCGTGAAGATGAAAGTCATATTAACTTTATGAAACATAATTGTAAATGAAGTTAATTTAATATATAGACTTAGGTTACTTTTTATGTTTCCTCAGTTATCTCAATGTTGTGAGTTATATGCTGTACTAGATTGCTGTTTGGGGAATTGTCCTGCAACTGGTGGTTAGCTACTGTTAACTCTGGTAACTCTACTAACTGCTGTAATGTCAACAACAACGGAAATGCCAACAACAACAATGCGTCTAACACCAACATTGGGGTTCCTGTGTGTTTTATGTGGTATAAAAGTACAGACAAAGTAAGTTATGTTTAAATCCAATACCACGGACAACAAACTGAAATCCGTAGATTTATTATTGAATAAATCTCAATATTTTTAAACGCAGTACAAGCGAAAATAATATAATCAAATAATATAACCACATGAAAAAAGTGATCTTCCTTAATTGGTAAATAAATACTTTGATGAATTGGGCGGACGCTGCTTGCATGGATAAAGATTCGTATATTTGCTTTATTTTCATGCCCATTATTCTATGCCGCTGACCGAAGGAAATATACAAGTAATATTGGGCGGTACAAAGGAGTTTTTATTATGACAAGCGAAGAAAGAAAAGAAGCTCGCTATCAGAGAAGAGTAGCAAAAAGAATTAAAAAGAAAAAAGAATTAAATGAAAAATATGGAAATTTTGATGAAATAATTTCTTTTGATAACTTATGTGATGCTTTCTATCAATGTAAGAAAACTGTATCATGGAAAGCTAGCACACAAAAATATGAACGGAATCTTTTTAAAAATGTTTACCAAACTAGAGAAGATATTTATGATGGTAAAAGTGTTTCTAAAGGATTCCATCATTTTATATTAAACGAGAGAGGAAAAACTAGATATATAAGAAGTGTTCATATAAGTGAACGAGTAGTGCAAAAAGCAGTTAATAAACATTGCTTATTACCTATATTATCTAAATCTCTTATTCATGACAATGGAGCTAGTTTGAAAGGTAAAGGTGTAGATTTTACTCATAAAAGATTAACTCAACATTTAGTTGAATTTTATAATGAATATGGAAGAGATGGATATATATTAATAATTGATTTTTCTGGTTATTTTGATAATATACTTCATGAACCTATATTTGATGATCTAGAAAAGAAGATATTTGATGAAAGAATTATCAATTTAACAAAACAATTTGTAGTACCATTTGGAGAAAAAAGTTTAGGTTTAGGCAGTGAAACCAGTCAAATTCTAGCTATTAACTATCCAAATCATATTGACCATTATATTAAAGAGGTTTTAAGGATTCGCGGTTATGCAAGATATATGGATGATAGTTATTTAATTCATCATAGTAAAGAATATTTGTAATATTGTTTACAAGAAATTACAAGGATGTGTGATGAAATTGGAATTAAATTAAATCCTAATAAAACTCAAATTGTTAAATTGACTCATCAATTCACTTTTTTAAAAACTAAATATAATATTACAGAAAGTGGAAAAATATTGAGAAGAGTGTCTAGAACTGCTGTAACTCATATGAGAAGAAAAATGAAAAAATTTAAAAAATTCTATGACCAAGGTTTAATGACATTAAATGATATTAATTGTTCTTATCAGTCTTGGCGTGGATATTTAAAGAGGAAAAATAGCTACAGAACATTATGTAGTTTAGATAAATTATTTCATGATTTATTTGCTCATGATATTTATATGGAGCTGATAGATCGATTACAATATGCGTAGATTTAAAATCTACGCATTTTTTTATGCCCATTTTTATTTTTGCTAAGCAATATTAAATTCTATTTAATCTATTTATTTTCAAATCTATTTTTTCGTAAATTTTATCCTCCCTTATTAGAAAAAATTAACTACCTGCTAAATTTTAAATGTTTAATAAATTTTTATGAAAATTAAGGACTTTTTATTAAAATTATCTCACTTAAATTTTCATAAAAATATGTCAAAGAACAGAGATAAAAGTAGGAGGACTTATGAAAAATGAATTATTTAAACAACTCTAATTATTTAGGTAATTATCCTTATAATTATGTAAATCAATATGTGCCACAGCCGCAACCTCAACAATTTATATCTCAACCAATGGCACCTCAAACTCAACAGCCGCAATCTCTTAATGGTAAAATAGTAGATAGCGAAGACGTTGTAAAAGCTACTGAAGTTCCTATTGGTGGATATGGAATTTTCCCAAAAGCAGATTTAAGTGAAATATATATTAAATCATGGAATAATAATGGTACGACAAGCATTATTACTTTTAAACCTATTATCCAAGAGGTAAAAGAGCCTCAAATAGTTGAAGATAATAGTTTGAAAATCATAGAGCGTTTAAATGCACTTGATGCTAAAATAGATAGCCTTATGATGAATAATGTCGCGGTGACCGCACAAGTAGCTAAAAAGGAGGTAAAAGGAAGTGACTACTAATCCAAATATGATGCAATTTATGCAAATGATGAAAGCTGCACGCAATCCGCAGCAGGCAATTATGAATATGCTAGAAAATCAAGTAGGACAAAATCCTATGGCTAAAAACTTATTAGAATTAGCTAAATATAATGATGCTAAAGGAGTAGAAAATGTAGCAAGAAATATTATGAAAGAACAAGGATTAGATTTTGATGAAGAATTTAATAACTTCAAACGAATGTTTGGGTTTTAAATTAATAAATTTTATAGGAGGTACACTATATGTTTAATAGTGGAGTAACGGTTATAGTCTATCTGACATTGCCGCAGCAACTGGTAACAACGGTAATAATAACGACTTCATGGGAAATGGAGCTTGGTGGATTATTATTTTATTCTTATTCGTATTTTGCGGATGGGGAAATGGTAACTGGGGCGGAAACGGTGAAGGTTCTGGATTACAGGGAGCTTTAACTAGAGCCGACTTATGTCAAGATATGAATTTCGCAGAAATGTCAAGCGGAATCAAAGGTATTCAGCAAGGTATCTGTGATGGATTTTACGCACAGAATACTAATTTATTAAATGGTTTTGCTGGCGTAAATAGTGCATTAACAAATGGTTTTGCAGGAGTAGATAATGCAGTTTGTACTTTAGGTTATCAGACTCAAGCTGGAATTAATAATATAAATATGGCTAATATGCAGAATACTAATGCTATCCAGCAAGATATTAATGCAATGAATATTGCAAATATGCAAAACGCAAATGCTGCAGCTGCTCAATTAGCTGATTGCTGCTGCAAGACTCAATCTAACATTAAAGATGTTCAGTATCAAATGGCAACAGATACTTGTGCTGTTAATACTAATGTTGCTAATGTTGCAAGAGATATTATTGATAATCAGAACGCTAATACAAGAAGCATCTTAGATTTTATTATCCAAGATAAGCTTTCAACATTGCAATCTGAAAACCAGAGCTTAAGATTGGCTGCATCACAAGCTGCTCAAAATCAGTATTTGGTAAATGAGTTAAGACCATGCCCAATCCCAGCTTATATTACTTGTAACCCATATGCAGCACCTTATGGATATCCAACAAATGGATATGGATATGGATGCGGAACTTGTGCATGAAAAATTAAATAATTTATTGGAGGTAAAATAATGGCTGAATATACTGCTATTGCAGAACAGACAGTTGCTGCAAATCAAAATATTCTACTTACAGAAACACCTGTATGCGGAAATGCCCCATGTATAGTTCACAGAGAAGGTAGTGGATTAGTTACTTTACGCGGTATTACTAAAGGTCAATGCCGCGCAAAATTTAAAGTAACATTTGGAGGCAATATTGCAATTCCAACAGGTGGAACTGTAGAAGCTATTTCTGTTGCTATTGCAATTAATGGAGAAGCTGTAAATTCAACAACTATGATAGTAACACCAGCCGCAGTAGAAGAATATTTTAATGTGTTTGGTGCAATTTTTATTGATATACCTATTAATTGTTGCTCACAAATTAGTGTTAAAAATACAAGTACACAATCTATATTAGTACAAAATGCTAATGTAATTGTAGAAAGAGTAGCATAGGAGGTACGATATGGAAAGATTAAAACAAATGAAAGAAACCTTAATGAGTAGTGTACAGAGTCAATTAGGGAACCTTGACAATGTAGATGCTAAAGAATTAGGCGAAGCTGTTGATATGATAAAAGATTTAAGCGAAGCTATATATTATTGTACAATAACAGAAGAAATGGAAGAATATAAAGAAGAAAAAAAGATTATGGATAAAATGGAAAACAAACTCCAATCTCATTCAATGCCACAGCAAGTGCATCAACATTATTATCCTATTTCTGAATATAATAGACCTTATTACAGAGATATGGATAGAGATTATGGTAAAATGTATTATGATGGCAATGAAGGTTCTTATCGCGGAAATGATACTAGAGGTAATGGTCGTGGTTTTAGAGAACCAGAATATTTTATGCCAATTCAAGACTTTCCACAATATCCTCGTGAAATAAGAGACGTTCGCGAAGGTCGTAGTCCTATGACTAGACGTAGCTATATGGAATCTAAGGAAATGCATAAAGGAAAAGAAGTAGAAATGCAAGAATTAGAAAAATATATGCAGGAACTTTCTACTGATATTACTGATATGATTAAAGAAGCTAGCCCAGAAGAAGAACAAATGCTACAACAGAAATTAACTCTATTGGCAAGTAAAGTGAAATAATAATGTTTATAATAAATAATGTTGAATGGAATATAAAATTTGTTCCACCATTACATCCTATGTTATACCGTAGCGATGGTAGCGTTACGGTTGGGATGTGTGATAACGAAACTCGAACAATTTATATTGATTCAACATTAAGCGGAAAATTTTTAAAAAAGGTACTATGCCATGAGTTAACTCATGCAGCAATGTTTTCTTATGGGATTGAATTAAGTATAGAACAAGAGGAATTATTAGCTGATTTAATAGCTACTTATGGAGAAGAAATAATCTTAATTACAAACAAGATATTTAAAAAGTTAAAGGAGAAGTAAAATTTTTACTTCTCCTTATTTTTTTATTCCCAATTTATTTCATTATTTAATTTATTTACATAAGCATGACCAATACCAATAGCATCGGCTATATCATCATTTACATCTATTCCATAAGTTTGTTTAACAAAAGCAATATCTTTCGGTTTTAATGTTTCGCGGCGGACGCCCGCGCCAGTCTTTATTCCACATATTTTTCTCCATTCATTTGGATATATATAATCTATTTCTACATTTTTAAATCTTTCATGCACAAGAAATGCGATTGCTGCTTGAAGATACATTAAAGCTTTATGTGTTTTAATATTTTGTAATCCGCCTTCGGGTCTAACTTCTTCTAAAATTATTTTTTCTACTGGATGGTCTATTAATACTTGCTCCAGTTGAGGAATAATCTTTTTGATACGATTTATTAAATCTGAAGAAGAAGCGGTCAAACAATAATATGCTTCTAATTTTTCATCATTAAAAATAGCACATCCTGTTGACTTTGTTGAAGCATCTAAACTTAATATTCTCATATACATTCCTCCTTTATCTATACCTAGATTATAACACAAAATTTTCAGTTTGTCAATTTTACATAAAAAAAATAGCACGCTAAATGCGTGCTACTCTATATTTTATATCTCTATATCTATTAAATTGAACCTGTAGAACCGAAACCGCCATCACCACGTTTTGTTTCAGTTAGCTCATCTACTATATTAAATTCAATTCCAACAAAAGGCATAACAATTAACTGTGCAATTCTTTCTCCAGAAGCAATAGTCATTACTTCGTCTGTATCATTATGCATTGGTACAATATATTCTCCACGATAGTCAGAATCACATACTCCTACGCAGTTAGCAGGTCTTAGCCCCTTCTTAGTCGCAAGTCCACTACGAGCAAAAATAGCTCCAAATGTACCATTCGGTAATTCTACAGAAATTCCAGTACCAATCTTAACTGTACTATGAGGGGCAATTTCAATATCATAATCTGTAGCAGCATATAAATCATAACCTGCCGCGTATTCACTTCCTCTTGTAGGAACTTTAGCATTTTCATTTAAAAGTTTAATATTAATTTCCATTATAGTCTCCTTATATTTCATAATTTATTGCAACAGATTCAGTTGGTTCTTTTTCATCTGTAAATGCTTTAGTTAAAGTTACACGATACCATTCCTGTATAATTTCACCTTTAGCTTTTTGATTCTTATATTCACAATTATATTTTTTTAAATTACTAATACCTTCTTCTTTTGCTTCTTCAATTAAAGCTTTTGCTTCAGCTTCACTATCTACCCTATATACTTCAGTTGTTTGAATTAAATATCTTGCCATTATTTTTCTCCTATTATACTATATTTATTTCTAATTTATTTGAACTAAATTTAGTCATTTCCGTCTCTTTTATTTTTTTACTTAATCCTCTATTGTATTGCTTTGGACCAACAAGGTCAAGTTGAACAACATTATATTCTTCCATAAGACTAAATATTGTTTCATTTAATTCGTTCATTCTTGGTTGTTCACAAGCTAATTTATTACCATCTTCATAGACATAAAAATTTTGTCTCATATCAAATGGTCTTATCACACCAACTATTTTACGCATTTTATGCCTCCGTACCATGTTCAATAACACCAAGGTCATAAGGAAATAAATAGTAAACTAAAGCTTCATTAAAATCATCTACTACCCATATTTCATAATTACCTGTGGAATCTTGTTCTATAGACACTACACGTCCGCGGTTATCTAAACATTCTTTAAAATCATCCATTGTTTGTTTCATAGCAATTTCATTTTTATTGCCTAAATTAAATAGAGTAAAATTATAAGTCTCTCTATTTAATAACATAAAATATTTATCAGTCTTATCTAAAAAAAACTGTTTTATTTTTTTTAAATTTTTTTTAAATTCTGAATTAGTAAGGCTAGGCATATTAATGATAGCTGCTTTGTTCATATCATATAAAGTTCCCATCATTATTTCACTCATTATTCTTCCACCTTTATATATAATCCACAATGACATGTAGCTCCTGTAGGAGCATTTTTAAAATCTTGACAAATACATTTTGTACTTTCATTCCAAGCATATGAAGGAACACATGGACAATATCCTTGAGTTTCTTTTAATTTACTTCTAACTTCAGCTACATGAACTGGGTCTTTAACAACTTGTATTTTCATATATCTTCAATCCTTTTTGCATATTGATTATCACTTACTAAAGTAACACCAAGTAATGGTTCAAATTTACTTTTTTGATTAGTTAAATATCTTCCAAACTTTATAATAATATTATCATATTTTTTTAAATAAGTCAACATATCACTAATCTCTTCTTGATAGTATCCTGTATAAATGATAATATCATCATTACTTTTTTCTCGAAATTTAGTAATAAAAGATAATAAATCAGTAAAACTATCAAATGGTTCTAATCCTTGAAAGCATACTGCGGAAGTTATTGCATTTCCGCAGTATCTCTCAATTAAAGAATCTATGTCAATATCTATGTTTGGAGCATTTGCTAAAAAACTATTTTGACATAAAGTATTACCACATTTAAAAGTGCAATATGGAAATTCAAGAGTCATACAAGGTTTTTTATAATTAACAAAATCTTCAAATATAACTCCTTTGAGTATCATTTATATCTCCTTTTGATTTATTGGTTCCCATTTACGCATTTGATATTCATTATTACGTTCAGATGACCAGGTAGAAATAGGAGTATAAAATCCTACAATACGAGTATATTCTGTTTCTATTGGACATCCACAAATAGGACAAGTAGTTCCATAAAAAGCATGATTATTTTTACAAGTTTGAATTTTAGTATTAAAAGCAAAATATGTTACTCCTTGGTCTGCAATATAATTAACCATTTGCCAAGCTTTATCAAAACTATCAAATGGAGCATCTATATTAGCATGAAGAATAGAACCACCATTACAGTAACTATCAAATTCCGCGGCAATTCTTACTCTTTCTTGTAATGTCGTTTGAATACCAAGAGGAATAAATTGATTACCATAAAGAGGTAAATCATAAATATTTCCATTTGGATAAAAGAATTTATCTTTCTTCATTAATTTAGCTGCGGCAGATTCACCAGGAATTTGTTCTGTATTTATTTTATAATCACATTCATTTTCTTCAATAAATGCATCTGCGGCGCTTCTCATAATTTTAAATATCTTTTCTCCAAATAAACTTGCTTCTTTTGTATAAAAAACATTACCAAATTCATCAGTCGATGTATAACCAAATTTTTTCATTGTTTCATAGATTCCAATAAAACCTATTGTATTATATAAATGTTCAAAATCTACTAAATCATAAATAAAGTTTGGTAATAATCCTTTTTCTACATTACGTTCAATAATGTGTCGTACTGCATCTAATGCACGAAGATTAACTTCAACTCTATGAGACAATTCTTCTAAATATTCTTCTTCTGAATTTGTATCAAGAGCAAGTCTAGCTAAATTAATTGTAGATACTTTAACTGACCCTACTTTTAATGCAGTTCCTCCAATACTATTGAAGTAGCCTAAATCTCTAATATCACTTTTTAGGCGGCAACAGTTAGATAAACTATTTACAGAATCATCTACAAATAAATTACTATCTGACCAAATCATATTATGTTCAATAGCCCAACATGCAAAATCTTTATCTACAAATTCTTTATTTTGACGTAGCAAAGAAATTGTACTAACTGGAAAAGTAAACATATTAACTTTTCTTATCTTTGCCATAGTTTGCATATACCATTTTTGAAACTCAATAATGTCATCTTCATAGTCAATCATAAAAGAACCATCAGGAAATTCAGAACCTCCAAATAATGCTTCAAAATAAGGTCTATCAAAAATAGAAGTATTAGTAAATGCAGACTGTGAACCATCTCGTACATAAGGCTGATTTACTGCATAAATAAAACGCTGAAAGTTTTGTCTTGCATATTTCTCTGCATTGCCGCTTGTTGCAATACCAAGATAATCACTTTGTACATCTTTATGCCAAAAATAAAACATATATGGAATTAAATTAGGTAATCCTACAGCTCCAGAACTACGATTACTTGCATAACTAATAAATTCTTTTACAAAATCTACAAAAGTAATTAAGTGTTGTGCTGGCTCTGCATTAAACTGTCCTCCTAAAAAATATAGTCCTTTTTCAGCAAGGTCTTTTAAATCATAAGCAAAGCAATAATGTTTAAATGTAGAGGTGTCAGCATCGTGCATATATAGTTGACCCATCCATTCCATTCTTAACCATTCATTAGCTGCCTTAAAACCATATTTCTTTTGAATTTCATAATAAATTTTATTATATGCTAATAATTTTCTATGTGGTTTTGGCATTTCATTTAATAAAGTAACTATATCTTTTCTAGTTACATTACTATTTCCATCTATACTTGCATCAGCAACTACAGAAGTATCAACAAAATTTTCAATGAAATCTGTATAGCTTAACTGCCCATCATCAAAGCCGTTAATCTTAGCGATATCTGTACCAAACTCCGCCTGTAATTTATTATATTGAGTAACGAAGTTTTTACTAAGTCTAATATTTACATTCATTAAATTTTACTGCTCCTTTATCCAATTATTTGCTTCAATAAAGGTCATACATTTATCACCAACTTCTAAAATAGGAACTGACATAAATCCTTTTTCTTGCATAATATTTATATCTGTAACTATTGAATATTCTATTTTAGTATTATCAAGTTTCTTTTTCAATACTTGACATTGCGGACATCCTGTTGAATATAAAATTGGCATCATAAAACTCCTTTCGTATGACTTTCATAATATGATATGAAAATCATGTTAATATTATTTTAACATTTTGACCTCATAACTGTCTTATGAGGTCAAAAATTCTTTAACAGTAGGTAAATTTAAAATACCATAAAATCCTCTATTTCTATCGTTATTATTATCAAAAGTAATATAATCAAAATTTATATCTGAAAAATCCTTTTCATCTGTAATAAATCTACGACATATTTCTAAACAATTTGGTACTTTTTCTCTTTTAATATTTCTTAACAATCTTGTTTTATCACTACAATCAATAAAAATAGGTAAAATATCAAGTTTATTATCTTGTAATAAACATTCAATTCCTTGAATATTAAAGACCCCTACATTTATTTTATCTTCTTTTAAAGATTCTATTGGAGTTCCATAACACCAATCATTAAAAACTGTAGCTTCAAGCATAGACATATTAAGTACCTTTTGAGCAAACTCTTCATTTGATAAAAAATGATAATGAATACCATCTCTTTCATAATCTCGCGGCGGCCGCGTAGTACATGAAATAATTCCATTCATATTATAATTAGTAGTTAGCCATTTTTGAATAGTATCTTTTCCCGCCCCGCTCTTTCCGAATAGGGCGAGAACTTTATATTTATTTTCCATTAATTACTCTCCTGACCGTAACGTTCATGTTCTAGTTGCATTTCTCCATTTTCTACATTTGTTATTTTATATAACTGATGTGTAGATGTATGCTTATAAGATTTAGCAACAAAGGTATCTTCTCTGCGGAAACCAGTTACCATAATCTTGCTTCCTCTTGAGAACCAACCTTTTTCTTTTACTTTCTTAGTTCCATCCTCTTGCACTTCAGATATCTGCCGATTAAACATAGCAAAGTATTCTTTTGTGAATTTAACATTTACTACACCATTAGTTGTCAATATTGTTACTGATGAACGAGTATCATTTTTACTTATAACTGTTCCAATTATTTTATATGTTTTATAAATTGGAATTTCCTTGCTATTCCGTTTAAAGAAGTAATCTACAATAGGAGTCTCTGGCATATTAAAGAAGTTAGAAATACCATACTTATCTACGTCTACATCAATTAATTCATGGTCATGATAGTAGAAACATAAACTTTCCATTTCCCATGCTGAAATTGTACCAGTTGCATACTTATCCCAACATTCTTTAAATAAGATATAGTTAAACTCTTTTAATACTTCTTCTTGGTTTTCTTTTAACCAATCTCTAGCAGCGTCCATCTCTTTTTGATATATTTTATCCCAGTCTGTCTGAAGAATACAAGTAATACCATTTATTACACTCAACTTCTCCATATCAAAGAATTGAGAGTAGAATCTTTCACAAACATCATCAAAAATATAATATTTACCTACTTTCTTTTCAGCTTTTAAATACTTATTAAAAGTAAATACTCTTTTCTGGAACTCAAGAGATGCAGGTATTAAATCTCTTTGAATTAATCCATTAAAGTTCTGAAGAGTTAATCTTTTCTTTGCATCACAAACCTTTAATATATAATAAACCATAATTAGTAGTCTTGGTTCTACTCCAAGTTCTTCCGCCCAGTCTTTTTCTAATAAGTCAAAGCTTCCCGCTTTAATTAAGGAGAACATTGCTGTCTTATTTAATGGACATCTATTCATAAAATCTGTAAAACTACTAAAAGGTCTATTTTGAATAATTGCATCAATAACTGGTGCTCCTACACCATTCAATGCTTTCATACCAAATAAAATTTGATTATTTTCTACATTTGGTTCAAAGCTATAATTTGAACGGTTAATATCAATTAAAGATATTTTAATACCTTTAGATATAATATCTCCAAGAGCTTTCGCCACCTTTGCATAATCAGTTGATTTTTCTTTCTTAACTAATTTTTCTCCATTTTCATCCTCTTCAATTTCATATTCATCTTCTTCTTCCTCTAATGAACCGCTGTTCACAATCAAACAAGCTGTATTCCAATAAATTGGATTCCATCTAGTTGCAACAAACATAGTTTGGAAACCTATGAATGAGTATGCAAGAGCGTGAATAATTGAGAATGAATAACCCATCTGAGGACCAATTCCGCAATCCCAAACATACTGTCCTAAATTTGGACTTTTTGCTTTTGTAAGAACTTGCTCTTTCAATTCAGGAATTTTAGACATTTGCTTTTTACCAACAATCTTACGTGCGGCATTCGCTTCTTTTAATGTAAATCCACAAATATTTTCGTCCATAAGCATTTTCATTAACTGCTCTTGACTAGGCGGAACTCCATGGGAAGATAAGAAGTAAGGTTCTAAAGTTTTCTGTTCTTCTTTAGTTAAACCAGCTCTATCCATTTCTTTATACCAAAGTTCAATATTATTCTTAAAGCGAACATATTTTTCCATTGGCGTCTTTTGACCTTTTTCTGCAGTCATAAGTCTCATTAAACCATTTGCATCTGCCATCTCTAAAATATTAGTTGGTTTAATTTTTTTTGCTGCCTGACTGCCCACTTCAGAATCAAATTGGAAGATATTTAATACACTATTCTCTTGAAGTACCTTCCAAATATTTTTATCATTAATTGGCAAAACAGATGGATGAAAATATTTATCATAAACTTCTCTTAAAGATAAATTTTTATCAATTTCATTATATTCTTGAAGTAATCTAATAGCTTCTGCTAATTTATCTTGGACTTCTGTTACTAAGAAATCATATTTTGTCATTCCTGCGGCTTCGCACATATGCAAATCATACTGAGTAATGACTTCTCCTTTTGGAGTTCTCATAAAACATCCAAATTCATATGGGTCTTCATCAAATAAAATAACTCCAGATGCATGACTACTTCTTTTATTTATAAGTCCTTCTATTGCAATCATAATATCTAATAAACCAGGATATTGATTTACTTCATTTATAAATGCTTTAATAGGACGTCTATCTTTATCAGCATTTCCATTTATAACATCGGATAGCGGCCACAAGAATCCTCTTTCTGATGGAATTAAAGATGACATATATTGGGCAGTATCTACATCGATACCATCTGGATATTCTTCACTTCTATATCCACGACAGGCAGTTAAGATAGTTGAACGAGTTCCCTCTGTACCAAAAGTAGCTATTAATGTACATCCAAGATTTTTTCTTGATAAATCATCTATATCTTGTCTAAACTTTTGTCCGCGCTCTTCTTTTATCTTTTTAATAATTAAAGGACGTTTAGATGGACATAAGTCAAGGTCAATATCGCCTAACTCAACACGTTCTTTATTCAAATATCTCCAGAATGGAAGTTCCCATTCAATAGGGTCAAGTTGTGTTATTCCTAATAAATAATGATTTAATCCACTACAACTAGAACCTCTTCCTGCACCAACAATACTCCCACAATCCCAGAACATATTAATGTAATGCTGAAGAGTATTAGGATAACTAAACATATTAGTTTCTAACTTTTCACTAATAGTTGATTTAATATCAGCTTCTTCTTCAAGTCTATTCAAATAAGTTTCATTCCATAAATCTTTATCTTTTAAACTTTTAAGACAACTATTTACCCAATATCTATCCTGTTCATCATCACTTAATAATAATTTATGAAGAGTTGGATATTCTTTTAAAGAATCATCTTTAGGATAATATTTTACATCAACAGTAGGAATTGTCTGTTTATGTTCAAGACTATATTCTTCTATTTTATTATATATCTCTATAGAAGTTGCTACCATTTTTTCATACATATCAGGTATGCTTGCAGCGATATTTTCTTTTACTTCATCTTCACTTTGAAGATAAGCATACTCATAGAAACTTGCTACTTCACGTTCTCCACCTTTAGAGTTTAAGTAAGATTCATGAATGAATCTATCTTCTTTTTTTAAATAATGTGCATCAGTACCGATTACCATTTGAACATCAAAACATTTAGCAATAGATACTAACGTTTTATTAACTGCAATTTGGTCTTCAGATTTACCGGGCGCACATTCAATATAAAAATCTTCTCCAAAGATTTCTTTACAAAAAAGAATAAAATTTACAATTCTATCATGCGCGGCTTCTGCGCTAACAGAATCTTTAATCATTCTAGCTGTTATCATATTATGAGTTTGAGTACTAAGTTCTCCGCCCATACAGGCTGATGTTGCTATAACTGAACCTGGATATTTATTCATAATTTCTTTTAAATCTTCATAAGTAGTAACAACTCTTTCCATTCCTCTGTCATACCAAGAGTTCATCCATGCTCTTGAAGATAATTCTCTTAACGCTCTATGTCCTATTTTATTTTTTGCAATCAAAATAAAGTGATAATATTTTTGACCATTTTCTCTATTCGGACATAAATAAATTTCATTTCCTAATGCAACTTTAAAATCTGGATATTCTTCTTTTAAAGTTTTTGCATATTGATTAATTTCCATATGACCACATAATGCTTCGTGGTCTGTGATTGTAATACCACTTAAACCTAATTCTATCGCTCTATTAATTAAATCTTTTGGACGATTGATACAATCGAGCAAACGAAGATTACTATAATGAGTATGACTATGAACTTCAAATCTTTTTATATTTGCCATATCTTTTTTCCTTTACTCTTTAATATATAATAATTATATCATAATTTTAATTAAAAGTCAACTACATTATTCTTTTATAAATCCTCTATAATATCTTCTTTTTCAAAATAAATTGTTTCACATAAGCAATTTGGATGATATGGTGGAAGTTCTATTTCAGATTCTAAATGTACTTCTCCATCACAATATTCATTACAAGTATCGCAGCCTTCTCCTGCAATTATTTCAACATATTCAGTATTAAGTTTCTTTTGCATTGAATAAGAAATAATTTTAAAACTTTCAGTATCTATAATTAATCCTAAATGATAAAATAATATTAATATTTCATCTTGAGATGGATTTTCATGTAAAATTTCCTTGAACCAATTTTCTATTCTTTCTTTAAAAGTTTTTCCATCTGCATCATAAAAAATTTCTTGTAAGTTCAATACTTTTTTAGAATCGAATGATTTTGAATATATTTTTTTCAATTCTGATAAAGTGGTAGAAAGATTTTTGGTTAATACTTCTTCAATGAAATTTATACTTTCTTTTGCTGCATTATTTGTATTATCTTTAATTTCTTTTTTAAGTAATTTATATAATTCTTCTTTTGCATTTTGATTATCTGCTATAATAAGATTATATAACTTTCGTATATCGTTTATACGTTTTTCTCTTATTTTTTTTGATACTTTCATATGCTACCCTCTTCTTCTAAAAGCATATACTTCTTTTATTATTTTACATTTTTATTATTTTACATATTAGCTCCTAATTAATACAAGCTTTTCAGAAGCTCTTGTACAACAAGTATAAAGCCATCTTGCATGCTCTACTCTATCAAATGGAAAATTTTCTTCTATTACTAAAACTTTATCATATTCAGACCCTTGTGATTTATGTCCTGTTATACAGTATCCATAAGTAAATTCGAGAGGAACTAAATGTCTTGTTTTAGGGTTTTTACTTAATTTAAAGCTAGTTTTCCAATCTAAAGTTGCTTCACCAGTAGATATCATTAATTTATCCATTTCAAGAGAGTCAAAGTGAGAACCACTATCAGTATTAAAATTTGCTATAAGAACTGATAATTGTTGTCCTCCTACATATCGTGGAAGTTGGTAAAAAGTACTAAATGAATTATTTAATACTCCTATTGTTCCATTAATAAGCGGGTCTTCATTATCTGCGAATATTTCCCAATAATTTCTTAAACAAATAATTTTATCTCCATCCTGTGGACCACCACTTTTTCCGGTTAGCTCTCTCATTTGATTATTAATACCAATTCTTGTTGCATTTGTTCCACAAATAATTTGATCTGCCCATTGTAACATACCAGTATTAAGTTCATGTTTAGGAGCAATAATTACTTCATTGCCTTGCATAGTATGAAGAGGTTTTTTTTCACGAATATCCATAGTTAATCTAATAATTTCAGATTCTTGTGCCTGTCGCATTATTTCATCAAGAAAGATATGCGGATTGTCAAGTAAATGATTATCTTCATTCTTATCTACAGGCGGCAACTGGAAAGGGTCTCCAAGACAAATAATATGTACATTATACTTAAATAAAAGTTCCATAATTGTCTTTGGAGCCATTGATACTTCATCTACAATAACAATATTATATGGTATTTCTTCTACCGGAATCCGCACAAATGTCCCGTCTGGTTTTGGAAAACTTTTATATAATAATTTATGTAATGTGCTTACATTCTTATTGCCTTTCTTTAATAAAACCTGTGCAGCTTTACCAGTAAAAGTAGCATAACAAACTTCTTCTTCAGGAACGTCTAAAGCTTCTATAATAAAGCGAACAAGGGTAGACTTTCCGGCTCCCGCGTATCCAGCAATTACAGTAAATTTCTCATGATTTCTATATCTCTCTACTGCAATCCTTAATCCTTGCTCTTGTTTTGTATTTAATATCATAATATTTCAACAACCTTTCCATAAATCTGAGATTTTCCAACCCAACCATTTATATGACCATGATTATTAGATATTTGATAAGTAGTATCATTTTTGATTGCAGAAATTTTATGAAGATAAAAATGACCAGCAACTTTTACAAATACTATATCATTTTTATTTAAAATTGTATCATTAGTTATAGGACTAACTCGAACTGCTTGCCCAGATTTTAAAATAGGAGTCATTGATTGACCATAATCAATCACAATACATTCTTCACCATTTTTTAAATGTTCTGCGGTTATAACATTTTCTTTTCCTTTGAACATATTTATTTTCCTTCCTTTAATATTTCTATTTATATTATAACATATTTTTATGCAAAAATCAATAAATGGATTTTGGAGCAATTAAATATATTTCCAGTGTAATTTTTCATGAGTAATAGGATGTTTTCCTGCTGACATTCCCTTTCCATGAAGATATGAACTTATAGTACTTGGGTCTTTTAAATTACGCCATTTAGCAGCATCAGTAAGAGAATTAAAAATTTCTTGAGTTTCAATACATTGAACTTTTACAGTTCCATTTTTACCTCCTCTAAATCCTCTTTTTCTACTTCCTTCTTTATGTTTTTGTTTAGTTTCTTCTGTGTAAAAATAACCAATTTTATTTCTTTTTTCTTTTTTTAATGATATATTATATCCATATTTAGGATTATCTGATTGATAATATTTAATCCAATATTGCTCTCGTTCTAAAGCTTTTTCTTTAGTAATAATATTATCTTCAATTATTTCATGCAGAAAATGTTTCCATCCATATTCTAAAATAGCAGAAAAGAAACGAGGACAAGTTTTATAACCTCGTCCTCCTTTCCATCTTATTTCAGGACTATTCCCAGTATAGCCTATATATACTAATCCATTTTCTATATTGGTATGTTTATATATTTTATACATAATGCAAAATCTCCATTAAAATTTCCAAAACCCATTTTGAAATCTAAAACTTGGTCAAGTACGTCCCGAGCAGTTAAAAGAAATATTTACAAGAATCTACGATTTCATAATCCTCAAGCATAATCTGAGCATTAACCCATCCGCTCCATTCATTCTTATTACACTTGCCGATTATATCCATCTTAATAAAACCATCAGTTGCAATTTTATCATATTCTTCTTGACTTGAACCAAATTTTATAATAGACACTTTATTTGGAAGTACGATTTTTAATGTAGGAGTTTTATCTGGAGACATTAAAGTAACCATATCTTTAGTTACTTTTAAATCTTTAATAGCTATTAAAGATTCATCAACATCTTTACCCCAATAACAACCCATTTCTGCAATATCAAGAATGTTTTGTGGGTTCACTTCATTTCCATTATATATATAATCTACATAATAAAGCGGTTCTTCACTCATATCTTTAAGTATTTCATTTGTTGAAGATATAAAATCATCTATATTCTTCTCTTCAATACCTAAACCAAATGCACCTTGATGACCAACTTCATACATTGTTTTACCAGTAGCCGCGCATATATCTTTAAACTCTGTAATTCCAACTTTATCACAACCACGCGCGGAACCTTGATATGAAACATTCACATGACATAAAGAAGCTCCATAATCGCTATCATTTTCATCCCAACAAGTATAACTTTCATTTTCTTCTACTCTTGTTAATATACAACAAGGTCTTTGATATTTAGCCATAAATTTATTAGCAATTAATCCTGCTATATTTCTATCTACTTGACCAGGTTTCAATAAAAATAAAAGCACTTTGTTATCTAATAAATTTTGTTCAATTATCATATTTTCAAGAAATGCCATTCCAGCATCTTGTGCTCTTGTTTGTCTATTTTTAACATTAGTACAAGTACGCAATGCTTGTTCAACTAATTGTTCTTCTTCTCCAAGCTTATGTCCTCTTTTATTTGAAAGAATCATTTTAAATGCTTTAAACTTTAACATAGATTCAAATAAAAGTAATTTTTCTTCAGCTGTACCACTTCTTACCATAGCGTTTACAAAAGGAGCAATATAGAACGCAGCTCCCCATGAAGTAATATGCTTACCTAATTTGAATTGGTTTTTTTGCCATATTGAATAAATGAAAGGATTATGAATATTATTTGGTTCAAATCCTTTGTTTATTAAATGTTTAGTTTCATATGATAATAATGACATCATATCTGCTGTAAGTCCAAGAGCAACTAAATCAAGATATTGTTCTGCATTAGACGTTCCTAATAAAGAATCAATATATCTACAAAATTGCCAAGTTACTCCAACACCAGATAAATGTTTATTAGGATAATCACTCAACTGATTATTTATAATAATAGCATCTTCTGAAATACTTTCAGCTTCATGGTGGTCTAATACTATTACTTGACAACCAGATTCTTTTAACTTTTTATGACATTCATAGTCATTACTACCTGCGTCTGGAACGATTACAAGTGGATATTTCTGTTCTATAAGAACATCACAAAAATCACTTAATCCATGTTGTTTACCATCATGAATATAATAAATAAGATGCCCCTCAACCCAAGCTGGAAAAATATCATATAAATAATTTATTAAGAGTGCAGAACTTGTAAAACCATCACAATCGCTATCGACAATTAAACCAATAGTATTTCCACTTTGTATATTTCCTACCAATGCGGAAGCCGCAGCTTTTAAATTCTCCTCACCTAAACCTAAGAAAGAATTTATATCATCATCTGTCGTATTTATATAATGTGGTATATCTTCTCTCTTCAATCCTCTATTTGTAAGCACTTGTTCAAGTGCAGTATAATCTCTATTTACTTCTTTAATTAACTGATATTTCATAATATAATTCTCTCCTTAAATAGTTTCATAAAGGTTTCAGGTCCTCTATCTATTGGAGAGTCCTTATAACCTAATAAATCTGTCTTATCGAACATGAAAGTAATTTGCACATATCCGCTATATTTAGTGTGAATTGCCTTCAACTTCTTCGTCCATCTTTTCCACTCATCATCGCCAATTTTTTTAAACTGCTTATCAAATGCTATAACAATTTCCTTCACGCCTAAAGATAACAATAACTGGACCTGATAAGATATGAGTGAACTCCCGCAACAAGCTACACTAATATCATTTTCTTCACCGAAGTAACTTGCATATAATAAAGTAGATTTCTCTCCTTCAAAAACGATTGCTTTTTGTATAATACTTATTGCATTTTTGCTGTTGTTTAAATTATATAAATTAAAACTTAAAGGATGATTATACATCTTATTATTAAGTTTTGCTGGCATATACTTTCCATTTTTTTCCATTTCTTTAATAAGAGTTCGTTCTCTAATCCCAATTAAATTTCCATCTATATCAAAATGAGGAATTACAATACCTTCATTTTTAGGGTCATATGCAATACCACGATTCATTATAATATCTTTTTTAATGCCTTCACGTTCCCAGATACTAATTCTTGGTCGTGGTAAAAATTGTAAAATTTTTGCATCAAATTTTTTTAATTCAACAATTTGTTGCTTTTCTTCATAATTATTAATATGCTCATAATTACTAAGAATTTCCCAATCTTTTAAAATTTCTTTATCTTGACCAAAATCAAAAGTTTGGGAAGAGTATCCAAAATAAGCTGCAACAAAAGCAATAGCCTTTGGTAATGACCATTCTTCTCCTGTACTAATTGTCTTTTGTTTACGAACTAGCTCATATATATCAAAATAATCTCCACAATCAGTATAACACTTAAATAATTTTGTATTATCATAATAATAAAGTTTATATGAACCTTGACCCGCAGGATTATGACAAATTGTTCTTGACTTAAATGTATTACCTTCCATCATTGGTTCTCCACCCAAGTCCGCAGTTAGTTCATATACTTGCTCTATTGTTAAAGATTGTTTGAGTTCATCTTTATTATATCTATACATTATTTCTTCTTTCTCTTCTTATTTCTTTTCTTCAATATCTTCTTCTTTTGTTTAGCGGCTTTTTTTATCAAATAACTTAAATCATGTATTTCTATATTATTCTCCATCAAAACGCACTTGTCTCTATGCTTGTTTTTACTTTTATTTTTAAATCTTCAATTTCCATTAATTCAAATTGATAATTTGTTACAAACATTGGCTCAATTCGACAAGTTCCTCTATCCGCTCTACACCATAATAAAATATTTTTATATCTACCTCTACGATTTTTATATACAGATATTTTAATTACTGGAGTATCAAATCCGCCTTGCTGAATAATATCGGATAATGCTGTTAAATCATCTTGAGACACTTCAAGCATAATCATACCAACATCAATTTTATCTGCAATAGATTTAGCTCCACGTAATAAATTTTGGTCATACTGTTCAGCACTTCTATATTCTGCATTCAACTGTGTAGCTGTCATAATAAAAATACCATATTCGTTACATAAATCTTTTAATCTAATAGAAATCATAAATAAAATATTATCTTCTCTTAATCCTTTTACACCAGACTTAGAAGAAATCTCACTTAAAATTTTCATACTAGAATGAATATAATCAAAGAAAACATAACGAGTATTATGCTCTCGAACTTCACGTTTAATAGTATTTTCAATATCTTTTAAAGAGAAATCAGGTAATTGGTCTACATATACTGGACTTTTAGCTAAAAGATTTGCTGCATATGTTACTCGTTCCCATTCTCCAGGATAGTATTCTCCATTGATAATATGCTCCTCATTCACATCAGCTAAAAATGCTATCATCATGGTTTGAATTTCTTCAAGTTCCTGCTCTGTTGTAATAAATAATACAGGTTCTTTATTTCCATTCTCAACCCATTTACCTTCAGTTGAACTATATATCTGGTTACATCCAATAGAACATACATCTGCAATCATTGAACGAGTTTTACCTACGCCAGTTGCTGCGGAACGAAGATAAAATTTCTTTAATCTAGCTCCACGTGTAATAGTATTAAAGATTGGACCATATAATGGATAACCTATTTCTGGAGTTTCTTTAAAGCGATTAAGCAATTCTAATGCACCTTCACCCGCACTTACCGCACCGCCGATACAATTATCAATATATTTTAATCTAATATCAGTTATTTTTCTATCTATTAAATCAGCTATATCTTCAATAGAAGTATTATCTAACCAATCTTCTTGAGCCTGTTTTTTCTTTGTATCCATAATATTATCAGGGTCATACAACCAAGATAAATTCATACCAATACTTTCATACATTCTAAATAAAGTCATTTTCTTCATTCGAGTGTAATAATAATCAAAAGCAGCTATTTGGGTAGATTGTTTAATCTTTTCCAAATATTCTTGCCCTTTATTGGCTTTATATATAGCTAATTTTTTTGGTCTTTGTTCAAGATAATCTTCAATCGCATTTAATGGAATTTCTTCAGCACCAAGAGCATGAAGATTATAAATAGACCCAAATAAAACTTGATGAAATTCTTCAGTAAAATCTTCTTCATTAAAATGATATTTATCTTCCGCATCTAATAAAGAAGGATTATTATAAATGGCACCTATTACTTGAACAATAGATGCTGAATCTGTATATTTACTACCCATAGTCTACTCCTCATCTTCAAATAAAAGTCTAATTCTCTTTGGCTGAACTCTTGGCGGTAATATTTCAATTACTTTTTCCTTTGGTTTATATATTTCTATATCTTTACTTTCATTAGCCAATTTTGCCAAATATAAAGTATAATAATATTTTAATGCATCATTATAGACATAAGGAATAATACCAATTCCGCCATTTGCTTTTTCTGTTGAATTTCCTTTAATTTCATACCAATAAATTAGAGTCTTTAAAATTCCACTATAAGTAAAATTATATTGTTCTTTATACTCTTTAAGTTGCTTCCGCACTTTGGCATTAACATAAGGTTCATCAAAAAGATGCATTATATATTTTTCTAATGCTTCTAAATCTTTTTCCTCTTGACTTTTATTTGCTTCATGTTTTTCCGCACATTCTTTATGAGCATATCGACGTGCGGATACTTGGGTAGTAGGCTCTTTATCCCGGTTAAATCGTTCTCCGCAATAAACACAAGTTACATAATGCGCTGCCATATGATACCTCTTTTTCTTTAATATTCTTACTATTTAATTATATCATATTTTTTTAAATAAATCAAAATGAGGCGTGTCTTATTTAGACCACGCCTCATTTTTCTTATGCTTTTGTTTGAACTAATTCCTTTAAATCTGTAACAATTAAATCAAGTGCTTCTGTTTGCTCTCTTGAACACTGATTTACTTTCTGTCCTTTTCCCAAATATTTCTCAGTAATCTGAATAATTCTTGGTTGCCAATAATTTTGGAATTTTTCTTCATTATTATTTTCAATAATACTATTAACAATGTTATTAAATGTTACTACAAGTTCATCAAAATCAAGTTCTTGTGTAACTTCCGCATAAACATTTGTTCTTTCATCTGTAAAGAACTCAGCTCCATCCTCTTGCATTTGTTTATCAATAGCATCACCGATTGCTTTTACTAAATCATTATAAGTAAAATCAATATAATCAGGAGTATATTTAAAGCGGCTACCAGCTATATAACGTGGAGTTCCGCGCATAAACAATTTAGTTGTAGTTGTTCCATCTTCATTTTGAATTGCTCTTGAATATCCAATAATATCGCACATACGAGAAACAATATTTCTTGGTTTACTTCCAAGTGTAGGTACAATCTGATTAAATTCTTTACCAGTTTCATCAGTAAATGTTTTATCTACTGCATGGCTAATAAGAACAAGACCGTAACCCATTTGAACAATGTTTCTCAAACTTTCATCAAATTCTTTAGCAATCATTGTATATCCCTTACCAAAAGGAATATCTCCAATAGAGTCTACGCCAAAACCACCGTCTGAACGTTTTGCATTTGCACAAATATATTTTTCACAAAGGTCATATGCAATATCAGCAGTATCAACAATAATTGTTTCAAATTTTTCTTTTACTTTTGGGTCTGGTAATTGTTTTAAGACTTTCTTAAATTCAGCCCATGAGTTAATTGGCTGTGCCATAGCTCCAGGAATTGCATTATAACCTTTTTCAAAAGCTAAAAGCAAATGTCTTGGAAATTTTGTGGCAATAGTTGTTTTACCAGATTTTGGCTCGCCATAGAAAAATACTGAATATCCTCTTAAATCGCGGCTAACTTGATGTGGCGCAATATCTAATAAATTAATTCCATTCATTTCCTATTTTATCTCCTTATATTCGTCCTAATTTTAAGTTTAAAATATAAGAGAGACTAAGCTCTCTTATATTTATTAAAAGTTAAAGCCACCTTTAGCTGTAACTGGAGTGCTCATAGCACCTGCTGCAAACGCGCTTGCCTGTGCAGAAGTTTTTTGAGCGCGATATTCATCTGCTCTCTTCTTAATATCTGCCAAGTATACTTCTCTATCTTGCATAGCTTTGGTAATATCATCAGAAGTTAAAACTTTTTCATCACCAAAATCATAAGGAATTTTTGCTGTACCAGTAATAGTCCATTCTTTAGTTTTTCTCTCGTATGTCTTAACCGCAGCTTCTCCAAATGCAGACTCCTCTGTTCTCTCAACTGTAGTTGTTGTAGCATTAATTTTACCCCATACCTTAGTAAAGATAGGCTCTGCAGGAGTTACACCTAAATCTTCAAAATATTTCATACCTGCTGCATTTCTTACTACAAATTCAACTGGCAATAAAGCATTTCTAAAGTTAAATACTGCTCCACGAACTGCTATATAAGGCTCTGTAATGTTCTTTTCTTCATCAGCTTCAACTAAATTTACATTAGTAATAAGCATATCAGTAGTGAAAGTATTTCTTTCATTCTCTGGACATAACTCACCAATAATTGTAACAAATCCGCCTTCATTTGTCTTTACGGATACTAAAGAACCATCCTGTGCATAGAAATCATTTAATGCTAATGCAGTATCAATCTTTACTCTTGTTGCCAAATCCTTACCGTCTGTAATAATTGCTTTACCTTCGTCAATAATTTTCTTTAATGCTGCGAAAGTAGCATTTTTTCCGCCAGACTTTGTAGTTTCTGTAATGTATGTAAAATGTACTTGAAGTACATTAAGTCCTTCCTCATCTGTTGCAATATCTAACGTACCTGCAATAAACTCTTTACCGAAGTTAGCTGACTGCTGATTCTGAACTGTCTTTACTGCTAAGTCATGCTGATAAATTCTACCTTCAATATGTTCCTGATTAATCATCTGTTTCATGTTTGTTCTTTCTCCTATTCTTTAATTTATGACTTAAACATTTCATACATATATTATATCAAAAATTTTTAAATGTGTCAAATATTACTTAAATCTTTATCAATTCCCTTTTGCGAAATTTCATATGCTACAGGGTCGGTCCCAATTTTATTAACAAAACCTTCTGTGATAAGTTTCTTCATTGACCCGGATACAGAACGAGAAGATATAAATAATCCTTCTCCAATTTCTTTAGATTTAAACACATTATTATATTTTTGATAATTTTCTTGCATATATTTGAGAATTTTTGCACCATTCTCAGTTATTTCTGGTTTTGGACCAGTAGTTTTTTCAGATTTTAATTCTTCAAAAAAATCTAAAGCCATACAATTTTCTTTATCTTTTTTTAATTCCTCAATATCGCATGGCTTTAATAAATCCTCAACCATTTTAATAAAAGCTTCTTTTTTTGTCATTACTAATTAAACTCACTTTCTTTAATATAATTTCTTTTTTCTTATAATTATATTATAACATTTTTTAATTAGTAAATCAACTATTTTACTACGAATCTTGTTTAACCTCTTCGTCAATAAAGATGAACTCTTGAGCATATGGAAGAGTTCTTGCCCATTGAATAAAACTTTGTTCTACAGGAGTATGAATACCTGACCATTCATTTAATTTATGATTGCGGCGTTGACTCTTAGAACAAATAGCCAAAAGGTTCTCATAGTTAAAAGTTACTGTTCTTGTCTGTAACCAACTTTCAGGTAACCAACGAATTAACTCCTTCCAGTAACGAACATCTTTAGTTTCAAGATATTTTAAACGAAGTCCTTCTAACATATCTATTAGACGCACTATTGTTTTCTTACTATCATAGCAACTTACACATTCTCCAATAGGAACTCCATTCCAATTTAAACTATCAGTATAATCATCTATTTCAAAACAATCAAGAGTAATAGGCTTTGAAGTTAATTTATGCATTGTAGATGTGCTATTTGCAACTGTACCCACTTTATAAGTATCAAATTCTTTCCACCAATAAAGTGGAGCAGTAATATCAACAGATACAAATATTTGACGCATAAACTTACGATGTTCTGGTCCTGCTTTAATAAGTTGTTGCGCTAAACGCATATCATTTGGACCTATATGAGCAACTTCCGCGATTTCTGGATATTTTTGAGAATCTGTTTGTAAAGTTCCATTTTTAATTAACCATTGGTCAATATTATTAAATTCTTTATTTAATTCTTTATTATCATATTCATATCCATATAAATCCATATCAGGATGTTTTTTTTGCATCCATGCTTCAGTTACTTCATAATCTTGCTCTGTATCGTTTAAATTAAGTAAACCAAAAAAGCTATCACTCTTATCCCAACTATTTTTAGGATTTCTCATACCTCTTAATGCATTTTTAAAATTCATTACTTGTGTATTTTCAAATTTCATTTAAGTCTCCTTATTTATAACAATTTCTAATTAATAATTATTTATTTCCTTTAGTAGAATTATATGAATAAATATTAGATTGATATAGTTCTATCCAAAATTTTTCTTTTTCATTAAGTTGTTCTCTTGGACATTCTTCCATTAATTCAAAAGAGAAATTCCATATTCCATCTTTTTGCATAGCATTATAAAGTTTATTAGTTGCGGAAGCCTCGATTCCAAGTCCGCACTTACAATGGTCTTTCCATCTTTGAGCTACATCTACAGACTGACCAATATAACATTGTTGCGTTTTTAGATTAGTAATTTTATAAATACCACAAATCTTTTTAGTTCCTAAAATACGATTACACATTTCAGTTGTTTGTTTTTGAAAATAAGTAGACCATATTAATTTACTTAAAATAACAGGTTGATGCAATGATAATTTTACTGTTTCTAATTTCATTACATCTTCTAAATCTTTATCTGAAATACTTAATTTATAAAATTGCAAATTTTGTTCTTTTTCCATTTCGCGGAGATTGGCTTGAACGCCAGCACTAAGAGCTTCCCGCATTTTATTAAGTTCTTTTTCACAAAGCTCTTTTTCCGTTATTAAATTTTGCATTTTTATATCATATTCTTGTTCAGCTTTAATATAACTTTGCTCTAAAGTATGTAAATATTGTTCACTAGCATAAGAGAGATTTTCTTTATATAAATTTATTTGTTCAGAAATATTATTTTTTTCTTTTTCATGTTGTTCTTCAAAAATTTGTTTTTCTTTTTCTATATCTAAAATTAGCTTTGTTCTCTGTTTGCAAAGTTTATCATATTCTTCTTGAAGTTTTTCAAATTCTGATTGTTCAATTTGTTTAGAAACTGTTATTTTATTTGCGTCTATATAAAATTTTATACCTGCTCCTAAAATACATAGAGCAAGTATAAAAAATAATATTTCAAATATCATCTTATTTACCTATAAAAAAATGCGGGGCAATTAGCCCCGCTGTCATTAAAGTATATAATTAAGCCTTCTCAGGTTCTGGAGCATCTGGGTCGAAAGACTCGCCTTCAGCTGTCAGCTTGATAAACTTAACTGGCTTATGTGTGCCATCTTCCAACTCAATCTCAGCAGGAATTCTTTCCATTAAGCCCTTCTTCTGGAAGGCAGAAGTAACGATACCATTTACGCTACGAACCTCAAGTCCAGTAGCCTCTGCGATATCTGCCGCAGTAACATTTGCTCCACCTAGACTCTTTACATAATCAAATACTTTTCTTGAATTTTCTTTTAATGCCATTGTTTTTATTCTCCTTGTTTTAAATAATAATATTATAGTATTTTTTAGAGATTATCTTATCTCTTGATGATTATATTATATCAAAAAATTTTCATTTTGTCAATAATTTTTTTCTTTGAATATAATCATCTAATAACAAAACATCCTCAAAAGAGAGGGAAGACATTATATTTTCAATTTTTTGTTGATTTTCTTGAACATTTTTGCCCAAAAGTAATTCTTTTTCCGCTTTCACTATCTTTTGAGCAGCTATTTTTAAATGTTTGTTTTGTTTATCTTTCATATATCTATTATATCAAAAAATTTTAAATTTTTCAAAATATCGCAGATAAAGTGCAATCCTTTGCATTCTTATCATCATGTATACCCTTATAAAAGCCATGACGTATAGTATGCTCCTTGTTGTCCTTTTCCATACATTGTATCTTGCATACTTTATTTAACCATAACTCTGGATGTTCGCTCATAGATTGTTTCATTTCATCAGAAATACCTGAATGAATTGTTCCTATATTAACAAGAACACCATTTTCATCATAAGCACCAATTTTAATACGAGCATTAAACCAACCCATATAATATGGTTTAGTTACTAATACACTCTTATGATTAATATTTCTATATGAAAACCAGCCTTTATCTGACCTTTCGCATTCTATCCACTCACCATTTGCATCTTTTTCATAACAGATACAATAATTCCATGTATCAGATTCACTTCCATAATACTCCTTAGTTGGTTCTTCAAATCCAATGATAATTGCATCAGCAAAATCAACCTTTTTCGCTTTCAAATTAGTATCAGGTCTTTTTCCAGGCTCATAAATACCAGTTTTCTTTTTAATAACCATACCTTCTTCACCTGAATCAAGAGCAATACCAACTCTTTCATAAAGATTATCTTCCCAAGCTTCAGCTAATTCAATAAAAGAATAATTACTTAAATTATGTAACTCATAAATTTTCTGTAAGATTTTATATCTCATTTCATTATTTACTTTGTTACGAACTAAATCAACTCCATCATACATAATAATATCATGTAAATAATAATGAATTTGTCCCCACTTGCCATTTTGACGCTCAATAGCTTTAGCAGGAAGACATCCCATGATTTCAGTGCAATTTTTTGAACTTCCGCCTGGATAATATATTTCTCCAACTAAAATAGTATGAGGTGGTAAACAATCAAGAGCTTGAATTATATGAGGAACATTTTCAGATTTTTCAGCTTGTAATCCAGTCTTTTTACTTGCAGAACGAGAAAATAAATAAGAATGATTCTCATGCTTTTCAAACTGATACCAATATCCATCTTTCTTTAGCTGACCAAAATATTCTCCACTATCACAAGCTTTTTTAAGAGAAGCATCTGTACTTTGATGAATTAACATAGATTCATACATTATTGCTTCTGGATATAATTCTTTAATTTTCTCTTTATCAAATGCCATTAAATATATTCTCCTTTATAACATCTGCGGTTTATAATTTAACCGCAGATGTTACATTTCCTTTAATCATTATATTACCCATACTAATTCTACTCAAAAGAGGAATATCCTTAGCTGAGATGCATATAGAGTTTGGTTTTCCAACTAACAATAAATTATCTTCATCATCAACCATTGCGGCGCCTACTACTAAACCTGTAACATCAGTAGGTTTATACGCAACTACACCCTTACCTGCTCTCGCCTGATATGAAAACTCATCCATTGTACATTTCTTACTAAATCCCTTAGCTGTGAAGATTGCTACTGTATCAGTATTTTTATGAATTGGAAGTCCTACTACAACTTCATCATCTTCCGCAAGCTTAATTGATTTAACACCTGATGTTACACGACCAATAGGATTAATATCGTCAGTTGGGAAGTGAATAGACATACCATTTTTTGTAATAATAATCATTTCTTCCTCATCAATAAATGTTACATTTGCTAAAGAATCTCCTTCTTTTAACTTAATTGCCGCGATTCCTGTACTTCTTTTTACAGAAGTATACTCCTCTAAATAGGTCTTTTTAATAAGCCCTTGTTTAGTTACAAAAAGTACATATTGAGCATTTGTCTTTCTATGTAAAGAACTTACTGCAATAACTTTTTCATCATCATCCATAGTTAAAAGAGTTCCAATTCTAACGCCTTTAGAAACATTAGTTCCAACTGGTACATTATCAACCAACATTTTATACATTTTTCCTTTTGATGTAAATAACATCAAATTATCTATTGTATTTGTTGAGATAGTATCTAATATAGCATCATCTTCATTTTTAACACCTTTACCATTTCTCTTTTGTGTTTTAAATGAAGATTTAGGGATTCTTTTAATATCTCCAGACTGAGTAACAATTACAACTACATCCTCTGGAATTACCTCTTGAATTTCTTTCTCTTCTTTTGGAACTTCAATTTGAGCTAATTCTGTGCGGCGGTCATCACCAAACTTCGCCACAATATCTTCTAATCTTGCTCTAATATCAGCTTCCTGTAAACTTCTATCACTAAGATGAAGTTCTAATTCAGCTATCTTAACAATAAGTTCTTTCTTTTCATTTTCAAGTTCTACTTTTTCCAATTTAGCTAACTTAGATAACTTCATATCCAAAATAGCTTTTGCTTGAATTTCTGACAACTTATACTTAGCTTGTAAGTTTACTGAAGCGACAGCCGCGCTTTCTGAACTTTTTATTAACTGAATAACATTATCAATATCTTCCAAAGCAATCAACAAACCTTCAACTATATGAAGTCTTGCTTTTGCTTTTTCCAAATCAAATGTTAATTCCTTTTTTAAACAGTCAATATTATGTTCAACATATATTTTAATACAATCAACTAAATTTAATTCAGTTGGTGTCTTATCTATCAAAGCTACTTGATTGTAAGAAATAGAAGATTGTAAACAAGTCTTAGCAAATAATTTTCTCAATATTGCTTCTGGCGCACTATCTTTGTTACATTCAATAACAAGTCTAAGACCTTTCTTATTACTTTCATCTCTTGCTTCTGAAATACCTTCAATTTCTTTCTTTTCACAAGCTTCAGCTATATCTTCCAAAATTCCTTCTATTGTTGTTCCATAAGGAATTTCATAAAATATAATATTCTGCTTTTCAATATTATATTTTCCGCGAACTTTCACACTTCCATGTCCAGTTTTCATAATTCCTGGAATATCATTTTTATTTATAATTAATCCACCTGTTGGAAAATCTGGACCAGGTAAAGTTACTTCATTTCCATCCATATAATCATAGATAGCTTGAGCAACTTCTTTCAAGTTATGTGGTAACCAGTTACAAGCCATTGCTACACCAATACCTGTGTTTGGATTGCAAAGTAAATTTGGAAAGATAGCTGGTAATGTTATAGGTTCATCTGTAGTTTCATCATAATTCAATGTAAACTCTACATTCTTTTTCTTCATTCCTGCTAATAAACCAACTTCAGCAATCTTAGCTAATCTTGCTTCTGTGTAACGCATATGAGCAGGACCATCACCAATTATATTACCATTATTACCATGCCAGTCAATCAGTGGATATCTCATAACCCAATCTTGAGATAATCTTACCAAAGCTCCATAAATTGAACTATCTCCATGTGGGTGATACTCACCCATAACATCACCAACAATACGCGCCGCCTTAACATGAGGCTTTGCATATACTCTTCCTTTCTCAAAAGTAGACCAAAGTATACGTTTTGCAACAGGCTTTAGTCCACTTTTAGAATCTGGGATTGCACGGTCTGTATTTACAGCAACCGCATATTCTATAAAGTTAGTACCTAACTCTTGTTTAACATCATTCTGCATTGTATGTTGCCTCCTCGCTATGAGCCTTGATGTATGCTTTTCTTGCTGTAACACCAGTTCCCATTAGTTGGTCAAATAAAATGTTTGTTGTTTCAATATCTTCAACAGTTATTTGCTTAATAATACGATTCTTAGGATCTGTAAGTGTCTCTTCTGTTTCTTCAACACTCATTTCACCAAGACCTTTTAATCTATTAACAGAAAACTTTTTACCTTTATTTTCAATTTTATACTGCTCTAATGCTTCATCGTTCTTTAAATAAACATAACCTTTTGAAGTTGTAATTTTATAAAGAGGTGGAACACCAGCATAAATATATCCATCTATAATTAATTGCGGACAGAAATTCCAGATGAAAGTATAGAACAAATTCTTAATATGAGCACCATCAACATCGGCATCAGACATAATAATAATTTTTCCATATCTTAAATCTTCAGGTTTATAAGTTACACTCATTGTCTTAGAGTCAATAATCAAGCCAAATGCATCAATCATAGTCATAATTTCCGCATTTTTCTGTATCTGCGCAAGAGTTGCTTTTTGAGTATTTAATATTTTACCTCTTACTGGCATAACCGCCTGAGTTAAATTATTACGTGCCATCTTTAAATTACCAGATGCGCTATCTCCCTCAGTGATGTAAATTTCACATTCTTTACGATTTTTACTATTGCAATCAGCTAATTTACTATCAAACTTAACTACTTTTTCTTTCTTTTTCTTTTGAGTTTCACGAACAGCTTCTCTAGCTTTCTTCGCTGCATCTCTAGCCTTACGAGCGCTAATGGCTTTATCTGCAATTTCTTTTAGCTCTTTTTCATTGTTCATGAACCAAATTTGAAGATTTTCAGATAACGCTTGAACAAATGGTTTAATATCTATCTTTGTGATACGACTCTTTACTTGTGCATCATAAGATACATTTGGTGCAGTCATATTAAATACAAGATACATTCCCTCTTGAATATCATCACCAGTTAAGTTTTCATCTTTTTCTTTCAACCATTTCTTCTCTCTGAAGAACTTATTAAACTCTCTTGTTAAAACTGTCTTTAACTGAGTAATGTGCGGACCTGACTCTGTAAGACCTGTATTTACATATGGAACAATAGTAGATGAATAATTAGATGTATAAGTCATAACTAAATCCATCTTATTCTTTCCATCAACGAAGTTAATATTGAAACGATTCTTAATAATTTCCTTCGCGGCAACCGCCTTATCTACTAAATCATTTAATCCATGCTCTGATTTATAAATAATTTCTGTTCCATTATCATTAAGTATAATACTTAAACCTGGACATAAACATGAGATAGTCTCAAATAAAGGCTTAATTACTTTCATGTCAACTTCTGTATGAGTAAAAAATTCCTCACTTGGCTTCCATGTTACACAAGTTCCACTATCTTTCTTAGGATAATCTTCAACTTTTCTTGTATCAAAAACGCCTTCTTTAAAGTCTATCTGTTCAGTCTTTCCATCTCTCCAAGTTACAGCTTTTAACCAATGAGATAAGAAAGTTGTAATTTTTGAACCAATACCAAAAGAACCTAATGATGTTCCTTCATAGGTTCCATCTTCACGATATTTACCTGATGTATTAAGAACACTAAATGCAGCTTCTAATATTGTTTTTCCATCTTCTCTAAATGAATTAGGAATAAAACCTTGCCCATAATCTCGTACACTTATTACATCTTTATTTACTATTACTTCAATTTTGTTACCATGACCTAATCTAAATTCATCAACTGCATTTGACACTATTTCTACTAATAATTGTGTAGAATAGGTAGTATCACCAGCATATACTCCTGGACGGAGTCTTGTAAACTCCAGAGGACTTAATGATTCGATTGAGTCTTCAGTATATAGCTTATTGTTTTCGCTCATCTATCATACTCCTTATTCTTTTTCTTTATTTATTTATATTATAACATATTTTATTTATGTTATCAACTTCATGCCCTTTTCTTCAATAATTTTGTTAAATTTAATTATATTATTAGTAGCAAGAGCATCCGCGAGTTCATTTTCTGTAACATTAGCATGGCCAGTAGTTTTTACAACTTGACAATTAAAAAAATCTTTGCTAAGATATTTATAAAGAGATTTGACTAAATCAATATTCTCAACTCTCTTATTTTTACTATTTATCCAGTTATTTTTTGCCCAAGTAAAAATCCAATTATTACACATATTAACTACATAAGCAGAGTCACTATGTATAATACAATTTTGATTTGGGTATAAGTTTTCCGCGATTTCAAAAGCATGTAAAACCGCTTTCATTTCAGCTTGATTATTTGTTATTTTTTGCTCTTGTTTGTTATATTTATAAACTACTTTATTATCATTTATTATAACTACACCGTATCCTCCTGGACCAGGATTACCACGACTACTTCCATCTGTCCAAATATGTATCATTCTTTCATCTCCTCAATACTATTATAAACAAGCTGAAGTCTTTGTTTACTTAATATATGTTGTATTTTACTTTTATCATTATTATTACATAGTCTTAAATCATCTAAAATATGATTAATAAATCTTTGTGTTTTAGGATGCATTGCTATTGGTTTACTAATTTTATTTAACCACCACTGCCATTCACCCTCAAATGTAAAATTATTGCCCATATAAGCTTGACCTGCTCCAAGATAATCACATAACATTTCACAAACATCTTTAAAAGGCATTCTTAATGGAGTTCCACCATTATCAAAGTTATCTTGCCAATATTCATAATGATGTCGATTGCGTCCTTTATGATGCAACCATGCTTTTGAATATCCATTAACTTCTTTACAAGCATCTATTGGACTGCGGGTTCCTTGATAATATTTAACACTTTCAATAAATTCTGTTGGAGAAAATTTAGATAAATCATGCAAAATTCCTCTTAAAGGGATTCCCGCGATAAAACAATATTTTCCAACATAATATTTATGTTTACAAATTGTTTTAAAATGTTTTAAAGCTTTATTTTTCATCTCTTTTAATCACTCCTAATTCTATTCCATCAAACATAAGTAAAATATTATTACGAGGAAATGCTTTTTCAACTTGATTAAATAAAGCTTGTGCTTCATTTATATCCCATTTTTCACTATTTACATACATGACTAAAGTATCTCCTTCTGATAATGTTAGGTTATTATATTCTTTTAATTTTGGAATAATATTTACTTCTAATGAAGTTTTATTTTCTGTGTTTATTGGTTTGACCATTAAACTTTAATTCCTTTCTATTTATGAACTATGTTATTTTTTATTCTAACTTTAGAATAATATAATTTTTGAAGAAAGTCAAACCAGTCTCTAAAATCGTTAGTTAAAATAGACAAAAAAAGAGCGAGTAGCAAATTGCTACTCGCTTAAAATTAAACTCTTTTAGTATAGTCGAGACAAATCCATCCAGCACCAGATTTCAATTTACCCCAATTTCCTTGAGTTTCTATTATAGTGTAAGTGCCTTTATTAGTAATAGTTCCGTTAGTTCCATAATTAGTTCCAGGACCTTTTCTAATATTAAGAGCATTAGCAGTTACTTTTACTAAATAAGATGCGGCAGTTGCAGTTGAAGACGCTGTAGAGTTAGTTGAAGATGCTGTAGAGCTACTTCCCGCGATTGTTTTTCCTATTGTTACATAAGAAGCATTTTCAAGATAAATCCATCCAGCTCCTGATTTTAATTTACCCCATCCATTAGATACTTCAGAAATAGTAAAAATACCTTTTCCAGTTGTACCTTTAATAGCTCCACTCATAGAAGGTTGACTTCTATAGTTTAAATCAGAAACTAATACTGTTACTGTAAATGGAACGCTAGGGAAAGTTTTATTAGTTGCGGCTGCGCTTGAAGAACTACTAGTTTGAGTAGTAGTAGAAGTAGAGTTGTTATTTCCGCCTAGTGCAGCAGTAACTTTAGAAGCTAAATCTCCCATTCTTGAATACATCCAATCACCTGGACAACTTTTATTAGCAAACCAACGATGTACTGTTAAAAGCATTTCATTTGATTTTGGAGTATAATTAGCAGTCTTAGTTTTATCTCCAAGCCAAAGTAATTTAGTTTTTCCATTTCTTTTGCAAATATCAATACATAATGTAATTAATTTATTATAAACAACATCATTAAACGCATAAGGTGATGTTGTATCAGAAGCACATTCAATAGTGACTGCTCTTTGATCATTAGAAGCGCTACTTGAACACCAGCTTCTATTAGATTCATCTACTACTAATATTACACGTCCATCTTTGCCAATACCATAATTACAACTTGCTTGTCTACTAGAGCTTGTAAAACAATTTCCAATAGCTTCAGCGGTTAATTGACCTACTACACAGTGAGGAGTAATAGTATCAATCGTATGAGTTCTTGTTCCACTATGATTCGGACTTTTTACTGTACAATTTACTAATGAACTATTTGTATATCCCATATTATTCTCCTTTTTTTCTATATTATCATATTGAGTTAAATTCCAGGTTTTAATTACAGACATATTATTATTAACATATTGTAATGATGTTGCATATCCATCATTTTTAATATTTGTTAAATATTGCTCTGCATCTGTTATATTTTTTAAATTATTATATCTAGTAACTCCAGTTCTACCAAATAAAAATTTAAAATAGCCTTCGACTCCCTTTTCAAGAGAAGAGAAACTACACCATTTCATAGTTGAGCTGGTATAAGAACCATCTGCATTCTGCTCAGAGCCTACTTTAATATATTCCTTATTTTTACTTACTGTACTTGAATATTTTAAACCAAAATAATTATGTGCTTTTGTAGCTAATTCAGAAGTTCCATATGCGGATTCTAAACAGGCTTGTGCGATAATAGGTGAATATACTTTTATATCATATAAAGGAGCGTATTTTTGGACATACTTAGCAACTTGAGTAATAAACTCTTGTTTTGTCATGTCTTATTTACTCTCCTTTTACATAAATTTTTAAATTTTCATTTTGTTCTAATAATTCTCTAAATTTAGTTAAAACCTCATCAACTAATATACTAAATTGTTCAAAAGCAATAGTTTTAGCTAACCAAGGAAATTTAGCAACAAACATATCATATACATAACGAAGTTTAATTTGTCCTGTGCCAGAACCTAATTCTTTTTCAGCTTCAGTTACAGCATATAATAACCATTCTTTTACTTTTGTAATTTGCTCACTTGTTGGGCGTTTAATAAAAGCATAAATGCAATATCCGCCAACTACAAGAACAGCAATGGCGGCAACTAAGAGATACCAATAATTAACTAAAAATTCCATATGTATATCCTCCTTTTATCCTACGGATTCGTTATTATTGTTATTTAGAGCAGAATCATAAACAATTCCGCCCACTGTATTTTCTTTTGTAGACTTAACTGCATACACAGCAAATCCAAAAACTTCTCCTACTATTGTACCTATTAGAGTAACAAGAGGAGTAAAGTCTGGGGCAAGCCCAGTTTGTAGTGCTAATTGAATACTTTGGATGGTAGCCCATCCAGTAAATAATTCAACCATAGTGCAATTTATAAATAAAAAAAGAATAAGTAACTTAGTTGTTGTTAGTTTAGATTTATCTTTTAAACTATTTCTTAACTTTGCCTTATCTTTCTCTATTTTTATTTTTCTTTTAAGTAATTGTTTATTTTTTGCCCAATCTTTTTCCTCTTGGACAAGTTTCTCTTCATCTAACATTTTAATCACCTCGAAATTAAAAAGAATCCACGCTATTTTTAGCGTGAGTTCTATATTATAAAAATTGGTTTAAAAATTACCAAAATGCATTTTTGGTTTCAAAAGTCGACAGTAAGCGTCCCGAGCAGACTATTATTACATCATTTGCGCTAACTGAGCAATTCTACTTCTATATATATTTACTAATGCAACTTCTCCATATACTTTATCGCTTCTAAAGATTTCTGATACTCGTCTCATACCATTATTATTACCAGCATATATTGATAAATCAACTTGAGCATCACTATCTCCATCTAAGATACAGATTGAATCTTCTCCAATTCTTTGAAGAGCTAATCTCATTAGTTCAATATCTAAATTTTGTGCTTCAGTAATGTAGATACCTGCTTTTAAACCTGTAGTATCATATCCACGAATATCAGACATTGGTAATAAATCTATTTTACCTTCATATATTAAACGTTCTACTTCAGCTCTATCACCAAGCTTACTTGATAAGAAGTTACCTATTTGAGAATCAAGTAATTTTTCTGTGCGGGAACCTGGATAATATCCTAATTTAGCTGAACCAGAAGTTGCTACAGTATTACAAAAAATAATTATTTTATCAATATCTCCTTTTTCTAATAAAGAAAATAAGTATCCTATAGCTAGATATGATTTTCCTGTGCCTGCACATCCGCGAATCATAGTTATCTTGTTATTATGTAAACTATCCATTGCTATTGTTTGATAAGCATCTTTTGGCTTTATTTTTCCAAACATTTTGCTATTGAAAGCAATAAATGGCACTTGCTTAAAACCATCTTCTGTATATTTATATTTATCAATAATTTCTCCTTCTTTATTTTTAATTAGAAGGTATTCATTAATATTTATATCCCAATCAATAGCTGGATTAAATAAATCTGAATAAATTTGTGCAATTTTTTCTTCTGTATCACAAGTTACTACTCTATATCCAGAATAATTTTGCTCAGTTAATTTAATATATTCAACTTTTAATCCCATTAAACTAGCTAAATGTTTGCAACACAAATCTTCAGTTACAAAAGTAATAGGATTATCATTAGAATTGCTTTTTAATGCACTTATAATAATTCTACTATCATCTGTCATAGGAAGAATAGCTGAATTTTTAATATCTTCATCCCAGTCTTGGAGATAAGTAATAATATCATATTCTCCTTCATGCTCATCTAAAAGATGTAATAGTCTTCGAGCACGAAACTTTATTTCTGGGTCTTTATTAGCAGAGGTTTTGATATTTTCCAATTCTCTAAATGTAATTGTACTTACTTCAAAACGTTCATTAAATGCCTCATGTAGTTTATTCAATAGAGCACAAGTGTCGTAAAAAATCATATATTTTTACTTCCTTTCTTATTCTGTTCATTTGAATTTAAAAAATAGGACATATTGATTAACTATTTTTACCCTATTTATATAATTATAACATATTTTTTATTAAAAATAAAATAGACCTTGCTTTAGCAAGGTCTACATATTAATCGTTTTTACGATTGACTGTGGTATTCTTAAAGAAGCTACCAATTACACCAAGAGTTCCGCACATAAGAGGCAAAGACTCTTTTGCAATATTAAAACCAAGTAATCCTAAGCCTTGAATCATTGTGTCACCAAAAGTTACTTTAATTATCCATCCTGTTATCCAACCGCAACAGAATCCAATGAATGGGGACACCAGAATAAGAAGAATTGCAAGAACAATCACTCCAAAGCATCCAAGTGCGGCTACTGTATCATCATTTTTATTATAATTATACATTTATTCGTCTCTTAACTTCTTTATTTCTACTATAAGGTCTTCAAGATTTACTGGGCTACAGTCATGAGAATCTACACCAACATGATACATATAAGTGCGGATTCCTGATTCATCAGAAAAGAAATTTGTTTGCTGATGAGTGTGACCATACAGTCCAAGTACGCGATTATTATTTCCGTTAGCTGTGATAGTCGGATAGTGGGTACATACGAAAGTGTGTTTACCCATTTTAATTCGGTATCCCATCTGGATATCCTTGAAAAAGTGATTAGTTGCATATGCCTTAAGTCTAGCATCAGTATCATGATTACCAAAAGCAAGATACTTTTCACCTTTTAGTTTATTAACTAAGCGGAGTCCCGCCTGAAGGTCTGCTCCCAACATTACATCGCCAAGATGATAAACAATGTCTCCATCCTTAATAGTCTCATTCCACTTAGTGAGGATTGCTTCATTCATATCCTGTACATTCTGAAAACCACGCGGCTTCCAAAGGAAATCTTTGTCATGGTTAAAGTGAGTATCACTTGTTAGCCAAATTGTTCTATCCATTACATTTCCTCCTTTACTTCAATAGGTTTATTAGGTTCTACAATAAAAATTTTCTTAATTCCTTCCTCAAATTCAGGCATCTCAATCTGATAAAACATACGACGGATTGCACTTACAGGAACAAAACTTCTAGTTCCCTCTCTGTTCTGATTTTGTCCGATACAAGTTTCAAGCGGAGTCTTAATCCAGACTACATCAACTTCAATATTCAGTTCAGGGTTGATAGCAGTAAGAAGTTTATTCCTTGATGCCTTATTCAGATGTGTGGCGTCCGCAAACACATCATAGCCATTTTCCAAAGCATTGTTAATTCTTCTTGTATACTCCTTAAAAACCTGTTTTTCTTTGGAGAAGTATTCTTCATCTTCCGCGACCATAGAAAATCTTACATCATCGCGAGATACCCATACAGAGTGCTCATCAAGATGATTTTGTATCCATGTGCTTTTCCCAGACCCAGGAGTTCCCATTACAATATATAATTTATTCATTTTACCACCCTCTATTTAGTAAATTTTTAGTTTCATCATTAGGATTTTCTTTTATAATCCTATGACCACATTTGTAGCTATGATTTGAGTTCCAACATCTTCCATGTTTATTATATTCACATTGAATCTTACTACAAGTCATTAAATCTGCAACAGGAATTCTATTTCCATCAATAAATCGTCCTAACCTAAACTCTTCCTCAAAATCTTCTCGACTATAAGAGCCAAAAGGTCGCACTTCCGCGTGATTTGTTTCTTTCCTGCAATATAAACAAAATAACTTTTTTAAATGACCTGCTTCTCTCTGTTGTCCAGGTTTTCTTGTAATAGGAATGCCTCTCTTTCCACAAGCTGTGCAATAAAATTCACTTGTAGTAATTTCTCCTTTTTTTGTACCCATAATTCATCAAATCCTTTCTCTTTATCTTATATAAATATTTTATCATATTTTTTTTAAAAAATAAAGTGCAGAAATTAATCTGCACTTTTCGGTTGGAAATCTGCTATAGGTCGTAATTTAAAGAGATTTTGTTCATGTAATTTGTCAATTTTTTCTTTTATTGCGGTTGGCGGTTCTATTCCATCCCCAATATAAGTATCAAGTGTTTCATAGCTAAATCCCAAATTATCTTCATCAGTCTTTCCGCATAAACCATCTTCTGGAACTTTTTCTATAAATTCAGCAGGAAGTCCTAATTCATAACCAATAGCTTTAACTTCTCTTACTAAAAGATTATGCAATGGTGAAAAATCTCCTGCTGCATCTCCAAAGATAGTAAAATAGCCAATCCAATTTTCACTTTTATTACAAGTATTTACAACACGTCCATTTAATGTTTGGGAATAAGCATATAATGTACACATTCTTATTCTTGCTGGCATATTAGTCTGTGCTTGTGTGGAAAGAGTTAAAAATACATGATTATCTATTGCTTCAACGGCATCTTTAATATTAGATAAATAAGATTTAATACCAAGATATTTTATCACTTCTTCTGAAGTCTGAATACTTTGCTCTCCTTGTGGCATCATAATTCCAATAACTTTATCTTTACCAAGTGCTTCTACGCAAAGAGCAGCTGCGATAGTAGAATCTTTTCCGCCTGATATACCAATAATAGCAACACAATCTTTACCATTTTTATCAAACCAATCTCTAATCCATTGAATACACTCATCTTTTGTTTTCTTTGCATCAAATTCGATTGAGGACATCATAAAACCTCCTTAAATATTCATATACATTTTCTGGTACAATATCTTTTACTTCTTCAAATTTACCTTGCTCACATAAACTTCTAACTAAACTTGAAGAAATATTATTTTTTGGAATTTCTATTTCTTGGAAATGACTTTTATATCTTTCTAAACCAGCTTTTTGCAAAGATTCTTCAAGATTTTCATTTTCTCTTGTACAGGCAATAAACATATTTTCCTCAACAAGAGGTTGCCAATTATACCAAGTGGTCAAAGTTGATATATTATCCATTCCTAAACATATATAAAAATTATAAAATTTATAATCCTTATCAAAGCAATCTTTTAATTCTTGAACTGTATCATATGTCTTTTTTGGAAGAAAACTATTTACTTCTGTAGGAATATATGTCATATCTTTTGGCGTAGCTTCTTCAATCAATCTACAGCGGCTATGCCCTGGAATCAAAGTCTTTTTCTTTGCCACATAGGTATCATGAGCTGGGATGAAGTATACCATATTAGCATTGACCGCCTTTTGGGCGGTCTTTGCCATTTCTATATGAGCATTGGTTATTGGATTGAAGCTGCCTGGTATAAGCAGAATATTATTCATGCTCCATTCTCCAATCTATACATCTCTGTAAATAATCTACATACGCGGGATTTTTACACATTCCCTTGCCAGGTGTATCAGAAATCTTAGCTACATCCTGTCCGTTACAAAGAGTTGTTTTCATAACAATGTTTAAAGGAGTTGCGATAGTATCATTACTTAAATAAGTTCCAATACCGAAAGCTGCCTTAGCTCTACCATTAAAATGTCTAAATAGTTTATCTGCTCTTTCAAAATTTAAGCTATCACTGAATAGTAAAGTTTTAGTTTTAGCATCAATTCCAAGATTTTCATAGTGCTCAATCATCTTTTCGCCCCACTCAATCGGGTCACCACTATCATGACGAACGCCACTGAAGAGAGTTGCGTATGTCAGTTGAAAATCTTTTAAGAAACAATCAGTGGTGATTGCATCTGTCAAAGCAGTTCCATTTAGCACTCCGTATTCTTTTACCCACGCGTCTAATGCATACCAGTTAGAATATGCAGGATTATGTTTATGATTGCCTTGACCCACGCACATAATCCATTCATGAGCCATTGTTCCAACAGGCGTTAAACCAAACTTCTTAGCAAGATACACATTGGAAGTTCCAACAAATCTTGATGCACAATGTGCTGTGTCATTCAAATGAGAGAACTTCTCAACTACTAGTTCCTGAGCTTCCGCAGATAATCTACGGCGGAGACCAAATTCAGAGAATACGCCTACATACCATTTGCCAGATTTGAGATTAGTGAACTTTTCTTCAAGTCTTTCTTTGAAGCTAGCAATTAGAGTATCATAGTTATAGTTCATGCGGAAATAAACCTCATTAACGATAGCTAGAGTAGGAATTTCATACATAGAAGTGTTTAACCATGTTCCTCTTGTTTCAATACTTAATCCGCATTCAGCGTCGGCGGTAATCTCGAAATCTTCAAAACGCGGCTGCCACAGACGAAGAAAGTCTACATAGCTACCTTTAATCCACTTGATATTTTCAAGATAAGTCAGTTCATCTTCTGTAAAGCGCAGTTCACAATATGCTTTAATCTGTTCTTTAATTTCTTCAACCATTTCAGCAGTAAACTTCACATCAGTATTTCTACATTTAAAAGTCCAAGTGGTTTTGTAGTCAGAAAACTGATGATAGATAGCCTGTCCCATGCTGAATTTATACATATCATTTTCCAGTAAGCTGGTGATAATTCTTTGCAATCTCATATTTCCTCTCCTTATTCGTTAATTACATCAATTTGGCAGCTCTTCATTACTTCCAACGCAGCTTGATGCTTCTCAGGAGTGACGCCCGCGCAGCACTTAGCGTCAACCGTAATATGCATATTTGGATATAAAGCTCTTAAAATAAGCGCATTTGAAATTACACAGATATCAGTACATAAGCCGCAAATCTCAATCTCGTCAATGGTATCAATCCAGTTGTCAAGAACTCTTATCCAATTATCATATCCGAATGTATTCTTGGAAATAACTTCTTCATTAGCTTTAACCTCAATTTCAGGGATAATATGCCATCCCTCTGTGGCAACGATACAATGAGGAAAAGGGAGCTTCTCTCCTTCAAGAGTTTCCATATAATTTTCATAATGAGTATCTTTGGTGAAAACTACTACATCGTTTGCCGCCCTACATTCTTCAATTTTCTTTACTACAGCAGGCACAATCGTCTGTGCTTCCGACGTACCCAGTGCCATGGATACGAAATCATTTTACATATCTACAACAATTAAGATTTTCATATTTTTCTTTCCTTTTCTCTCATTTCTTATATATATTATAACAAAAATTTTAATAAAAATAAAGGAGTAGGTTTTAACCTACTCCTTATCTTAATCAATCGTCTCTACATTGAAAGGAATCCACATTTTAGGATTGAAGTTAAGAGTGTATTTATACTTATCAACATCGCCGTCTGTTATATCCTCGACTACATAAGTAACATTATCAGACAATCCGATAAAATGTTTCTTATATCTACCATACTCATCCTCAACTGTAACTTCAAGTTGATTATCCGCAACATCAGCATTTATAGACATTTTTCCAGTCATTTGAAAGACAACATCACCCTGTAAGCAATTAATGACTGTAATTTGTCGCACAGTATTGAAATTATCTGCTTGCTGAGAGATGTTATAGGATACCCTCTCTGCTTCTGTTGAGCATCCGCCCAAGCATAAATACCATTAACATAATAGTGAAAAACTTTTTCATTATTTTATTCTCCTTTTTCATTATCTTATCCATTATGGTACTTGAGTAAAAACTCATTGGAAACCGCCTTAAAGCTACGGGCTCCGTCCTGAGACCTGAATACTAGACCTTCACGCATTCCGCCATCAATTACAGACTTGTCAGTTGCAATCGCAAGTAACTCCTCTACAGTATCAGGTAATACGAAATGCTCGTCAACGATAGGTACCCAAGGAATACCATATTCAGCTAAGATTTCTTTAGCCTCTACAGAGTTCAAACGACCTCTATCAGAGAAGATAAGATTAAATCCTACGAAGTCATGTTCTTTAAGACCATATTCCCTCTTTTGGATTCCTACACCATAAGTCTCACCCTGGAGAGTTGCCCACTCAAGGTTATACTTCTCAACTAAAGCTGCGAGTACGTCCTCAAAATGATACTTTTCAGCCATTCCAGTGTAGACATTAGTCTCATAATAGCAACCCTTATCTGGTTTGTCAAAGACTACATTACGAGAACAGATGTAAAATTCGTGTTTCCTTCTACCCGTTCTACGATATGTAGCAGTAGTAGAAGTTCCATCAATTTTCTCTGTTGCAATCCATTCAGACTTATCTTCAAGAATCCAAGTCATGTTCTGTACACGCTCTTCATCTGTCTTAGAAACCCAGCTCGGCCATCCGTTCTTCTTATCTTTCTTTTTACCAAAGAGTGCAAACATAACTTTACGTCCCCACTCACGTCTCATCATCCATTTTGCCCAAGGCTTCTTAAAGATATTAGGACGACGCTGTGCCATCTTCTTGTATTTATCAACAGAAGCTGCTTTTCTTTTATTATCTTCCTCAACCGCGTAGGTAACACCGATAACCTCGGTTACACCCTCATGTTCAATATCTACTCCTTTAGAAATCTGGAACTTAAGACTCTGAACCCAAGAAGGAACTTCAGAGTTCAAAATAAAGTCATCAAGTGCCATAAGCAGACCCTGAGAAATAACAGTTCCCTTAAAGTATTTCTGAGTTTTAACTTTAAAGTGCTTAGACTCAAGAAACATGAACGGCTCCTTTTCTGGCACTTTAGAGTCAATTTCAAAATAGATAGCATAGTCTCTAACTTGGAACTGACCTTTCTTTACCATAATTCTCCATCCACCAACATGAGCAAGTTCAACTCTATCAGCTCCGGCGATAGGAGAAATGCCATCAATCTTTACTACATATGCTAATTCTCTTTCTCCCTTTGCATTTAACATACTACATCTTTCCTTTCCTTTTGTTTATATAAATATTATAACATTTATTTTTTTAAAAATCAATAATATAATTTATTTATATTTCAATTTCATATGCCGCAGCAAGAGTATCATTGACACTTCTAATATTTTCACGAAGAACATAAAGAATATCTGCTAACTCAGGATATTTATATTTACCCTGTTTTAAAACTGGAAGTAACATATTTGCTGTTTCTTTTACATTTTTTTCAATTCTTTCTTTTTCAAATGTTCCCGCCATAGTTCGCAAATTCATATAACGGTCAAGACCTTTTACTACTAAAGCCCGCCTATTATGAAGAAGATTTTTAAAATATCTAGCTTTTGTTACTTGTTTATCTTCTCCTTCAATACATTCAATAGTCATATATCGAACAGCATCTTTTACCTTATCACAAACAGGCAGCTCTCTATAATTTACACCACAATCTTCAATTACATCATGCAATAAGATAGTCGCAATAATACAATCATCTTTTACTCCAAGAGCAACTGCATAACAAGCCATTTGTAAAGGATGAATAATATAAGGAGTAACGCCATCTTTTCTGAATTGTCCTTCATGCTTTTCTTTTGCATATCCAAGAGCTTTCATACTCTCAGTAAAACCAGCGCCAGTAATATACCCTTTTAAATAAGTGTACATTTTTTCAACATTATATTCAGTTATAATATTACTCCTTTCTTATTTAAAAATCAAATTCGTAATCAGGCTCTTTTTCAGTTTCTTTTGTAATTTGAAGGAACACAGGAACCCCAATGCCGGTGTAAGACGCAAAGCTGAAGCTGGCATGTCCGCTGCCGGCGACAAAACAGCAGCTAGCAGAGCTACCAGAGCGAACAGTAGCTAACCACCAGGCGCAGGTTTCACCATCTTCCCAATAACTATTATCTTTACCACGATAACCCTTAACTCTTACAACATTGCCTCTTTTATACCATTCAAATTGTTTAATACCTAATTCTTTTTTCTCATCTCCATATTTATTTTGACCAAAAACTTGACGCTCACATGGAACAAATAAAAAATCAATATCTTTCATCATACTAACTGGTAAAACTTCTTTATCTCCAATTTTACCAGTTTTATAAATCTGTCTGAGAATAGAAGGAATCTCTTTATGAGGAGCGCATTTAAAGATTTCATCCATTGAAAAAATATATTTATCTCCATCAATATCAACACAAGTAACAGGATTACCTTCAATCATATATCTTTGACCAAGAGCAACCATACCTGCATTAACTGCGGCTTTTAAAGAACATTCAGTTTCATCTGATTTTCTTTTTGGTTTACTGTCGGAAAATTTAATCATTTTTTTATTACCTCTTTTCTTATACAAATATTATATCAAAATTTTTATTAAAAATCAAAAAGGTAAAAATTTCTTTTAGATTGCTAATTCGCTTAAAATCTTGTTATATTTACTGGTATCCATAGCCTGTTCATATGTATCTTCTTCTACTTTAACTTTAGGCGCAGCAGCCGCCTTATTATTCTTCTTCTTATTTTTCTTGGTAAGGATACGAATGTCATTTTCAACTTGTTCATGAACATCAACTCTGCCAAGATAATCAAAAAAACTTTCACTCGTTCTCATATTTTATACCTCGAATAATTCTGTAATGTCAATAACTTCTCTTGCTAGTGCTGTTTCTTTAATAAAAGTAGTTTCCATTTCATATTCTACATATTCAGTAGCTAGGTATCTTGTAAATACAAAACCCTGAGCAATAAGAATTTGAGCATCTTCAAGACTATACCAATGAATTAAGTCTTCTTTATGACTACAAGAGCTAAACCAGTTTCGACCATCCTTATGATAGCGCTCATCGTAGCCCATAGGCAGGTCTTTAGTTTTACAATTCTCTGACTCCCCAATCGTCCAAACTAATTCATTATTCAAATTATACCATAATCCTTTTGCAGGGTCTGTACTTTCTAATCTATATAACCACTTAGGTTTATTCATTTTCATTTGCCTCCACATTGATAGAAGTTAAAAGAAACAAAACAATCAAACATACTTTCCAATTCATATCAAGAGGCGCTTGTATAGCTGTAATGATTGCACTAAATATACCAATTAGATTGATATTTATTTTAACATCGTTTATAGGGTTCATATTTTCAATATCTTTTTTTATTCTTTTTGGTTTTTGATTAGGCATACATGAATTAGTATAGATACCTTTAAAAGCCTTGCCATTTGTTTTTCCTGTATATGTTTTCATTTTGTTTCCTCTTTAATCGTTATGAGCTAGTCTTAATGCTGCCATTGCTAAACATCCTACAATAAAACCAGTTATGTATTTTGCTTCAGTAGGAACGGCATTTCCACATGCGCTTCCACAAAAAGATAATGATTAACCAAATTAAATATCAAAATTTTCTCATAATTTTTCTACTTTCCCTTCCATGTAATCTTTTAAATCTATTGCTACATCATTAAATAGCATAGTTCTATATCTTTCATCTGGTCTTGGATAATCGCGGAATTGATGATAATGTCCCCAAAGCCATGCCTTATAATCAAGTTGATACTCAATTTGTCCAAGGTATCTTTCCATATCTTTTTCAACCATTGATTGGTCAACTATAGAAAGAAATAAATCAGTAGGTTCATACATAACAGGACAAGTATGAGATAATACTAAATCACAATTCCATCCTTGTTGTTCTATTAAAGCTAAACCAGCTAATTGTTCACTTTCAGACAACTGTTCCTGTGGAAACCAACTCCAACCCGCTTCAAGTCTTCTATATTTATCTACTGAATAAGCACCAGGAATAACTAAAGTTTTATAATATTTCTGAACTTCAATATCATCATCAGATGGGTTTTCAGGTGTTACGTAATCTACTCCTGCTGGAATATAATAAAAAGATACAAAATCTTCTGCATATTTAATGTAAGGATAGTCATTTTCTACCCAAACTTTTCCTCTCCAAAATAATTCTTGATGCCATTTATCTGGATTCTTTTCTGCACAGATACTTGGTCTTTCTTCATGATTACCACGTACTACAAAATAAGTAAATGGATATTTTCCTAATTCCTTTTTTAATTCTTCATCACGATGATTAAAAAAGAAATTTAGTCCTGCATCACCAAGTAAGATTAAAGTATTTTCATTGTTATTAAAGGTATATGGATGACGTTGATATAAATCTCGAACAGGTTTCCAACTTCCATGTATATCACCCATTAAATAAATCTTTTCGCTCATATGAAAACAACTCCTTTATTTTTTCTTTAAAAGTTTTTCTACAATTTAACAATACAACTCCATAAGTAGTATTTTTATTTAGAATAGATATAATTGTATTAATTTCATCCATATCTTCTACATATAAAGTTATATTATGATATATTGTATATGGTTTATTGTCTGTTTTAATAATATTTGTTTTAAGTTGAGCTAAAACTCCAAAAACAATGCGTTAGTCTCTTCCACAATCAGTATATTTAATTGTTGCTATCATTTTCAATTATTCCTTTTTATTTTATATAAATATTATATCATATTTTTTTTAAAAAAATAAATGACAAGTATAATACTTGCCATTTATTTTAAATAAAAACTAATTTTTCAATATATTGTCTACCATCCCATTTAAAGATAGGAATTTCATTATCAATTATCCATTCTTTTTCATTTCTTATACAACAGCTTCCACGTTTTTGAGTAGTTGGATAATTATTCCAATTAATTCCGCGTAATTCATGTAACATATCCTGTCTTTGATTACAGGTTTTACCTTGGAGTTCATTATGACTAAAATTAGCTTGTCCAACCATCTGAATTGAGTTGCGTGTGGCATCAAGTTGCCGCCAATAAATAAGATTAGCTACTTCTTCTTTTGGAATATTAAAACATCTGGAATCAAACATCGCGCCTTTTTCGATAGCTCTCTGATATACATCATTGAGTTTCAAAAGGTCTGCATCAACCTCTTCATTTGTACCACCTTCATCCCAGTCAGGAAAAGTCAAACGTCCCCACTCATCTACATTCTTTACAAAAGCACGATTGAACGCCATAGTAGCCATAGATGCAGAAATACTACAAATCTTTTGTACTTCATTATCAAACCATGCGGAAGTATTTAATTCTTTGTAATCAACCAAAATGAGAGTAATTTCATCTGATTGAGTGTACCCAAAAACGCATCCCTGAATATTTTTACAAAGATATTGCATTGTTTCTTGCATAGATTTAATAAGAATTTCATCAAATGGTTTTGCCATTCCTCTTGTAAAAGTATGAAAAGCTTTACCATCAATGCGGATAGCCACAGGCATTCTCCGCACTAATTTTGTTTTAGGCACAGCTTCATAGATTTTCATTCTCTTACCTAATTCATCATGAACTGGCATATTTTAGTCCTCCCATTCAATAGTTACTAAAACACCAGGCATACCTTCTTCAAAATCGTAATCAACTTCATATTCAATATTATCACGTTCAAGATTTTCAAGAAATGCATTTACAATCTGACAATCTTCAGGTTCTTTAATTAAAAATAATCTTGTCATTCTCTTTCCTCTATCCTTTCAGTTTCTCTTTTATGTCCTTTAGGACAAATCTCATATTTTATATGAATATATCCATCTACATACTCATTTCCGCCACTGTTTATAATATCTTCATATACACAAATTCGAGCTTTCTTTCTCTCAGAATCATGAAGAAAAGACTTTGCTAAATAATAATCATCACATTCTTTGCAATATTTATATGTGCCATCTACAACACCTTTAGCAAATTCAATATCTTTTGCTAATTTAGATAATTCTTTTAATTGAGCTTCTTTGGTATGATAAGAATTTAATATATTTTGAACTACTTTATTCATTTTGCCCCTTTAAATATTCAGTAACAGCCTGATTTATAAGTTTACCATCTGCCTTACCTTTCAATTCAGCCATAGCCGCCTTCATCATCATGCCTTTTGATAAAGTAGTATTATTCTTATTAGCTTCTCCAATGCGGGCAACCGCGGCTTGTATCGTTACATAATCCATCATTTTAGGAGCTAATTCTTCGATATATTCCATGCAAATTTTATATGCTTCTAATATATCTGGACGTTGTGCAGGACAAGTATCTATTTGCTCTTGACATATTTTCTTTGACTTAAGGATTGCTGCGTCTACAATCTCTTCAGATATATTGTCTTTACAACCTTGTGCGATTGCCATATTTTTTGCACAAGTAATCATATCAGAAATAACGTCTTTTCTCACACGATTTTTGCTCTTCATAGAGTTTATTAATTCTTGATGTAATGCTTCAAAAGTCATTTTACGAAAAATCCTCCAATCTTAATTTTCTATAACCATTTTCTTTTAAAAATTTCTCTGTATATGGGTAGCTTACACTCATCCATTCACTTGCTGCCCACCAAATTCCTCCAACATCACGAACGAATTTAATTATTACATTCGTTCCGTCGCCCCAAATCTCTTTTATCTGTGACATATTCCTTATTCTCTTTCTCAATTATATCATACACACAAATTCCAATAGGATTGATATTAAAGTAATTACACCATGAATCTCCAAATTCATCAATCCCACCATATGGGCATTTAGAACAATCTTTCATTAAAACCAAATATCTCCAGTCAATAATTCTTTAATTACTGACCACCCAAAACAGTTTCCGTTTTGTCGTGTATGACCGCATTTCTTGCATCTTATTTCATAATGAATTCTTATACGTGGACCTTTATGCCAAAAGAATTGAACTTTAGTCAAAATTAATTTATTTGTTCTCCATGTACGGTCTGGATTAGAACAATAATTTGCCCAATCTTTTTCAGTTCTGCCACAAGCTAATTTTTTTTTCTTTTATCTTTTCCATATAATAATTTTATCATATTTTTAATTAAAAATCAAAAAAGAGCAGTATTTCTACTGCTCTTTTTTTTCTTATTTCAAACTACTCACTCTTTGCGGCAGCCATATTTTCAATGACTTCCTCAAGAGTTGTTCCACGTAATAACTGATTAGTTACATCGGCAACACTCTCACCCTGAGCAATAGCGTAAGGACTCATGCTCTTAGTTACAGTTTCCAGCATAGATGCATTCGCCTTAGAGGTCAATGCTGCAACAAGGTCAGGAGATACAGACTTCATGATATTCGCAACAGTTTCAGCATATGCTGTCTGTCTTGCTTTTTCAATCTCCGCTAACTGCTTTTCAGTAGCAATTTTAGCTTCATCCTCTTTCTTAGCGCGGTCTAACTGAGATTCCTGGATTGCATCCAAAATAACCTGCATATCAGCTTCTGCCTGCTTGGCCGCCTCAGTTTCAGCTCTCTTCTTAACTGCTAACTCTGACTGAGCTGCTAATTTCTTAGTCTCAATATCAGTCTGCAATTCAAGAGCCTTAATTTCATTTTCGTGCTTTAACTCACGCTCTTTGCGCTCATATTCAGCCAACTGAGATACAACCTGCATTTTCTTAGCTGCGTCAGATAGCTCAAGAGTCTTGGCAATCATCTCTTCCTGGTGGTCATTCAAAATTTCAGCAATATGACGCTCTACGCCAACACTTAAAACTTCAACGTCATGTACAAGCATTCCGTTCTCAGGGAAGAAACGTCCAGCTCTCTGACCTTCCTTAAGTTCTGCATCAAGGTTTAATGCTACTCTCCGCACAATATCTGCGGTATTTGCATAAAAATCTTCGATGTCATGCTGTTTAGCTTCTCTCTTGAGTAAACTACGCTCACGGTCACACATATATTTTACATAATTCTCTACATTGAACCATTTATCTTTATATGCCTCAAGGAAGTCAACACAGTAAGATACCTTAACCTCAACATCTACAAAGTCCTTAGTTTGAACTTTGATAAGGTCAGAAATCTTATTATTTTCTACTCTTAAATATGCGGTTTCCAGTAAGTTATCTGTAGTCTTAGGACGACCAGTAGATAAAGTCATAGATTCCAGAGTCTCATCATACTTCAATAGTCTGGTTGTAGGACCTACTACAACTTCTCTCTTACCTGTCTTAGACACCACATTAATAGCATACCCAGTCCATACTCCGACAGCTACAACTCCATCATACTTTGTATCAAGAGTAATAGTGCGAGGTTTAGTGTAAGATACTCCGCGGCTGATATTAGCATTTGCTTCAAAGATTGCTAACGTAGCTTCCTGGTTAGAGGTTGCATATACACTGTTCAGCATATCTGTCGTAACATCCGCCCTACCTCTCTGAGCAGCCTTTTGTGTAGATTTTTCGGACAGAGCTTTATTATATTCTAATACTTCGTTATTTCCAGGATAAATCAAACGACACTCTTTAGTAGTCAGCTTACGCTTAACTACTACTTCTGTACGAGGGTCAGGCAAATACATCTTAGGTCCAACCACTGTCTGAATTTCACCTGTCAAACGGTTAAGAATATAACGTCCTTCACCCTCAGGAATTGCAATAGCGTGATGCATATATTTTCCATCGTACTGAATCATTGCGTGTTCTGGACGAGGATAGTAAATCATCTGGTCATTACCAGTGATAAACAGCTCTTCACCGATAGGGTGATGTACTTTATTACCTTTCTTATCTTTATCATCGTATTCAGCAATAACCTTTACATAAATACCGCTGATAGGAGATAACTCCAACGCTCTGAAAATATTTCCACCAGATGGAGTCTCTACGAAAGTTTCAGTAGGCTCAGGAAATACTACAGCAGGGCCGTGTACATATCTCTTTTCGCCATCCTCATCTTTTAAAATTGCATACTCAAGACGCTCAAGAGTCACAGCTTCACGGATATAGCTATTTCCATTGCGTCCATCCTTTTCTCCAACAGCAAGCACTTCAATACCAGTAGGCGGCATATAGAAAGATACTTCAGTACCCTTAATAACCAGCAACTGACCTGCATGATATGTCTTACTCTCAGTGGTTTCAACTTCCTTGCCTTCAACATTAACAACCGTCGCGGATGCCATGTTCTTCTCTGCCGCATCTGCATCATATACACGAGCCAGCAAATACTGGTTAGAATGCAGACGGTGCCCCTGAACAACTTTAGTCATCTGACCAGGGAATAAAGAGAATGAGCAAGGACCAGCAATATTTACTTTACGTCCAATCTTCAGTTCAGGACTATTAACTGCTTTTGCTGCATCAGGATAAGAACCATCATGACTCGGATTCTTCAATACAACATACCAGCCCTCAGGTGCTGATGTAAACAACTGTCGCGCCTTCTCAAAATCCGATGTCTCTTCAAATCTCTTAGTCTTAGGATTGAAGACTACCAGGGACTCCTGCGCGGAAATAGTCATGGTAATAGGACCTGTATAAGTCTTAATTGCACCATTTGTTTTACTTTGTAAGAAACAGAATTCATTTGTAGACAGAACTAAATCTCTCTGTCTTGTAATTCCACTCTCACCATAATTTTCGCCATCATATCTTCCCATTCAAAATCTCCTTAAAATTTATTTTTATTATTTCTTCATTTCATATAAATATTATATCAAAATTTTTTAAAAAAATAAAGGTTGCTATTTTTATTTAGCAACCTTTATCATCGGTTGCTTTTAATCAATAAACTTCCAATCAGCAGACCACTTATTTCCGTGGACATTTACAGCGACTTCCGCAGTTACCATATCATCGATTTCTTCTTCTGTTGTTATATCAGACACCTCAAATGTGCCTGTAATTGTGTTAGTTTCTTCTGTAATAAAATATCTAACTTTTCTCATATTTATTTTTCCTTTCAAAATATTTTTTCATTTCTTATGTATATATTATATAATAAATTTTAATAAAAATAAAGGGTGAGCAAAATGCTCATCCTTTTATTCTTAACCTACTGTTTCATCAACAGCAGACTCAACATTTACAATAGTATCGCCTTTACCGCCAACTAACTTAGCGCCTAACACGCCAGATAATAAGCCTTTCAAGTCAATACCCATAGACTGGCTTAAACCTTCAGATACCTGAGTGATATTCTTAATAATATCCTCCTGTAACTTAGAGCTTTCACCGCCATACATATAAATCTTATCGACATTGGTATATGCCTTACCAGCAGCCTCTGCGATAGCAGGCATCTGCTCAAATAATGTTGTGATGGCTTTCAACTGCATATCCATCTGAGCAGCTTCACCATACTGCTTCATAGCTTCAGCTTTCTTCAAGATACCTTCAGCCTCAGCAAGTGCCTTAGCCTGAACTGCAGCAGCTTCCGCTTCACCTTTAGCTCTAATACCAGCAGCTTCATTTTCCATAGCA
>ULQL01072816.1_pt1 | contig 55154 bp, 85 predicted proteins | sample 1954411 | NCBI WGS metagenome assembly ULQL01 (sample SAMEA4835654, study PRJEB28245) | human gut metagenome | biome: gut microbiome; material: fecal sample | place: Denmark | collected 2008 | reverse complement strand
GTTTTTAATCTCAAATCAATTTTATACATAATCAATCACCTGTTTTCGTCATTATCTCGCAGATCATCTTTGCTTTTTGCTTCTTCGTTTTTGTCCCATTCTTTCGGCTGCCGATAATCACCTTCAAAAACAAAGCTGAAAGCCAACAAACCCAAAATAATTACTGCGGACAAAATTCCAAGAATAATAGCCAATACTTTCATTTCTTCTTCCTCTGCCATTTATGGTGGTAATTCCAAACAAAATCTACGAATTCGCTCCAACGATATTCAAGTTGATCCCAAACATCTATTTTAGCTTCTGGTCCGTATTCTGGATTTATATGTTTTTCAGCAAAATCCTTCCAATCGAAATCGGTTTCGTCCGTCACGTCTATTTTGTAGTTGCTATCCCTGCAACCGCACCAAGGCTTAAGCAAAACATGCTCGTCTCCGATTTCGATAATAAGCTCATATTCTGCGCGAGACCAAAATTTTGATTTGCATCGAATTTCAAGCTCTTTCTCAAATTCCTCTTTTGTCGGACATTTCTTTTTAAGTTTTTTAATCTCTTCTTCGCGATATCGAAGAACGTCATACTTTTCAATCTTTTGTTTGTTACAATTGAAATTGGTTACTAACCAACTAAAATTAGTGTCAACTCTTTTCATTCGACATTTTCTCCCATCTTATATACCAAACTTGCCACCGTCAAAACTCCAACACCCTTTGGAACAGGACTGATGAACGAGCATTTCGGTGCAACAGATTCAAAATCAACATCGCCACAAAGTTTTCCGTTTTCATCACGATTGATTCCTACATCGACTACAATCGGTTTATTATCTCCGATATAATCTTCTGTGAGGAATTTTGCTTTACCGACCGCGCTTACAATCAAATCTGCGTTTTTCGTATAAAGCGACAAATTTTTCGTGTGTGAGTGGCAAATGGTTACAGTACAATTATATTTCAAAAGCAGATCCGCCATCGGTTTGCCAACGATTTTAGAACGGCCGATAACAACTGCGTTCATTCCATCGAGTTTATCAAGTCCTACATAATAATCAAGCATTTTGATAATTCCTAGCGGCGTTGCTGGCGTTTTAAACTCTGTCGATAAATCTCCGTCGAAAGCATCGATGTCTATACTAGGATTTTCTTTAAACCAAAGATCAATATACTTCTCAAATTTCTGTAACTGTTTCGGCAACGGTTTCTGAATGATAACATATCTGCGCGGATGTTTAAAATAATCTCTATTAACAATATCATCAAGTCTTTTTTCGATTTCTGCATATATCGAATTTGAAATATCATAAACAACGCAAGGAACGCTAAGTTCTTCACATTTCTTTTTCTTGTTGTTTACGTATACATTGCTTGCTGGATCAGATTGATTTGAAAAGATATAAAGGCAAGAACCTTTTTTCGCCTTAAAATCTTTTAGCATATTATCCGCAACTTCTTTTCCATACATTATAACTGGTTCTGACATTTATTCTTCCTCTTCTTCGTATTCTTCACAAAGTGGTTGGCAACCTTCATAATCACAAATACAATAATAATCGGGATTTCCCCAACAATATCCGTCGCAATAATTCTTACAAGATTTATAGTTATCTTCTAAATATTTATCCATTAATAATTTATCAAATAATTCTTTTATCGTCATTCTTAGAAATACCTCTCTCTTTGATTTACACACATATTATAATATATTTTTAGAGAAATGTCAACTAATTTTAAGTGGGTTTACAATTTTTTTATTTCATCAAAAATTTTTTTATTTTTTTCTTTTGACCATAACCCAAATGATTCATTTAAACTTGTGTATAGACAATTATCATTATAAAAAATGTTTCCACTACATGTTTTCTTAAATCTTTTTAATAGCGCAAGATATACATCTTTGTCATTTTTAATTTTATTATGACAATTCAATCTCCAACTCTGATTTGTAACCCAGCCACTGTAAAAATCATTAAGTTCAGGAACTAAAAAATTTATTACACCACCAATGCCGACAACTTCAAAAATGTTTTTGTTTTTTGACGGATTTTCACAAATTAAAATATGCAAAAATAAATGCTCAAGATAATCACAATAACAAAGATTTTTAGCGAGTTGATATTCAAACGGGTTCTTCTTTGCAAATTCCGGTGTAGAAAGTTGAATTGCTGTATCTTCGCAGATATGATGACAAATTAACCCTTCTTTAGTTCTAGTTGTTTTACTATTTTTAACAAAACTTTTTGTAAAATAGTCGTACTTTGCTTCTCCATATTTTTTCTTTAAATAATCACAATACTCTCTGTAATTATAATTTTTAACGTTTTCATACTCTTGAATATTCATATTTTTTTACTTCCTTAATTTTTTATACTCTAATTATACACCAAAAGAAAAAGAAAGTCAACTAATTTCATCGACTTTCTTAAAAATTTTTATTTAGTTCCTTCAATCAATTACTTCAATAACTTCATCACCTATAAAGATTAGATTATCGTACTCTTTGGTAAATTTTACTTTAATATCGCCCTTTTTAGGTTTATAATCAGAAAACAAAAAACACAGATTATTAGGACATACTATTTTGTTTACATTCTGTTTACACGCCCATTCAATAATAGTATCTCTTACTAAAAGATACCACTCTTCTTTTGTGCCATTATATCCACCAGGTCCCTGAAAAGGAATTTTTATATTAAGAAATCCTGTTGGTTTTGGAATCCAACCCATAATCATTTCTCCTTTAATAAATCTATAATTTTATTATCCATAAGATTCTTATGCTTCTTTATTTAAATCATCAAAAATATTGCCTACTACATCACATTCCATAACACCATTATAAACTAAATCATCCATTTCAACGGTTTCTCTGTTTGTTACAAAAAATGCTCCGTCTTCAAATTCAATCACACCCTGGTTTACAATAATGGTTTCTCTATAGTAATCGCTTGCTGGACAATCCTCATAATCTACAATATCATGTTCGAAAATCTTATTTTTGTTTTTATCAATAAGACCAGTGAACTCACACATTGTTTTTGGATCTACTTGATAGTCTTTAGTTGTACTATATTTTATTTTTATACCATCTTCATCTTCATATTCATGTTCGGTAAATACTCTGATATAGTTTTTGTAAATAGGTAATCCACAAACCCATTCGCCGTTATCTACTCTTTTTGCTTTATATAAAATATCTTTGCTCATTCTTCCGATAACTCCATAGAATCTAACGACGAATAGTCTTTCGTAACAATTACTTGATAATCGTCTATATTGTCTTTATCTGATTGAAAAACCGCTACTAAAACTTTCCCGGTCGCACACATTGAATATCCGCAATTATTTTGTTTATAATGTTCGATCGTTTCTTTGATTAATTCTCTGATTTCTTCGTCAGATTTATCTATACCGTCTTTGAAACTATAAAAACCCTCTGGATATACTTCGTCTGGCGTTTTTGTTTTAACGTCTTCTTCGGTATCGTCATTAATTCTAATCTGATAACCTTTGTGTGCATGACAACAAGGGCACTCACTGACTTCTTCGTAACATAAATCTAATTCATAAACACAACCACAAATCTGGCATTTAAACTGTTGGATATCTTGTAATTTACTTGCGCCATTTTTAATAATTCTCATATTTAATCTTCCTCTTCTCTGCACCAATCACTTATAATATAATAAGTTTTCGGATTTCCATCAAAATCAAATCCTTTGATTGAATTATTTGTTACCTCTTTACAATCACAGTGCATTTGCCAAGAACCTTTTGAAAGTGTATAAGATAGATTATTAATCAAATCAGTTTTGGAATAATAACCATCATCATACATTTTAATATAGCATTTAATATATTCAACAATATCAAATTTCTTCTTCATTTCAGCTCCTTTAAAATCTTTTCTTCTTCTTCATTTACGGCTTCGAGTAACACTGCACTTCCGTTACCGCAAACCCACGAATATGAAACAGCTCTTTTATTCAGTCTTTCAGCGTATTCTCTAACTGCTTCTTGTGCATAAAGTTTAACGTAATTTGCAACTGGTCCTGAATACCAACCGCCAAAACCGTTATTTAAAGAACCAACTGTTGATAAAGCTTCAATTTTTGCTTGATCCAAAATATCTGATAATTCTTGTTTTAATTGTTTATCTGTTTTCATTTTCCCACTCCTATTCAGCTTCAAAGTATTTTGTATCGTTTATAAATTCTACAGAACTAATACCATCAAATACGTTTTTAATATCAATTCTCTTTGTTATTTTGTCAGTCGAAACTCCTATGGGATCTGATTCCATTACAACGTCTTTTACTTTCGAATATGGAATATGTGCAAGAATAAACTTCGCAGCCTCTTCATTCTGCATCCGCGTTTTGCAGTTAATTTTAATGAAATAGTGCGAAGTATTCTTATGATAAGGATTTGTTCCTAAAAGATTCCAAATCAATTCCTGTCCAATATAATCAATTGTCATTATTTATATTCCCTCACTTTAATTGAACTCCGCCCATAAATAATTGATGCCAAATGCAGTGCAGCATGAACAATCTTAAGGCAAGTGCAGCTAACCAGAACAAAAAACCAACAATCCTCATAGCGGAATTATCGTTATACTCATAAAACCCGTATTCACCATCTGGTCCAAATCCAGTAATTACTCTGATTATCTCATCTGGTTCAACTCTAATTAGCGACATAAAACTACAGAAAAGTTCCCATAACATAATTGCTAAAGTTCCGTTCTCTTTACCCCAATTATAAGGTAACATACAAATAAAGAAAAATGCAATTCTTATCAACCATTTTAAAATTGCTCTAACTACGGACATAATTTATACCTCTTTTTATTTTGTTGCTTATAGTATACACTATAAGCAACAAAAAGTCAACTAATTTTAATAATAAAACTCAGATTTTAATTATTTTTTTTTGTTATTTCGACTCAATCCAATGTATCATTCTGCTTCTATGCGCTTCTGGTTCTGTAAGAGTTGCTCCATTCTCTTTTGCTAACGTGATTAGACTTGTTGTTTTACCTGTTCCTCTTTTTCTTAAAATTTTGTACATTTTACTTATTCTCCTTAATTATTTTTTAATTCGTCCTCATCTACCTTTGCAACTGCATTAAGATGACGTGAATCTACCCAACGTTTCGCAACGAGTTTAATAGATTTCGGAAATTTCTTTAATTCCTCGCAATCTAAGCATTTAGTTTTTCCATCTCCAACTACGACTTTTCTTGAATTATCTGGAAAATCTATCAAACCGATTTCGCCTTTTTCCAAAATATAATCTGATTTAGACCACTCCTCTGCTGTTTTGCATCTAAAAATAACTGTCATGATTCACCCCGATTGTTATTCTCTTTGAATTCAGGCATCTCATAAGTCGAAAATTGCATAGGATAAGTAGTTGTGTAATACTCTACTTTTCCACATTTATTGCACACGTGCTTATATTTAAGCGGATATTGAAGAGTTGTAAATTCACTAGGTTCATATTTCATCTGTCCACCGCAATCACATTGCATAATTTTTACAAAAGTTTGACACGGAATATCTAATTCTTTACTCATAGTCCACCTCATACAGCTCAACGCCGTTATCGTTAATTTTCTTATATTTTACCGCCTCTTTAAGCTTTCTCGGAATAATATAGCAACATCCAAAACTTGATTCATCATTAGGTAAATCCACATAATCAACAAAACTCACCTTATGTTCTTTGAAAACTTGTTTACATTCTCTCAAAAATACCTTGTATTTTCTGTGAACTTCCTTCTCCTCTTTCTTTAACAGATAAATACCGAAGTTGGCACCAGTACATTTTTCATCATAAACACAAATCTCATATCTTGGTCTTACATTATCACCTTTATCTACAATGTAAGCGTCTTCTGGGTAAAACGGCATAACTTCGTCTTTTATAAAATGAAGAAGTTTTACACGGCAGATTTCTTTTGCTGAATTTTCTGCCATAAATTCTTTACGCCATTTATTATATTGATTGATAGCACTTCTTTTTGTATGCAATTCAAGGTTGTAATCCCAACCATAATAATCTCTACAAAATGCCATTTCTGGTTCTTTTATGATGAAATTTATAATTCTGCAAATACTATAAATGCCCCCAATATCGATTGTTTCTTCGTAAGAAAATTCATTATCTTCTTCTGTAAAAATTCTTAACGTACTTTCATCTCGATATTTTGCATGTGAATATCTCAACTTGTCTACTATATCCCAATATTGCCCCCAAAAACGAAAGTTGAAATCAATATAGGTATTTCCCGCAGATTTTTTCACACACTCTATACAAAACATCCATTCTGGTCTTTGTTCAATTCTAAATCTAATATAGAAATAGTCTTTTGAACAGTTGCTGTCTTCCATAAAGAAATCAACTTTGGAAACACTGTATCTATCTTTATATCCATCGCAAAATTCGTTATTTACTTGGCGAACAAAGTTTTCCCATGTTTTTTGCAGTGTTATATTTAAATCTTTTTTACTTTCTACTTCTTGTAAGATGTCCTGATTAATAAGATTCATCATATTCAAATCTATTCTCCATTTCCTGTTTTGTATACTCTGCCAAATTCTTCTGATACTCTTTATCAGTGCAACACATAAGTGTGAAAGGATCGTTATTCAACCCATATTTTTTATACATTTTATTATAGATGTCAATTACATCCTGCTCTGATTTAGTTGGTTCGGAATTTCCTGGCAATCCCATCATCCACACTTCAAGTTCTGTTAAAATATCTACTGCTACTTGCTGTTTGGTTTCTGTGATTTTAAACTTCTTCATTATGATAATCCTCTAAAACTTTTTCTAATGCTCTTTTCTTCGTCTCTAAAATGAACATGTTTCTTTGGTTTTTATCGGGATCTTCTGCAGAAAGAACGTTAATCAGACTGTCATAATACCCAATTTTAAATTTAATCAAGCTTTCAAGTTTGTTCATAATTCACCTCTTGAAATTACACCTGCTCCTATCCCCGCCACAATCACAAGGTTCTCTATCTTTTGTACCATAACAGATACCGTTGTGTTTAATTTCATATTCTGGAGCAGGTTGATGGTAAGTTGCCTCATAGTAACCTTTCTCGTAATCGGTAAGATAATGTCTTTCTTTTGATACCCTATAACAATCACATTTATCTTTCACTAAATAGCCGGTTATACTCAATGATACAATACCATCCACAGAAAACACTGCGGATTCAACTTCAAAATCGAGATAATTATTTGCAATCTCTGGATATCTTTCCATAAATTCTTTAAATTTCATAATAAACAACCCTTTTTGATTTTTGTAATTATATTATAATTGAAAACAAAGAAAAAGTCAACTAATTTTAATAGGTTCGAGATTATCAACTAGATCGTCAGGAAGATAGAAATCATACCACTTAGACACGTCATATTTCAATTTCGCCAAAGTCTTGTTCTCTTCTGAAAGTTTCATTAAAATATCCCTTTAATGTTTCCATTTTGATCTATATCGATCTTTTCTGCTGCAGGTACTTTAGGTAACCCTGGCATAGTCATTATATCTCCTGCATAAGCAACGATAAATTCTGCTCCAGCACAATATTTAAAATCCCTAATAGTAAGAGGGAATCCTTTAGGAGCTCCAAGAAGACTTGGATCATCTGAAAAGCTATACTGGGTTTTAGCTACACAAATAGGACATTTATAGTTATCTAATTCTGCCAGTTTCTTCTCCGCTTTTGGAAGCAATCTAACTACATCAGTACCATAATATTTTGCTAAAGATCTAACTTTATCATAAGTAGAATCTTCTAATCTATATAGGGGAGAAAATTCATTAGGCAAATCACATAATTTAACTACTTCCTGAGCTAAGTTTTGGCATCCGATACCACCTTCAGCCCAACCATTAGCAAAAGCATACTTCATGTTGTGATTATTTAAATTCTCTGTAAGCTCTCTGTAATCTTCTTCTGTATCTCCACTAAACCTATTTATAGCAATTATTACATTCAATCCGAATTTTTTAATATTTTGATAATGTCTTACTACATTATCAAATCCAGTATGCTTAATAGCTCTACAAGTTACTACTAATACTACAGCATCTGGAACTTTATTAAGAACTCTTGATTTAATATCTAAGAATTTTTCGGCTCCTAAATCTGCTCCGAAACCTGCTTCAGTAACTACATAATCTGATAGCTTAAGAGCTAAATCAGTTGCTATTACAGAATTACATCCATGAGCAATATTTGCAAAAGGACCTCCGTGAATGATCGCGGGAGTACCTTCCAGGGTCTGAACTAAATTAGGCTTAATAGCATCTTTTAATAATGCGGTCATTGCTCCTTCTGCTTTTAACTGTCGAGCGTGAACTGCATTACCATTGTAATCGTAACCAACAATGATATTACCTAATCTTCGTTTAAGATCGTTCAAGTCAGTAACAAGACAGAAACAAGCCATAACTTCAGAAGCAACAGTTATATCAAATCCATCTTCTCTTGTTACTCCGTTTACATCTCCTAAACCATCAACAATAGATCTTAACTGACGATCATTCATATCCATGCAACGTTTAATAGTTACTTTTTTAATGTTGAGCTCATTACCCTGATAAATATGATTATCTACCATTGCACAAAGAAGGTTATTAGCATTCTCAATGGCATGAAAATCACCTGTAAAATGAAGATTGATATCTTCCATAGGTGCTACTTGTGTGTAACCACCGCCGGTTGCACCGCCTTTTAAGCCAAATACAGGACCTAATGAAGGCTCCCTTAAAGCTAAACAAGAATTCTTACCTATCTTTCTTAAACCATCAGCAAGTCCAATAGAAACAGTTGTTTTGCCTTCGCCATATTTAGTGGGGCTCATTGCTGTAACTAAAATCAATTTACCTTTTCTATAAGAATTCTTATAAGTATCTAGTTCAATCTTAGCTTTATAATTTCCATAATAATCTAATTCTGATTCTAACAACATCAATTTCTTAGAAATATATTTTATGGGAGATAACTTAGTCTTTTGAGCTATTTCTATATCAGTCATTTTATTTTCCTCCTTCATAGCTATATACAGAGTAAAATCTGGGAATTATTAATTTTCTCTGAATTTTCAGTTAAATAAATCACTTTCCTCCATTATAGTTCTTTTAATATCGAATATCTTTGTTTAGCTTTATATTTGTATCCCCCAAGTATATCTCATTCTATGTTAGTTGAAGAGGGATCGGCACCAATTCAATTGGAGCAGTAAAATGGTTGCAGTAACAATCATACATTTCATAGTATGCCGACTGAACCATTTGACAGCTTGGAAAAACGTTATCTGGCATACTATCACTGTTTTTCACAAGACCATATTTTGCGGAATATTTATCATTAACTATAAGACTTGTGACTTTAGTCATGAGATAAATTGTCTACATACCATCTGTGAACTTCTTTCGTTAATTCTCTTACAATTATTCAACCTTGGCGTTTTAAATCCTTTTTGCATGTTAGAAAAATCAATCTTATTTCCGTCAAAATCCATGAGAATTGTATAACCGGCAGACATTCTACCTTTAATAAAGTACTCTTTCCCAAAATATTTTACCTTATCAAATTTTCTAAAACCACAAATCTTTTTAGTATTTAATCTTTGTTCAGAACGTATTCCTTTTGTTTGTTGATAATCACCCTTTGGAATATGCTTCTTTTTATATAAGTTAGATCTAATTTTAAAACTATTTCCACCAGTAGCGATTACACAAGCATCTAAATAATGTTCTTTCTCTATATTGATATTTAATCTATTTTCTTTTGTTATATATCCGAATGTTTCTATTGCTTCTGGATAATGTCTTAATAATTGTTTTCTTATAGAGTTCATTTGAGTAGCATATTTTAAACTACCTTTCTTGTAACCCCTCAAATTTAACTTTATTTCACCTTTATGTAATAAATTATGACAGGTTCTGCATAAAGTTATGAGATTGTTTTCATCATCACTACCATTATTGCTTCTAAAAACTATATGATGTACTTCAAGTTTGCGATCTTTTCGCTTACCTTTACAACATTGACAGGTATAATTATCTCGATTCAATACCATCTCTCTTGTATTTGAAAACCCATAATTTTTACCTTTTTGATAACCCCAGGGTTTATACTTTAATTCTGGATTTTGCATTAATTGTGGATCAAATTTACCGGTTTCCAATACAAGATTTTTAATAGGTAAAATAGATTTAATAAATTCAATTTCTTTAATATGACTATGAAATTTGCTTATCATTGTAGGACTGAATCTGCCGGATTTTATACTGCTCTTACGATTCAACCATCTTGCTTTTCTATAACGAGTTTTACGAGTCCTTCTGTTTCTGCGATACTTTGCTCTTTGTGCCATTTTTTCAGAAATATCATTTCTAACAACAACTTCTGACATATAAATAATATCGCCATTATCTTTACTTACAGCTGTACCAATAGTCCCACTTCCAGTATCTACTCCAAGAGTTAAATCTTGTATGTAATTTGTGGTATCATAAGTTAATTTAATCGTGAATGGCTCACGTTTCTTAACTTTTGCTTTTCCTTGCTTTAATAACAATCTTGCAATAGCGTTAGAACAAGGCATAAGTGGTTTATTATCTTTTGAAATTACATAAACCATAAATAAGTTTCTCCTTATAAATACTCTGCTTAAAAGCAGGTAATGCGTACTATGTTATGCTATTACCACACAACTATTCCGACCTCATCTCGACAATGATATAAAGGCTTTTTACGTACATATCACAAGGCTTTTCTTACTCTAACCTAACTTAAATATATACAACAGAGCAATGAACTGATGCGTCATTCAAAGGTGTTATAACCTAAATATCGTAGTTATTATTTCTAATAACTTAGTCTGGTGAACCATTTAATAGAAGCACATAACTTAAGTTATGTGAGATTCACCCATTACCATCTACCTCTGTTTTTCAAATATTCTTCATAATTAGACGGAATATTTTCAACACTTAATTTTGGTTTAACATATTTCTTGCGCAATCTATTCTCTAACTCTTCAACTTTCTCTTCTAATCTTTCAATTTGTTTTTCTTGTCTCTCTGCATCTTCTACCGATATTTGTCTCTCAACAATATACATAAGAGCACCTACACCACAGAAAACTGATTCCCAGATGTTTGAAAGATTGCATGTTAAACCAATAACAATAAACATTAATCCAAACACATTTAAAATATACTTAATTGTAGCTTTCATTGCATTTTACCTCTTCTTGGTTTTGTACTATTATTATAGCACAAAAAAATATCCTTGTCAACTAATTTCGCAAGGATATTTTAAAATTATTACAAAATTACAGTCTTGTCTTCTTCATCATAAACAACACAATTTAAAAATCCACTATATGATACACAAGAATCTAACGCTATAATTCCGTCATCAACAAACGGTTGAAAAGATCTCTCCCATTCTTTTCTATTCTTCGGCGGGAACTCTTTATATTTTTGTCTTATTCTTGACCAACCGTAACTGCAACACCAATGTCCGCACCAAATGATTGTGTCTTCTAAGCAATAACCATTCTTCCACATCTCCATTCCGTTATACCAGCGAGCGCGCTGCCAATTTTCTTTCGTCCAATTTTTTCTGAAAGTTGACGGAATCCAGCCGTGAACAAATACATTATCATCGAGTTCGTAACAATCAACCGATTTTTCATCGATCCAATCGAGAATTGGTTTCATAACTTCCCGCGTGGTTTGATTTATATTTTCCCAACGAACAAATCCGCGAAACACATTTGTGTTCATTTGCGTAAATTCTGCAATGGTGTCTACGGTTCTATTATGCCAATGGTGTTCAGATACTTCTCTTCCAGAAACGATTTCTCTAACGCACTCTCCGAGCAAATCTTCGTGATTTCCGCGAACGTATATAAATCTATCTCCGAGTGATTTTACAAATTCATAAACCTTTCTATTATCTGGTCCTCTATCGAAAAGATCTCCAAGAATAATCAGTTTATGATCTGAATTATTCACGTCAAACCCTTTTGAATTTAAAGCAACCATAAGCTCATTGAAGAAACCATGAACGTCTGATGTTATGAAATATCGAGACATACCTACCACCTTTTTAAAACGACCATACCAGTGGTCGATTTTACACATATTATAGCATAAAACCGCACAATAGTCAAGCGATTTTGCACGGTTTCGTAAAAAATAATTATTCGTTTATTTCAAGTTTTTCTGGTGTTTCGAAAATATTTCCGATAACCTCACAAGCGAGTTTGTAATCGCCCATATTGATATCGTATAAATGTGTCCAATATCTTCCGTCAATACGAACAAACTGATTGATTGGAACTACTTCACCAATTTCGGTTTCACCCTTCGGCGTTTCTGGATTTACATAAGAAATAATATCATGCGTGAATACTGGATGATCACCATTTGTAATTCCAACACATTTGCAAACAGACCAATCTTCTACAACAAAAGAGTTTATTTCATTGATAATATAAAAATTAGTTCCGAGTTTAACAAGATTTCCGTATGCCCACCAGCCACTAACTTCTGTTTCATTATCAATTTTGATTTTAACACTTCCGTTCTTATCAAGATGGAAACCTCTCGCTAAAAAATCAATATCAAAGCTCTGCATTTTCAACATTCTCCTTCTTTTTTCTTCCACGCTTCTTTGGTTCTTGCTTCATAACCTGTGTCGGTTTAATAGTGATATATTTGCATTGCACAGGGTTTTCCTGGCAAGCATTTTCACAAGATTTAAAATTCTCACAAAACTTGCAGCAAATTTTTAAATGGCAACGCGTTTCTTCAAGTAAGCAATTCGTATAAGAATTTTCCTTTAAATACGAAAGTGTCCTTATTTCAATTTTTGGTTTCTTCCGATTAATAATTGTTCCGTTGTCTGTTGTTATATATTTACAAACGGTCGCATCATCCGCACATCTTTCTTTGCATTTTTTATCATCGCATAACGAACAACAAATACCTTTGCCACAACTCGGAAACAAACATCTTTTAGGAGAGCAATCCCGCATCTTCATCACCGTCTTTTTTTAAAATACTATCTTTTATAATATCAACCAAGTCTTCGAACTGCATTTCGTACTCACGTTTACAATGGTTTCTCTCAGGCTTCGGGAGAGGGTGTGCTTTTAACGTTTTCATAAATTCGTTTGTGAACGCAATTGAAAATCCCTCTTTTTGTTCTTCATCATAATTTGCAACACACATCAGCTTGCGCGTATTATGAGAAGAAACGTTGTATTTCCATACTTCGATAATCGCCGGGAATTCGTCTTTATGAGTTGTGTAAAACATTTCAATGTTTTTATATATTTTATAAGCTACTTTATTTCTATCATCTTTTTTATGAAACATTTCGTGATAGGAAAAAATATGTTCATAATTTAAATCATAAACTCTAAATGAAAATCTCATTTTAAACCTCGCCTTCTCTGTTATAAAAATACTCTTTAAGACAATCCATATAATAATCAATATTTATATTTGCCTCTTTAATTTCTTTAGAAAGATTTGTTATAATTCTAACCATTTCTGGTTCGGTCAATTTGTCTTTCACAATATCATAAATATTATCTTCAAAAATAATGTCGGCAATTGCATAATATATGGTATCTGCAGAATAATAATTGGTTACTTCGTCATCATCACCAACTGAATAGGTGAAACTTTTATAATCACTCATTTTTATTTTCCGCCTTTTTGAAAATATCTCCGATAACAGGGTGTCTGCCGCAGCTTCTCTTTTTGCTCTCTGTGCAGAAGCTATAAGGTGAAAGTTTTTCACATTTCGGAACAAGATAAGGTGCAAATTTTGGTTCGACCTCAATAACTTTCTCTTTCATCTTACTTGCAAGCTGACGGATTTCCCACTGCGCACACGCACAAAGCCTCTCGTTGCAAAAATGAATAAGTTCGCGCAGATCCATTTTCACGCAAATTTCTGTTTCGCAAGCGTTCGGTAAAACAAAGCGCGCGTCTTCTGGTTCGATATTTCTTTCCAATAATTCGTTATAAGTGCGAGAAATATAATTCATCAAATTTTCGTATAAATCCAACGCTTTCGGATCATTTTTAATCTTTGGTGGAATAACGTATTGAAAACCATCTTCAGAACAATAGCGTTGCGACCTCTGTGCGAAGCTTGCCAATCTATGACGCACCAGTTGGTGCGTTAAAGATCTACTCACACCTTTTATTTTAAAAGCAAATTCAGCGAATTCCAAAACCGAGTGATGTCCCGATTTATAGCAGTGATTCATAATTCTTCCGTCTGTCGGCGTAGAATCGTAGCAAGTCGATGCCGCGCTCTCAATTACATTTACTGGATTTTGTGTATATGAAATCAATTCAACTTCAATCATTTTTTACTTTCTTTCTCCTATTAAACAATCTATAAATAAACGACAAAACTGCATAGCCAGTTTTTAGTATAAAACTTTCGTTGTTTTCCAAATCTGTGCTTCCTGTGCTAGCTTTAAAAATTCCGAGTCTATAAAGAAGATTATGCGCTTCCCACTCTCGCCGCATACTCGACAATGTTCGTTTATAACCGGCAATTTTAAATTCTGTGAAAGTAGGATTATTGCAAATCATTTTTAATAAATTCTTAATATCATCAGAATATTTGATTTTATAAGAATTTTTAACACAAATATTTAAATTCTTACTATCAGCAGAATTGAACACTGCTTCAACCCACGCATCTTTCCAAACAACAATCATCATTCTCCCTCTAAATATTTCTCATAAACAAAAGAATTCAATCCTGTGTAATGAACGTTTGTAATCCCCAAATCTCTTATTGCTTTCTCACAAGCTTTGCACGGCTTCGCCAGCCTTTTCGTTCCGCCGCCCTCTCGATATATAAAAATATGACATTTTGAAAAGTCTTCTCCAGACCGTCTAGAAAGCCTCTGAATGGCGTTTATTTCAGCGTGCATGCAATTCGGGTAATTATCCGACCAAGGCTGAGATGCGCGTTTATTGTACGTTTTTTGCAACGTAGAAGTCTTCTGCGTGTTCCAGCCAACCGATAAAATGTGACTTTTATTTACAATAATTGCGCCGATCTTTTGTTTATGAAAATCCGAGAACTTCGAAGCATTCTTCGCAAGCTCAAAATATTTATTTATTTTCTTTTCGCTAAACATAATTAATGATTTTTTAATTAACATACTGTATAGAAATTGTTCCAGATCTTATATATCTCATATTTTTAAATCTTCGACCACACACTTTCTATATCTTCATTTAAGTAATCAGCAATTTCTTGACTTGCAAACCCATGTTTAATCGTAAACTTTTCTACTTTATAGGGTTCAAATTCATCAGGGATATCATACCCAACACTTATAGGGTTGCCACACCAATCATAAAAAACCCAGCACCAAGCACTATCTAAAATACCAGTATTGTTGTCCCCGTAATTATATCCTGACTTTTCTACTGCTTCTTTTATAACAATATTTCTAAATGGATGCGGCTCGTATATAGCAGCAACAGCTAATCCCTTATTCAACACATACTTCTCATACGGTTTTGGCATTACAATTCTCCTTCAATCATTTTGTACTGTAACAAGTATACACTATTCGGAAATAATTGTCAAATGATTTTAAGTAGTTTTTTGAAATATTTCTCAAATCTTAAATACTTTTACCGTTTTTATTTCTCCACTCTTCTCCGCGTTCTATATTTTTTAATTTAGCATAGTCTATTAACATAGGGTAGTTAAAAGACCAACCTGAAATAATTCCTGTTGTAGTGTTATAAATACTCATCAAGTGCCATTCACTAGCAGCTCCGTTAAAATCGCAGTATTTCCAAACAAGCGGTATTGTCTTCTTTTTATCTGCGTATTTACCACTAAACGGAAATCCAGCAACTCCCCAACCAGCCCAACAGGCTGCTATGTAAACTTTTGGAAGTGAGTTTAGATATTCTTTTGTTTCTTTGGTGTTGTTTAATACTTTTTTCATTATTAATCCTCATTAATTCCATAATGCATGAAAATTTTTAGAAAATAATTTAAAAAATTCCTCTCTCGATTTTTCTTCTTTATCATCAAGCTTTAATTCATCGTATTCTTTCATAATTTTCAAATGTTTTATCATTGATTCAATATCATTTTGAAGTTCTATGTTTCTATCGTCTTTTGTATCTAAGAATTCTTTATTCCATTCGTAATGCTTTTGAAGTATATCAGACATTGTATCTATAAACCAAAAATCAGTATTCCAAATGGCATTAGGGGAATACCCATTTTTTAACAAGTACTTCTTTCGCTTTCTATAACTAAAATACTCTTTTATATTGTTGAAAATATTTTTATTATATCTGCAGAAATATTTTATATCTTTGCCACTATATTGTCTTTTTATTTTTTTCATTGATCAATCTCCTCATGAATTTCCATAAACTTCCCAGCCAAGTTTTTCTAATTTCTCTGCACAATTATCACAAGTCCATTTAATATTTTCTCGTAATTCTTTTCTTTCCGATTCATAAGGAGTAACATTTGCAAGATACCTTTCAATATATCTTTCGCAAATTGCAACAGCCCTTCTGTTTACATATTCTGGTTCTTCATCCTCATATTCAAAAATCTTTAGCTTTAAATTTTTTATTTTGTTTACAATTCGCATCGAAACAGATTTAGACCTTTCCATTTTGAACTCCAAGAAATATATTAGTCGTTTCATCAATCTGCTTGTGATATTCTTCTGGAATATCCTTTTTAATTAGATCTATAAGGTGTTTTGTGTTAGTATTTTGAATTTCTTCGATGGTATTGATATAAAGATTTAAATCATAAAGCTGGTCGTTTAAATCATGGTTTTCTTCTTCTGTTTTTATCAACTTGTCTAAAAGATTTCTGACAGTTGTTGACGTCACTGGCAGGTCTCCCATCGGGCTAGTAATAAATGGTGTTGTGGTTATATGCGCAATTAAATCATTGTATTTTTGTTTGTAATCGATTTCATTTTCGCTCATTTTTGTCTCTCCTTATTCTTCCCAACTAACTCTTATTTCCCAATAAATATCTAAACCACAAAAAGGTCCACGAATATTTACTTTGTAACCATTATTGTTCAAATCAGTTTTTAATCTATCTAAAATCTCTCTTTTACAAGTAACATCGAAACAATAATCAAAATTTCCTTTTTTACACGCCTTGATAATTTTTTTACTTAAATATTTTAAAAATCTTTGATAATCTTTTTCTGTAGTATCTTTTTCGTGTTTCTTTCGTTTGCGCTCAGTAATCTTTGCAGCCGTATTAATATCAATCATTTTTCATCCTCACAAATTCAATTACTTCTCTTTCCTTACAAAACTTTTTTCATTTCTCTTCTCCAAAAATCTTTTCTTCGGCTTTCTTTTTACTTTCGTTTTCCAACTCTTGCGCTTTCGCCAACGCCTCTTCTTTCGTGGCATAGACGTTCTTTACATAGTTCACATAATTATAGTCTTTAATATCAAGATTTTTCTTATCTTCTACAGTACCATACTCAAATCTAGTTTCTTTTGCTTTGTCTATAAAAATATTAATTGATTTAATATATCTACGTTCCACGGAATATTTATCATATTCAGCTCTTGTTTTTCCCCACTCATTATTACAGCGCGGACAGATACATTTAAGCGTTCCATAAACGTCGGTTCGTGTGGTAATATACCCTTCGCCATTACAGATAGGGCATCTCACCTCACCCTTATTGTCATATTTTCTATAAGCAACCCAAACCTCATCGCCAAGTGCAAAAGGTGTTTTGGGAATCAGCTTATCACTTCTTTCAAGTTCTCCTTTTACTTTTTTTAATTCAATTTCAAGAGCATTGATTTTTTCTCTTTTTTCATAACACTCTTTCTGCAGCTCATCAGCTCTTTCTTTAGCTCTTACATAATTTCTTCTATCTTCTTCAATTTCTGATTTTACGTTTTCATAAATCAAATCTACGAACTTATCTTTTGCTTCGTGCACAATTTCATCAGCTTTAGATTCAACGTCTCCGTCAAACTCGTAATCAAAATATCTATCTAATCCCATTATAAATCATCCTCCACTTCATCGTTTTTAAATCTAATCCACCAAGGTTTACATTCGCCTATTGAACTACTCACGACTAAAGTCGTGAGATTCTTGGGAACTTCCGACTACCGTCAAAATATTTACCAAGCTAACCCCGCCGTTCCAACGGTTGTTTATATTGTAGCATATTTTTCTTATGCTGTCAACTGTTTTAAACCCTCGTTGAGAATATTTATTGCCGCATTTACATCTCTATCATGATGAGTATGGCAAACAGGACAATCCCATTCTCTAACTTTAAGGTCTTTTATTTCTTCGTTCTTATGCCCGCAAACACTACAGGTCTGTGAACTTGGGAAGAACTTATCGACTTTGATTACCATTCTTCCATACCAACTAGCCTTATATTCTAACTCCCTCACAAACTCTGACCAAGAAACATCATTGATCGCTTGTGTAAGTTTATGGTTCTTCGCCATATTTTTCACTTGCAAATCTTCGAGGCAGATTACATCGTTCTCTTTAATTATCTGCGTCGAAAGCTTTTGTAAGAAGTCTCTTCGTTGATTGGAAATCTTCTCATGTAATCTCGCAACTTTTATTCTTGCTTTATTACGGTTAGAGCCACCTTTTGATTTTCGAGATAATTCTCTTTGCGCTTTTGCAAGTTTTTTGAGAGATTGTTTAAGATATTTCGGATTGTTTACAAGTTCCCCGTCACTTGTTATACAAAACTCTTTAATTCCCAAATCTATACCAACCGCATTACCGGTAAATGGGAATGGCTTAATATCCACATCTACGCAACACAATGAAACATAATATTTGCCGCTCGGTTCTTGCGATATTGTTGCATTAACTATCCTTCCTTGGGGTATCAACTTGTTTTTCGTTTTTACCAAGCCAAGTTTCGGTAATTTTATGTGATTGTTTAGATATTCAATATTACCATTTACGCACTTGGATTTATAAGACCTACGATTACCTTTCTTACTTTTGAATTTCGGATAACCCGTATGTTCCTTGAAAAATTTCTTATAAGCATTATCTAAATCTTTAAGAGAAGATTGAAGAGCGGTGGAATCAACTTCTGTAAGCCATTTAAGCTCGTCTTTTAATTCAGTCATCGCTTTCGCACACTTAACATAAGTTATACTTTTCTTTTCGGTTTTATATAATTCAATCTTTTCTGCGAGATATTTGTTATATACGAACCGACAACAACCAAACGTTTTCGCAATTACTTCTTTTTGTTTTTCGTTTGGATATATACGATATTTATAAGCCTTTTCCATGCTCTTCACCTCCTTTTCTGATTGTTATAAATCATTTATTTTATTGCAACCAGCAAAACCCAAGTAATAATAATCTGAACAATATGAATTGATTGATCCACAATAAGATTGATCTTACCTTTATTTGCTTTTAAATCATCGACTATTCCGTGGATAATTGTGTTTAAAATTATTGCAACAACAATCCACTTTATAAAACCAAGGTATAAAATAGGTAAAGAAATCATAAACGACCAGCTAAAAGCGTGCATAATTAGTGCAACGATATAGTCATATTTGTACATTGGTTTATAACTTTTTTGATTTTCCCACCAAGTTTTCTGTTTTAGGCTCGCCAATATTCCTTGTAAATAATAATCGTCTACAATATGGGCGAAAATCATTACAAATAATATAAATAATTTCATCTTTTCCAATTTGCTAAATTCGGCATAATATCATTGCCGCAGCAACGTAAAATAAACAATCTTACAATTTCAAGCATCTCATTATAAATCGCATTGCATTGTTCATTAATTATTTGCAGTGTTTTTGGATCTTTATAGATAATTTGTGGAGCAACAGAGCCCTGTCTATAAATAATTACTTTTCCAGGATAAATTCCTTCTTCACAAAGTTCATCTACATCAATTGAGCCATCTTCGGCGATAATTTCTCCTAAAGAAAGACCGTCTGCATATTCTGCGTATCTACCTTTTAAAGCATTATAAGATCTTTGACACGGAATAAGCATATCTACTAAACCATTATCATCGTAAATAATTTCATCAAGATCATCGAAATTTTCGTTATTGTCTTTTCCGGTAATTCTTTTTAAATATCCTTTAGCATATCCAACCAAACACCCAGTGACATTATAAATCGGTCTTTGTTCCCAATAATAATGCAACTCATCATCAACGATATTTCCCTCTGAATCAATATGACAGTTTTGTTTGCCAGCTGCAAATTCCTTTCGGAATTTAATTCTAATTTCCTTTTTAGTATTTTCTGTCATTTTTTATACCTCTTTAAAGACACCCAAGTATTGGGGTTGCCTCTGCTTTAATATTTTTGCAATTAATATCATCGCCTGTACTACATGTTACTGGCGTTTGATAGACAAAAGGAGTTGGGGTAACGTCATTCGGATTTTTAATATGTGGATTATTCCATGTTGGAGTTACAGGATAAACCCAATTATTGTCTTTCTTCCCGTCGGTACAACCTTGATTGTAAGCTTGCGAAATCAATTCTTCTAATTCTTCTTTTGTCAATTCAACTTTGTTATCTTTTAATTCTTTGAAAATAATAAAAGGTTTCATTTATTTTTCTCCTCGTTTTTAAAATAATTTTTTACAAAATCGCAAACAAGATCTTCCAACTTCTCTCCTTCGTTATTTCTAATGATATAAAGAAGATTGTACAAAACCTGTTCTTTTGTTAAATGCTCACATTTACACCCTAATCCTAACATAATCCGCTTACCTCGCCAAAATAATTCCGACTCCATCTATCAAAAATAGAAGTCCAATGATAAGAACCATAAATACTATCAAAAGAAAAATTCCTTCGTACTGATAGATTTTCTTATATACCCAATCAAACCTTACAAATAATCCTAAAAATCCTATCAACAGGAATACGATTCCGATAATTAACTCAACCACCCTTATCCTCCAATATTTTAGCATATTTGACAAATATCAAATAATTCGTATATCCTTTTTTTCTTTCTTTTTCATCAAACACTCTACCGACATAATAATTTTCATCGTCCTCAAGCAATCTCCACTCACATAACTGGTGAATTTTATATCCCTCAATATACTTACGACCTTTGATGAATACAGATTTATCGGGTAAATGCAATTCTTCTGCTGGAATTAATTGTTTTATCGCACGACAAACAATATCGTTTGGAGAATCTGTTTGCTTAAATGGTACGGAAATAGCCCAAGTTTCAAGTTTATATTTTTGTATATTTTCACCATCAACGATTACAACTTCGCTGCCCCAAACGTCTTTCTCTGTTCTATCGATTGTAAATTTTTTATCTTTTACTTTTTCATCGAATAAATCAGACAAACTCTTCCAAAAGGGCATATTCATAATTTCTCACCTCGCTATCTTTGTATGTATATTATATCAAACGTATAAAAAAAAGTCAAGCGATTTTACGCACTTGACTTTAAAATTTTTAAAGAAAATCTAAATATTTAATATCATATTCCAACTTTTCCATTCTTTCTTTTTGTGATGTGGTAAGTTTACCAATCGGAGTATTTTTCAAACCTTCGCAAGTTGTAATCCAATTTTCGCGTTGAGCGATAAAATCTTCTTTGAGTTTTTGCTGTTCTGTTGTCTTTGATTTTAAATACAACTCATTCCAACATCTATTTAATACTCTTTCTTTCAAATAGCCAAAAAGAACGGCAAGTATTAAACAAGGAAAACTTGCAAACAACAGGAACCAGGCTGTGATTTGCATCAGCGGCAACGTAAACAGAAACATCAAAATAAATACCCACATTATAGCTGCAAGGAGATCTGCTTTATCTTCATATTTCCAATCTCTATCACATCTTCTGTAAATACGCGGTCTGATTTCTCCGTTATCCACTTTTCTATATATACAAACTTCTTTTACTTTATCTTTCATAAATCAATTTCTCCAGCTGTTCCAGAAGCCAAACTATCACACTTTTGGAACTTCATTAATAAATTAAACAAATCTTCACCAAAAAGATTTTTATATTTATTTATAGCTTTCTCGGTATGAATTTCGTGTGCAAGCATGTGGTAATTTACTAAAAATATTACAAGAAGCGGATTTATATTTCTATCATAGTTGAAAAAATCACCGAAATGAGATATTATATAATACGCTCCTATGTTTGCATGATTATAATAATGAGCTATCCCGTTTTTATCGAAAGACTGTGAAAACATTTTACCGACATCGTGGATCAGAGCGGCATAATAGCAACTATCTTTGAAAGATGGGTTTTCTGTATCATTTAATGATTTTTCAAAAAGCTTTTTAGCAATTAAACAATGGTTTCCCAAAGTAAATTTATGATGTGGGTTTTTTTGATCAAAAACTTTCATGTTTTTAAGAATTTGTTCAATTGAAATTTTTGATACATTACTATATGAATTAATTATTGTTATTCCGCTGAAACCCTCAAAATCTTGCGGACACTGAAAATTCTTCAAAAATTTATCAATAACTTCCTTTCCGACGTGTCTCTCTCTTTTTAAATCATTTTCATAACAAATTTCAATGGGTGTTGCCATTACATAAAGAAATTTTTCACAATTTACTTTGCACTCCGAAAGAATTCTTTTTCTCGATTTCAAAGTAACATTTGTTGAATCAATAACGACATCTTTTCCTTCAGAAAGATATTGATTCATTCTTTGGTAATAATGTTCAAACACTTTTTGATTATTAGACTGACAACTTTCATCGCCATATAATTCTTTTCTGATTTCATCAGATGATACGTATTCCGCACCCTCTTCAGCAACGATTTCTTTAGCCTTGGTTGTCTTCCCCGACGCTGGCAGTCCACACATTATGTATAAAATAGGTATCCGCATCTTTTTTCTCCATCATTTTTTTATAGTCTTCGCGAACAAGGTTTAAAAGCCTATCCCCCTTCATTTCGAACAAATACTTTTCTTCATCTGTTTCGTTTTTGTATATTGCCCCAAATAGATAATCCTTCCATTTAGCATTGCTATTTATCTTTTCTGCAATTTCTCTCCGAGATAAAAATAAAGATTGCTCTTTAAACTCAGAATATTCCTTAGCCATCTCAAAATAATACTTTTTAAGAATTTGATCTACAATTTTAAATGCGTTCGTATATTCTGGAAAATAAGAAAGAAATTCGCTACATTCATTAATTTTAATCATCTCAAGAATATTTTTGATACTCAAAGAATTATTACTTGCCATTCTGTGCATCATCAGATATTTTGGGTTTTTGATTTTAATACGATTGTAATTCTTATCTACAACAACAAAACCCTCGTAATCGGAAGAAAGTTTTTCAGCCGCAAGCACACAATCATCAATGGTTGAAATATCATAAGATTTCGGTTTCTCAACACCGATGTCCGTTTCGAGTTCTTCGAACGTATTGTTATCACGAGTAGCCAGATGATAAAGTTTTGTTTCTGAATATGGAATTACGATTTTCGTATACGGAGATACCAACTCAAACATATACGTAAAATTTTTATTTAGATTATTAAAATCTAAATCTTTATAATTTACAGCCGTACGAATTAATTCTCCGAAAGTTTTACAAAGACAATACATCTGCGATAAGTCATTTATTGCAAACTCTGTTTTATCAGCATCGATATTTCCGTTTGTGGACCAATGCCAATCTCCATTATCGAACCAAAGCTTCGTCAACGAGCCGTCTTTTTTATCAAGAACTCGTGCACCATTCCAATCTATATCGGCAGCGTTTGGCTCGTGATAGTTGAAAAACTTTTTAAAAGGAAAACAAACAACTTTTAAATCTGATTTACGCAAAATTATTCCACGACATTCCTGAACAATTGAATTCGACAAATCAGATTCCAACTGATTATATTTTAACAGAATATAATCATCGTCCTCTTTTACAATAAGAGAATACGGTGGTTGTTGTAAAACTTCTTTCCAATTCTCTTTATTCTGTCTTTATTCTGTTTGATAAAATCTAACAGTTGTAATTTCATATCAATCCTCAAAGTTTTCTTTAATCAAATAATCATAAAGTTCTTCTGGTGTCCTCATTGGAATCAACGCGCCATGTTCATCGTAAGCACTGTATTCTGGCCATTTCTTTCCGAAGTCAAGCTCGTAGATAAAATAATCAATATCGTTCGTCCCATACGCGTCTATGTCTTTACAGTGCATTATTTTCGATAATAAACTGACAATTTTATCAATACATTTTCCATAAGGCATAAAAATGCTATCGGTAAACTCTTCGGTGAACAAATCATTAATCTTATCTTCCGCTTCAATGCGAGCTTTGATAAAGTTAATGTATTTGCAAAATTCTTCTTTTGTCAGCAAGCACTCACTCTTCTTCGACATCTTCTTCTTTCTCCTGTTTGTTGTTATTCAATATATAAAAATAAATATCAGACGGGTTTTCATCAGTGTCGAAGATTTTATCAAAAACTTCATCTTCCCAAACACCACAATCCATTTCGTATTCAAGTACATCAATAACATCCGTCATCGGTTTCCAAGCATCTTCAAGAATTACGCCGAGCGCATTTTCAATCTTACCGATATATTTATCCTGCGCTCTAACAGCCTTTACAATTTCACAAAAAGCATGATTGCTAATCATTTTCTTTTCTCCTTATATTTTAAATCCTGATGAATACAACAATTTCCTTCATATAAATCCATTCTTAAATCGTAAATATATTTTTTAAACGATTTAAGCGTGAATTTTCTATTGGTTATAAATTTTTCATAATCTTTTTCGCCGCACTTTTTAATCTTCCAACAATACATTTTGTTTACTCTCCGAAATATCTTCTGCAAATTTTAAAAGTCTTACCATAAAGTCAACGATATTATCGCTATCGAGTACCCCGATTTCCCACATATCAACTTTATTACCAACAGCATCCTTATAGTAGCACTGAACAAACATATAAGAATCTTTTTCACAATAATAAACACGAATTATGTTTTCAGAACCTTCGTACTCGTCATTAAATTCCAGTGTTTTTATACTATCTGTATTTTCTTCTTCTTCAAAGAACAAATACATCTGATATACGGAATGACAAAAGCGAACCATATTTTCAACAGACATAGTAAACTCTGTTCCATAAGAAGTAGCATAATCATCTTCCAGATTATTTAAAAGTCCATAATATTTAATCTTGCAAACCTGCTCATTGTCTGAGTCTTTGATGTGTTGAAATTCAATAATCTCGCCGCCACAAGAACACTTTACAAACAAATTGTTTAATATTTCTTCTTTACAATTTACAACTTCATTTTTCATAAATTACCCCAAAATAACTGTCTTAACAAATCCAAAATCAATAATCGCAGCCAAAACAATGATTGCGCAAATAACAACACGATACTTTGTGCTAATCATCTTCACCTGCGGAAATCCAAGTTTATCTCCAAAGATAAACACCGTAAGGAGTGCAAGTGCCAAAGCAATAATCATAATTAAATAAACCATCTGTAATACCTCTCTAAATTTTGTATTTAGATTATACCACAGATGGTTTTAAAAGTCAACTGATTTTATATTATTTTTCAAAACTTTTTCTAATTTTATCGCAAGATTCAGAAATTGCGTCTAATACGAACAATTTAACATTCGGATCGAATTGTTTGCCAGAAATGTTTTTCACCATTTCAACGTAAACATTATTCACCGCAGCGACCTATTCATCTTTTGTATCCAACGAATTAATAATATCAGAAAGCGTATCAATTACACCTTCATAATATTCTGCAACTAATCCATTGCCACGCTCACACGCTTCTGCGTGCATTTTCTTTGCTTCATCTAATTTTTTAACAAGCTCTTTTTTGTCAATCATAATTTATTCCTCTTTCACATAAAATTCTGGATGTTCGCTTTCTTTTTGAATACTGTAAATATAATTATCGGCATAATGTGCATCAACAGCTGGATAATTTCTATGAACGTTTTTCAAATCTGAATTTTCCAATTCAACAACTTTATGAACGTGTCTAAAGCCGAAGAGTACTGGCGGAACGTGTGTGACCAAATCATTGATATTTCTGATTGGATAGAAATTTTCCCAACGCTCCTTTAAAGATTTTTTAACTCTGAACCCCCAATAACATCTGGGACAACCAAACCCAAATCCCCTCATATTGCTACGAAGATCTGGACGATTAAACCAAACATATTCATGTGCAAGCATAGCGATTGCGGATCCATGGGAATAACCAACAATATATACACCTTTAATACTTTCATCCATAATGACATCTTTCAAAAATGGTTTGATTGATTTCCAAACGCGAAGAAAACCGCGATGACATCTCCATTTAATGCCCATATCGGAATACGGTGTAGCAGGAAAGTCGAAGTTATTTTTCCAATCATCTCCGCCATGCGTACACTGAAAATACAAATAAAGAATATTATTTTTAATTTCGTAAAAATAATCTCCATCGTTTTCTGTGTGAATATACGGAGCATTTAAACAGCGTAAGTATAAATCTTCAAGTAATTTCATAAACACCTCTATAAACGAAAATTTGGGGCACTGCCATACCCCATTTTGTTTTTTGAACTTTTAAAGCAAGAACTGGTTAATCAGATATTCAAAAAAGTTTGAGAAGCTGCGATCAGAATCTTTAAAGGTATAATGGAATGAACCATATTTCTTTGTAAATTCATTCATCAAAGTGTCAATTTCCTTATCGAGTTTAGCTCTTTCGGCAATTTTCTCTTCAATTTTCTTTGCTTCTTCTTTTCTCAAAGCGACAGCCTTCTCCTTTTCTGCTTTCGCAAGGGCGGCCGCCTCTTCCTTTTGAGCCAATTCTTTATCGAATTTAGCTTCGTCGGCAACACAATCGTCTGCCTTATCGTAATACTTCTTCGTCTTTTCACTATAAAACTTCATAATAATCACCTCTAATCTTTGGATTATATAAATACGCTTTTCCTTTTGGCAGAAAGAAAGGTTTGATTCGGCTTAATCTTCCTCTCCAAACCAGCGGTATTTGAAAAATTTATCTTCTTCTGTTTTTGGAACAGAAAGAATCAGCGGCATTGAAAGATCGAGGGAATAAATACCAAGAATACTTTTTCCATCTACTCGATACTTTCTATCTTCGCTTTCAACAACAACTTCGCAATCTAGATTTTCAGTAATTTTTGCGAAATCATTTACATCTTTAAAAGTGCGTAAGTAAATTTTCATAAGAACTCCATTTTATTATTTTTACGGTTCAGAATATAATACTTCAAAATATAGGTATGTCGATTTCAACGACTTCACCGAAAGCCTCATTCCTTATAAAGCCTAAACACTATATAATATCTATTATATTCCATGTTAATTGGAAAACCGTCTTGCAAAACGATCTCCTATAATGGCAATTAACTGGTGCCACCTCGAACGTCAGGTGTCCGTCGGACTTCCGATATTCTACCAGCGTATCTTTGATAGATATCGCACCTTGTACTATCGCAACTAACGCGGAAACAATTTTTGGATACGCCCAAGGCAATGTTCGGCCTATGGTGGAAGTTATAGGGATCGAACCTATGACCCTCTGCTTGTAAGGCAGATGCTCTCCCAGCTGAGCTAAACTTCCAAAACGCATAATCTTAAGTTTAACCAGAGTAATTATGCCGATGTAATGATTTTACAAACTCCGCTTTCTCTTCTTTCTTCCCAGAGGTATGAAAGTATACTCTGCATAATGGCTTGGGAAACAGGGTATGATCCTGTAATATTTGAATCAAATTCAAAGGTTTACCAATTAGCCTACTCCCAAATAAAAAATTACGTTTTTCTAGATTTATTTCGTCCATTCGTTGTTGGTAATTGCATATTGCAATTTGGACAAACCCAGCGCAAATTCTCCAATCTATCATCATTGCTGCAGCCATTTATATGATCTAAAATTAAAATTAATGGCTAACCCTACCAGATTGGCTGCATACCACATATCGAACATTTATAATCGCTATAATTACCTTTTGTATACCAATGTCTTAATACTTTCTATGTAGCCGTAGAATTTTCTATAAAAACATTTTCAACACTTCTTTCGATAGAATTTAAACAACTTCCAAAATGACTATAATCAATATTATATTTGTCCAATCTACTTCTTATAGTATTATGATTACTACCACTTCTAGTTGTATAACCTAATTTCAAAATCAAATCATTAAAAGAATTACTTTCTTTTGTTAGTTTTGTTAATTCTTCGATGGAAAAATTATCAATCTATGCCATATTATTTCTCCTTTTTCTAATAATATAACAATGCTTATGCTATTTAATTGATGGCAGCGATTGCAGGTTATGCTCCTACGCCCCAAGAGTCAAATTCTTGTATCCTACTATTAGACTAAATCGCTATATAAGAGAGGTTCTTATGTCGAGCGTGACCTCCCACGTTATACCGATCGTGTATAAATTCTCTATCCGCCAATAGCTTCGGACTGCGCGTATGTATACCTACCGCAGGGTTCTGGCACACCCTCTAAGATTCGAACTCAGATCCCATGGTTTTGGAGACCAGGATAATAACCGTTATACCAAAGGTGTATAAAGTGCGAGTTTTATTCACCGAAAAACTCGCAAAAACGTAACAATCTTACGCCTAACCGAAGTAATTGTCTCGATGGGTGCCGACTTGTGCGCACGATCCCAAACTCCGCCTTCTCTTCCTTCTTCCCCGCCGTATGAAGGTATATGCGGCATAATGGCTGCCAATGCAGGTGCTGCCCCTACGCAAATCGGTTCAAAGCCGACTACACTACTGTTATGTTAATTGGCAATGTTGAAGAATGCAAGATAAATCCTACATTCTTCCCTTGGTCATTCCACGTGGTCCGCTTCTGTGAGAGGCGTGTGAAATTTAAGCTTGCAAGCCCGCTATACAGCGACCATCCGTATAACGTCTTTGGCTGCTCCTCAGAGATTCGAACTCTGGACATCGTGATTAACAGTCACGCGCTCTACCGACTGAGCTAAGAAGCAATATTTGTACAGCTTTGAGATTTTCCGATTCTCAGTAATCTGTCAGTCCTTTGCATAACTGCATTGATTTCCGTTACTTGCTACGGCAGCCTTATCTATAATCCGCTATGCAATTATAGAGTTTCTCATCTCTTCGACTCTTTTTTACCTGCCCTTGCTATATTTACGCAGGATTTCGCGCTCAAGGTGATCATATTCCTCGTAAGTTTAATTTTGAGGGATTTCTGCTTTCTCTTGAGTCTTTTTTGACAAATCGTTGCAACAATTGCCAAATTCTACATTGAGATGAGTTGAATTATTCATATAAAACAAATAATTCGCAGTCCTTATTTCTAAGGATCTTTCCATCATTGATTTAGGTTGTTCATATAAATAAAATGAAACTTATTAGCACCTAACTCAACTTTGTACTTATATTATATCATATTTTTAAAATAAAGTCAACTAATTTTAAACGGTTTTTCAAACTTTTTCGAAAATAGATTTTGCTTTATCGTTGAAATATTTTAAATCTACTGTGTTCTCATATTCGCACCAAGGACAACATACTTTAAATACACGTACATTAGCCTTGGCAATATCTGTCCACGCAATACGACAGCTATTATAGCACTTAGAACACGGCATAACGGCGTATGCTTTGATCTTGTCTGCAAATAAAATTGGTGTTTCATTTTCGTCTTTCGCGTGCATAATGCCATTTTCATCAACAGTATACGGGTGTTCTTCCCCAAAAATATCCTGCTGGTATACGATCTTCTTCTTCATCTTCTTTCGCCTCTCTCCATTTTGCTCTTTTACCGAAATACTTTGAATCAATTCCGATTACAGTAATTCCAACACAATCATCTCCAAAAAGATAAATTCTGTTTCCCATAACTCGAATAAATCTTACACCTTCGGAAGAATGTGCATCTCGAACGTTTTTCAAATACTTTTTCTGGTTATGGTCCTTAAAATCTTCAATCGTCTTTCCACAACTCCAAGCTTTATCAAAAGCGTTTTGAATTTTCTGATGACTTTTGGAATATCCTCTTTCCTTAAATCTCTGATGTGCGTGGTTTGTGATTTGAACTTCCATTTTTTATCTCCTTAAATTTATTTTGTAACTATATTATATCATAAACACAAAATAAAGTCAAGGAGATTTAAATGGTTTTTAAAATTTTTTAGATACTATCTGCCCACTGCGAGAATTTACCACGATAATCTTTGGTAAGTTCAACGACTTCTATGAAATCCTGTTTTTTAGCTGCTTCAATATATTTAAAGAAACCAGAATCCTGCGGGAATTTCAAATCGATCTGTCCAGTATGCCCAAGACAGATAATTTTACAATTATCATGACAACGACTTAAAATCTTTTTGATTTCGTGCGTTGTCGCATTTTGAATTTCATCAATAATAACAAACGCGTTTTGGAAGTTTCTTCCCCGAAGAAACGTTGACGGAATAGCATTTATTGTTGCCGTTCCATTTTTTACATTTTCCATATTATTTTCAGAAACAATAAGTTTTTCTGGATCATATCCACAAGTGGTAATTGCATCAATTAATGGATCAATGTAATAAGAAATTTTGTCATCTACATTCCCAGGTAAATAACCCAATGTTGACTCTTGACAAGGAGAAACGATATAATAAATAGATTCATATAATTTAAACTCATTTGTCATAAGCAGTGCCATTGCTGTTGCAAGCGTTGTCTTACTTGAACCAGCGCAAGCATTACAAAATACACCAATATTGTTTTTATTCCAAATTGCTTCTATAAATTTCCATTGCTCTTCATCAAGTTTAAACGGAAGCCTTTTAAAAAAGATATAATCTTTGATATTTTCTGGTACATTAATTTTCCTAACTGTTGTTTCTGTTGAATTTTTTTTAGCTGCCATATATAAATCCTTAATTTAAATTATTTAAATATTCAATAGCTGAGGTTGCCGCAATTGCACCGTCATTTATTGCTGTCGCAATTTGACGAATTTTTTTCGCCGTTATATCACCGCAAGCAAAAATACCTTTTTTCGAAGTCTCTTTCGCTTCATTAACAATAATATACCCCTTTGTGTCTTTTTCTGCTAAATCAGTAAACGTTTCGTTGGGAACTTGCCCGATAGCAACAAAAACACCATCAGTCGGAATCATTTCTTTGTCAGTAACAACAGCGGTAATTTTACCTTTTCCGTTATTTCTCTCCGTCAAAAATCCTTTTGTCGAAGAATTTTTTACCCATTTTATATAAGTATTGTTTAAAATTCTATCTTGCAAAACTTTTTCACAAAAGAACTTGTCAAAAAGTGTAATTATCGTAACACTCTTGCAATAATTTGCAAGAAGAAGAGCATATTGAGCGGCGGTATTACCATCCCCGATAACGCAAACATCTTTCCCTTTATAAAAAGGTCCGTCGCAAATAGCACAATAATTCGCCAAATCTTCCCCAGCAACACCAAGTTTTTTATGCTCTACGCCGTTTGCAAGAATAACGGTTTTCGCAAGATAGTCACAAACCTCATCGTTTATTTTGGCACGAACAATATACTCCGAAGAATTATCTACTATCTTTACGACTTCTCCGAAAATAATTTCTACACCAAGATCTTCAACTTGTTCCTGCATTCTGAAACCAAGCTCTTCTCCAGAAATCTTCTCAAATCCAGGGTAATTTTCTACTAACGGCGAATTTACCATTTGACCGCCGATAATGTCCTTTTCAAATAAAACAACTTTTTTATCGGCTCTCGCTGCATATATGGCAGCGGTCATTCCTGCTGGACCGCCGCCAACAATAGCAATATCATACAAATCTTTTTCCATCAATAAAGCTCCGAAATATCATCAATGAGTTTATCTACGATACCATATTCAACCTGTTCCGCACCATTGATAAACCACTCCGTCTTTTTCTTCCGACCATAAAGTTCTTTAGAAATCTTTGTTCTATCAATAACAAAATCAGACAAAAGTTTAAGCTGCTTCGTATACTGTGCCTGATGAGTGCGAACCTGCTCTGCAGTTCCTTCCATTGCGCCGCTTCCCTCGTGAATTAAAGCCTGTGAGTTTTTCAGAGCAAATCTCTTGTGCCCAGCAAGCAAAACATAAAGCCCGCCGCTCATTGCAACGCCGAAGTTAATCGTATATACTGGTGTTTTTGAAATAGCAATCATATCGAGCAAATGCTGCGTTGCATCAATTTCGCCACCGTAAGAAAAAACAAGAATTTTAATTGGCTTTCTTTTCTCAACAGGAATTTTCTTTTCATCATCTTCTCTGTTGAAAGCAATAATCATTTTTGAAAAATCAATTAAATATTCTCTATCGATTTCATCTTCAAGATACAAAGTACGATTTTTCAATCCATCATAATACATCAATCTTCTTGGATCGGGAAGAGTACTATCTTCTGGAAGTGCAACCGCGAGGGGAATTCCCTCAAGGAAATCAAGATCTTCAATTTTCTTATTATTATTTTTAACCATTCTTTACCTCTTCTTCATTATCAATATAATTCAACGTTAAATATTTATTAGCCAATTCTTCATTGACAAACAAATTATCTACCGTCTTATCCATAATCATATAAGGTTTCTCAACACCTTCTACAAAATATCCGCAGAAATGATCTGGTGTAAGATTATACATTGTAAGATAATCTGACAACCATTTATCATCGGTTGCTTCTCTTTTTACAAACTTTGTATCGATAGCGTCTTCAAAAATCTCTATCGCCTCATCGTTTTCTGTTTCAACAATTACATATCTTTCATCAACTTCTTGCATATATTTATCTCCTTTATGCAAATTTCTATAACCATTATATCACAAAAATACTGAAATGTCAACTAATTTTAAGTGGCTGCAAGCATTTCCCCAAGATAAGTTTGCTTTTTTACAACACGAGTTGTCTTAATTGCGGTTGTAATCGCTTTCGGAGTTCCTATAAGCGCACAATACTTTTTAGCACGCGTTATTTCAGTATAAAGATGTTCCTTACTCAAAAGATTAAAAGAACCTTGATCGCAAACGGCAATTACATAAGGGTAACCAGTGCCTTGAAGTTTGTGCGTGGTAACTGCGTATCCGAGCTGTAAATCTCCTATTTCCCCTGGACCGTAAAGCATAATTTTATCGTCTATTTTTAGCAATAACGTATCTCCGCAAATATCATATACAGTACCAATATTGCCATTGAATATCGGATAATTTATACCTTCGATTGTTTCTGCTTTATAATTATTCTTTGTAACAAGAACCTTATCGCCTACATGAAACGTTATTTCATAAAGAACTTGATCACTATATTTATGTGTAAGTACTTTATTTTTCGGAAGTTCCAACAAGTTTTGAATAATCTGATTTACACACCTTGCAGAAAGCGGACCAACGGCTCTTTTTGCAACAGCAATAATGATATCGTCAATTGAAATTTTGTCTTCGTAATAAAGCTTTTTAAACTTTTTGATAATCTCATTTAAACAATCTTGCGTAGTGTTTTTTGAAATTATCTCAAAATCTTTCAATTCTCCGTGAATTTCATTCCCTATAAAACCGTTGCTTGGCAATATCTGTTCTTGGTGATATACTTTTAAAGAATCTGTAATAATGCCAGATTTTTGTGCCTGTCTGAAAATCTTTGTCAAATATGCTTGCGCAATTTTTCCAGAACCTTTGATATCGCTGATTAAATTACACAAACCAATCGATTCGAGCTGCCCTGGATCGCCTATCATTATGAGCTTTGTTCCAGTTTTCATGGCTCTCAATAAATGCAAAAACAAATCGCCGCCTACCATACTTACTTCGTCCAAAATCACAACATTTTGTTCCAACGGATTATTCACATCTCTGTCAAATTGTGTCGTAAACCCGTTGAACTCCAAAAGGCGATGAATTGTTTTTCCTTCCTCTCCGATGGTTTCTGAAAGGTTTAAACTCGCTTTTCCAGACAATGCGCAAGAAGCAAAGCTATATCCGTTTCTTCGAAGTATGCGAGCAACTGGATACATAATTGTTGTTTTTCCGCAGTTATGCGTAACAAAAATACAATTATTCCTACGCAAAACAAGCATTGTTGATTCTACCATAAAACAGTATTTATAACCGTCTTCTGATTTCACTTCTTCGATTTTTGTCTTTTTATGACAAACTCTGTTATCATTTCCAAAACCAACAAACACATTGTTTGAAATAAACACTGCATAGTAAACACTTTTTCTAATATATTGTTTTCCAGAAATGAAATATCTCCTTCCTTTTCTGTCATCAATTTTTATTGTCGCTCGATACCCACAGGACGTAAATGCAAACTGAACAAAATCGGCATTTTCTTTTACAGTAGTTGAAAACTTCTTTTTCTCTTTATTATTTTTGGTTTTCGTAATACTGCCGTCCCAATAAAGAATTTCATCGCATATAATCTGCAGCTGTTTATTTGTGCAATGATACCAAAACTCATCAAATATTTTAGTTCTCATTGGTGCTTTGATATAAAAATCGGTATATCCTTTTGCAGCAGAATTATGCTCTTTAAAATCTATCTTCGCATCTAAAAACAGTTTTCTTATACGTTCTTTTTTTCTGTCTTTTTTAATATGAAATCTGCAATACTTATAAGAGTGTGAATTTGTTTTAAACTCAACAGAAGAATCAAAAGAACCGTCGCAGATAACTGCGCACATAACGCGAATTTCCTCATCTGTTAAATTTATTCCATTTCCGCTATAACTAAAACCAGCTTTAATTTTTCCAGAAAAACCAGAACGACATAACTCTTGCTTTTCTTTTATCTCTTTGATCTTACAAGAATCGTGTGTTTTTTCGTTCTTCCAATATAACACATCGTGTTCTTCGCAAACCGTTTGATTGATACCATATTTTGTTTCAAAATGATATAATTTGTCGCAAGGTTTTTTAAAATACATCAGCGGTTTTGTCAAACTCGCGCTACCGTCTTCATTATATTGTAATACCCTTTCGCCGCTTTTATATTCTGAAATCTTTTTCCATTTTTCACCATTGAAAAATTCAGTATCTTTGTCTACACAACCAGCGTTTGCAGTCAAAAGGAATACGTTGTTTTTAAATATTTTATAAATCGCATCTTTTTGTTCTTGCGTATACTCAAAACCAACCGTTTTTTCACAATCTGCAATCGTTTCGTCAATATGTTTCACAGGGAAAACTTCAGCATCTCGAAGACGAACAAGTTCATCGCAAATTCGTTTTTCAAGCCTATAATATTTATTCAAACCGATTCTTTTTGTTTGTTCTTCGTAGTGTAATTTTTCTTTGTCAACTAATTCACGAAGTATTGTTTTTGCTCTATCTTTAGTGATAACTTTAGAAAGACCAAGAATACTTGAAAGTAAATTCTGTAATGTAACCCAAGTATGTCCCTCTGTTTCGGCTATTTTCGTTAAAAAATAGTTTATATAAGCTTTAATTCTGAATTCCGAATCTTCTGCTACACCCATTTTTAACGCCAAATTATCTGCTTTTGACCAGCCAATTCCGTCGCATTTTTCAATTAAAATATACGGGTTTTTGTTAATATCTGCCATCAGGCTATCGGCAGATTTATACTGCTCAATCAAATCGTCTGCTAATCTCTTTGACAAACCAAGCTTTGTGAAAATTGAATACACCTCTGCGCGGTCATCTACTCCTTTGAATTTTGCGACAATATCTTTAGCTCTAGTAAACCCGATACCTTTTATGTTACACATTTCGCTAATATCGCCAGATTTAATAAGACCGATTGGATCTTTGGTATATTCCATAAAATTCTCAACTGTCTTTTGTGGTAAAATAGTAAGAAGGAAATTCCTTACATCTTCTTCTGTTTTCAAAGATACAATCGAACTCATATAGCATACTTGATATGTGTGCCCATATTTTTTGCTCATTTCATACTTTGCATATACACGATATCTTATATTTTCTTTAGCAAGTGGCGCGTATCCACACAAAGGTATGATGCCGTTTTTGATAGTGTTTTTCCGAATTTCTCCAACAAAAACGGAATCAACTTGAAAATCGAAAGCACACCAACCGTTATAATCTTTTTGCGCCTTCGGAAAACGTACTTTAGTTACATACCCTTCAAATCCAACATCGGCGTCTTCAATTTCATATTGCATAAAACTCACCTCTTACTTTTAGATAGATATATTATACCACAAATAATAATTCCAGTCAAGTAATTTTGACTGGAATTTTAAAATTATTCTGCTTCATTTCCTTCTTCTATACCATCATCGTATCCAGCGTACCACACTTTTTCATAAAGTGCGCCGAGATCCAAAATTTCTATAAAATCAAATTCTCGATTAATCTTTAAAATTTTTTTAATTTCTTCAATAAATTCATCATTTTTCATATAATTTTCCTCTTAAATTGCATAAAATTTAGATTTCATCGTCTTCATCATCCGATAAATTTTCTAACATAATAAGTTTATTTCGCTGCATTTCATCAGATTCCATATTAATCCACGGCAATTTTGTGGCAAAACTCTTTGCTTCTGGCTTCCATAGTGAATAATATGGGCAACAATTTCTTCCCTCTTTTGGCTGATCTGGGTTATTATTGCAAAATTCACACCAATAACAAAGTGGTGTTGGATGTGGAACGTAATCTTCGGCTTCAATTGAATCGAGTAAAGTATTGATTTTTTTCATCCCTCTATCAACAAAACCTTTTGTTCCAGCGTGTTTAATTGCTTCTGCAATCGGAAACTCATAAAAACAATCTACTTCAGTTTGCTCCCCATACATCTGTTTTAATGCTTTCACATATACAACAAATTGTAACGGCGTAATACATTTGTCATCTGAATAAGCTTCAGACGATGTTTTTAAATCATGAATAATATATTTACCAGTATCTTTTTCCTTTAAAACCCTATCTATAAAACCGTGAAATTCATACTTTCTATGTTTAAATTTAAACGGTAATTCCGCAGCAACGAGTTCAAGATTTGGATTTTCTTTTAAATAATTTTCTAATCTATAAATACCACTTTCCAAAAACTGCTGTGATTTCATCGCAAAAGATTTACCATATTTATCTAATTCTACCCATTTATATCCAAATTTTTGCGACAAAATATTCGTCCCAAACATATCACCATCGCGGTCTCTTGAATTCTTTTTTGGCAAATTTACGTTCAAAAAATAATCTTTAAGCATATCGTAATCTATTTTCTGACCACCGAGAATCTGCGAGGTAATAATTTCATTTACCTTATGAATAAGTAAACCCATTGCAATTGCTGGAGTATCCTGACTTAAAAACTTTTTGTCTTTATATTTCAATTTGAATTTATAATGACATTGCTCATAAGTTTCGATTTTCGAATAACTATAATTTTCCAATCTTTCTTTTACTTTCTTTTCATCTTCCATATACACCTCTATTTACACAACGGAATAATATTTAATCCACTCTTCTTTTTCTTCGAGTTTTACCCAGTCTCCGTTTTCATCTTTTTTACATTTATTCTTCATTTCAAAAGTTGCTCTCAAACAAACATCTTTATCGAACGGTGCCATTTGATATTTTCTTTTCTCAATTTTAACAACTTTTTCTTCGCCAGTTCCAACGTTATATAAAGATACTTTCGGAGAATACTTTGTGTTTATATCGGTTACATACCAAGTACTTGATTTTCCTTCGATTTTTAACGATATATAACCCAAATATTCTTTTTCGTCTTTGATTCTTTGTGCAATCGGATATTCTTTATAAGTAATATTTTCCAAAAGATAATTTATGAAACCATCTTTATCTTTCAAACGATATTGTTTTTCTGTTTCCGTTGCATATTGCAACATAATATCTCTATCAATCACACATTGATCTTTTTTAATTATTGTCTTCGAACCATATTGATTGTAAATTTCCACAATCTTTAAAAGTTTTCCGATACTTCCAAAATCAGAAAAATAACCAAGTTTAATCAAAATATCTAACTGCCTCGAATCGCCGGGAAAATCTTTAAGAATTTCTACAAATGAATTATATTGTTTCGATTGTGATAATTCATAAAGTTTATCGGAAACGTCAGCGTTTAAATATTTAATAGATTCCATTCCTTTATAAATAAATTTATTTTCTTTGTCGAAACTGTAATCCGCTTTTGAGTGTCCAAATCGAATATCTCTAATCGTGATTCCAATTTTTTTAGCATAATTCGTAATCGCAGTTATTTTATCTTTCTTCCCAGTAAAAATATTAAATGCTGCAGTCAAAAATTCGAACGGATAATAATACCGTAAATATCCAGAGATATAACCAATACAGCTGTAAGCATCCGAATGATTCCAACTAAAAGCATATGCAGACGCATCAAGTATACCTTGTTTAATCGGAGGAAAAATTTCTTCCAATTTATTCTTATCAACACCATACGTTTTATTAGAATACTCAAGGAATCTGTCATGCAATTCATCAAGCAGTCCCGCAGTTCCTTTCTTTTTTGCAATAGCACGACGAACGTTGTCAGATTCAGCATCGCTGTACCCACAAAATTGTTTACAAAAACGCATGATATCTTCTTGCATAGTTACTCGACCAAACGTAATAGCGAGAAATTCATCTAATTCTTTAAATCCACTAATAAGAATATCACCATTAGCAACATCATCTCTAAAGCTGGCACAACCAGGACGAATCAGTCCGTTCCCAAAACTAAACCATTTAATATAGGAAAAATCTTTATTATGTTCTTTTGCGATTTTAATTGTTTCATCGGACATAAACTTCTTTAAATAAGATTGTGCAGAACTAGATTCCCATTGGAAAATCAGCGTTGTGTCATCTCGAATATCTCTCCACACCTTTTCATCGTTTAAGTCTACATTGTCTGGAGTAAGTCTTTCAATTCCAGCAAGCTTACATGTTTCGTTAATAACACCTATATTATCAAGACCTAAAATGTCTCCATATGTTCGGTTAGTTAGAATTGTCTTTGTATTTCCAAATATATCCACCAGATGTTTTAGTAAGACCGCGACAACAATTTGATATAGCAACTTTACATATATTATTGTCTTTCGCAGCACTTACAATCGAATTATATTCTCGAATTAAATTACCGTCCAAATCGAACATCAACACCGCTCGACTTTGAGCTTTGGATATAATTTGTTTAGTTTGTTCTGTATGATGCTTGCCATAAAATGAATTTAACTCTCCAATTCTTTTTGAAGCGTTTTCGGACATTTTCTTTAATGTTTCTGACGAAAGATTTTCTCTTTTATGGGTAATGGATGCTTCTTTGCGTTGTTCTTCAGACCATTTGTGTCCATAATTTGGATTCCTCTCGCCAGACCTTTCCAACTGTCTTGCTTTTTCTGACAGTTTTGCCCTTGAAGCCTCAGAATGCTTAAAACCTCTAATGCCATCACCACCGGCGGTTACATTGTAACCATATCTATCATCTGTGGTATTAAAAGATTTTATTAGTTCTTGCTCCATCTTTTTAGCATCATCTTCGTCTAAATTATCTGCAACAATTTCGTGTTCGAAGTTTTCCCAACCATACTTCCTTATTGCTCTCCCGATTGGCAAGTTTTCGGAGTAACCATATCCATTTCTCCATCTCTTCTTTACAAAATTAGAGGTAATTCCGACGTATTTTTTACCATTTATAAGGTTTGTGTGTATATAAACCGTCCACAAATCTATCACCCCCAACTATTATTATTTTATTGATGGGTATATTTGGTAAGACAATTTTAACATTAAGTTCGCTACTCTTAACCTGCGCCATTACGCGCATCTATATATTTCTATATAGTGCAGACTATATCTTCACCCACCGTTTTACGGTTTGGGGTTCTCCACTTCGGGGTGCTTACCCCTACTCCCATTTGGGATAGTCGTTGAGCCTTTTCCTTTTAAGGAACTTGGTTGCTGATTACCAATTTTTGGTTCGATCCTTAGAATTTTTTCATAGACCATCTTGTATATTTTTTCTGCTTTCGCTCCATCACGCTTACCCTTTCGAGTTACGTTGTGGCATACAAGCTTTAAGGTTTTCCAGCAATTCAGAGAATTATTATTGCGCACCATCTCTGGGACGCCAGCCTATTCATTTTAGTTTAAGCTTTACATACATTTGCCCGTCCAACCCGTGCATATCAAGCATTGAAACTGGATATGGAGATGTTGCTATCGAACACAAGCCAATATCTTCTTCGATATTTCTATCACTTACCAACACGCCGCTTGGGTGTGTTCCTAATGAAACAATCGTTCCGCTGATAATATCAACATATTTGAAAACATCTGGATATTGCTTTCGCATTTCTTCTTCGCGACCAGCATCAATACTTTTGCTTATGAAATCAGAAATTGGTAAATATCCTTTATCTTCCTTATCTTTTCTATATAAAGCTCGGCAAATATCTTTAACTGCACCTTTTGTATCGGCTGTATTGAACGTAATAATTTCAGTAGTACGAATATTAGGATTAATATCAAGAAGATCCATTTTGTCATGTAATAGGAAATATTTAATTTTATCTCTATCTTTTGAACAATAGTCGGTATCAATATCTGCGTTAGTTACACGGGAAGGATTCATAAATCTGAAAAAATTCAAATGGAACTTTAAACTATCCATTTGAGTAATCCCCAAAGCATACGCGATAAGGCTTCCAGACACGGAACCTCTACTATATCCAGATTGAACACCGTTGTTTCTTTCCCATTCTCTTATATAACTTTCAAGAAGCATAAAGTCAATCGCGCCAACTTTTTTATAGACCTCAAATTCCTCTTTAATTCTCGAAACGACTTCTTCTTTTGTATATCTTTCGTGTAAATATTTATTGTTTTTATACCCTTCATTAATCTTTTGTTTAAATGTCTTTTCGGGATCTTTATAAATTTTTGGATATTTTGTATGTCTATCAATTTCAAACGGTTCAATCATATTAGCCATAACATTTGTATTTTCTATGGCTTCCATATACGCCTGTTCTGGAATTGAATTTTGTTTACGATATGCTTCTACAAGTTCATCATAAGTTTTAAAAATTAAGTCCCAACCCTCTTCATCTCCGAAAAAGATGTCTTTACCTCTTTGCAACACAGATCTACCTTCTGCTTTTTCTGCGTTCAACGAGTGTGTATCGGTACCAGCGATAAGTCTAATTCCAGTTTCAAGACTGATTCGATAAAGTTTCCTATTATAAGCAATTTGATCGCCTACGTTGTGATGTTGAACTTCCAAAAAACAACGATCTTTATGCTCGCAGAAAAATTTCAAAAATTTTCCCTGTACATTATTCGTTCCGTGGTTAAGCGGACCACCAAGACAAGCACTTGTAACAATAATATTATCCGATGTGTTAATAACGTCATCAATCGTAATCCTTGGAACATAATAAAAATGGTTATCCGATCTATTAAATGATTTTGTCGAAAGAAGATTTAATTCTTTAACACCTTTAATATTTTTGGCTATCAAAACACAGTGATAGTTATCTCTTACTTTTTCGTCCAACGTTTCCGTAAGATAAAACTCTTCGGCATGAATATATTTCATTCCAGCCTTTTCAATATCTTCTTTTTTTAAATCCCAAGCAAAAACAGAACCGTGCTCGCTAAATCCGAGCGCAGACATACCACATTCTTTTGCTCGCTCGATATAGCTTTGATACTTCGTTACGCTATCAATATTAGTAACGCCATTTGACATATCGCTATGAAGATGATATATTGTATAATTTCCCATTACACTTCCTCTAATTCATTCTCTAAAACTTTTTCAAAAATCGCTTTACCACAATCTATCGGTGCGCCCTTTGGCGGTATCGTTTTATTTTTCTTCCAATTCCAATATTTAATATTTAAAGTTTGCATTACCGCATAATCTTTTAACGTTTCAATATCATTCATCGTTTCTTCTATTTCCAAATCTTTGTCAAGAAGAAAAACAATTTCTTTTGGATTCGCCTGAATAATCAACTTCGCTTGTTGTGTTGAAAGGTTATGCGAACCAAGTGCGACGGAAGAACCGTAACCGTATTTATCAGCAAGCATACACGATTTTTCACCTTCGAAAATAAATAGTCTATCGCAACCGTTTATGCTCTCATAATTCTCTGCGTAGTTGAACAAAGACAAGCTTACGTTTCCAGGCAGTGGGTATATATACTTTGGAACACCTTCTGGCGGAGTTCCGTTATATCGCCCTTTGATTGCCATTATTCTTCCTGTGTTTGCATCGCGCCAAGGAAACACAATTCGATTATCATCTATATCAAAACGGACATCATATTTTCTCTGTGTGTTTATATCAATGCCATCTTTTATCCAAAGTAGGTTTGTAACATTTATATAATCATCAAGAACGGTTTCATCGTAAGTTTTAATCTCTGGCGATTTATCTTCCCCTATCCGATCATAAAAGCCTCCGAACAAAGTTTGCTTCTCTTTCGGTTGCCAATCTTCTCCAAGCCCCAAAACAGATTTGATTGATGATAGCACAGTGCGAAAATCAACATCGCGATTTTTCATAATATAAGCGATAACATCGCCGTTGAATTTATAAACATAATCGGTTACGAAAATGTTCGGATTGTTGTTGAGATGAATTGAAATATTTAAACCGCTCTCCGAATCATCGGAGCGCGCAAAACGAACTTCTTTTGAATTGACTTTGAATTTTGCGTAGTCATATTTTTCAAGAAGTTCGACCAATTTATTCGGTTGTTCCATCAACATTTCTTTAAGATCCGAAAGCATATTTTTGTCCTTTTATTCTTTATATGAAAATTATACCACAAAACTAGTTATTTGTCAACTAATTTTGCGGCATAAAATCGGTCTTTTATTTACATTTTTTTATTGCCCAATACGCTTGTGTTTCGGTCTGCATTTACAAGTTTCAGAAAACTTTGCATGATCCCCGTCATATTTAAAAATATAACCAACGCCAGTATCAGAACTGTCGGCTCCGCTTCTCGTTTTATTGAGAAGCACACAGCGATAAGTTTTATCTTCTTCTGGAACAAAATCTTCTTCCTTCCAAGTTCCGTCCTCTTGCAACTGCGAGCGGAACGGCTTACAATCATAAGGACTTCCTGGCTCAAACTCTTCGGGGTACATCTTTCTCATAATAATCAAATTCGAAAGAACTTCCTTTATCTGCTTTGAATTGCTCAAAGCACTTTCCGTTAAAAACAAATCTCCGATACTCGTTGCTGTCAACTGAATCGTATAAAGACCAATCATATTTTGTTTCTTCGCAATCGAGTCCAAAGCGCGAGCATCTTTAATAAGGTTGATCCAGAAATTATCATTTGTATTTCCTTCGCCCAAACTTAATTTAAAAGTATCAACAACAAAGAAATCAATCCCGTTTCTTAAAGCTTCCTTTCGAATAAGCTGATTACTTAAATTCGCATCCGAGTCAGACATTGAAACAATCTTTAACGCGTCTGCCATATTCTCTTTCCAGTATTGATTTGCTTTTCTAATCATATCTCTATCTTCATCTGTAAGATCGCCTGTCTTCAACTTTTTCTTAGTAATCTTCCAATAACAAAAATATCTTGTCAATATGATTAAAAGCATAATAACTTTCAAATCTTTAATCGTCATTTCATTGGTAACAAAAATTCCTCTTTGTCCATGAGATATCAATGAAAATACAATATTTAATATAAGCGTTGTTTTGCCATTGCCAGAATGGCTTGCCAAAGCCGTTGTTGTTCCTCGCGCTAAACCAAGAATGTTTTTAGATAAAAACGGGTACATATAAATATCATCGCCATTTATATCTTTCCCAGCATCGCCGAAAGAAATTCCTGCACCCTCACCTTTCATTAGATCGGCTACAAAATCATCATCGAAACTAACATACTCTTCGCCAGTAATTTTGCTCGACGAATTATTATTATCAATGGAAATTTTGGAAAGTCTTTCTTCGTACCAATCAATTACGTTTTGGCACTCGAAGTTCTTAAACAACTTAATCGGAGTTATTTCCTTACCTTTATCGAGCGTTACCTTTTCGAAAAGATTGAATCCGTTGTCGTATAATTTTAGAATTACATTACTCTTGTTGAACTTATCTGCAATTGCATCCCAGTTTTTAATATCAACAACACTCATCAATTTCTGAATTGCTCTAAAGCCACCCATTCCATCGAGGCGGTCTTTAACAGTTTCTTCGCAGTTAGACAAGATCGTTACTTCGTCCGTTACCGAGAAACCTTTTTCGCGCAAACTGCGAATTAAGCAAAATAAAAATCTACCCTGCTGCGTAATGAAATTATTTTCTGTTACGCATTGTTTAATATCGTCATAATAAGTTAAATCAGAAAACAAACACGCAAGATAATTCCCTTCGATTGTCATTCTCCCTTCGAGTAACTCTTCAGGGTATTTTTCTGTGATACCAACAACAAACTGCTCTTTATTTAACATTCAGCCTCTTCCTCCAGTTCAGCAAGTGATTTTTTGCGTTTAGAATTAGTTTCTGCATAACTTCCCTTATTCTCTTTTACATCCATATCATCTTGCTTGGGAGCGAGTGCCTCTGCTTCTACTTTGTAATTCGGTAAATTATTATTAATAATTCCGTTCAAATATTGCAAACTCGCATAAGCAGTATAAATGTCTTTCTTTTGGAATATTTTCTGCAAATTCCACTTTTCAGATTTAAGATAATAAAGCAACGTGTCTTTATCTGCAACTTTTTTCCATTGCACATAATATTTCCACAACATTGTTTTGGTATCTAATTTTTTGCCAATAATATCTGTAACTAAATCATAAATCGGAGAAAGCTCTTCTTCATTAACTTTTGTTTTTCCGACCGCGGCGTTTTCTTTCCATTTTCCATAATGATCCGCATTTACAAAATAAAGTTTTTTATTTGTGGGTAATTTAATCGAATAACTCGTTGTTGTTTCCAACATTTGCCCACAGCCACATTTACAATAACTAAGTGCCATATTCTCTCCGATGTTTATTACAGGGCGAGAAAAATCTCGCCCTTATAATTGTTCTAATTACAGACCAAGGATGGCCTCTACTTTTGCAAGCTCTTCAACAGGAAGATTGTCAAGCTTTGCTTTTTCCTGACCATTGCCATTCGCGATAAGAATTGCCTTAACTTGATCTTTTAATTCTTTACCAGCGTTTTTAAACGCTTCGCGAACTGCCGCAAGTCTTTCTGCCAGCGAATAAACCTCTTCATCTTCGCTTTCCGAACTATCGACATCAAAAGGGGGTTCATCTTCTTCAACTTCATCCGCCGTGTTCACAACTGGTTTAACAACTGGCTTTTCCTCAACAACTGGTTTGTCTTCTAATTTTGCCTTTACTTTAAAACCAGAAAGTTTTGACTTTTCCATACCGCCTTCAACAGTCTTAATAAAGTCTGCTGCCATATTATCTTTGTCGAACACCATATATTCGGGAACAGTACCAGCTGCAAATCTACCGCCAGCATCGATCATTGGAGTTCCACGGAAATAAAGTCTACGTTCCGTATCGGTAACAACATTCTTCTTATCATTGCCGACCTGCTTTGTTTCGAGCGTTCTGTCAATAACGCCAGTAAGACATACGTCGAATACATCGCCGAACGCGGCTTCATAATCGGCGGAAAGATTGGAAGTCAACTGCTGATATCCATCTTCTTCGAGCGCACCTTTATCTTTAATCGTCTTCAACTTCGTGTGCGCAATTACCCACGTTGCAAAACCGTGCTGTTGCAAATCGGAAAGATAAGGCTTAATTAAATTGTTCGCGGAATACTTTTCGCCAGCGGTATAGCCGCCCATTGCCGCCTTAATCGAACGGCAAGGTTTCTGAGGGTTTTCCTTATTGCTAATCGCAATCGTTTTCTTGTCTGCAAGCAAAACAAGTTCATCGCCAGTATCGAACGCGACAATTTTAATATGATGTTCTACACCGTTGGTTTCGATAAGCCACTTTTTAAGTTCTACCAAATCTTCCCAACTCGTAACTTGAACACAGTTCAAATTGTCGAGAAGTTTATAACCAACTTCTGCTCCGCAACCAACAAGAAGACCATAAGAAGGATCTCCGTACTTTTCGAGAATTACATCTCTGAAAAGTGTGGTTTTACCGAATTTCTTCGTTGAACGAAGATAAATCGAAATGTTTGCAATATCAGCTTTAATCGTATTAATTTGAGGTTTAACAAATGCCATTATTTTTTATCTCCACTTAAATTTCATCGTCTTCGAAAATGTCATCGGATTTCTCTTCATCATCGTGATGAGGCGGAAGAAGATCTTCATCTTGATAAACAGTGTCTTCGCTCGGAGAACCCCAGTTATTGAATCTGTACTCTGTAATACGAGGTCCATAAGTCGTTCCACCAGCTTTCTTCAACTCTTCTTCCAAAGTCGAGAAACCATACTCAATATTTTCTTTCGCTTCTTCGCCGAGCATATCTTCTGTAACGCGCACAATTTCCTGTCCGTCAATTACATCAATAACCATACCGATTTCTCTGTATTCGCTGGAATCGGTTTCGAATTCACGGAATCTCTTAACGAACAAATCTTTCTGCTTTTCATTCTTTGGAACAATATTTACTTCTACAGGGCAGAAGCAATATCCCTTGCAGTTATCGCCTCTGTAAGAATTATCATAATATCTGGAGTATGCGTTCAGCACAAAATTATCAGTTCCTGCAACATCTTCGAGGCTGGTTCTTCCATAAATAAGCTTTGCGTTGATCTGCATCTTATCTTCTTCGGTGTCCTTCGCAAGATAAATTTTCTTCGGAACAAACGTTTTATAAAAATTTCCTTTGCTCTCGGAATAAGTAATTTCTACTTCGCCAAGAACTCGAAATCTTACATCTGACACTCTTGTGTTTTCGAGAATGTGTTTCTTAACATCATCGATAAAATCTTTTTCAAAGATATATTCCTTATAACCAGCTGGATTTTCGTCCGTGCGAAGATCAAGAACATATTTACCGCCCTTGCTGACAGACTTCAAAACACTTTCATCTTCCCTGTCCACATAAGCAATTTTGGTTCTCGTTGTCTTGTGCGTTTCTTCGTTTGTTACTGGTGCGTAAATTACGGTTTTGCTCTCATTAACATTACCGTTCTTATCACCCCAATAACCAGCTTTAATCTGAAACATGTGGCGATTGTTCCCGTTCATCGCATTAAATTTCAAATTCGTCTGCACCCAACCAGATTCAAAAGTTCTTACTTCATAACCTTTAAACTTCTCATTGTCTTTGACTGCTTTCAGTTTACCTACAAAGGTAAAATTCATTGCCATAAATTTCTTCTCCTTATAATCTTGCAATCTTTCGGATTGCATTTTTTTTCTTTATTATATCACTTTAAAATCTTTTTGTCAAATATTTTTAATCGCTTTTCTTATTTTTTTCTAAAAATTTTCTCTCAAACTCGTACGCTGGTATCCAATCATTATTTTCATCTTTTACTAGCAAATCTGAAAGCATATCAAACAAAAACTTTGGACAATCAACTTCTCTTCCATCGAGAATGGTTTTTCTTTTATCTTCTTCTAGTGCAACTAACCCTGTATCTTCGTCCTCTCTGATTAGATGAAATTCATTGTCTTTGTTTTCTTCGACAAACTTTTTATAATCTTCTGTCAAATCATTTTGATTTCGTTGTTTAATTTTTTCATAATTAAATTTGACCAACATTCCATTCGGAAATAACTCTGGATTATCATAATGTTTTAGACTCGGAAAACCTAGTTCCATATCTTTCGACAATTTACCCTGCATAATATTCGTCAGTGCAATCATCGTTTGAATATCCTGTTTGGAATAATTGCTCTTATTGATTCTGTTAAAATTTCTCACAAACTCTCTGTTCATTTTTATCAAATTCCTCAATATATCTTTCTAATGTTTATAATACTGTCTTCGCCAAAATATCTATTCGCCACATCGGCAATCGCATCATTTTCACAAACAAAAATAGTTTCATCTGGCCTCTGATATAAATCGAAATAAATCGCTTTGGCTAAATCTTCTTTGTCTGAATAAGAAACGTCTATATTATATTCGTTTGCCAAATTCAAACTTCTGCATAAACACGATTGATACTTGTCATCGTCCAAAGGATAAAAATCTTCAGAAAATACAACGAAAACGACGGGATTGTGTTTAACTTCATAATCTCCGCCCTTGATATAAGATTCTGCTTTCTAAGTATAAAAATAACAAGGTTCACGTATCTACGACATAAGTACTACCTCCATTTTATTTTTAATCGTTACTGGCGGGGGAAGTCGGGCTCGAACCGACACAGAGTGCTTTTAGAGAGCACCGCACTACCATTATGCTATTCCCCACTATGCAGTAATTTTATATAATCACGTTTTGTCAAATTTAGATTTGACATCACGCGTTTATAACATATATATTATATCACATTAGTTTTGATTTGTCAAGCGATTTTGCGTCCATTCACATTGTTTTTTAGAAATTTCACAACCGAAACAATTTATATCCATTTCTTTGCAAGCAACCAAAGTTGTTCCTGTTCCCATAAAAGGATCATAAACAACAAAGTCCTTATCTTCTGGATTTGCATAAATTCGAAGCAACTGCTTACACAAATCGGTTGAATAAGTTGCTTTATTCAACGGGCACGGACCGTCATTATTCTTCGCTTCAATGAAATTAAAGATATTTTCATACGATTTCTGCCCTGTTGCGCGTAATGAAATCACCCTTTTATTTGCATAAAAGGTCTTTTCTTCTCCTTTTCTGCAAAATACAAAAACAAATTCGAAAATACGAGTTAGACGGTTTGACGAGCAGTTGTTCGGCAAGGCACTTTTCTTTTTCCAAACAATTATATCAGCAATTGTCCAATTCGTTTCTTCGCAAATCATGTCAACCAAGGAAAACAAATTCGCTGGATTTTCGTTGCTATAAGAAAGATTATAAAGAACAACTCCGTTGTTCACAACAATTCTGTCGAATTCATTAAACAATCTTTTTGTAAAATCTTCATATTCTTCGTCCGTCATATTATCAACGTGTTCATCATATCTAATATAAGAATATGTTCCTTTTTTGATTTCTGTGTTTTCAAGTGTATTTTTCTTCCCCGCTTTTTTGTTCGTATTATAAAACGGCGAAGTTAAAATAAGGTTTATTGATTTATCTTTAAACCCTTTCATATTTACAAAACAATCTTCGTTATAAAATTCACGAAATGACATAATTTTCAACCTTCTAAAGCTTCTAAAGGCGGACGGGTGAATCTACAAGTTACACGCCCAAGTTTGGCCATAAACATTTGCCCGTATTCTTTGTTTCCCACGGTGAAACGAATTTCTACATTTACAAGACCTCCAGTGCAAGGCCACTCTTCAGCTTTATCAACAGTACAAACTACGTCGTTTGGAATTTCTTCTCCGTTCGGTAGTAATTCATGTTCTCCTGGATCGATTTCCAGAATCTCTCTGATTTCCCCATAAGTCTTTCCGTTCAACGTATTTTTAACATGTTTAGCCGTTATAAATACAGGTTTTTCTTTTAATTGTTCCATTTAATTCTCTCCTAAATCAATATGATTTTTACGAATTTTATATTCAATATCTTTTAACTGATCTTTAAATTTCTTATTCGTTTTAACTTGCATAACATCTTTTGAAATCGAGGCGCAAAATTGTTTTGTATACTCTCTTTTTTTTAATATAATCAAAGCTTCCAAGGCGTTTTCCGCTATCGGCGTTCCGCTTTCAAAACATTCTGGATAATTGGTTTTTAGAAATTCAATAAAGTTTTCTTTGATTACTGACTTTGTTGTCATAGCATTCTCCTTGTGTTTTATTACAAAGATATTTTACCATAAAAAAAGAGGAATGTCAAGTAATTTTGACACTCCTCTTGAAAAAATTATATAATAATTGCAGAAATCACGTTTATTTTCTTAATTCGATATTTGTGATTCTTAATGACTATTTGTTGTCTCCTTAAAACGTAGTAATGAGATATATCGCGTCTAGATAAAATGCATAGGTATTTACAACATCTATTCGCTTATATGTCGAATTGTATTTTACGCCACCGTATGTAAGTTTTCCGTCGTAATACGCGCCAAGTCCATACACGTCACTTGATAAATCACGTATTGCAATTATGACAGTTGATTCATCGCCCATCGCGTTCGATACATTACACGCATACAAACCTGTACGTGTGATATTAGTCGGCATCAGCTGATCGACGTTGATTTTATCTGCGCTATCAGCTCTTGTTGCGCTATCAGCATTACCTTTAAATGATGCAGCAGTAAAGCTTCCTGCACTAATGTCTTTACCCGTTGCATTTTCATTAATTGCATCGATAATATTTTGTCCCTTTGTATCTGGAATAGTACTGCCCTCTTCTATTTTATTGCCAGTACCAATATAAATATCGCCCTTATGCGGAAGTTGGTTTCTGTTCTCTGTTGATTTTCTAACAACAGAGGCTGCGGTTTTATTTTGAATTATTATTGCCATAAACAATTCTCCTTTAATTTTTTCTTATTGATTCAAAGTAATCAGTTATAGCTTTCTTTTGTGCATCTGTTAAATTTGTATCATTCTTTATTCTTTCAACAGCTTCTTGATAGCTTTGATTAAAAATATCACCATAGTAAGTTTCACCATTGATTACTTGATTTGCTGGTGAACCCTTCGCCCCATCGCCCCAGCTATCATCGTTATTTGTTTTGCCAGTTCCATCTCCTTCTGGTCCAATTCCATCAGATTCACTGTCAGCAGATCCATCTTTATCTCCCGGCTCTTCTTGTTTATCTGGCATATTTTCACCTACGGAACTTACTTCATCAAACAGCGCAATCAAGTCAGAGGAATAATCGTCAATTTCTCTGAACGGAGAAACACATCCATCTGACCAACCAATAAACACATATCCTTTATAAGGAAGTGCCATTAAAATATGTGTTTCATCAGATTTGATTCTATAAGAAATATCTTCAAAGTTGGCACCGTCTAAAACCATAGTTGCATCAATATCTTCAAAACATCTATAATCAACAGAAATTCTATTTGAAAATGCAGTCGGGAATTGCTTTAATTCAACTATTTCTTTATTATTAATTTTATCAATCTGATCTTGCTCCTGTTTTTTAGAAACAGCATTTATCAAAGATTGATTTTCATATTTAGAATAATCGATTACAAAACCAAAACCTTCCGCAGATACTTCAATTGTATATTTTGGCTCTCCATGAGCAATAATTGTCTCTCTAATATTTGGAAACATTAAAGACAAAGTGATTACCAAAGATGCCAATGCAGTTGAAAATATCGAAAGAAACGATTGTTTTCTATATTTTCCTTTTAAATCATTCGCCTCTACGGTTTTCAGGACGTTCAACGTATCTTCTTTTTGCTTCTTTGCAATAAAAGAATTATTATCTTTTAATTCAATCATTGTCAAAACACGTTCTTCTAAACCGAGATCATCAATTTTCTTTGCTAATTGAATTTCTGTATATTTAAACTTTTTGAAATATAAAACTGGAAACAAAACGGAGATTCCGACAATAAAAATTCCAGCGCAAATTATAAATTTATATTTATAATCCATAATCCAAAAAGCTATCAAAAACGGAATATTAAATAACAAGGAGATTGCTACAGAACACAACCCTGCTTTAATAATATTTTGCTTTTTAGCCTTCTTTTTAAATTCAATCAATACGTTTTCCATAAACAACCTCCTTGTTTAAAATTAACTTATTCTTTTAGCATATTGATTTGGAGAAGCTAATTCCACTCCAAGAACTTCATCAAAATGCTTTTGGAAGTTCGGACGATAACGCCCGAACTTCACTATAATGTTTTTAAACTTTTGTAAAATAACTATTTTATCTTCAATTTCGTCTTCATTAAAACCTGTATATATAACAATATCGTCATCCGATTTTTCTCTAAAGTCTTTAATGAATTGCAAAGTATCTTCAAATGTATCAAGTGGTTCTAATCCACCAATAACAACGGCTTCCGTAATACCGTTATTTAAATATCTATCGATTAAAATCTTATTATCAATTTCAATTGTTTTGCTTTTAACAAGATCTGAATTTTGACACATTCCAATGCAATTAGCTTCTTTTTCGCATTTAAAACTACAAGCCGTAGTTAAAATAAACATAGAAGTTTTTTTATAATTAACGAAATCTTCATATATAATATTTTTTAATTTCATGATATAATATTATCCTTATTCAAAACATCATACCATTTTCTCGCATTAAATTCTTTCTTTCTTATTTTTTGATATCCACTTACTGGAGTATAGAAACCAACAACGCGAGCATATTGATCTGTCATTTGTTCACCGCAAACAGGGCACGTTTTAGTCCCAATAAAAGAATGTTTATGTTGACAAACATTAATCTTCGTTGTAAATGCAAAATAAATTACACCTTTGCTTGCAACATAATTCAACATTTTCCACGCTGTTTCTTCGTTGGGGAAACGATTTTCAATGTCGATATGGGCAATACAGCCGCCACCACATTTTGCATCAAACAAACTTCCCAATCTACATTTTTCTTGAATAGTACATTTTTCTGTTAATGGAATCCACTGGTTAGAATAAATATAATATTTATTTTGTTCATAAATCAAATTATCCGCTTGACAAATAACGCCCGCACAATTTTCCGCTGGAATCATCTCCACATTAAATGTAAAATCACATTCAAAATGATCTTTCACATCATTGATTGTATCAAGAATTTGTGTTGTAAATTCTACTGCTTCATCAGAATAAGATTTATTTCCAAACTCGTCAGATTCAATTAATCCGAATAAATCCATTACTTCATACATTCCGATACCACCGATTGTACAGAATTGCTTATCTAATTCGACAGCACCGTCTTGATAATTTGGAAGAAGACCTTTTTCAATGTTTCTCTTTAAAATATATCTCATAGAAGCTAATGCTTTACAATTAAGCAAAACTCTATCTTTTAATATTTCAATATATTTCTTTTTATTGAATTTAGACTCATAAGCAATACGAACTAAATTTATAGTGCTTACACGACAGGAACCAATACTTAACGCCGTACCACCAATACTATTAATAAACCCACTAATTTTTTTGGTATCGGAAAGAAGTCTACAGCAATTACTCAACACGCCAACATCACCGCTCACAAAGAAATTAGAATCCGACCATTCAATATTATGATTTGAAGACCAGCGAGCAAATTCTTCATCTTGGAACTTCCCATCTCTGTAAAGAAGAGAATATGTCAAAACCGGAAAAGTAAACATTTGTTCTTTTCTAACGTCACTTACAACTTCCATAAATACTTTTTGACATTTAATTAACTCTTCAATTTGGTCGATTACAAACGAGCCATCTGGGAATTCAATACCACCAAACAATGATTCGAGATAAGGTCTATCGAAAATACTAATATTTGTAAATGCACATTGATCAATTCTTAAAAATGGCTGATTTAATCTATAAATAAGCTTTTGGAAATTTTGTCTTAAATATGTATCTGGATCTTTAAGATAATATCCATTTTCAACATCATTTTTCCAAAAATAATATGCCCAAATAAGAATATTAGGAAGACCAACCGCGCCAGATTGTCTATTACTTAAAAACGATACAAACTCAATTACATCATCAAAAAACGTAGTTAAATGCTTCGGTGGCTGATTATTATAGTCAGAAATAAAGAAAAGTCCTTCAGTTGCTAATCTCGTCAAATCATTAGCCCAACAATAAGCGAAATAACTTGCCGTGGAAGAATCGTTCAAATATAATGCTTTACTGAACTCTGCTTCAAGCCATTGCTTCGCAGTTCTCAAACCCCACATTTCTTTAATTTCAAGGAAAATTTTATTCAAACCAAAAAGTTTATCTTCGCTTTTCCCTTTCTCTGTCATAAAGCTACGAATATCTTTATGTCTTGCATTGGCATTTGGATCAATTGTTGCATCCGCCATTGTATCGTTTTGAATAAATTTACTTAAAAATTCAGAAAAATCTAATTGACTTGAATGAACACCATTGATATATTCAAAATCTTCACCATATTTCTTTTTTAAATCTTCAAGGCAACGCTCAAAATCTTTATTTAATTTCAAACTTATTTCCATACACATCAACCCCCAATTTGTTCTTTAACCCATTGAACGGCTTCCTTAAATTCCATAATTCTACCGTCAACATCGAGAACTGGAGCCGTTTGAAATCCCTTTGCCAACATCAAATCCAAATCTTCACAAACATCATATTTGATTTTGGATTGTTCTAACTTCTTTTCTAAAATTTTACATTTTGGACAATGTACAGTATACAAAACAACTTTCATCATTTCACCTCGTCGGAAGAACCGAATCCGCCTTTTCTGCCATTATCTTTTTCTTTTCCATATACGTATTTATCGTCATCGGTAATATAATACTTCGTGAAAACACCCTGTGCAATACGATCGCCAACCTTTACAGAGTATGGCTCATCGCCTTTATTTTCAAGACAAACACCAATCCCCCCGTCATTTTTCTCATTACCGTAATAGGAGGCATCTATAATCCCGGTACAGTTCTTCGGAACTACACCGTATTTACAACCAAGCCCAGAACGGGCATATATATTAAGCACGTTATCAAAATACATTTGTGCTTTCACATCTGTCCAGAAAACGTGCGATTCTTTCGGATTGATAACATAATTTTCCTTGCTGTAAAAATCGTAACCCGCCGACTTTGCATCACTTCTTTCTGGCAAACGAGTTTTTACATTAGGAAACTTCATAAATTCTGGTTTTACTTCTTCAAAACTTCTCATATAAAATTGACCTCTTTTCTTAAAACTTTCTAAACCAAAGACCCTCACCCTTGGCTTTGGAATATATTATAACACATTATAACCCCAAAGTCAAGGGATTTCGCCTTATTTTCAAAAATAAAAAGTTACTTTTATTTTCTTTTTATTTTTTTTATTTTATTATATTTATATTATAATATTA